>Ga0187771_10000359_pt1 | contig 27296 bp, 26 predicted proteins | sample 0116_SJ02_MP15_1_FD_133139 | JGI IMG/M metagenome (GOLD analysis project Ga0187771, IMG submission 133139) | Tropical peat soil microbial communities from peatlands in Department of Meta, Colombia - 0116_SJ02_MP15_10_MG | ecosystem: Environmental > Terrestrial > Soil > Wetlands > Peat | place... | reverse complement strand
TCTGCTCGACACCAACGGCAGGGTGATTGGGATAACTACAGCAACCGTGAGCAGCTCGCAGGGAATCGGGTTCGCCATACCCTCCAGCACCATACTCAGGGACCTGCCGTCTCTGGTCGCGACGGGGACCTACGCTGGGTACTCGTACCTCGGGATTACCTCGGCGGACATGAACCTCCAGCTCGCATCGGCGTCCCACACCAACGTCACGTACGGACTCCTCATCCAGAGCGTGGACCCCGGCGGACCGGCCGCCAGGGCAGGCCTGAGGGCGGGGACTACGACTGTTGCAGTTGACGGCACCCAGTACCTCGTAGGCGGGGACATCATTGTCTCCGTGAACGGGACAAAGGTCATCAGCCAAGACGCATTCTCCACCTATCTCGTGCAGAACACTGTCGCAGGTCAAACGGCCAACCTCGGAGTGATAAGGTCTGGCACTCTGATCAACGTAGCCGTGGTGCTCGGCGCGAGACCCCCCTCATGATTCCTTCAGATAAGTCCGTCAAGTGGCGGCCATGGGCTCCCGTGGCCAGGACACCCTTAAACCACATTGGTGGAAAGTCAAAGTGTTGCACGTCGAGGCTCTCTGCGGCTATCGGGCTTCAAGGCAGTGGCCCGGCGACGACAAGTCTCCCTTTCCGTCTATCCCTGTCGGCGAGAAGCAAGGAACCCTCGACGCAACCCAGAAGCGGATTCTCGACTACATCTCATCACACCCGGGGGTGCATCTGAGGCAGGTCTGCAGGGAGCTGGGTCTTGCCATGGGGGACGTGCAGTACCACACCAACAGGCTGGAGAAAGGCGGACGGATCGCCTCGACGAGGCGAGGATTCTACAGGTTCTTCTATCCTTCGACCCTCTTTGGGGAAAAGCAGAGGGACACTCTATCTGTCCTCGCGCTGGACACTCCGAGGGAGCTGCTGCTGACCATTGTGGAGAAGCCCGGCGCCAGTCAAGAGGAACTCGCCCGTGCTGTGGGGGTATCGCAGCCGACTGCCTCGTGGCACTTGAGGCGCCTGACTGAGTTAGGCATCGTGCAAAGGGAGCAGAGGGGCAGAAGCATGGTCTATAGCTTGGCGGGGACCAGCCCCATTGAGATAGCCACGTTCATCAGGAACTACCATCCTTCGTCCTGGGAGAGGTGGTCCAGCAGGCTTGCGGACATTTTTATCTCGTATTCCGCCAAGGAAGACGCAGGGGACAAGAAATGATGCACGTCCTTTCTGTGGCAGCTCCATTGGTGGTCAACTTCGATCAAGATTTCGAAACGGAGGAGCTCCTGAACTTCGCAATTGGCGCGTTCTCTATCGTCCTCATGGTGCTCTCCATCTCGGCCTACCGACGGACCCATCTCGACAGGTTGCTGTGGGTGTCAGCTGCCTTCGGGCTGTTTGCAGTTGAGGTCGTGGTCACGCAACTGGATTTCTTCGTTTTCCCCTTAAGTGAAAATGCGGAGGGCGTCGTAACTGCGCTCCTGGATTTCATGATCCTGCTGCTGTTCTTCTTCGCGGTGGTTAGGGGAGACCGGGGAAAAACTCCGGGATCATAGATCCCCGTATTGTCAAAAACATCGGGCTGCCGTCATTGGACGGCGAATTATGTGCGCAATCCACCTTGAGAGCGGCCGTCGAAGGTGCGGGCGCGACTACACTTAGACAGTTGCACCACAACGTCTTATTACAAAAGGACGGTCATGGAGGACTACTTTGGGTAAAGTGGGACTCAGAATGGGTAACCGCCATGAACAGCGCAGCACTGCGGTCTGGGAGGTCCATCAGGACCGGCAATATCACGCAGCAGCGTTTCTGGGCCCACGCCCAGTCTCTCCTTGGTGGCTCAATGGTATGAAACTCAAAGGGACTTCTCTCTCTCGCCTGGACTTCCAAACATGGTTCTCCTTGCCGCGTCGCACGGGGCAGAGACTCGGGCCATTTCGGCTTTTATCCTACTATTCCATCGTCCTTGCGCTGCATTAGGAATCGATGTAACGGCGGGTCGCTTTGAACCAGGGTTCCACATCTCAAGAATTCGAACCCATTTAGTACTAAATCCCACCGGGCTCATTATCAGCCACCAGTCTTCAGGGGTTCGATCGCCGAAGTAGAGGTCTTGGGAAGTATCCTGCGAGATTCTACGGGCTGTGAAGCCCCAGGTTCAGCCCTGGGAGGCCTGGCCGTCGGATTCCGCCGAGCTGGTTGTGGCCACGGGGGCTTCCTCGAGTTTCGGAGCCGTTTCCTCCGCTGGCTTCTGAGGAGGTGTTTCTTCGTTTGGCTTCTGAGAGGGAGCCCCCTCGGCCGGTGGCGCAACAGGTGGCATCTCTTCAGTAACAGTCTCTGTCTTTAGCTCAGCGAGTTGAGAGGCGACTTCTCTGATTTCAGGAGGCTCGTTGCTCGTATACGCGGGTGCGGCCGCCGAGAGCGTTGGCGGAGTCGCTTCAATCTCCGGTGCCGCCTGAATCGGGGCTGGGCTCGCTGGGACCTCAGGTTCCACATCCGGCTTACCCTCAGACGGGGCCGGTTGTTCCGGCTCAGCTGGTTCTGCCTCTTCAGCGGCTGGTTCTGTCGCTTCGGCAGGTTCCTGTTCCTTGATGGACGGAGTGCCGCCCGTCACCTCTTCGGCCAGCTGTACCACCTTCGATACGAGCTCGTCGTAGGTTGACTGAGGGATGCGCTCTGCTAACTTTGCTTGGAGTTCCCCGACGGTGGCTTCGCTTGAATCAAGCTGCTCCCTGGGGACCATCGAAGAGATGGCACCCTCCAATTCCTGGACCCTCGATTTGATGGCGTCGTACTCTGACTGGGGGACCATGCTGTAGACCTGCTTGGTCGCAGCTTCGTAGCTCTTCTGGATGGAAGAGTATTCTGCCCTGTCTATCATTCCTGCGGTTTGCTCCTCAAGTTCCTTGATCCTTGAAAGGCTCTGCTGGTGAACAGCAACCGGCACTGTTCCCTGGGAGATCTTCAGAAGGAGGGAACTGACGGTCTTCCCCTGGGCGTCCATGGTCTTGCTCAGACTCGCGAATTGTGAGCCCAGGTCGGAGATTTGCTTGCCAAGGGTGGCGGTCTTCTGCAGGTCTGCTTTCGTCCTCGCGAGCTCTTTCTCCTGCTCGCCTATCCTCTTGTCCTGACTGGAGATCGTCTTTTCCATACCTGTGATCTTGTTTTCGAACGAAACCACGACGTCCTGATGATCCTTCTTCGAAATGGTCTGCCTCAGTTGCGCTTCGAGAGCCTTGCATCTCTGTGCAAGGTTCTTCGCTTCTTCCGTCGAGACTTCTGGCCTATTCGTCGCTCCCGTTGGCATTTGATATCACGGACGGATGATAGATAGAAAATCGGCGAGGTCAACAACGCTAAACCTCCTGATGAAAACCAAGCCCAAGCCGGAGAGAGTCAGACAGAAAGGGCCGACAGAGAGTTCTTGCTAGGGAAGCTCAGTTTCCATCAATACCTAAAACCTGGCGTGGTCCGCGGAGGTAGAACCCTCAACCACCTGCGACGAGGTCCTGGGGGGCGGACGCGTAGCAGCTCCAGGCCTTTGGGCACGTTTTTGAACGCGCTACTCCCTCCCTGTGCCCCCGTTGGAAGAAAACGAGCGCAGGCTGGCGGCCGTTATGTTCGCCCTTCACGGAGTTCGCCGTACTTGACCAACCCCTTCTCCTTTGCCATCATACGGTAGTCCTCTGGGGTCTTTCCCGTTTTGGCGTATATGTTGTCGATGTATGCTTTGTAGGTAATTTCAGTGGCCACTAGAAGGCGTTGGCCGCTTGGGGCATTTTCTTCTCGATAATCTGCGTGATGTCCCAGTACTCGACGATCTTGTCGCCGCTCCCGAAGCGGAAGATGTGGGCCTGCCTGAGCCCGCCCTCGCTCGGGTGATCCCTCGAGAACAAAATCTGAGTGTGAACGACCATTGTGTCTCCCTCCTCCAGCACGTGCCTGAGGAGTATGCTGGGGTTCGCGAAGTTCCTGCTCTGTTCCTTTTGCACGACCGCCATGGAGTCAAGCAGCCCCTTCATTCCTCCGCTCACATAGGGATTGTGCTGAACGCAGCCAACTGCGAAATATTTCAGCCCGTCCTTGGGCCGTCCCATTTCTATCAGGTGGAAGAAGTCGGCGACGATTTCCTTCCGGGTCTTCGGGCTCATGGCGCATGCCCTGGGTCGGCGCATATAATCGGTTCCGCCCCTTGGAGGCAGTCCAGATTCCCGGGCGTGCTGAAAGTCCCACAACGGATTTAACGCCCCCCAGTCCGAATCCCAGAACCGGTTGTCCCAAGGGGAGCGCAGGCTGGCGGCGATCATGTTCACGGACATGGTCGGCTACACCGCTCTAGGACAGAAGAATGAATCGCTCTCGTTGGCGCTCGTTGAAGAGCAAAGGAAGGTCATCAGACCAATCCTAGCTAAGCACGGCGGGAGGGAGGTCAAGACCATGGGGGATGCGTTCCTCGTAGAGTTCCCAAACGCAATTGACGCGGTAAGGTGCGCCTACGACATTCAGAGGATGACTAGAGAGTTCAATCTCTCACTTCCTCAGGAAAGGAGAATCCACCTCAGAATTGGTCTCCACGTTGGAGAAGTGGTCGATTCCCAGGGAGACATATCAGGTGATTCGGTTAACGTTGCATCGAGGATAGAACCTCTCGCAGAGGATGGAGGAGTTTGTTTGACCCGTCAAGTATACGACCATGTTGAGAATAAGCTGGACATTCAGCTCACAACTCTGGGATTCAAGGCCCTGAAGAATGTGAGCCTTCCAGTGGAGGTCTTCAAAATGACTATGCCCTGGGAGGGAGGGAGCTTGGTCGCGGCAGCCCAATACGACGAACGACGGGTTGCCATAATGCCTTTTGTGAACATGTCGACAGACCCGAACGACGTTTACTTCGCCGATGGTCTTACGGAAGAGTTGATCTCTACCATTTCAAAAGTGCGTAACCTTACAGTGATATCCAGAACTTCGATAATGAAATACAAAGGAGCTAACGCCACCGTTGGAGAAATAGGGAATGCGCTCAGGGTTGGTTCAGTAATCGAGGGTAGCGTCCGCAAGTCGGCGAATCGCGCCCGTATCACTGCCCAGCTAATTGATGTCAAGACCGACGGCCACCTTTGGTCCGAATCATACGACCGAGAGGTAAAGGACATATTCGCAGTACAGAGTGAGATTGCTCAAAAGGTGGCCGACGCCCTCAAGGTGCGACTTGGCGAAGGCGAGGAAGACGAAGTCAGAAAGAAGCCTACAGCAAGCACCGAAGCTCATACGATGTATCTCAAAGGACGCTATCTCTGGAACGAAAGGACCAAAGAGGGTGTTAGCAATGCAGTGAAGTACTTTGAAGAATCAATCAAGTTGGACAAGGGATTCAACCTTGCATATTCAGGACTGGCTGACTGCTATACCATTCTCGCTGACTGGTTTTGGATGGACCCTAACGAAGCGTTCCCGAAGGCGAAGCTGTTTGATCTCAAGGCACTTGAGATAGACCCAAAGCTGGCTGAGGCGCATGCCTCTCTCGGGATTATTTACAATAGCTATGATGGGAAGTGGAGCGAATCGGAGAGTGAATTCAAACAAGCCATAGCGCTGAAACCAAGCCTGGCTTACGCACACATGTGGTACGGCCTACTCCTCAACGTGCTCGGCAGGCATGCCGAGGCATTCGAGGAGATAAAGCATGCAGGCAAGCTAGATCCACTATCCCGTATCATCGGTAACAACCTAGCAGGCACACTTGTCATGATGGGTAGACCGAAGGAAGCTATCGAACAAATCAAGAAATCCTTGAAGGAGGACCCGGACTTCCCGAGTCACCACGAGACCCTTGGCTGGGCTTACTACCTCGATTCTCAATTCAAAGAAGCAGCTGAAGAAATCAGGCAGGCATATTCACTTTCGAACAACGATCTGTGGATGAAGACGAGCTTGACCTGTGTGCTCGCCTTAGTTGGAAACGACGAGGCGTTGGGGCTAATGAGCGAATTAGAGGAAACAGCGAAGACATTCTATGTCTCCAAGGTCCAGCTGGCAGAGATTAGTTTCGCGCTCAAACGAAACAACGAAGGCTATGCATACTTGGAGAGGGCTTACCACGACAAATCGATTTTCACGAACCACGCAAGCGATTTGGCCGCGCTTAGGTTCTATCCTTGGTTCAGGATGGCGAGAGAGGACCCGCGTTGGGGCTCCCTCGAAAGACAACTAGGGTTCACTCCAAAAGCGTGACGTTGGTCCTCTCTCTTCTTATCCAACGAACAAATGCCTCTCATCAGTTTAAGCCTGGAATTCCATTCCCCAGTCCCGGCCGGGGTAGTTTTTGAACTCCGTTTGGTAGACGGAGCTTGGTTTAAGGTATTCTACCAGTGCCTACTCTCGCTTCTCTTTCAAGCTCGAAGTAAGACGAACTGGATGAGCAGAGGCCGTACGTTCTCGCAATCCGGAGCGCGAATATTGTCGGATGTTATCGGGCACGAGAACGGTACGATCGCCACGAGGGTCGCGGATAGGTTCACCAGACGTCAGTTTGAGAGGCAGCACCCCAGTCCAGGTCCCATCGCGGTATTCTTCTTGTCCGTCAACGGCGAATCCAGTCCTCACTTTGGCTGACGCCTCCACTAAGGGCACTGCAAGAATCATGGTTCTTGCCATGTCCGATTCATTGGGGGCTCGAACCTTGGGCCAACGTCCACCGGCAACATACTCAACAAATTCGCGCATGGCATTCACCTTCGCGTCTGCATCTTCGACTACCTTGGCATTTCCGAGGACGACTACAGAGCGATAGTTCAGGGAGTGGCCAGCAGCCGTCGGAGCGAACACGATACCATCCAAAAGCGTCACGCAGAGACTGAAAGGGGCACCGGTGGCGAGCACCTTCATCATGCGGCTTCCAACCGAACCGTGAAGGTACAGTGTGTCACCAACACGGACGTAGTTCGTCGGGACAACGAAGGGCATCCCGTCTGAGATGAAAGCGACATGACACACAAACGCTTGGTCGAGGATGTCGTAAACAGTCTGTCGGTCGTATCGTGCACGTTCGGGGTGACGTCTGACCCTCGTCTTATGAGTTGGAATGAACCTGCCCGACGCATCAGCGCTCTTGTTCACACTTCCGAACAGCCATGCCGACACTATAAACTCATCATCGCATCGAAGCCACCGTACGACTCCTAGGACTCCTCGCGGAATCCGACAATTTATCACTGAACGCACACGGGTGTGGGATTCCCTTCGGGATCGAGAGAGAGTCATTCGTTCACTAGGTATCGTGGTTGAGATTGCCTCATTAGTTTAGTCCCGGAATTCCATGACTCAATCCCGGCCGGGGCATGAATAAGTTCGAAATAGGCTCCGTTCGGTCAAATGGATTTTATTCTATCCTCGCCGGCAATTGCGTCGAACGGTGGGATTTCGCCCTCCAACGCTTAACTCGTCAATAGAATACCGCTATGCGTTTGGCTTCGAGCGGTTTCGATTCACTCGACCAGGTTCTAGGCCACGATGGGTACCCAGACCGGGCGGCGGTGCTGGCGATCGGGCCTCCGGGGATAGGCAAGGAAGCACTCGGTTACGAGTTCATCAACGCCGGGCTGACGGGGAACGACTTCTGTCTCTATGCCACCGCTCTATCAGTGAGGGATGTGCTCCAGGACGTGCAGGCATTTGGGATTGACACCACCCAGAAGGTTCCCCTATGGCTTGCGGGCTCCGGAGGCCAGTTGCGTTATGATCCGAACGACCTCGCTAGCCTTTCCTTTAGCATCAAAGAGGCTCTCAAGAAGAACAGCGGACGGAGGACGCGCGTCGTAATCGATTCTCTTTCTCCCCTTCTCATGCTAAACCCCCCAGAAACCGTCTACAAGTTCCTGGGCCAGCTCATTGCGGAGGTCAAGAACTACGACGCGGTGCTCTTCGGAACCCTCGAGGAAGGAATGCATCAGCCTCAGGTATTGGCTGCGATGCAGCAACTCGTTGATGGCGTCATAGAACTCAGATTCTACGAGGAAGGGCTCAGACTTGTCCCGCTAATGCGGATCAAGAAAATGCGTGGCGCAATCCCCGAGACAGGATACTACAGGTTCGCCATCTCGCGAAGCGGCATGGAGGTCAGCGCCTATGTCAAGTGACCTTGTCGTCACTGTCCTTCCTACTCTTGTGCTGATAGGTCTCACCGATGTTTTCTCTCTGTACGCGGTCTACCTCTCCATATCGGTCTGGCGCGGGCTCGTCGTCCCTGTCTACAGGAGCCGAGCCCTGTGGATGGCATTACTCGGCGTCTTCGCAGCAATCGTCTTCACCTACGAAGGTCTTGCTATAATCGTTCCATCTTCTCCACTCGCTTCCGTGGAGGTCCGTGAGATACTATTCGCGATTCCTCTTGGGGTGATATTAGTTCTGATCAATCGGACGGCGAACACTGTAATCAAGTTGGATTACCTACGTAGAGATGTACTGTTCTGGAAGGAGCTCCGTTTTGTATTTGGGGCAGTCGTGGTGTTGTTTTACATCTTATTCTACTCCCATTACGTGTACTTCCTTCCAGACGCACAGGGATTTGCTCTGGCCCTCTACTTCCCCGCCCTGGTCTATGGGGCAATCGTCATCGCCAAGGGGACTACGGTCACAAGGGACACGACCTTCAGGTCGCACGTGAAATGGTTCGGTTATCTTCTCGCCGCGTTCATAGCAGGGAACGTCATCTACTTTCTTCCGATTTCCTTGGTCATCGATCTCGTCTTCTTCGCTTTAACCTCGTTTTGTTTTTACAAGATGGCGAGGTTTCTCGTCCCAGCAGGAAGGCTCTCCGCTTCCCAGTAGCCACTACTACACCTGGTGACCCGGGATCACCGTGGAATCGCGGGTCCTACCACTTTACTAGTTCGGAAAAGCATCCATTTGGTTGCCCCAATCCCGGCCGCGTTATTTCTTGGGCCGCTGGGAGATCTCCCAGAGGTTGTGCTCGGGGTCCTCGAAGTGTGCTGGCTTCCAGCCACCTTCCTGGGTAGTGTGCGGTTTGACGAAGATCACGCTTTTCTGTTAAGTCGGCGTATTCCTTGTCTATGTCGCCCACGAAAACCACACAGTGGGACATTCTGACACCCTCCTTCCTGGTCTGATTCTGCCTTCTCCGATTTGTTTGTCGAGCAGACCCATTAATTTTACCGCAAGGGCGGTGCCACCTCCAGTTCCCAGGGTGAGATAGGCCTCGTTTTCTTCAAGCTGATCTAACCTGAACCCAAGTTTGTCACGATAGAAGAGCGCGCAATTCTTGACATCTCTTACGGCAAGGACAACTGCAGTGATTCGATCGAGCATGTTTGTCCCACAAGGTTCCTGCAGGCGACCTTTAAAGAAATGAACGAGCGCTGGTGGCATGACTCGATCTTCCGTGTTGGACAGGGAGGACTTGACCGAATGCTACACCGACACCACGACGAGTTTCTCAGGCCCCAAGTGCACCTTCAATCCTTCAGGGTCGACCAGTAAATCAAAGAACTACGAAACGGGGGGGCGGTCGACTGTGAATCGACCGATCTTTGTTCGACGGCGTATGCCGCTGACTAGTTCGTGGGTGCGCTAGATTCGGAGGTTGGTCCTGCTGAACTCTCAACGACCTGTCCAGACGCGAACCTCTGGGAGACTTGCGTGACCTTTATCCTCACATTCTGGCCGACCTTCGTGCCAGGGACAAAGACGATGAATCCCTCGACTTTGGCAATACCTTCTCCTCGCCTGCTGGTGTCGGAGATGCTGACGTTGTACTCCTTCCCGACCTCAACCGGCTTCCTGAAGGATCCGGAACCGCCTCCAAAGCCTCCTCTATTGCCATATCCTCCTCGTTGACCGAAACTTAACTTAATTCAACCTCCTACCGTTATTCCGCCCGATGGGAAAGCTTCGGTTGACGCCCTATTAAAGGCGGCTCCTGTATAGTGCTCACCAAACCACAATCCGGTAAGCTCCGAATGGCCTTTGAGAGCGCCGTACAGGCGTTCCCAAGCGGTTAGCGCCTTCGGGAACGTTTCTGGAGGGACTCTTGGTTACTTATCTGTGCGCAGACCGGACAGGCGAGCTTAGGTGACGCTCCATCCGGCTGAAGCCTAATCCTGTGGGTCACGCAGACCTCAGGCTGGGTTTGACTCATAACGCTTGGCGTTCCAGGGCCCTATTAAACATCCGTTCAAACCCTATTAGCCTGGCCCTGCTGGTGAATTGAAGTTTGGAGACAAAAGGGGCTCGAGACGATAGAGTGGCCGAAATCTTCGCCGCTTTCAATGAAGCTTGGATGAAATATTGGGCGTCCTATACGAAGCTGCAGGACCAGCTGTACGAAAGCCTGCGTGCTGGACGAGAAGTTTCCTGGCTCGCTGCGACCGACCAAGGGAAGCTCCGAGAGATAAACGAGGTGCAACGCGAGCTGTTCTCGGCGATGCCAAGGCGACTGGACTATGCACCCTTGGGCGAAATCACACAGGACATGGGAAGTGCGCCGAGCAAGATTGCCGACCTTCAAGAAGCTCTCTCGAGAGAAGAGGAAGGTTGTAAGGACTTGGAAGCCGCAATCGCCTCGATGAAGGAGAAGGTCGATGCTATGAGAAAGACCATGCTCGCCGAAGAGCACTAATCCACGATTTCGCTCTCACTTTCCTCGAAACTTCGCCGGTCTCTTCTCGTAGAACGCGTCTACGCCTTCCTTGAAATCTTCCGATGCTGCCACTATCTCTTGCACGTGCGCCTCGTAGTCCAACGCCGTGTCAAGGTCTGCGACCAGGGCTCTGTTCATTACTCTCTTTGCCAACCTTATGCCTCTGGGCCCCTTAGCGAGACTCTCTGCCAGGGCTCTGGTCTCATTCTCCAGCTGGTCCGAAGGAACAATCGCATTCACGGCTCCCAACCTTTCGGCCTCCCTCGCGTCTACTTCGCCTCCAGTAAGAGCAAGCTCCATCGCCTTCGATGCCCCGAACGACCTGTTCATGAGGAACGTGGCGCCGGCATCAGGAACCAGGCCTATCTTCGCAAAAGCCTCTAGGAACTTCGCGCCTTCCGCCATAATCTTGATGTCAGCCGCAAGGGCAAGGCTCATACCCGCACCTGCAGCGATTCCGTTGATCATGGAGATGATGGGTTTGTCCATGTGTCGCATCCTCGAGATTAGCGGATTGGTCTCAGATCTTAGATGCTCCATGAAAGAGACTTCGGCTTGCTTCTGTCTTTTCTTCAGCGAACTTATGTCGGCTCCTGCGCAGAACGCCTTTCCTTCCCCGCTAAGAACGACGCACCCTATCTGAATATCCTTCTCCGCCTCGTTCATGGCGGCATGCAACTTCCTGAGGACGTCGGTGTCGAGGGCGTTAAGCACCTGAGGTCTGTTGATCTTGATCCACGCTACGCCGTTTTCTTTTTTTACGACGACGGATTCGGTCCCACTCGAGCCAGACAGTGCTTCTCTCCTACCTCCCCTCGAGGGCATTCTCCCCTTTTTGGTTTAAAACTTTCTTCACGAAGGGATATGTTCCATGGATGGTCGCCCGATTACGCTACAAGCATAGGCGGCCAAGTGAAACGCCCCTTTTCCTTGGGGCGTTTCAATACCTTCGGGAACGCTCGTTCCTAGGGGTTCCTAATCTTCCTTCCCTCGGAAAGGGGCGATCGATGAAGAAAACACATGTCGCGGCAATCGCGATTGCGGCGCCCCTGATAGTCCTAGCGGCCGCGGCCGCACTGGTCCAAGATCAACCAACTCAAGCAGGATCTGGTCAGCTCACAATAATATTGAGCGCTTTGATTCTTCAATACCAAACCAGTCCCGGCAAAGGGACCCAGCCCTTTTACGACGAAGGATATTATTTTCAAGGAAAGGGGGCTAGAGTTCCAAGTCCTGCACCGTTCCTTATATCCGGTTTCGACGTAATATGGGGCACACGCGATGATGGCTTGACAGCCGAGAACCTACAGACGACGCTTGGTACCGGAGGAGGCCCAGTGTCGTGGCAAACTCATCCGTTCCCCTGGAGGAAGTGACGGCCTGAATGCTGAGGGTCGGCGTGATAATGTACGAGACCAGCCGTTCGAAGGGCCAGGAACTTGTGGCGCAGAGGATGGTGAGGGAGTTTAATCACCTTGGTCACTCGGCATATCTTATCACAAGTGCCTATCACGACTGGGAGCCTCTAGTTTCAGAAGAAGAGATAGAAGCTAGAGGCGGGTACCTGCACACCTTTGACCCGAGCCTCGGCATCCCTGTCATTCGAGTAGGGAGCGAAGTTGCGAGCTGGCCTCCTCGGAGGATACTCTTCCGGAATTTCGTCGGAGTCCTGACGAAAATTGTATCTGACCTTAAGCTTAACGTCCTGATAACTCATTCGACCCTCTGGAACGGTCCGGAGGATACCATCAAGTTCGTGGTCTGGAACAGGCACCTGGCGAAGGAGGGCGCCCAGAACCCGCCTATCCTCTACTGTCACATGAGCCACTTCCAGGAAGCCAGCGACGAGAGGTATACAGTCGAGGAACGAACGTTCAGAGAGGTGTGGAACAGAATCAGTCTAGAAGAGATCATGCGCGTGGCGGACTTCGTCATTGTCACCACTCCCTTGGAGAGAGATCAAATGAAGGCACTTGGTGCGGACGACAACAAGTTCGTCATTCTGCCTGGAGGCATCGATGACGAAATATTCGAGACGGAGGAGAAGAACGAAACCATCAGACACAGGCTTGGAGTTGGGGGGCGGGTGAAGCTTGTCACTTGTCTCGGAACCGTCGAGGAGCGGAAGAACGTCCTCTCGGTCGTCGAAGTTGCCAAGGCTTTTTCGCAGGACGGTTGGGTTCACTTCGTACTCGCGGGCAGGTTGGATGGTCCCTATGCTGATCAGGTCAAGACGGCCGCTGAGGGAATGAAGAACCTGACCCTCCTGGGGGAGATAACAGACGCGGAGAAGGCGGAGCTCATAGACGAGACGTTCGTGAACATCACTATGAGCAGGAGCGAGGCACTTGGAATCGCACAGCTTGAGTTCATGTACAGAGGAGTCCCTGTCATAACCTCAGGCGTAGGCGGCCAGTCTTGGGTGGTTCGGAGTGGCGTCAGCGGAGTCGTTCTCAGGGGGCCGGATGATGTCGAAGGGGCCTCCCAAGCGATTAGGTCGCTGCTGAAGAACTCCAAGTTACGAAGCAAGCTCTCGAAAGGAGCCCTTCGGACGTCGTCTCAGGCCACCCTCTCAAATCTGATCGCTGGGCTATCGCAGAAGCTCATTGAGAAACTCTCGAAAGAGCCTGGCATGGTCCCGCTCCAAGAGACGAAGGAGACACTCGTAGAGGCGCGGGTTCAGGGAGGAAAGAAGCTTGCGGTGACCACGAAGAGGCTCATCATGTCTTCAGCGAAGGGGGGCAAATGGATCGTCTCTGTTCCATACAACGAAATAGTAAGGATAGACAGATTCGTTAGGCACTCGCGGAGCATACTTGCAATCGGCGCTGCCCTTTCAGCTGCCGCGTTTGTCGTCGAGTTCATGGCCCCAGCGAAGATAGGAGCCTTTCTCCAATCGGTGGGAGCAGCCTCGATTGTTGGGGCGTCAGGCACACTGGTCATGGCCTTGCAGATCATTGTTCCAGGCATTCCTCTAATCGTGGCCGCAGCAGTCTACCTTACCTGGGGAAGGGCTGGTTACCTCGTTCGATATGGTAAGTCGCAGAAGGTCTTCCTCGAAAGGGAGTTTGGGCGGGCCCTAAGGATAGCTGACTCACTCATCCCCGAGAGGCATTTAATTGCGAGACCTGAAGAAGAGGAAGAGGCTCGAGGAAAAGAGGAATCTCAGGGGAAGGAAGAGGAGCAAGTAAACGGGTAGCCTGGTCAATCCAGGAAATGCACCGTGGCTAAGACTGCCTGCGCGTATCAGATACAGCGTGTAGCAGTTCACTTTCGTCCGTTCCATCGCCCCTTCTTTCGAGCAGGACGTACTCTGCGTTCGACCAGCCGAGAGGACAGGCCCAAGCTACGTAGTCCGGTATCGATATCGGGTTTCTCTCGGACCTCCTCATGCCATTGGTCACCCGCTCGTTAAACTCAGTCTCGTTGTCTCGCCACTCTTCGTAGCCTCTCATCGGAGCTACTTTTTCCGGTATTTCCATCTCCGGGGTTGACGCATTCCGAATGAACCGTAGACACTCTTCCAACGAGTCCGAATCGCCCAACCGTTGATAGAATCTAGCCATCCAGAGAGTAAACAGGGGCCAGGAGGCGCCCGTCCCCCCGGTGTACCAGTGCCAGTCCTTTACCACTTCAAAGTCGCGGAACCGGTTTACGCCACCAACCCCTGTGTTCCAGAGCGTCTTCCTGAGGTGTTGTAGAGTCCTTTCCAGAGTTTTCCGGTCCTGGTAGAGCCCGAAGTAAAAGGGGGCGAGTTGGGCAACGTCCGGCGCGCTCACCAGGGTTCCGTCTGCCCTAAGATTCTTCACGAACAGGCCGCTTGGTTCATCATAGAGGCGCTCGAGAATCCTGCTCCAGAGACTTCTCGCCGCCTCTAGCCACCTCTGCGCCGGTTCAGGATTGCCGAGAGCCAAAGCCATTTTGGACGCGTCGAGTAATCCCTTCACCGAGGCAGAATTGGCCCAGATTTCGAAGCCTTCCTCGAGGGTCACGCTCTCGTGAACGGAACAGTTTGTCCGGACCAGCCCTATACTGGAATCTACGCCGTTGACAATGAATGTAGCCCCTTCAGCAACCAGTTCCCACATGCTCTCCAGGAAGCCGCGGTCTCTTGAAGACTTGTAGGTGTCGTAGACACCCTGGATTACGATTGGGGTGACATCGGCCTCTTTCTTTCGTGTCACGTAGGGCATTCCTTTATTGTATCTCTGATAGATCTCTCCGTCCCGTCTTCTGACTCCATTGAGATAGTGGTAAAAATTCATCGAGCGGGCATAGAATCCATGCATGTTCAGCGCAACTGTCATGACTGACGCGTCCCTCGGGTAGACAAAGGGGTATGCGTCGTCCTTCTGTGTGGCGAGAATGCCACCGTCCTCTTCCTGCAGTCTGCAGATTATCTCAATGCTCTTCTTCGCTAAACCGTCCTCAAGGGGCATGAGATTGACTTATTTGTGGCAGGCTGTAATTAAACGTCGTCGTTCTTGAACGGTTTCAGTTTTCGATGAGGTGTGAACACCCTGCATAACGAAGTCATTCAATTAGTCTCTTGAGCAGCACAGAAGAGCTCAGTATGAACGTTGTTGTAAAGGCGAGCAGGACCAGAATGTCGACTGGGAGACCTGAGTAGTCCCCGGTAAGCAGCATTGCCCTCATGGCATCTACCACGTAACTAAGCGGGTTGTACACCGAAATGGTCTGCAGCCACGTGGGCATAAGAGAGATGGGGTAAATCGCATTGCTGGCGAAGAAGAGTGGCATCGTTATCACCTGACCAATCCCCATCATCCTATCCCTTGTTTTCAGGAATGACGCTAGTGTCATTGAGAGGCTCGCGAAGCACATTGCGAAGAGCACTGACACGAGCAAGACCCCCGCCATGTCCAGTGGGTCGAAACGCAGGTTCACGCCGATGATTAGAGCGAGAGCAAATATCATGATCCCCTGAAATATGCCTCTGACTCCCGCCGCCAGCGCCTTGCCGACGACGACCGAGATTCTAGGTGAAGGTGTCGAAAGGAGCTTGGTAAGCAGTCCCACGTCCCGCTCCCATACGATCGTGATCCCGTAGAATATCGCAATGAACAGGACTGACTGGGCGAGTACCCCGGGGGCTATGTACTGAATGTAGGTGAAGCCTCCCAGATCTAGGCCGCGGATAGCGTTGAAGACCTCTCCGAAGACCAGGAGCCACAGGGCCGGCTGGACGGTCCTCATCCAGAGCTCGGTCGAATCGTGGCGTAACTTCCTGGCCTCCATCTCTGCTATGGTGAACGCACTTGAGACAGACCGTTGGAGGCTGCTCATCTTCCGTGCCTCGTCGCGCTCCTGCGGGCGGAGCGCGCGTCCTTGTAGGTCCCATCCTGTTGGAGCGAACCCTCTGCGTACTTCATGAACACGTCATCGAGCGTGGGTCGGCTTAGGGAGACGGACTCGACCACGGCCCCTTGCTCCTCGAGGTAGTCGGTGATTCGCGGGATCGCTTTTTCGCCGTCGAGCGTCAGGATCTTCAGGGTCCCCTGACTTGAACTCGCGACGGAACCGAGATTAGAGGGGATTGAATCGGGGAGCCTGCCCGTGGCGACCACCGTCAGCACGTCCCCGCCGACTGAGCGCTTGAGCTCCTTGGGCCCCCTGAAGTGGCGATCTTCCCCATGCTCATTATGGCAAGCCTGTCACAAAGCTCGTCGGCCTCCGCCATGTCGTGGGTCGTAAGGAGGATTGTCGTACCGAAGTTGCGGTTCAGCTGCTTGATGTGGTCTATGACCTGCAGGCGCGAGTATGGGTCGAGCCCTATGCTTGGCTCATCGAGGAAGAGAAGCTTGGGTCTGTTGACCAGCGCTTGGGCGATTTCGAGGCGCCTCATCATCCCTCCCGAGTAGTGTTTCACTAGATCGTCGGCCCTGTCGGCGAGCCCGAAGAGTTCCAGTGCTTCGTGTATCCTCCTGTCCCGCTGCTCGTGGTCCACGCAAAACAGTTTTGCGAAGATTAGGAGGTTCTCGTACCCGGAGAGGTCACCGTCGACGGAGATTGCTTGGGGAACGAATCCGAGCATTCGCCTTACTCTCTCGGGGGTGCTGAGGGCGTTGACCCCGAATACTTGGATGGTGCCTGCTGTGGGCTTCGAGATGGTGGTGACCATCTTGATGGTGGTGGTCTTGCCGGCGCCGTTGGGACCGAGGAGACCGAATATCTCCCCCTCCTTCACTTCGAAGCTTACGTTGTCAACGGCCTTCGTCCCGCCCGAGTAGATCTTTGTCAGTCCGGACACCTGGACCGCCAGTGAACCCTTGTCCTCCTCAGACTCCCCTGCGGTCTCTAGCTGTTGCGGAGCTGTCAATTCCTTTTCCCTCGCGTCCCCTCGGTTGACATAGGGAGGTCGCCACCAACGGCGAGTGCTTTTTCGAGAAGATCGTGCAGGACACGTTTCTCCTTGACGTTAAGCGGTTCAAACAGAGCAGACATGTAGGCCAACTGCTCCCCTCTCCAGGAGTCTAGCTTCTTGGCGCCTCTTTTCGCCAGCGTGACGGTCACAACTCTTTCGTCCCTTTCCCCTCGTTCCCTTCTCACTAATCCCGTCCTCTCCAGACGCTTCACAGCAACGGAGGCTGAACCGGGGGTGCACCCCATGGCAGACGCGAGGTCCTTGATTTTCATCTCTCCTCGCTCGCTTAGCATCCTCAGTATCCAGTACTGCTCCCGCGTTATCGCTCCTCTTTTCACGGGGGAAGCAGATCTCCACCTCTGCCAGAGAACCATCAAAAGGTCACTAATGCTCTCCGACGACATGGCAGGTGCCACCATGGGGGCTATTAATTAGACTATCCATTCATTCGATAGTCAAACATTCCTCGCGTCAAGCAGGCCAAGGATGGGCCAGTCTGTCCCTCACGCGGTCCCCATGGTTTCAAAGAAGAGGAACGAGAAGTACGGCCACGATTCCTGTTAGGAACACACCGTCGAACGTGCCGGCTCCTCCAATGCTGGCCATGGAGGCCCCCAGGTTTCCTATCCCCCTTAGATTCGTTAGGTCTGCGCCTATTAGGGCTCCGAGCGTTCCCGACACGTATGCCACCACGGCCGGGGAGCCGGGTACGAGAAGATAGGATACGACAGCGGCTATGATAGGAGGGAGGAACGAGGGCGTCACGATCCCCACCCCTTTCACCTTCCGTGCCATCAGATGTACCATGATTCCAACGACGACGGTGCCCAGGAGGGCGGCCGGAATGAGGGTGGTGTGACTGAGAAGCAAGTACGTCGAGACCAGGATAGGGATTACCGCCCCCCCAATGTTTACGGCGATGACGGTAATCGCCTGTTTGTACACGACGCTCGGGATTCTGTAGTACAGTCCGAACACCTTGACTTCCTGAACGGCCACCCGGGGCTCGGAGCTCTTTACTTCCCCCACTGGGACATTGATCATGCTGCCCAGGAGTGTGCCCCACAGGATCAGGAGGTATTCGATTGAGTTGAACCCGATGCGCTCAAAGGCTATGTCTCCAAGGCTGAGGAGCAGAATGATGATGATCGCGCCCGCAACCAATGCGAGAACGGTGGACAGGAAGCTCCGGTGGTAACTGTGGACGACGAGGCGTTGACTCAAACCAACACGTTCACTCGGGGCGGAATGCTCCCCTTTTAGTGTTGGAGACACTGCCGCTGGCCCCATCGATTCTTTCACGTTAATGGTTTCAGTTTCAGCCAGCTGCGAAGGATATCGCGGGCGCCGGTGGGCCATTCCACCTGGGGGACGACTTCGTGCGGGCTATCTCTGGTGCCTATTCAGTCCGTTTTATGGGCCGCTGCACCAACCCTTTCGAGGCGCATCACACCGTTGTTGGTTTGCCTTCTTTCTTGGCCCCGAAGGGATGCCCTGTGATTCCAGCGGCGAGTCTTTCCAAACCTAGGAAGATCAGCGCAAATGCAAGGAAGTATACGACAACCAACAGGCCAAGGCCTGGGAATATCAAGACAAGAAATCCTGCTATGACAGAGAGTAGCCCCACGACAACCGCAAAGGCACGCGCCCACCCCGGCAATGACATTCTCACTGTTTCGATATCGTTTCACCCCCTCTGGAATGTTCGCTTTCATGTAATTTAGGACTTGGAGTTATTATATACGACTCGGTGTCGCCACCGCACCGCAGGGATGGCCGAAGTAGAGCTCAAGGTAGCAGAGGCTCCGCGCACAGACGCGGGGAGCCCGATTGCCCGGGTACACGATTCTGTGATGAAGAGGAACCGGTGGGTGGCGGGGGACATCTTGGAAATCACCGGAACCAAGAAGGCATACGCGAAGGCGTGGCCCACGGTTGATGAAGATGCAGATATTATAAGAATCAACGGCGACCTGAGGAGGGCGACTGGAGCTAGCATCGACGACACGGTGAAGGTGAGGAAGGTCGTCCTGAAGGAAGCCACCTACATCGAGCTCGCTCCCACCGCCGAGCTTCCATTTTCGGGATTCGAGGACTACCTGATAGACAGACTGCAGGGCGTACCCTTCGTCAGGGGAGACGTGGTCTCCCTCATCCTGATGGGAAACCGCATGGACTTCGTGATAACGAAGACCAAGCCCGAGGACGCCGACGTTCTGGTCCTTGGAGAGGACACAGAGGTGGAGATAAGCGACAAGGTGGTGGTGCCCCCCAAAGAGAGGGTCCGGAAGGTCTCCTACGAAGACATAGGGGGGCTCTCCAAGGAAATACAGAGAATCAGAGAGATAGTCGAGCTCCCGATGAAGCGGCCAGAGCTCTTCGAAAGGCTTGGCGTCGAAAGCTCTAGAGGTGTCCTGTTAACCGGCCCGCCAGGGACCGGCAAGACGCTTCTGGCCAGGGCCGTCGCATCTGAGACGAATGCTCACTTCATACCCGTGAACGGGCCAGAGGTCATGTCGGGCGTGTACGGTGGCTCGGAGTCCAACGTGCGTAAGATATTCGAGGAGGCGGAGCAGAACGCGCCCAGCATAATCTTCATCGACGAGATAGACAGCATCGCCCCCAAGAGGACGGAGGTGCAGGGCGAAGTCGAGAAGAGAGTTGTGGCCGAGTTGCTGGCGCGGATGGACGGCCTGAAGAGCAGAGGGAAGGTCATCGTCTTGGCAGCAACAAACATCCCAGACGTCCTAGACCCGGCCCTGAGGAGGCCTGGTCGGTTCGACAAGGAGATCGAAATAGGTGTGCCCGACGCCAAGGGCAGGCTTGAGATCCTCCAGATTCACACGAGAGGGATGCCTCTGGCCAAGGACGTCGAACTGAAGAAGATCGCAGACTCCACGCACGGGTTTGTCGGAGCGGACCTTGAGGCTCTGGCGAAGGAAGCAGCGATGAGTTCCCTGAGGAAGGTGCTCCCTACGATAGATATCAACAAGAAACTCCCCGTTGAAAAGCTCAAGCAAATCAACGTCACAATGGACGACTTCCAGGCCGCAATGACCGAGGTCGGGCCTTCGGCGATGAGAGAGGTGATGATAGAGAGGCCAAACGTCCACTGGAATGACATTGGGGGATTGGAGCAGGTGAAGAGGGAGCTCAATGAGGCCATTGAATGGCCCCTGAAATACGGGAAAACCATGGAGAGGGCGAAGCTAAGTGGGACGAAAGGCATCCTGCTCGAGGGGCCGCCTGGGACCGGCAAGACGCTTCTTGCGAAGGCAGTGGCTACTGAAAGCCAAGCCAACTTCATCTCTGTCAAGGGTCCGGAGCTCTTCTCCAAGTGGGTCGGAGAAACAGAGAAGGGGATTAGAGAGGTGTTCAGGAAGGCTCGGCAGGCTGCACCCACGGTACTCTTCTTCGACGAGATCGACAGCCTAGCACCAGTCCGTGGGTCCGATCTGGGGAGTCACGTTACAGAACAGGCCGTAAGCCAATTACTAACGGAAATGGATGGGCTCGAGGAGCTAAGGAACGTCGTGATTCTTGCGGCGACCAACAGGGCCGAGCTCATCGACCCTGCGCTGCTGCGGCCAGGGAGGTTCGATTCCATCATAACCGTGCCCATGCCTGATCTTGAGGCGAGGAAGCAGATAGCGGCGATACACTTGAGAGGCAAGCCGACCACTGTCGAGCCGGACCATGTCGCCGAGAAGACAGAGGGATTCTCGGGGGCGGACATAGCAGGGCTCATCGAAAGTGCCACAAGGAGGGCGACAAGGCGTTATCTTGAAGCCCATCCGAACGAGGACAAGCCCGAGGAGCTTTCCATCACAAGGGAGGACTTGGAGGCTGAGCTCGAGAATGTAAAGAAGAAGCCTGGCATGCTGAAACCTACCAAGGAAACTGCATACCTCGGATAAAAGCGACTCCCTCCCGGGCGGCCCGCAAAACGCTTATGGCCCGGTCTCGGGTCCGACGGGACTTCATCTCTTGGCGAACCCCCCGGACGACTCTGCGCAGTCCAGGCGAGCGCGTTATCTTCTAGTCTGTGCAATCGCGGGAATAGCGCTCTACGTTATTCTGGACGCAGTGGCTCAGAACCTTCCACCATACTACAGCCCGATTAGCCAAGCAGAGAGCGACCTTGCAGTCGGACCATACGGGTACATCATGACGTTGAATTTCGTAAACAGAGGCGTCTTGTCGCTATGCTTCCTCTTTGGCCTCGTGCTGACGGTCTACAGCACTGACACGGCGAACCCAAGGCTTAGGAGAGGCGCGTACGCCTTTGCTGCCTGGTCCGTGGGCGCATTACTGCTTGCCGCGTTTCCTACCGATGTCCCCGCCACCCCGATTTCGTGGCATGGAGCAATCCATCTCTTTGTGGCCATTGTGGCCTTCCTCGGGGGCGGATTCGGCGCTCTCTACATATCACTGGGAATGGTTGGGAGCAGTCCGGTCGCAAGGGCAAAGGGAGTTGCCCTTCCGCTTGGAGCTCTGTCCGCCATTCTTTGCCTAGTAGAGCTCATTGGCCCGTTTGTTGCCCACGGCTTCTTCACCAACTACGGGGGAGTAGTGGAGCGCGTGTTCTTGGGCTCAGTGCTACTCTGGGTAGCCGTGGTCTCAGCGAGGATATTGATGGTCGCCCCAGCCGAAGTTTCGTCCGAGCACCCTCGGGTCGCAGCGCCCTAGATTGCATTCCCCAGGGGGCGAAACCTTCAAGGTGCCGTTCTGTCCGCTGTGCTCTGAGGGCCTTTGCGGAGGAGGTCTCCTGACGCTGCGGGCGGGTCCACGTCTGTGGCTGTGGTCTTCCTGCTCGGCTGATCGGAGGCGTCTTGGTCAACATATACCTCCCCTTTCCAATCTGGCCGGGATCTACAATCCGAATGATTGGGTTTCTACCTTTTCTCCTAGGCGCGACGCTTTTCGCTTGGGCGAGGGCTACCTTCCGGCGTCACATGACCGCCCTCATGCCGTGGGCCCGAACCACGGCTTTGGTGACCGACGGGCCCTACCGTTTCACACGCAATCCGATTTACCTTGCCTTTGAGCTGATGTACCTGGGCTTGTCATGCATCTTCGATTCTGCATACGTATTGATCATGCTCTTGGTGGTCGTGGTGTTGTTCGACAGGGTGCAGATTCCACGGGAGGAGAGGTATCTGCAAGGGATTTTCGGAGCTGAGTTCGATTCATACGCGACGAAGGTAAGGCGCTGGCTCTAACTTCACCTCGAGCGCATCAAGAGGTCCGCATAAGGCGGCAGACGCTTTAAAGCGCGAGTAACGTTTTTCCAACCAACCACCCGTTGGTGTTCAAATTGAGAGGTCCTTTCGTGTACGTGGTCCAGAAACACATGGCGACTGCCCTCCACTATGACTTCCGGCTCGAGATAGGCGGGGTCATGCCCTCCTGGTCGGTTCCAAAAGGTCCCACCCTTGATCCTACCTTGAGGAGGCTCGCCATGCCAACCGGGCCCCATGATCTGGAGTACAGGAAGTTCGAGGGCATAATCGAGAAGGGGAGCTACGGCGCCGGGACAGTCATGATATGGGACGACGGAACCTACACCCCAGAGGTTGAGGTCGGCAAAGGCGTCCGAGAATTGGTGAAGGGGAGAGAGGTGGCCGAAGAGACGGCTGAGGCAGGGCTTCGCGATGGGAATCTAAAGTTCACCCTCTATGGCAAGAAGCTCCACGGCTCCTTCGCCCTCGTCCGGACGAAGGGACTCGGAGGAGCGAGGGAAGCATGGCTCCTCATCAAGCACAAGGACGAATACTGTGTTCCTGGGTACAACGCAAACGACCACGACTTTTCCGCAGCTTCCAACCGATCTCTGGAGCAGATCGCGAGAGGAGCCTAGTTCAGCCTTCCCTAATGAAAAGGCGCGAAGGCATGGGTTCGAGAATCTTTTAAGGTGCCTCAGCTATTGGAAGCGTTCTGAAATGGCAAGGATCGTCCTGGTCTCAGACACCACCCTGGCGCGGAACTACAGGAGCGTCCCCCTACTGGACTTCCTAGCAAGCGCCCCAACAAGCATTCTTCCTCAGAGGATTTACAACTTCCTCAAGGGTCCCCCCCCTCCCTCCCAGGACGGAAGAGCCGTCATCGCTCCTTACGCCACAAGGAAGCTCGAGGCGTGCGTGCTGAAATCCTACAAGAGGGAGGAAGTGGTTGTCGCACACGAAGACTACGTCCGAGACTTCGTGGACGATGACACAGAGATCATCGGGGTGTCCACGATGGATCCTCTGGGCCTTGGCCCGCTTACCATGTCATATGCTGTCTTCTTCGAATCCCCCGGCCCCGCTTACGTTTACAAGGAATTCGAGTCTCTTCTTGCGCGTATCAACCGGGCGAGGGCCGGGAAGAAGGCAAAGCTCGTAGTGGGCGGCCCAGGCGTCTGGGAGCTCACCGTCCGCCCCGACGAGCTGGTGAAGAACCACATCGACTATGCCTATCAGGGAGAAGCGGACGATATCATAGGAGACCTGTTCAGGTACATCCTCGAGGATGGAGGGGAAAACACGGAATTCTTCCGTGGCTACCAGACCTTCGACGAGTCATTCCACAAGGAATGGAAGTCCAGCTCCAAGTTCATCAGCCGTTACCAGTTCTCGAAGCAGTTCCCTAGGCTCGAGGATATCCCCGAGATTGTTGGCCCCTCCGTGAAGGGAATGGTCGAGGTGATGCGTGGGTGCGGGATAGGTTGCGATTTTTGTGAGGTCACTCTGAGACCCCTCCGTTACTACCCTCCCGAGAAGGTGAGGAAGGAACTCGAGGTGAACGTCAAGGCGGGAATGGACACCGGGTGGCTTCACAGCGACGAGATCTTCGCCTACGAGCACGGCAGGAACTTTGTCCCGAATGAAGAGGCAATAGAGAACTTGTTCGCAGCTGTGATGGCGACTCCGGGCATACACAGGTCGAACCCGACCCACGGCAGGATTTCAATACCTGCGGCGTACCCTGATTTTATCCGCAGGCTATCTCGCATCATGCGGGCGGGTCCCACCAACTGGATAGGTCTCCAGATTGGGGTGGAGACAGGAAGTGACAAGCTGGCTTCTGAGCACATGCCAAATAAGACTCTTCCTTTGAGAGTCGGACCAGACGGGAGTTGGGCGGACATTGTCTGGAGGGGGACGTACGTGCTAAACACCTACTACTGGCGACCGGCGTTCACTGTCCAGGTGGGGCAGGCCGGCGAGACACCCGAGGACAACTGGGAGACCGTGGCCCTCATTAACCGCCTGAGCAACTCGACCACAGAAAACGGCAAGCCTTTCGAGTTCACGATAACTCCGATGCAGAACGTCCCACTGGGGCTACTGAAGAGCATGGACTTTTCCTCGGTGAAGTTGAATCAGTCCCAGCTGGCTGTTTACTATGCATCCTACAAGCACCTGGTGAAGATCGCCACCAGGGACGCGACAACCGCCTCGTCGGAGCAAAATCCTATCACAAAGTACGCCACGGGAGGCATGATGGCTCTCGGGGCCTGGGGAATGTTCCGTGTCGTGAGGAACAAGTGCAGAAGGGGAGGGCTGAACGTGGAAAAGGCAGATCGCTACGGCCTAGAGAGGGGTCCCCTTCAGGCCCCAATGATTCCCGCTTAGGCGCAGCTATCCACCCCAGTTCTCGGCAGACAAAATCTAAGTATGGATACTAGGGCGAGCCGGATTGTTTGTTCCTCGTAGAGTTCGTCCTCTTGATGTTCCTCATCTCGATTTTCGCTGGAGTATTCGGATCAATAGTGGGACTCGGCGGGGGGGTCGTGATAGTACCTGTCCTCACCATCCTGATGGGGGTCGACATCCACTTCGCCATCGGAGCAAGCATAGTGGCGATCATTGGCACTTCCAGCGGAGCCGCATCGACCTACGTGAAGGACAAGGTGACAAACCTCAGGATTGGGATGTTCTTGGAGCTGGGAAGCGCTAGCGGGGCTATTGTAGGAGCCGGTATTGCAGCCTATACGAACTCCCCCGCACTCGAGACGATATTCGGGAGTATCCTGCTTGTATCCCTAGTACCGATGGTGATGAAGATAGGGGAAGACATTCCCAAGTCTCCCGAACTCAAAGGAACGTCAAAGCGCCTCGGACTCACAGGGTCTTATACGGAGCCCGACGGAAAGGTTGTGGAGTACAACGCCACTCGTCCAGTTGAGGGGCTGGCGGGGACCGCCGTCGCCGGAGTCCTTTCCGGCCTGCTGGGAATAGGAGGGGGCGCCTTCAAAGTCCTATCCATGGACTTGGGCATGAGGCTCCCGATGAAGGTCTCGACGACAACATCCAACTTCATGATAGGGGTTACCGCAGCAGCAAGCGCCGGCATCTACTTCGCGAGAGGAGATGTCGACCCCATCATAGTAGCCCCGGTCGCCCTAGGAATCCTGATTGGCGCCGCCATTGGAGCTAGGATCCTTCTCCGTTCGCGAAACACCACGGTGAGGAAGGTCTTTGCGATTGTTCTGGCCATAGCGGCAGTTCAAATGATTCTGAGTGCATTGGGGGTACAAGCATGAACCTGAAGGACCCAGAATCGATGAATGTGGTGATAGGCAAGGCCCTGAGATACGGCGTCATCCTATCGGGCGCCATAATCCTACTTGGAACAATCGGCCTGCTAGCTACCAACGGACTCTCTGATGCCTCTGGGATGCTCACCTACAATGCGAACGTGGTTCCACACGATAGCATAGACGTGAGCCTGGGCGGACTGGTCCAGGGGCTTGTCACATTCTCATCCTTCTCGTGGATAGAGCTCGGAGTGATAGTACTCATTGCGACGCCCGTTTCAAGGGTGATAATCTCCGTCTTCCTTTTTGCGGCCGAAAGGAATAGGCTCTACGTCCTCATCACGGCTATCGTCCTCACCCTCCTTCTCTTCAGCATGCTAGTAACGCCGTTCATCCCGGGGTTCCATGCCTGAGCCTCCGCCCTATGGAACGTACTTAGACTGTAGGAGCTTCGATTGAGATCGTGAAGACAAGAGTCGTGTTCTTCGACCTCGGCGGGACGCTCCTTGTCATGCGTCGCGACAGAATCTTCCGGAGGGTCCTTCATGAAACGGGCCGGGAAATGGACCTCGAACGGATACACTCTGCATACCTGAAGGTAGAGGCATGGTGGATTCCGCACTACGCCGCCCGGATTCTGAACGAGGAGGAGACAGAAGAAGCATACAGGGAACTTGACCAGAGGGTGTTCTCCGAGCTATACCCTGGAGTGAGCGAACGTGAATCACTCGTTGCCTCGAAGCTCGTTCGTAAAAGGTGGCCCGAGCTGGAAACTGAGATTCCTCTCGAACTGTACCCCGACGTGGAACCTTCGCTGGGGAGGCTCATGAGGGACGGCTACGGGCTTGGCCTGATTTCAAACGCGCCGGCGGACACCGTGAGGGCGGTAAAGGCCTTGGGGCTCACCAAGTATCTAGATACAGTCGTGATCTCAGGAGTAGTGGGGTACACAAAACCTCACCCTGAAATCTTCAGGATTGCTCTCCAGGAGGCTGGCGTTAGTGCCGGGGAAGCAATTCACGTCGGGGACCTTTACGAAGCAGACATCGTAGGGGCCAGGAACGCGGGCATGGAGGGCATCCTAATCGACAGGGACGGCTCCGAACGCCGCACTGACTGCCCAAAGGTGCGAAGCCTCCCTGAAATCTACCAGTTCATCAAGTGACCTGCCTGAAGCAAGGCATCGACCCTTGCCTCTACCTTCTGATGGGCTGATAGCTCGCACAGAGCATCCCGTAATACGTAGGAACCTGATACGAGACCAGTTCAGCTTTCATAGGAACAACCGAGAGCGCTCCCACGAGCATCGCCATCTGCCAGAGACTGTCAGGCCTCGCCCCGTCAACGAACCTTGGCGACATCTTCACTATCTCCTCCAGCTTGTCGTGGCGGATCAGGTCCACCACCTGCCTGTCATACACCGCGGCCCGCCTGTCGAAACCGTAGGGCCCGCTCTTCTGATGCCTGTGCGCCTGGTCCGCGCTCGCGACGAAGGCGACCCTCTTCTTCTCTTTCTCTGCGGTTTCGGCGATTACCTTCCCGAACTCCACGTTCTGGACCAGGGGTATCTCCCTCGATGGGGTCACTATCACGATTTTTCTCCTGGTGCGCGCGCCCTTCAGGAAGAACCACAGCGGTATCATCGTCCCCCAGTCCATGGCAATGTCAGAAAGCGGACCGTCAAAGACCCCGTAATTCGCCGCGACCACGGGGAGCCCCGCCGCCTCTCCCGCTTGC
>Ga0187771_10000358_pt1 | contig 27302 bp, 27 predicted proteins | sample 0116_SJ02_MP15_1_FD_133139 | JGI IMG/M metagenome (GOLD analysis project Ga0187771, IMG submission 133139) | Tropical peat soil microbial communities from peatlands in Department of Meta, Colombia - 0116_SJ02_MP15_10_MG | ecosystem: Environmental > Terrestrial > Soil > Wetlands > Peat | place... | reverse complement strand
TGGCACAAGAGGCGGCCGCCCATCTCCTGATGCGCCTAGCGCCGTTCCAACTACTGAGCCTCGCGGAATATTGAGACGCCGCTGCAACTCGGGCCTTCACGCCGGAGGCCTTTTGGCCCGATCGGACTTGCAACTGTATTTTGCGAGCCTCGGTAAGTTCCAACAAGTTGGAACGGCGCCAAGCCGCGCCTTGCGCGAATCAGTGCACCAGCCAGGCAGATGCGCTTGCGGCCACGCCCAGCGCGCCCACCGCGGTCCCCGCCAGCCAGAACACCCGCCGGCGCGTCAGCAGCGTCACCGACGCCAGCACGATGGACACTTCCAGAAGACCTTCGCCGGCATCGAAACGGTCTCCGCGGCGCCGTTCCCGGTCCCGTTCCTTTTCCAGGTTGCGCGCCTCGGCGCTGATTTCTTCCTTGTCCTGGTCGTACCGTTCGGCCTCCGCGGAATACTTCTCCGCCGCGGTCCGCGCGCGAACCCCGTCCGCGGCTTGCAGCGTGTTCAGCAGATTGGCGAACGCCTCGTCCTGGTGCCGGCGGATATTCTTCGCCTGGTAGAAAGCCCACTGATCGCTGGCCCGCTGCTGCATCATCAGCTCTTCCGTGTGCGCGCGGTGCCCGAGCAATGTCACCCCCGCCATGGCCACCGCCAGAATGGAAATCGTCAGCGACACGCGCAGCGACAATGCATCCGCGCCATGGGATTCGCCCAGTTCGGTGGCTTCATGCATTCAGCCTTCCTCCTTGCTGGATTTCCCCTTGCCGCGCCCACGTCAGCCTTAGCGCGCCGCATCGGCCGGAGCGCGTTAGCGCCGGAACCCGCCCGCGCGCCGCGTCTCCTGGTACACCGTCTCGAGAAACTCTTCGTTGCCGCGGGGACGAGACGGCGCCACGCCGAGCCTCTTGGCGATGCGCCCCGCTACCAAGGACGCCGTGCGCGCCCGCAAGTCCGCTTCCAGCTCCCCGCGCCGCCGGAAAAACGTTTCCATGAGTTGCACCTCGGTATCCGACAGCGCAGCCACCGGATACGTGGAGGTCCCCGAGTCTTCGGCCAGCAGCCAGTCTGGGGTCATTGTCCCTAGCCTCTGTTCTTGGACGACGACCGTGCCCGCTGCAAAATCGCCCAGCCGCTTGTTGCGCCGGTTGAGCAGCGCCGAGGCGACTCCGAAACAGTAGAACGCCGGAACCTGATCCACCAGCCGCACGACGTTCCGGGCGATGGCCTGCATGGCGTTCACCGGCCTCCCCGAGTCCTGGATGACCCGGAGATTCATCCGCCGCTTCCCCGGCGTCTGGCCGTTCCACAAAGACTCGAACGCGGCGAAATAGCCGTAATAGATGCCGGCTACGGCCAGTACTGCCGCCGCCTCGCCCCAAACCGTCGCCGGACGCCATCTCGGTCCGCCTAACCTCGCCCACCCGGCCGCGAGAAGCAACAGCGCCAGCAAGCCCGCCAACTGAATGAGCGTGTCAATGGCCAGCGCCAGAAAACGGCTGCCGATGCCCGCCAGTGGATACTCCAGCGTGGTCTGTTCGGGCGTCTCGATGGTAAGCTGATCCATCCACCGGCCGCCTAGGCCGGCGGGGCTGGAAGGACTGGCCGGATTCGCCGAGTTCACCGATGCTCCCTGCGCGCTGGCTCGCCAAACGCCAATCGCATTGGCAGCGACTGACGGAACTTGTTGAGCAGGCTCACCGGCGCGGCTTTGCCTCGCTCTCTCACCGCCAACTGCAAGAACTCGGCTTATTATACAGGCAGACCGCCACGGATCTAGCCGCCGTTCGCGAACACCCCGCCGCCCATGGACTCAGCGTCTCCCTGAATCAGCTTCTCGGCCGGGCGCACAATCTGGTGTACATGGGCAGGCGCGGAGGCCCCGGCCGCATCGCCAGGTTTTACGCGCACGAGTTCCCCCAAACCTTCCGCGAGACGTTTCCCTACACCTTCCTTGCCTTTGCCCTGTTCCTGGCGGGAGCCCTCGCGGGAACACTGGTCACGCTTGCCGACCCGGCCTTCTCGCGCTTCTTCCTCGGCCCGGAGATGAGCGACACCATTGAGCGGCGCGAAATGTGGACCCATTCCGTTCTGGCCATCAAGCCGCTGGCCTCCAGCGCCATTATGACCAACAACTTGTCCGTCTCCATGGCCGCGTTTGCCTTCGGCATCACCGCGGGAATCGGCACCCTCTACATGATGTTCTTCAACGGCTTGTTGATGGGTGTAATCACCGCCGCCTGCTGGCAAGCCGGCATGGCCAAGCAACTCTTCGCCTTCGTCGCGGGCCACGGATCGCTCGAGCTGCCTGCCGTGTTCATGGCTGGAGGCGCGGGGTTTCTCCTGGCCCGTGGTCTGCTTTTTCCGAGACTGGCCTCCCGCCGCACCTCGCTGGCGGAAGCGGGAGGCAAAGCTGTGCGGCTCTTCCTGGGCACGATACCGCTGCTTGTGATCGCCGGCATCGTGGAAGCCTTCATTTCCCCCACCGGCCTCCCCGCCGCTCTGAAGTGCGCTGTGGGCGCCTCGCTGTTCGCTCTCCTGGCGGCATACGTGACTCTTGCCGGAAGAAAAGACGCCGGCTGGGAGCAAGCTGCGCAGACCAGGTAGATCGCCCAGTCGCGGCTTGGCGTTCCTGGCCATTGCAAAACGGCCCCTGCGCGAATACGCTACCTCGGTAGCCTGCGGCTGTTCCGCCGCATGTGGCGCACCTGCTGGCATTCTGAGACCGGCTATATATGGCCACGCGTGAAATTGTCGTTGGCCCTTTGCGCATCGGAGGCGCGCAGCCGCTGGCGCTGATCGCCGGCCCGTGCGTCATCGAAAGCGAATCGCACGCGCGACAACTGGCCGAGCGCGTAGCCGGCATCGCCGCTGGTCACGGCGTGCCTTACATCTTCAAGGCCTCTTTCGACAAGGCCAACCGTTCCTCCGTCTCCTCTTATCGCGGGCCGGGACTCAAAGAAGGTTTGCGCATTCTGGCCAAGGTCAAGGCCGAACTGCGCTTGCCCGTTCTCACCGATATTCACGAGCCGTGCCAGGCGGAACCGGCCGCCGAAGTATGCGACGTCCTGCAGATTCCCGCCTTTCTCGCCCGCCAGACCGATCTGCTTCTGGCTGCGGCGCGCACCAGGCGTGTCGTCAATCTCAAGAAAGCCCAGTTTCTTTCCCCCTGGGAAATGAAGAACGCCGTGGAAAAGGTCGAAAGCGCGGGGAACGAAAACATACTGCTCACCGAGCGCGGCGCCTCCTTCGGCTATCAGAATCTGGTTGTGGACATGCGCTCCTTTCCCATTCTGGGAAAGCTGGGCTACCCGGTGGTCTTCGACGTGACCCACTCCGTGCAGGTTCCGGGCGGCCAAGGCCACGCCAGCGGAGGGCAGCCCGAGTTCATCGAGCCGCTGGCCCGCGCCGGCGTCGCTGCCGGCGTGGACGCGGTGTTTCTCGAGGTGCACGACAATCCCGCGACCGCTCTCTCCGACGGTCCCAACGCCCTTCCCTTGGACCAGCTCGATGCTCTTCTCTCACGGCTCAAGCAAATCTCCGAGCTGGTGCGAACCTGGGAGCCGGCATGAGTCTGGAAGCCGCGCGCCGCGTTCTGCGCATCGAGGCGCAAGCCATCGAAGACCTGTTGGCGCGTCTCGACGACCACTTCACCAAGGCAGTGGATTTGCTCTTCGCTTGCAAGGGCCGCGTGGTGGTCACCGGAATGGGCAAGTCCGGCCTGATCGGGCGAAAAATTTCCGCCACCCTTTCCAGCACCGGCACGCCCTCTCTCTTCTTACATCCCGCCGAGGCGCTCCACGGCGACCTGGGCATGCTCATGCGCCATGACGCGCTGCTGGCCGTCTCCTACGGCGGAGATACCGAAGAAATCATCGCCTTGCTCGAAACCGTGAAGCGGCTGGAAATCCCCCTGGTGACCATGACCGGCCAGCCCCGCTCCGCTCTGGCGGAAGCCAGCGACGTGGTCCTCGACGTGGCCGTCAAGGAAGAGGCTTGCTCGCTAAACCTCGCTCCGACGGCCAGCACCACTGTGGCCATGGCCGTAGGCGACGCGCTGGCCGTGGCCTTGCTCGAAAGGCGCGGCTTCAATCACGACGATTTTGCCGCCCTGCACCCCGCGGGCCGCCTGGGCAAGAAGCTCCTTCGCGTCGAAAACTTGATGCATTCGGGCGACGCTTTGCCTCACGTCCAGCCGGAAACCCCTATGCCCGGCGTCATCTATGAAATGAGCCGCAAGGGCTTGGGCATGACTACCGTGCTGGACGAACAGGGCCGCCTTGCCGGCGTGCTCACCGACGGCGACTTGCGCCGCTTGATGGAAAAGCGTAAGGGCGCCGCCCTGGAAATCTCCGCGGGCGAATGCATGACCCCCAACCCCCAAACCATCGGTCCCCGCGAGCTCGCCAGCGCCGCCCTGAACCTCATGGAAAAACGCAAGATTACTTCGGTCGTGGTTGTGAATGACGAGCGGCGCGTTCTTGGCGTGGTGCACCTGCACGACCTCTGGCAAATCGAGTTGTTCTGAGCGGCTTTTTCTTTTATCGTCTTTCCCGCAACACATTCCCGGAAACAGGGAGATTCGATTGAGTCCAGCCTCACCCAAAGCGGGGGAAAACCTCACCCAGCGGGCCAAGCGCATTCAACTTCTCCTCATGGATGTGGACGGCACGCTCTCTCGCGGCGTCTGCCTGCTTTCCCAGCCCGGCGGAACGGCTCTGGAACTGAAAGTGTTCCACCCCCATGACGGCGCGGGCCTGGCCCTTGCCTTCCTCGCGGGCATCCGTACCGGCGTGATCACCGGTCGCGAAAGCGCGGCCCTGGAGGTGCGCGCCCGGGAAATGCACTTGGAATTCGTCTATGAAAAGCAGGCCCGGAAGCTCCCGGCCTATGAGGAGATTCTCCAGCGCGTAGGATTGGCCGATCGGGCCGTGGCCTATGTCGGCGACGACCTTCCCGACCTTCCGGTGATGCGCCGCGTGGGACTTGCCGTGGCCGTGAACGACGCCGCACCCGAAGTCAAGCGCGTGGCCCACTATGTCACCCGGGCGCGCGGGGGCGAAGGCGCTGTGCGCGAGGCCCTCGAGTTGATCCTGAAAGCCCAGGGTAAATGGCGCGAATTGGTCGGCCGCGCCCGCGCTTGATGTGACCCGTTCATTCTTTCTGGTTTTCGGCGCGCTCTTCAAGCTGCCTGCGCCAATCCAGACGTTGCACCTTTGCGGGATCGTCCCGCCAGCCGGGCTCGGCCTTCACCAGCAGAGTAAGGAACAATCGCACTCCCAGGATGCGCTCGAGTTCCTTGCGCGCCTCCGTGCCGATCCTCTTCAGCATGGATCCGCCGCGGCCAATGAGAATCCCCTTGTGCGACGCGCGTTCCACCTGGATCGTGGCGCTGATGCGCACGAGCCGCTCTCCCTCTTCGAACTCCTCCACCAACACGGCTATGGAGTACGGCACTTCGTCTCGCGTAGCCTGCATGGCCTTCTCACGGATGATTTCCGCGGCCAGGAAACGCTCCGGCTGGTCGGTGAACTGGTCCGGGGGAAAGTATGGGCCGCCTTCGGGTAGCAGTCCGGCGATGGCGCGAAGGAGAACGTCGCAACCATCGCCCGTAAGAGCGGAAATGGGAATGATTTCGGCGAAGGCGCGTTCCTGGCGGAATGCGTCCATCAAAGGAAGCAAGTGCGGTTTGGCCATGAGATCAATCTTGTTCAGCGCCAGGATGACCGGGTCCGGCAAGGCCTTCATGATCTCGCCCCATTTGCGGGTCGCGGCATCCTTGGCCCTCGCTCCGCGAGAGCGTTCGGGATGCCCCGCCAGCCCGGGAGCAAGCGCGGGGCGCGTCGCATCCACCAGCAGCACCGTTGCGTCCACCCCGGCTGCCGCTTGCTTGACCTCCTCCATCATCAGCCGGCCCAGCGCGGAGCTCGGCTCATGGATGCCGGGGGTATCAATGAACACGATCTGCGCGTCCGGGCGATGGACAATCCCTTGGATGCGGTTCCGCGTGGTCTGAGGTTTGCTCGAAACGATAGCCACCTTTTCCCCCACCAGGCGGTTGACCAGCGTGGACTTGCCTGTGTTGGGCAAGCCCAAGACGGCCACGAATCCCGCTTTGAACCCAGGCTGCGGCGCATGCGTCCCCATCCCAAGCCGCGGCCAACGCCCGTCTGGCGATAAACCGCGGCGCGACTCGGAGTCGTTCCTTACAGCGGCGCCGCCCTTGATTGGACTCCTCAATTTGCCTGGCTTTCCGACGACGCGCCTGAGACGGAGCGCTTGACAGGCACGGGCTTTCTGCGCGCCCTCAGGCGCAGCACCTTCCTCTGATTGGCTTCGATCACCTGGAATTGAAAGCTCCCCAATTCGATTCGTTCGCCTGCGCCCGGCACGTGCCCGGCGGCGCGATTCAGCAACCCGGCCACCGTGGCCGCCGCGCCGTCTCGATCTTCGGTGAAGCGTTCGCCCAGCAGCTTTTCGAGCTTTTCCACCGAAAAACTACCGCGCATGACCAGACTGCCGTCGTGCTCGCGCACCACGTCGGGAGCCGGGCGGCGGTCCTCCGCGCCGATCTCGCCCACAATCTCTTCCACCAGGTCCTCCTCGGTGACCACTCCGGCCACGCTGCCGTGCTCGTCAATCACCACGGTTATGGCCTGGCTCTTCTGCCGCATCTCCCGCAACAAGTCCGAGCCGGGCTTGGTTTCCGGGGCAAAGAGCACCGGCCGGGCCATCTCGCGGGCGCGCCGCTGCCTCCATTCACTCGCGGGAACCTGCAAAAGGTCTCTGGCGGACACAAAACCGATGACTTCGTCGAAAGCGCCGGAGAAAACCAGCATGCGCGAATACCCCGTCTCCACGAAGCGCTTGCGCAACTCCTCGAGCGTGGCCTCGGCCGGCATGGCGACGATGTCCGGCCGCGGCGTCATCACCTCGCGCACGCGCTTGTCGCTGAACTCCACCACTTGTTCAATTAAATCGGCCTGTCCCGGCTCGAGCATGCCTTGCTCTTCTGCCGCCTCGACGAGGGCCTCGATCCCTTCGTTTTCGGCACGGCCTCCGGACGTTTCCGGCTCTTCTTCCGAGATGTACAGCAGCGAACTGGCCAAACCGAGCAGGGCGCGCACCGGCCACAACAGCCAAATCAGAAGGCGCAACAGGGGGAGCAAGGGCTTGAGCCAACGGCACGTGGTGCGGGCCAGCAGAACCTCGGGCAACAAATGCATTCCCAGCACTACCTCCAGCCCCAGGAATATGCAGAATTCGGCGAATGCCTCCCAGGTGCCAGGGACAAAATAGACCACCCCGCGCGTCGTTTGCAGGACCAGCACCGCCAGCCAAACGTTGGCCAGCAGCCGGAAAATCACTGTTCCTTGGCGCCGCGGCACCCGGAGTCTCGGCTCGATCTCGGCCTCAAAGATGTCCAGGTGCTCTCGGACACGCCCCGTGGTCACTCTTCCCAGTTGTTGGTAGGCCAGCGCCAGGTATGAAAACAAAAGAAGCGCCGCGATCAGCAGGACAATGCCCAGGGAATACAGCCAGGTAATCATGTTTGCGGGAGTCCGAACCGCAGGCGCAGCCGGGTCTCCAGAGAATGCATCTGGCCGGCGTCGCTCTCGTGATCATACCCCATGAGGTGGAGAACCCCGTGAACAATCAGGACGCGCAGCTCGTCCGCCAGGCGCCGCCTCAGCCGCTTGGCGTTGCGCCGGGCCACGCGGGGACAAATGGCCACGTCCCCGAGAAAGCTCGGCGCCCGCGAATGGCCATGCTTGCGCGGACGGCGCGGCCGGCCCGGCGACGCCGCGCGATGCTCGGCGGGAAAGGAAAGCACGTCCGTGCTTTGGTCCTTCCCCTGGAATTCGCGGTTCAGCTTGTGCATGGCCGCTTCGCTCACCAGGCAGACGTTCACTTGCGCCCGAGAAATCCGCCGCTCCGCCTGGAGGCGCCAAAGAAAATTTTGCAGCGGCCGCAAAGCGATCCGCACTTCGCGTTGCCTGTTCAGGAGCATGCTGGAGCGCCGTTCACTCGCCGGAGTCGTTCTGGGCATGGTTCACGGGCTGGCGCGGGGCCCGTCCTTCCCTGCGTTCCTCGGCGCCCGCATCGGAGCCGGCCTGCTGCGCGTCGAATTCCTCGTAGGCGCGGATAATCTGCTGGACCAGATTGTGGCGCACGACATCGCGCTCGTTGAATTGCACCACGGCAATGCCTTCGATTTTGCCGCACACCTCGACCGCCTCGACAAGCCCGGAGCGCTTGCCCGCCGGCAGATCAATCTGCGTGATGTCTCCGGTGACTACCGCCTTGGAATTGAACCCCAGGCGGGTGAGGAACATTTTCATCTGCTCGCCGGTGCTGTTCTGCGCCTCGTCCAGGATGACGAAAGAATCGTTCAGCGTGCGCCCGCGCATGAACGCCAGCGGCGCCACTTCGATAATCCCCTTGTCCAGAAAGCGCTCGAGCTTGTCGGCATCGAGCATATCGTACAGCGCGTCGTAGAGCGGACGCATGTAGGGGTCTATCTTCTGCTGCAACGTCCCTGGCAGAAAACCGAGCCGCTCGCCGGCTTCCACCGCGGGCCGCGAGAGAATGATACGGTTTACCTGCTTGGTGAGCAGCGCAGAGACAGCCATGGCCACGGCCAGGTACGTCTTGCCCGTGCCGCCCGGGCCGACGGCGAACACCAGGTCGTGCCGCTCGATGTCTTCCATGTAGCGCCTTTGGTTGGCGCTCCGGGGCGTAATGTTCTTCTTGCCGAAGGCGCGCGGCCGGCCGTGTTCCAGCACGGCGCGCGGCGCAAGCAGCGGCTCTTCGGTGGCCACTCGAATCATCGATTTCACCTCACTGCTGGATAACACGCGCCCCTTGCGGCAGAGCTGGTTGTATTCCTCGAAGATTTGCGCGGCCCGCTGAACGTCTTCGGCGCGCCCTTCGATGGTGATCCCGCCGTCCTGGAGATAGGTGGTCACGCCGAGGGCGGACTCGAGCAGGCGCAGGTTCTCGTCGAGCGTGCCAAACAGCGGTTCGATTTTTCCGCGAATCTGGACCGTGCGTCGCATTCGCTTGGCGGGAGTGGCCCAGCTCACCTCAGTGCTATGTCTTTCGGCAGCCGCTCTTCCCGGGGGCTGCCACAGGTCTGATCTGAGCGTATCCCAGGGGTTTCGGCGGGTCAAGCCGCACCCCGCGCCTGGGCCAAGCACGCTTGAACCGGCGTGGGTCGCTTCCAGCCATGCCAGAAGTGGCCTACTTTGCGACGCTTCACCACCCTGCTTGGCGACCAGCGGACAACGAAAGGCAACGATGCCCCCGGAATGCGAGCCCCGGGGTCAGCGCCAGAGGTGGGCGAGGGCGGGGGAGGGTTTGTACTTGGAGAGGCGCACGCCGAGGCGTTCGGCGATGCGCTGGCGCAACTGGCGGTTGACGACGGGGACGGTGGCTTCACCGTCGAGTTCGATGAAGTTGTCGCGCTTGGCCATCAGCTCGAACTCCCGCTTGATCATGGTCTGGTAGCGCACGAAGGACCAGTAGAGGTCGTGGGAGAGGGACATATCGCGGCCGGCTTCCCAGTAACTGATGGCCTGGGCCTTGCGGAATTCGCGGGCGAAAGCGGTCTCGGGCTTGACGTTGAGCCAGAAGGTGAGATGGGGACGGAGGGCCATGGCATAAATGCCGTTGAGGTAGTCGCGGTTGATGCCGCGGACGACGCTGCGAGCGATGAGGGTATAGATGAACCTGTCGGCCAGGACAACGGCGCCGGAGCGGAGGGAAGGAATGATGCGGTGCTCGAGCTGATCGAAGAAATCGGTGGCGTAGACCAGGGCCAAGGTGAGGCGGGTGACGGCATTCTTGGCCAGCAAATCGTCAATGTCCGGGCCCATGAGCGTGGAGCGCCGCAGGCCGCTGGTCTGCACGGCGAAGCCCTCGGATTCGAGCCACTCCTGGAGGAGCGCGATTTGGGTGGAGCGGCCGGAGCCGTCCATTCCCTCAATGACGATGAGGGTGCCGGTAAGGCCGTCCAGATCAATGCCTACCAGCTGTTCGCCGAAGAAATGCTTGCCGGCCAAGTCCTCCGCGGAGGGCGGTTCAGGAAGAGCCGGCGGCGCGGGCGGGGCTTCCTGGGGAGCCGAAGGAGGTTCTTTCTCGGCCATGGATCACTCTTCTTCCGCGGGTTGCGGGGCGAAGCGCTTCAGTTCGATGCGCTCGGCCACGATATCGCGCATTTGTTTCTGGAGCTTATTGACCGGAAGGTTGGCGTCTAGGACCACGAAATTGTCGGCCTCGACCATCTTCTCGTATTCCTCGAGGATGCGCGCCTGGAACAGCCGGAAACTTTCGGCGCGGTCAAACGAAAGCGCCAGGTCCATCCCAGACTCGTAGAATTTGAGTTTGGGGCGCCCGCTGAGGATGCGGTCCACGGCGACATCGAGGGGCGCGCGAAAGTAGAAAGTGATGTCCGGGACAGGGGCAAAACGATAGAGATTGCGGAGCCAGCGGGCCGGGCAACCGCGGGTCACATCGCGGGCGAAGGCCGTATAGATATAGCGATCGGCAAGAACGAGATAATCGGCCTGGAGAAGGGGCATGATCTGGCGTTCGCAGCGATCGGCGAAATCGGCGGCGTGGAGGAGGGAGAAGGTGACCGGAGTAAGCGAGCGGCGCTGCTTGCCTCGGCGCGTGGTGGCGCGCACCAAAGGAGAAGAGTTCCACTCGGTGAAATGAACGCGGTAGCCGCCGACCTCCAGCCAGCGCTTCAGGAGGTAAAGCTGCGTGCTTTTTCCGGAGCCATCGGTTCCTTCGACGACGACCAGGGCGCCGGGATAGGCGCGGCTGGGCACCGGTCTGCCCGGCTGAGGCAGGGTGGACTTGGTGGGTTCTGGACGCGGCGGCCGCGCGACGCTTTCTTGAGTTTCCATGATTTTGGAGACGCCCCTCAGGGCGCCTAGAAGCTACCCCCCGATAGTTACAGAAGCATTACAAAGGCCCTGGGCCGTATCCTGCTCAGAATATCGAGAGCTTGATGTGCAGGAACTTCTTGGGGTCTCGCCGGAAGTCTCCGACCAAGAGGCGCATATCGCCGGCCAACCCCGACAGATTATCGTACATCTGCGGGTCGGTGAAAATCTTTCCCGCCGTGGTGGTGTTCTCGTTCAACTTGGCCGTGGCCGCGGCCAGATTGGCGCTGGTATCGCGGACATGGGTATAGAGGGATTCGTCCGTGGCCAACTTGCCCAGGGTTCCCTTGCCGGCGCGCACGTCGGTCAAAAGCGCGTTACTTTTCTCGAGGGACTGATTCAGGTTCTGATATACGGAGGGATCGTAAATCAGCTTGCCCACCGTGCCCTTCTGGTCCTGCACATTGGCGATGATGGAATCGGCGCGGTTCACCGCGTCATAGGCCTTCTGATACATCTCGTCGGAGGCCACGATCTTGCCCACGGTTCCTTGGCCCGCCTGGATGCCGGCCAGCAACTGGTCGCTCTTGCCCAGCACACCATTCAAGTGATCGTAAACCTGCTCGTCGGTGAGGAACTTGCCCAGCGTGCCACGGCCGCGCTGGACGCCGGCAATGAGGTCGCGGATGTCCTCGGAGAGCGCCTGGAGGTTTCCAAGAACATCCGCGCTGCGCTCGACCACCTCTTTCATGGCTTTTTCCTCGATACCCTTGACCTCCTGCCCATTGGCCAAAGGAACGCCGGTATAGCCGCGGGTGATGTTCACGTAGCGGTTGCCCAAAAGGCCCTCGGTAACCAGACTGGCCACGGAATCGGTGAGGATGTCGTTCTGATAGCGGCGGTCAACGCGCATGACCACTTCAATATTCCGGTTCGGATCAAACGCGCCGGTCCTGGGACGAGGGGCCATGCGGATCGCCTGGACGTTGCCAAGGTCAACGCCATCGAGGCGCACCGGAGCACCCACGGCGAGGCCGGAAACCTCGGGCAAGTAGGTGCGCAGGATGTACTTCGGGCCCAGGATAGCGGGGCCGGTCACGTAAAAGATTCCCACGGCCAGGATGAACAGGCCGACAACCACAAATACGCCCACGCGAAGCTCGGTCCAGGAGAGTTGTCTACGCTGTGGCATGCGCCTTCGCCTCCTTCGATGAAACTGGCAGCCTATGTCTCCGGCTCGACCAGGAATTTCCGCAAGTACGCGTCTTGAGAATGCAAGAAGGCCTGCTGGCCGCCCTGAAAATACACCTGGCCGTCGCGATAGACCATAAGACTCGTCTGAGCGCGCGGCGGCTGGCTTGGCGCATCCGGCTGGCCGGGATGCGCGCCGTTTCCGCCCACGGCAAGAACGCGATTCTCGGCCGGGTCAAAGCGGTAGTTGGCCAGGGCGAAGGCGTCCTGCAAACGGTGCGTGGCGAGCAGGGCGGTTACGCCGTAGATGTCGCGGAGGTGAAGAATCAGGGCGATGATCGTCTGCGCGGTAACCGGGTCGAGTCCCGCTGTTGGCGAATCATAGAGAACGATGGGCGGGCGGGTAACCAGCGCGCGGGCAATGGCCACGCGGCGGCGCATCCCCCCGGAAAGCTCGGAGGGCAGAAGGTCCAGGGCGTGGTCCATCTCGACGAAGCGAAGCGCCTCGAGCACCTTGGCCTCGATTTCCTCCTCGTCCACGCGGTCCTCGCGCAAGCGGTAAGCCACATTATCCGCCACGGTCATGGAGTCGAACAGCGCGCCTTCCTGGAAGACGAAGCCGATGTTACGGCGGAAGTGGAGAAGCGCGTCCTCGGACATTTGGGCCACATCTTCGCCGAGCACGCGCACGCGTCCAGAGCCGGGCCGGAGCAGCCCGGCGGCCAGCTTGAGGGTGAGCGTTTTCCCGGTTCCGGTCTCGCCGAGCAGGACCTTGGTTTCCCCGCGGGCCACGGAGAAGGAGATGTTGCGCAGGATGTCTCCTTCGTCGAAGCCGAGGCTTACCTCTTCAAAGGAGATGACCGGGCTGCCGTCGGAATAGTCGTCCATAGGCTAAATGAATTATAGAAGGAAACCGGGCAGGGGGCGTACCGGCAAAACCCGCTAGAGCTTAGCTGATGGACCAGGGGACAGCCGTGCCCGGCGAACCGAGCGCGCTCTTGGCGGATAGGAGGCAGGTGCTCAGAAACCCTTGCCGGCGAAAAAGAGAGCCAGGCGCGTGAGAAACAAATCGGAAACCAGGATGGTCACCGAGGACACGACGACGGCACGCGTGGTGGCGCGCCCCACGCCTTCCGTGCCGCCGGTCACAGAGAGGCCCTGATAACAGCCAACCGTGGAAAGAATGAAGCCGAAGATCAGGGACTTGGTAAATCCCTGCATCAAATCCGCAAATTCAAGGGCGTCCAAGGCGCGGCGCCAAAACTGCACGGGATCCAAGCGCAAGGAGAACGTGGAGACCAGAAAGCCCCCGGTGAGGCCCACGAAGTCGGCCAGGACCACCAGGAGCGGCAGCATGGCCACGGTGGCGAGCACGCGAGGCACGACCAGCTTGCGCACGGGATCGGTGCCCATGGCGCGCATGGCGTCCACCTGCTCGGTGACCAGCATGGAGCCCAACTCGGAAGCCATTCCCGAAGCGCAGCGGCCGGCGACGAGAAGCCCGGTGATCGTGGGTCCCAGCTCGCGCACGAGCGCAAGGGCCACGGCGTCGCCGGTCAGCGCGGTTTGCCCGAAGCGCGCGAATTGCGAGCCGGTCTGGAGAACCATGATTCCGCCGATGAAAAGGCCGGTGAGCAGGACAATGGCCAAGGAACCCACGCCGACGATGTCCATTTGCTCGAGGGCGTCGGTGAAATAACGCGGCCCTCCCAGCCAGGAGGTCAGGGAACGCGCGGCGAGGAAGGAGTAGTCCTGCACGGCCAGGAAGCTGTGCTTCAGCCAGCCCGACAGCCAGCCAGCGGCCGAGGGCAGGCCTAGCGCGTCAAGTCTCGAGTTCTGAGTTCCCATGAGACTGCAAGGCAACCGGCAGACGACCAACGGCAAGCCTATCGTTCACCTTACGGGGCGTCAAGGACTCTGCCTCTGAAACGCGCCGGATATCCTCCAGGGGTTTACTGGACGGGCAGGGGAGGCTCGGCTAGAATTCAGGCAGTCGCAGTCGGCTCTCCCAACATCGGAGGCTTACGTCGCGGATCCATGCTTCGTTTTTTCACCGCCGGTGAGTCGCACGGGCAGGTCTTGGTCGCCTATCTCTCCGGCTTGCCCGCGTGTTTGCCGGTTGACTTCGAGTTCGTCAACGCGGAACTTCACCGGCGCCAGCTAGGTTACGGGCGAGGCGGCCGGCAGAAGATCGAGAGGGACCGCGCGGAGGCGCTCGCCGGGATCCGGCACGGGAAGACCATTGGCGCTCCCATCGTCCTGCGCATTGAGAACCGGGATTGGGCGAATTGGGGACCTGCGCTTGCGGTGGAGGATGCCGACGGAGCGGAGGACAAGAAGCGCCCGGTGACCGCGCCGCGTCCGGGCCACGCGGACCTAGCCGGCGCGCTCAAGTTCGGTTTCCATGACGCGCGGTACGTGCTGGAGCGGGCCTCGGCTCGGGAAACGGCCGCGCGCGTGGCCGCCGGTGCACTGGCCAAATTGCTGCTGCGGGAATTCGGCACGGAGATCGCCAGCCACGTCGTGCGGGTCGGCAAGGTGCAACTCGAGCGGGAAGCACACTGGGAAGAGATCAAGGCGGTGAGCACGGATGTGGATTCGCCTCTGCGCTGCGTGGACGCGGACACGCAAAAGCGCATGATGGGGGAAGTGGATCAAGTGTTGCGTGCGGGCGATTCGGCAGGGGGCGTTTTCGAGGTGGTGGCGCACGGCATGGTGCCGGGGCTTGGCACGCACGCCCAATGGGATGAGCGGCTGGACGGACGGCTGGCGCAGGCCATTCTGTCCATCCAGGCGGTGAAGGCGGTGGAAATCGGGGCGGGGGTTGCCGGCGCGAGCGCCTACGGCTCGATGGTACAGGACGAGATTTTCTACGACGCCTCGAAGCGAAGGTTCCGCCGGAAATCGAACCGCGCCGGAGGCCTCGAGGGAGGCATGACCAACGGCGAAGATGTGGTGCTGCGAGGCTACCTGAAGCCCATCAGCACGTTGCGCAGGCCGCTGGAGACGGCGGACCTGGCCAGCAAGCAAAGCGTGAAGGCGGCCTACGAACGCTCGGACGTGTGCGTGGTGCCCGCGGCCGGCGTGGTGGGGGAAGCCATGACCGCACTTGTCTTGGCCCAGGCCTTTCTGCAAAAATTCGGAGGAGACTCCCTGGCGGAGACGCGGCGAAACTTCGATTCTTACGTGCGGCAACTCGATGAGTTCTGAACCCACTTCCGGCGCCCCGGCAGCAAAGCCACGCGCCATCTATGCCATCGTAAAGTACGGGGACCCCGTTCTGGAAAGCGCGACCCAGCCGGTGAGCCGTTTTGACGCCGCCTTTGAAAAGCTTTGCCAGGACATGTTCGAATCCATGTACGCGGCGCGCGGAGTAGGGCTGGCCGCCCCGCAAATCGGCCGGAACCTGCGGGTGGCGGTGGTGGACGTGAGCACGGGAAAGACCCCGGAAGCCAGGATCGTTCTGGCCAATCCGGAGATTATCCACGCCGAGGGGGAAGTTCGCGAGGAAGAGGGGTGCCTTTCCCTGCCGGGTTTCCGCGCCTACGTGCAGCGGCCGCAATTCGTCACCATTCGCGCGCAGGACGCCAAGGGCAAGACGTTCGAGATGCGCGGGGAAGGCCTGCTGGCGCGTGCCTTTTGCCACGAAACGGACCATTTGAACGGCATCCTCTTCATTCAGCATCTCAGCCTGATCAAGCGCGACCTCATCAAACGCAAGATACGCAAGATGAGGAAGCGCGGCGAATGGTAGCGGGTTATTCGCACGGCCATGCGCATCCTCTTTTGTGGCACGCCGCAGTTTGCCGTTCCTTCACTGCGCGGGCTTCTGCGCGAGGATGATTTCCAAGTCCTCGCGGTGGTTACGCAGCCGGACCGGCCCAGCGGGCGCGGGGGCAAGATGACCGCGCCGCCGGTAAAGGAAGTTGCGCTGGAGCACGGCATTGCCGTTCTCCAACCACAGAAGATCAAGACGCCCGAAACGGTTGGCGTTCTTCGGGAGCTTGCTCCGGACGTGGCCGTGGTCGTGGCCTACGGGCAGCTCATTTCGGCCGAGCTGCTTTCGCTGCCGCGCTTCGGCTGGATCAACCTGCACGCTTCCCTGCTTCCCAAGTACCGCGGCGCCGCGCCGATTCAATGGGCCATTGCCCGCGGCGAGCAGAAAACCGGGATGACCACCATGCGGATCGAACAGGGCATGGATACCGGCGGCATTCTCATGCAGCAAGAAGTGCTGATCCAACCGGATGAGACTGCCCCCGAGCTGTCCGCGAGAATCGCCGAGGCGGGGGCGCCCTTGGTGGCCGAGACACTGCACGGGCTTCTCTCGGGCAAACTAAGCCCGCGACCGCAGAATCATTCCCTGGCAACGTATGCGCCGCTTCTAAAGAAGGAGGACGGACGCGTGGACTGGTCCCTCTCCGCGCGAGCCATCTGCAATCGCATGCGCGGCTTCGCGCCTTGGCCGGGCGCCTATTCCGGCTTTCGCGGGCGGACCTGCCACCTTTGGGGGCGCCCGCTCGATGCCGGCGCGCCAGGGTCCGCCGAAACGCCCGGGAAAATCCACGCCGGAGGCAAGAGGATGCTGGCTGCTTGCGGTGCAGGGACTTGGCTCGAAGTCACCTTCGTGCAGCTCGAAGGCGGAAAGCGGATCAGCGCGCTGGAGTTTCTCAACGGCTTTCGCGTCCGCAAGGGAGAATCCTTTGGGCCGCCTGCGGCGTCCGAAGACGACGCTTGAGCGCACGGCGCGAGTTTGATTGCGCTCAAGAGCGCTCTTGTGCATACTCGACGCGTGACGAGGGCGCGCTCTCCGTCCCGAGACCCGAAGACAAAGTGTTCGTCCCTCTTGCAAGGAACCAGGGCGCTCGAAGGCACGCTACAATCATGAGAATGCGAAAAGGTGTATCCCGTGTCCGCCTGGCATTGAGCGGTGGCTTGTGGCTGGCGTTGTGCGTGCTGCCCGCCGGGGCAGGCTCCGGGCCGGCGGTGGTTGCCAAGCCGAGCCAGGGAACCGACGTCGTCCTGGAAACGATGCAGTCGGAACTGGACCGGGCCGCGAAAGGGCTCGCCAAGTCCGATCCCGCCCCGTATTTTCTCAGCTATGCGGTGTACGACGAAGACTCCACGGTGACCGTGGGGTCGCTGGGCGCCATCCTCGTTCACAACGCCTCGCGCCAGCGCCACGCCGATGTGACTATGCGCGTGGGCGCGCCGGAGCTGGACAACACTCACGGGAACAGCCGTTCCTCGGGGATGAGTTCAGGGCTATTGCCCACCGGCAACGACCACGATGCCATCGCGCGCAGCTTGTGGGAGCTGACGGATCGCGAATACAGGCGGGCCGGGCCGGCCTTTTTGAACGTGAAGACGAACCACGCCGTGCGCGCAGAGGAAGAAGACAAATCGCCGGATTTCTCCAAGGAGCCTGCGCACGTGGACGCCGGCGCTCCCGCGGCAGCGATGGAATACGACCGGGCGGCCTGGGAGGAGCGCATCCGGCGGATGTCCGCGGCGTTTCGCCCCTATGCGGAGGTGTACTCGTCGGTAGTGATGCTGGAGGTCAGCTCGGCGACGGAGCGTTACGTGTCCAGCGAGGGCAGCCGGTTGGTCAGCCCCTCGTCAAATGCCCGCTTGATCGTGGAGGCCGAGACGCGGGCCGATGACGGCATGGAACTGCTGCGCGTGGAGACCTTCCAAGGCCCAACTACTGCCGATCTGCCTGGAGAAGAGGAAATCCTGTCCACGGCCCGAAAAATGGCCGCGGACTTGAAGGCCTTGCGGGCCGCGCCGGTGGCCGAACCCTACGATGGCCCAGCCTTGCTCTCCGGGCGGGCCGCCGCGGTTTTCTTCCACGAAGTCCTCGGACACCGCCTGGAAGGCCACCGCCAGCGCGACGAGGAGGAAGGCCAAACATTCACCAAGAAGGTCAACCAGGAGGTCCTGCCCAAGTTCCTGAGCGTGGCGGACGATCCCACGCTGAAAGAGATGGGAGGGATCAAACTCTCGGGCACATATGCTTACGATAGCGAGGGGGAGCCGGCGCAGCGCGTGGAGGTCATTCAGAATGGGGTGCTGAAGAGCTTTTTGATGTCGCGGATGCCGGTGAAGAACTTCGGGCAATCCAACGGGCATGGGCGAGCCCAGCCGGGACTGATGCCCACCGGCCGGCAGGGCAATTTGCTGGTCACTTCGGCGCAGGCCGTGCCGCTGGCGGAATTGCGCCAGCGGTTCATCGAAGAGATCAAGAAGCAAGGGAAGCCCTACGGCCTGTACTTCGAGGATGTGCAGGGCGGTTTCACCCTCACGACGCGCGCCCTGCCGCAGTCCTTCCAGGTTCTGCCGGTGATGGTCTACCGGGTGTATGCGGACGGGCGGCCCGACGAGCTGGTCCGCGGCGTGGACATCGTGGGGACGCCGCTGGCGGCCTTGATGAGGATCGAACTCACCGACGACCATCCCCGCGTGTTCAACGGAATTTGCGGGGCGGAGTCGGGCAGAATCCCCGTCTCCGCCGTGGCTCCGGCGATGCTGTTCTCCGAAATGGAAGTGCAAAAGCGGGCGCAGTCGCACAACCGGCCGCCTATTCTGCCGCCGCCCGGCTTCGAATCGCCGGATGGAAAAGGCGCCGCTGGTGCCAGTCCTGCGGAGAGCAAGCCATGAACCGGCCGCATTCGAAAAACGCGCGATTCCTTTGCGGCCTGGCTGCGGCCGTTCTGTTGGCGGTAAGCCTGGCAGGAGCGGGTCCGCGCCTGGTGGCGGCTCCAGGACCGGCGACCAGCAGCACCCCGGACCTTTCGGCCGCCAAGGGAGACGTCCTTCTCGAAGCGCTCTTGACCGAACTGGCGCGGTCCAAGGACCAGTTGCGCATGGACAATGTTCCCCGTCCCTACTACATCGAGTACCGGGTCAGCGACCTGGACAGCTACTCGGCGGACGCCTCGTTCGGCGCTTTGCGCGAGGAACAGCAGGCGCATTTGCGGTTTGTCCGGGCGGTGGTGCGCGTGGGCGACTACAAGCAAGACAGCTATTACCGGGAAGGCATGGGCCAGGCCCAGATTCTGCCGCTGGACGACGACCCCATCGCCTTGCGCCACCAGATTTGGCTGGCCACGGACGAGGCGTACAAAGCGGCCAGCGAGGCGCTCACCCAGAAGCAAGCGGCCCTGAAGGAATTCACGCCCGACCCGGAGGCCCCCGACGACTTCGCGCGCGCCCCGGCGATTCAATCGCTCGAGCCCCCGGCAAAACTGCAGTACGACGCGGGGCTCTGGCGCAGGACGCTCGAAGAACTCACCGGATTGTACAAGCAGTACCCGGATGTACAGACGCTCAGCGCCGTCGTGCGTTTCAACGCCAACAACGAATACTTTGTGAACTCCGAGGGCGCCGTTACGCGAACCGGTTCCGCGGCCTATTCCGTGCAACTGATGGGGTCAACTCAGGCGCCGGACGGAATGCGCCTGAGTCGCAGCCCGTACTGGGCGGTGGCCAAGCCGGAAGAAATGCTTTCACCCGGGGAGCTTCGCAACGAGATGGTGAAAATGCTGGACACGCTGACGGCGCTTCGCCAGGCTCCCATCATTGAGGAAGATTACCGCGGGCCGGTGGTCTTCTCCGCCGACGCCGCCGCCGATGTCTTCGACTCGCTGATTGGCGGGAGTATTCTGGGGCGCAAGCCGCAACTCGGCCGGCCGAACAGGACCACTGGGGAATTTGCCACGAGTTACAAGATGCGGGTCCTGCCGGCGTTCCTGACGGTGGTGGACGACCCGACGGTCAAGGATTTCCAAGGCCACAGCCTCACCGGCAGCTACGACGTGGATAGCGAGGGGGTTCGCGCGGCGCCGGTAACCGCCATTGACCGTGGGATTCTGCTGAACTACCTGCTCGGCCGCCAGCCCATTCGCGATTTCCCCGTTTCCAATGGGCACGGGCGGGCCGCGCCGGGGGCCTCTCCCCAGTCGGCTATCGGCAATCTTTTTGTCCGGGCCGCGGATGCCGTGGCGCCTGAGGCATTGAAGGAACGCATGCTGGATATCGTTCGCGAGCAAGGCAAGCCGTACGGGTACCTCGCGGACACGCTGGGTCCGGGGAACACGCCGCGTGTCCTGTATCGAGTCTGGGCCAAGGACGGCCACGCAGAACTCGTGCGCGGAGCCGCCTTCAATGAACTCGACGTGCGCAGCCTGCGCAACAATCTGGTGGCCGCGGGAAATGACCCGTTAGTGGACAACCGCGTGGCCAGTTTGGCTACCACGATCGTTTCGCCCTCCATCCTGTTCGACGAGTTGGAAGTCAAGCGGGCGAACACCAGTAAAGACAAGCTCCCGGAATACCCCGCGCCTCCGCTGACCACTTCCCACTGAGGCGCTGGGCGTATGACTTTGAAGCAACGCATGGAATGGCTGGCGGGAATGGCGCTGCTGGCCTTTATCCTGGCCTCCGCGGCTTTCCTGAGCGCCATCACGGCCATGCGCCTGGCCATCCACGGGCGGGAAGTGACCATGCCCAACCTCGTGGGAAAGAATGTCGCGGAGGCGGGGCGGATGTTGCAGTCCCGCGGGCTGCTGTTGCGCGTGGCCGACCGCGTCTATAGCGACTTGCCGCTCAATGTGGTGGTCCGGCAATCTCCTCCGCCTGGGATGCTCATGAAGGTTTCGCAGCAGGCCCACGTAGTCCTCAGCCTGGGCCAGCGCGAGCTGCGCATTCCTTCGCTGGAAGGAAGAAGCCTGCGAGCTTCGCGCATCGAGCTGCTGCGCTCCGGCTTGCAAGTGGGAGAAGTGTCGGACGTGCATCTGCCCGGCATCCCCGGCGACACCGTCGTTTTGCAACACCCCTCCCCCGGTTCCAACGCCCCCAGCCCGCGCGTGGATTTATTGGTTTCCCGGGGAGTCGAGGAACAAGCTTACGTGATGCCCTTCCTGGTTGGGCTGAACGAAGTGGACGCCGCGAGGCGCTTGGACGCCGCGAACCTGCGCAGCCAGGCGCAGCACGTCAGCAACCCGCTGTGGACCCATGGAACGGTGACCGAGCAAACCCCTGTAGCCGGGGTCCGCGTCTCGAGCACCGCCGTTGTTCTCTTGACCGTGGCCGACTAGTGCCGTTCCAATTTATGGCGCAAGCTGGTAGCTGGTAGCGCAAAATTTTGGGTTGTGAAACTCTGCGGCCTTTAGGCTAGGAACGCGGAGAAGACCCAGGCAGCCACGGTCCATCCAGCGAGAAAGGAGAGGCCCGCGAGAAGCGGGAAAGCGGCGGCAATCCCTTGCGCAAAGCGGCGGGGGCCGGGCGCGGGCGCCAGTTTGCTTCTTCCGCTGGGCTGGGCGAGCGCGCCAGCCTGTTCTGTCCAAATCCCGCTGGCCGCGCTAAACTCGTGACCCGGTTCCTCGGGCGGAAGGCAATATGATCGAGGCCTGGAAACGATGTGAAGGCCAGTGGGTTGACCGGCAATTCCGTTTGCAGCGGTACCTGGGCGGCGGCGAACATAGCGCCGTCTTTCTCACGGAACACGGTGAGCCTCATCCTCAGATAGCCGCCATCAAGGTTGTTCCGGCCGACCCGCGTACCGCGGCTCTCCAACTCTCCCAATGGAAACTTGCCGCACAGCTCTCTCACCCCCACCTGCTCCGCCTGTTTCAGTGGGGACGCTGCCGCCTCGCCGATATGGACCTGCTTTACATTGTCATGGAATATGCCGAAGAAAACTTGGCGCAGGTTGTTCCTCAGCGTCCGCTCACGCCCTCCGAAGCGCGCGAAATGCTCATCCCCGCTCTCGAAGCCCTGGCCTGCGTTCACGCCCAAGGTTTCGTCCACGGCCGCATCAAGCCGGCAAACATCCTGGCGCGCGAGGACCAGTTGAAACTCGCCAGCGACACTCTTTGCCGCGCGGGCGAACGCCCCGCCGCCCCGGCATCGCCGTGTCTCTATGATCCGCCGGAAGCGGCTCGCGGGCAGCTCTCCCCGGCGAGCGACGCGTGGTCTCTGGGCGTCACCCTCGTGCAAGTTCTCGCCCAGCGCCTGCCCGCATGGGATTCTGCCCGGCAGCAGGAGCCTGTCCTGCCGGAAACATTGCCTTCGCCTTTTTCGGAAATCGCGCGGCATTGTTTGCGGCTTGATCCCCTGCGCCGCTGGACGCTTGCGGATATTGCCGCCCGCGTTGGACACACACTGTCACCGGCGCGGAAACAACCGGCTGCGTCACTTCCAAAGGTGCAACGCTCCGAACGGCAGCCGCCGGCCGCGCCGCTTTCAAGGAGACGTTATGTTCTTCTTGCGGCCGCCGCCGCCCTCGCCCTGGCTGTGCTCCTCGCAGTCCCGAAATTGCTCCACCACCCCAGCAAGCCTCCCGGCCCGCGATCCGGCGGCGTGCAATCCGCGGCTCAAGCGAAACTCCCGCAGAAACCCCAGGCAGCCGGGAAACGTCAGCTTGCGCCGGGGATCAGCCCCGCCACACCGGCTTCCACAGCTGCCTCCTCCGTTCTTCAGTCCTCGCCTGTCTCTAAGTCCCTCGCCACCGGAGCCGTTCCCGGGAGAATCCTCCAGCAGGTGTTGCCCAGCGTGCCACAGAAAGCGCGAGACACCATTCGGGGCGTCATCCGTCTTAGCGTGAAGCTTGACGTGGATGCATCCGGCAAGGTGGCGGCGGCCGCGCTCGAGGCCCCCGGTCCGAGCAAGTACTTCGCCAGGCTTGCCTTGGATGCAGCGCAGCGTTGGCAGTTCGCCCCCGCCGAGGTGGCGGGCCAGCCCGTGCCCAGCAAGTGGCTCCTCCGCTTCCAGTTCTCCCAGACGGATACCAAAGTCTCCCCAGTGCAAGCCGCTCCCTGATCGCTTCCGCCGCGACTCGTGCTTCACCTCAGGCTATCGCGAAGGGCTGCGTCTTCGCTCCTCAAGATGTGCCTGGTGAAGTCATCGTAATCTGGTCCGGGCTACGGAAGTTTGATCGCGCAGCATACTCAACCGTTACGCCTCAAAGGAAGGCCATGCTGGTTGGAACTGGCTTCTCACCTCGAGGCGCTGCGCTTGAGATCAAGAGATCGTCGGCAGACCCCATTGCTACTGCGCCCTCTTTTCCATCGTGTACGTTACCCGAGTGCCGCGCTCATAGTCGGTCTCGGTGACCCGCAATGTTCGTCCCGCGGGCGAAACAACCAGGCGAAGCTTGTAGTGGGCCGCGCCCTCTTGCTTGTCGGTCTCCTCGATCGTGCGGGCGTTGATCCGCTTAAGTGCCACCGTATCGTGTGCGGGATCGCCCTTGATCGGATAATCCTTTCCATCGAACTTGGCGGAATAACCCTCGCCATTGGGATTCAAAGCCTGCAATCCGCCGGGAATGCTGTGATACGTGACGGTGATTCCGTTTTCGGAGATATTCTTTATGCTCTCGGCTCGCCACAATCCCGAAACTTCATTCGAGCCAGCCGGACCTTGCTTCAATCGCGTGTAGGTTTCCTCTGCGGTCACGGGCTGCCCGCTCGGCGCTGCTGAATCGCTGATCTTCTGCGTCAGCGTGTTCCCGTCTGGAGAAACCGTGTCCGTCTCTGAGTAAACAATCTTGCCGCTCTTCTTTTCCGTGATCTCCACGCTGTTGTTGTCTAAGACTCGCACGCTGATGTGACTGAAATACGGCGAGCCCGCAACCGGGTAATCCTTCGCGTCAGCCTTCACGTCGAGTCTCGGAACGCAGGTCGCGCATTCATAGGTGCCGTTCTGGAGCAGATAATCTTCCGGTCTGTTGGAGACATGCACCGAGTCCAGCTTGACAACCCAGGCGCCGTCAAACGGGCTTTGCGCAAGCAGCGTTGACGGCCAGAGCACCGCCGCCAATAGCAGGAGTCTCATTGGAGCTAGCCCTTTGGAATCTGGATTGATACGGTGGGATGAAACCCGATGGCGGCTGGAAGCTTTGCGTGTTAGGCCCAAGTTACCGGCCATGGAATCCGCCTCCACCGTGGAATCCCACGCCCCCGTGGAATCCGCCTCCATGAAATCCACCACCGTGAAAACCTCCGCCGCGCAAGCCGCCCCCCTGGAATCCACCCCCGCGAAATCCGCCGTTGCTTCCAGCGCCCATCACCGCTCTCGGGCCGGAATGGAAGGCGCCTGCGGATCCGGGGCCGCGATAAACCCCGCCGGCGTATCTGGGGCTTCCTACGTAGTGCTGCCCTGGACCCCAATTACGAGCTACGGGACTAAAGTGATGGTAAACCGGCCTGAACCCGCCTCCATATCCGCCCCAGCCAAAGAATGGAGCCTCATCCACCCACCAAGGCGAATAGAATCCCCAACCAAAGGGACTATAGAAGATTCCGTCCCCGGGAATAAATGTAAACGCGTCAAACCAAGGATCCCAATACCAGTCGGCGCCCCACCAGCCAAATCCCCACGGACCCCAGCCGTTGACCGCGTAGAGACCCGCTGCGTCAACGTTGGCTTCCGCTTCGTACGACGAGCGGAGGCTGCTCCAGCGATAAAGATCGCCGCCTTCGTATGACTTCTTATCGAACTTCTGCGATTTGAGCGGCCCGCTGCCGCTAAGGCTGACCTCGTGTCCACCCTTGACCGTGGTGTGCGCGTCGCTTTCGAACACGGCTGCTTTGCCATCAAAGACGCGTAGGTCCGATTGAGGCAGGTTGAAATCATACAAGCCGGTCTTTAGCAGTCTTGTCGTCGCCCCATCGGCGCCGATTCGAATGTCGTTCTCCTTGTGCATCTCGTCAACTTCGACGATGGCATGGCCCTTTTCCAGGACGACTTCGGTGTTCGTCAGGCTGGGCGAAACCATCTTCACCATGCTGTTGGCGCCCACGCGCAAGAAGACGCCCGGCGTCAGGAGAATCTCCGCTTTCCCGCTTTCAGTGGACAGGGATTGTCCTGAATTCAACTCCGCTGACCCGATGGACTTCGAACTCAGAACCTGGTTGCCAATAGCGGCTTGGCCTTCGACGTAATTGAGAGTTCCTGGAACCGCCGTCGCTGGACTTGCATCCGCTCTTGCAGGGAGCGATAAGAAGGCGGTCAGGAAAAAGCTTGCAGCGACTTCTATGATTGCCGGGCGCATGACTTTTCAACCTCTAATAAGTTGGATGGATTGGCAAGGTCTGTAGGATGCCCGCTTTCTGCGCGCTACGGGAGGTCACTGCGGTCTCAATTTGTAGGCTCCGGCCGGCAAGATGTTCCCGCGGGTGTGCAAGACGTTATAATCCCTCCACCCTGCGGTGGAGGCTTAGCCTTGAGCTACCTTGAAAAGAACCTCATTCCCGGCGAGAAAATCCTGTACAAGACCCGGCTCCATTGGATCGTTGTTCTATGGCCCGTATCGCTTGGCCTGCTGTTTGGTTTATCGGGGCTGATTCTGCTCATCCACGCGCTCTGGCCTGGGCGCGCTGCGGACTATTCCGGCGTGATGATGGTAGCGGCCTTGATCCTCCTCCTTGCCGCGACCATCTCCGTCGCCGTGGCCCTTTTGAAACGTGCCGCCACGGAGATGGCCGTTACGGACCACCGCGTCGTGGTCAAGATCGGCGTGTTCAGCCGCCGTACGATTGAGCTGCTCCTGGCAAAGGTCGAAAGCATCGGCGTGGATGAAACGCTGTTCGGCAGGATCCTCGGCTACGGAACTGTGGTCCTTCGCGGCACCGGCGGCACGCCTGAATCCTTCAGCACCATCGCCCATCCGTTGGAATTCAGAAGAGCGGTGCAACAGCAGATTGAACAGTCATTATCTCCCCGTTAGTCGTTAGTCGCACGGACGGCCAGCCCCCCGTCAACACCGTAGGAAACCGCCGGCTGGATCGGGGCTTCACCGTATAGGCGCAAGCCGCGAGATGCGCAACACTTGTAAGTGCCCGCCGGCGCGTGACGCATAACCCGGCCGTTTCTGGGCGCATCCAAAAACCAAAGTAAAGCGGTGTTCCTCTTTTTGGGAGGGGCATACCGATGGCTTCACCCGCATCATCCAGTTCCATCTCTAACCTGCCTGGCCCGCCCCAGTTCCGCATCGATGTCGCCATCCACGACTTGCTCATGAATTCCAGTTCGCGCCCACCCACGCCACCCGAGCCCCGGAATCTGACCTTGCCCGAGCCGGTCTTTCCACAGCATCCCGAGCTGCTGAAGGATCCCGGCCCCGAATTTCCTCCGGAGAGGCGCCGTTGGAGCCGCAAAGACATCTATCGCGCCATGCGCGGCTGGCTTTTTCCCTATGTGAAGTCGCGAATTCTACCCGGCGAATTCCATCCCATTCACCTCCTACCTCTTCTTGGAGTACAAGTGCAACTTGGATTGCTGGTATTGCTGGGCCTTCAACAACAAGGTCAAGGGTATGACTGAGGACGTTGCCCGGCGTTCCATTGACTGGTTGTACGCCCACGGCTGCCGCGTCCTCGCCCTGATGGGCGGCGAGCCCCTGCTCCGCCCGCAGTTCGCTCACAAAGTCGTCTATTACGCGGCGAAAAAGGGCTTCTGGATCTACATCGGCACGAACGGCCGCCTGCTGCGCCCGGACGTGGCCGACCGCTTGGCCGACGCAGGAGCCGCGGTCTTCAACTTCGCCATGGACGCCTGGGATGAAAAGCCCGGCCTGCCCAAGGCCCTCCGCACAATGCCAACTTGGCGAGCGAAGGCTGGTGGAGGCGGGGGGAGTCGAACCCCCGTCCGAAAAGCGCTACGGCCCGAAGCCTACATGCTTAGCTCAATTCCGGGGCGGCCCGGCCCTTGCGGACCTGCCGCGCGTTCGCCTGCCGCGGTCAGAATGAGCAAGAAACGCGGTCGGCTAGTCCGATGAATCTCGCCCGGGCAACACGGACCGAGCCGCCCAGGCCAGCTCACTGTGTGACGCCTCGATCCGGGCCCGCGAGCAAAGCCCGGGGAGACGTTGCGCCTAAGTGAATTAGGCAGCAAGAGCCAACGGTTGGTTGGCAGTTTTGGTTTTCCACCCGATTGCGGGCAGGTGGCTCCCGGCATGCCTTCGGGTCGCGACAGCTTCCGTCGAAACCGTGTCGCCCCCGTCTGGACCAGGCTCCATTTTAACACTTTCTCCGGTTCTCCTCGCTCAGTTGGAGCAAGGTGGCCTGAACGACTCAGCGCAGAAAATCCTCGAGCTGGAGCCGCGCGTCGGTCTTGGCGTCGCGGTATTTCACGATGACGGCGGCATAGAGAGAGATTCCCCACTGTTTTCCCTGCGGAGAGGAAACGCTGCGCGCGCCGGGAACGACGACGGCCTGCTCGGGA
>Ga0187771_10000357_pt1 | contig 27356 bp, 25 predicted proteins | sample 0116_SJ02_MP15_1_FD_133139 | JGI IMG/M metagenome (GOLD analysis project Ga0187771, IMG submission 133139) | Tropical peat soil microbial communities from peatlands in Department of Meta, Colombia - 0116_SJ02_MP15_10_MG | ecosystem: Environmental > Terrestrial > Soil > Wetlands > Peat | place... | reverse complement strand
GGTCTAGTCACACTAGCTCCATTGCAGCCCTTGGCGACAGCATACGATTCCTCTTGTTATCGAATATAGAGTTAATCGCGACTAGAGCTTGCACGGCTGCTTACCATAAACTTGTTCAGAACACACCGCGAGAGACCCGGTCGCCTATAACGGGTGTATCGGGGAAAAAGAGGAAGAGTAGGTTTAAGTTCGACGTGAACCGAAAGTACATGAAAAAGGAAAATGGCAACCTGTGTTTCTCCTACAACGACGGATGGACAGGCGGGAAGGATGTGACATACGGATCGCAGACGGATATGATCTTCAGGTACGCAAACTTTAGATGGTTATAAAATCGATTGGCTGAAAGACCAATTGATTTTATTTTAAAACGCTATTTCTGACGCCATAGTGGATTTCAATTTGCGGTTCGCTGATAATGAAGGTCTTGAGATCCGAGGAGGCAACACTTGAACCTTCCGACCACCGTTCAGACCAAGGGATTGGGGACAAGAAAAACGAGCTGGAATGATCAATAATTGAATTCATCTCTTATAAGTGAAATTGCTGCAAGCTATGAAAATGAGAGTTTCCTAAGGTCGTTCTGGTTAGATGCGAAAAGTCGTATGATAAGACGTCCGATAAATAACCTACATACTGTCGAGCGAGTCTCCTCAATTCGACGAACGGAATATTGAATTCGATATCGTCGTGAAATTCGGCTAATCTTCAGAGCCTGACTGGTCGCCTTCGACAAGTATGATGCTTACCTTATTACGTAGTACGTTTGAAGTGCAATGTTTGCATTATTTCACAGGAGACACTGATGCATATTCCTGATGGCTATTTGGGACCCGCTACCTATGTAACAATGTATGCCGTTACGATTCCTTTTTGGGCGATCGCTGCTCGAAAACTAAATAAAACACTTCAGTCGAAACAAGCGCCGTTTTTGGCACTCGGGGCCGCTTTCAGCTTCGTGATCATGATGTTTAATATTCCTATCGTCGGTGGGACCACGGGCCATGCAACAGGCGCCACGTTGGTCGCTATTTTGCTTGGTCCCTGGGCCGCCTTGATTTCCGTGTCCGTTGCGCTCGTCATTCAGGCACTCCTGTTCGGTGACGGCGGAGTCACGGCAATCGGAGCTAATTGCTTCAACATGGCCGTCGTAGGGGTTTTCGCAGGTTACGGCGTGTATCGCCTGATCTCTGCAAACTCGGGTCAAAAGGACAAAAGGAGATTGTTTGCGGCAGCTGTCGCCGGGTATGTCAGTCTTAATACTTCTGCTCTCGTTGCGGCAATCGAGTTCGGCATCCAGCCGGTCTTGGAAAAATCTGCAACCGGCCAACCGCTCTATTCTCCCTTTCCATTAAGCATTGCAATCCCCGCTATGGCAGCGGAACACTTGCTGCTGTTCGGCTTAGTCGAAGCCTTGGTTACCGCCCTGGTGATAAAATATATTCAGAAGAATAATCCGGAAATGCTTCGTTGAATCTAAGGGGAGAGTACAGAAAAATGACCACAACGAAAAGACTGTGGATCGGCATAGGCGTGCTGGCCCTCCTTTCGCCTCTCGGGATCATCATTCCAAAGTGGTTTGGCGCTGAGGGCGCATGGGGCGAGTGGGGCATTTCAGAGATCGAAAAAGTCGCTGGATTCATTCCTGAAGGATTGAAGCGAATTGCTGGCATCTGGAAGGCGCCTTTGCCTGATTACGGCTTACCTGCCGGCAGCAAAGGGCTTGCAATCGAAAGTATCGTCTATATGCTATCTGCTGTCATCGGTATTGCGCTTGTAGCGGGTATCATGTATATTATCACGAAACTGCTGGCCCGCAAGAATGGCGCGAAATAGGCTTTCACGGTTTCTAGAGGTGACGGTTTTGTCGCACGTAAAATTCCTTGATAAGACACTGTTGGCCGCGGCTCAGGTTGCGGAGCAGTCTCTGCTTTCCGAAGTTTTTGCACGGCGGGCGGGCTTGCTTCAAATTCTCGATGTACGAGTGAAACTCATCAGCTTTCTGTGCCTCATCGTACTTGTCAGTGTTTTTCGTACCCCGCAGACAATCTGGATGACCTATGGCTTCTGCCTTGTCCTTGCATTTTCCTCCGACGTTCCTCTTTGGTTTTTCATCAAACGCGTTTGGCTTTTTGTGCCTCTATTTTCAGCAGCTATCGTTCTGCCAGCTATCCTGAATATCATCACGCCTGGAGAGCCGTTGCTTATTCTCGGAAAGCTATCGCGGAGTTATGCCTGGGGGCCTTATTCTATCCCTGCGGAGCTTACGATAACGCGTCAGGGGCTCATGGGCGCGGTAATGCTCGTTTCCCGGGTCTCAACATCGATTTCTTTGGCCGTCCTGCTGACACTTACAACGAAGTGGGCCGAGATATTCTCAGGACTTCGAGCTCTGTTCGTTCCACGCATTTTTGTAGTTACTCTTAGCATGACAGAACGATATCTCTTCGTTTTGCTCAGGTTGATCCAGGACATGTACCGGGGCAGGATGAGTAGAACTGTCCGACCGTTTGCCCCCGCCGTCGAGCGAAATTGGACGGCATCTCGCATCGGCGTCACATTCAAAAAAACTATCGAAATGGGAGATGACGTGTATAAAGCCATGCTGTCACGGGGATTTCACGGCGAATTCAGGACTGTGAACCGTTTTCATATCACTTTCGTCGATTACGCATGGATGCTGACTGTGTCAGTCGTATCGGCATTACTTCTCCTCTTAGACAGGGGAGCATTTCGATGATGCTTGCATTCAGTTTGCAAAATATCACATATGCCTATGCGAATGGCGTTCCGGTTTTACGGGACATGACTCTCGACTTCCCTGTTGGAAGCCGTACGGTGATCCTCGGCGCGAACGGCACGGGTAAATCCACACTCCTTTTTATCATGGACGGTCTAGTTTTTCCCAGATCAGGAACGATGAAAGCCTTCGGGAAGCCATTGTCAGAAGTTGCTCTCGAAGATCGCGCTTTTTCCACGGAATTTCGCAAAAGGGTTGCCCTAGTATTTTCTAATCCCGACGTTCAGCTTTTTTCAGCCACGGTCTGGGACGAGATAGCCTTTGGCCCGTTGCAGCTCGGTGTTACTCCCGGGGAAGTCCGCGATATCGTTGAAAAACAGCTCGAATCGCTCCGCATCACGGAACTTCGCGACCGCGCACCTCATACACTTTCTGATGGTCAGAAAAAAAAGGTTGCCATCGCGTCAAGCCTTGCGATGGATCCCGAAGTGCTATTAATGGACGAACCAACGAACGGACTCGACCCCCGAACACAGGTCTGGCTGATCGAAATTCTTCATGATCTGCATAAAACGGGGAAGACGATCATTGCAGCCACCCATGACCTCTCAATCGCCGCCGATATAGCCGAGCGTGTTGTTGTACTTTCAGAAAACCATGCCGTGGCGGCGGACGGCGCGTTTTCTGACATCATGACAAATGACGAACTACTGCTCAGCGTAAATTTGATTCACGAACATGCTCACTATCACGGTGACACGACCCATGTACACCGGCATGGTCATTTTGGACATATTCACTCAAATGGAGGCGTTATGCACGAAAACCATAAACACCACAGCCATTCCCACGAACATGGCCATGATCACAGCATTGAAAACCTGCAAAAATTACAGGTCATTCTCGAACACTGGATAGAGCACGACGACAGCCACATCGAGAATTTCCGAGACTGGGCTGGTAAAGCGAGTGCGGCCGGGGAAGAAGAGATCGCTAAAGAGATTCACCTTGCTATCGATGACAGCGAATCAGCGAAAGCTCACTTGAAGAGGGCAAAAGCGATCCTTGCAGCAAAACTAATTCTCAAAAAATAAACCAGTCACGCGCAAGGAATGTGACAGAAGATGAACTTGCTATAAAGAGGACATTTTTAAATCATTAATAGCATCGATTTTACTCTGTATGCGGATATCTGTGTGGATGGAGTGTTCTTTGCTGTACAAAAAGACAAGATGAGGTTTTTATGAATGGACCGAACAATGACGAATTACGAGAGACAGTTCAATTCCACGGCCATCTCTGTCCCGGTCTTGCGCTTGGCTTTCGCGTGGCAAAAGCAGCGCTTCGGGAATTGAAGGCTGAGCGACCGGAGGATGAGGAGCTTGTAGCGATTATCGAGAACGACTCTTGCGCTGCGGACGCCATTCAGTACATTACCGGCTGCACATTCGGAAAAGGGAATTTGATCTTTCGTGACTACGGTAAACACGTGTATACCTTTTTCAGTCGCAGGACTGGTAGGGGCATTAGAATATCCGAGGACTACCGCGGGTTTGAAGAAGACGATCGTTTTCCCCTACTGAAAAAAAGGCAGACTAGCGGTGAAGACGTTTCCGTCGAAATGCAGTTATTTAAAATGGAAAAGGCAGCCGCTATCCTGAAAGCGGACGAAAATGAGATCATGACCATTACGGAAGTTGCGACGCAGCCTCCCCAGGAAGCGAAAGTTCGAAGGTCCGTACAGTGCGCCGTGTGCGGAGAAAAATTCATGGAATCCCGTGGACGCGTGAAGAACGGGGAAATCGTCTGCATTCCCTGTTTCGAGAAGGTATGACATGGATCAATTCCTTTTTTTTGCATACCACGGATAACCATCTCTCATAGTTGTGACCAAATGCGCATTCCACCGAGTCAGGCTTATGACAGAACAACAGGATGCGATATCTTACACTAAAAGCGGACGTTATTCCATCGCCTGTGAAATAGCCTTTCCTAATGGATGCGGATGCAGGGGTGTTAAATCAAGAAATGCTTTGATTCTCGTCTTTCTGTCTCCAGGAATTCCCTGCCATCGTTGTTGAGCCGAACTACAAATTAGTTCTTTGTAACCTATGACACTGGTTCTTCAAAAAATTATATGGTTTCTGATTATGCCACTGTCCGTAACGCTGATCCTTTTGCTTACCGGACTGGTACTTAGTAACAGGAAAAAATGTTTGGGCTGGCTGTTAACCATGATCGCTGTCCTCCTGCTTTATACCCTCAGTTTGGGCCATATGGCAGACTTTATCCTCAAACCGATGGAAGGTCAATATCCCCCCGTGAAGAATGAGAAACTTGCACTCGACGGTGACGTAGTGCCCGGTGGAGGCTCCCTTGATCTCGACTGGATCAACGCTGCTCCTATGCCGGATGCGGAAACCTTGTCCTGCCTTGGAACGGGCGTTGAGTTGGCAAAAAGGCTTCGGGTTCCGCTTATTCTGTGCGGTGGAAACGGCGAACCCTTTGCCATAAAAGTAAATGACGCAGATTCCATGGCTCCTTCTGCCTACGTAATGGGCATGCCTAAGGAGCAGGTGATTATCGAGAATTTTCCCCGAGAAACGCTTGAAAATTCTTATGCAGTGAGGAAACTCGTCAAAGGCAATCGCATCGTGCTAGCTACATCCGCCTCCTATATGAAGCGAACAAAGGCTTTGTTTACACGACGTGGGTTCACCGTCATACCTGCCCCGACTTTTTCCCTGGCTCAGACGAGAGCAGTTTCATTCAATTCATTTATCCCCAGGGCCTCTGACCTCTATCGTTCCTCTGTGGGGCTTGCGGAGTGGTTTAACATGGCATGGTGGCATGTGCGTGGTGAAATGTGAATGAATCGAAGATACGCTCATACGGAATGCTTGAGACCCGTGCAATTGACAGGACTTATGCTCCGTGCAACAATCAATGCATCGTCTGACGTTCAGTGTGGGAAAAGGGTTCCCTCCGAATTAGATTGATTGCTCTATGGTGGGGGAGATTATGCCGAGCCGAAAAAAAACTTATGCTCTTCTCGTTGATAGTCATATTCGTGATTTGTTCACGACAGGTACGATTCTTCAGCGGCTCGACTATGACGTGTATATTGCAAGTTCCGGAGAGGATGCTCTAAAAATCATCGATGCTGCCTTGCCACAGCTGATCATAACAGAACTATCGCTCCCGCATATGTCTGGCCTAGAACTGTTAGTCCATCTCAGGCACAACCCTGGGACCAACAGCATCCCCGTCATTATTCATACTGTAGTTGATGACCAGATAAAAAAAGAACACTGTCGTGCTTCTGGCTGTGCAGCCTATCTCAGAAAGCCGTCGGAACCGGATGTGCTCTATCAAGCCATCCAGCATGCTACTGAAAGGACGCCGCGGCAATTTATGCGGTTGCGGACCCTGTTGCCGGTGCGGGTTGGAGGCCATAGATCGGTCGAAGCCGCACGCAGTATCGAATTCGTCTCCGAACTCTCGGAAAACGGCGTCTTCGTCCGTTCCCTGAACCCGAGACCGGTCAATACTGTCGTCCCGGTGAACCTGATCATCCATTCCATTCCCGTCAAACTCAAGGCCGTCGTCATGCGTAGCATCACCTTGGCCCAAGGACTCCTCAAAGAGCCGGGGATGGGCCTGAAGTTCAGCGAAATAACGGAAACGGACAAGGAACTGCTCAGGAATTTCATCAAAGGACAGATTATGAGGGACATTACATCGCAAAGATGAACGAGGCTGGAAAAACAGTTACGGAGATCAAAGTACAGTATTTGCAATAATCTGTAAAAGGCGACATAGATCAAAGCCGTTGACTGTCGATTGAGAGACGCAAGGATCTGTCGACGCGTATTCATGACCGTACTTTACCCTTTTGCGCGAATAAAATCTTACACCTTGTCTAACGCCTGTTTTAAATCGGCAATCAAATCGTCCACGTCCTCCAGACCTAGTGCCAGCCTGACCAGGTTGTCTGACATGCCGATCTTTTTCCTATACTCTGCCGGATAGTCGAAGAACGACATCATCCACATTTGCGTAACAAGACTTTCGCTTCCGCCAAGGCTCGGTGTGATCAGAAAGAGTTCGAGTGAGTCTATGAACTTTCTGGTTGTCATATCGTCACCACGGAGCAGGAAGGTGACGACGCTGCCGTAACCCTTCATTTGCTCTTTTGCGATAGCCCGGTCCGGATGGGAATCAAGGCCGGGATACCAGACCTTTTCAACCTTGGAGCTTGCCTCGAGCATGCGCGCAATGGCAAGGCCCGCCTCGTTGTGGTGCTTTATTCGCAGTCCGAAGGTCTTAAGACCTCTCTCTAGAAGGAAGCAGGTAAGGGGGCCCGGTGTGGCGCCTATCATGCGCTGCATACGGTAGACGTCATTCATAAGCTTGTCCGAGCCGAGCGTTACGCCGGCAAGGAGATCATTGTGACCGCCTAGATACTTTGTTGCCGAGTGGATGACAACGTCGACACCGACATCCAAAGGACGGAGGTTATACGGCGTGGCAAGGGTCGCATCGATGATGGTCAAAACGTTGTGTTGTTTTGCAACCTTAACCACTGCCGGCAGATCAAGACAGCGCAGATAGGGGTTGGTCGGCGACTCGGTGAAGATGATATTCGTATTCGACCTGATGGCCTTTTCGATAGCCTCCGCGGTCGGGTCCACCATCGAGACCTGTATGCCGAACTCGGCTAATAGGTTTGCGGCGAAGTCTCGTGTTTGCCGATAACAGTCGCTCGTAAAAATGATATGCCCGTCGCGGCGCATGAACGTCATGATCGTCAGGATAACGGCACTCATGCCGCTGGAGAACAATACTGCACGTTCGGCTCCCTCGATGGCAGCAAGTTTTCGCTCGCACTCCTGTTGGGTCGGGTTCCCGTAGCGACCGTACTCATGCTCGCGGATCACCGTTCCATCGCTTTTGGCTTTCATGAAGTCGTAGACTTCCTGGGTGTTGTTAAAATAGTAGTTTGAGGTATGCGCAATCGGCGTGGAAACTGCGAAGTTGGCGTGATGGACGCGGTCCAAGCCATGTATGCCAAGCGTGGCAGGATTCCAGTTCTTCGGGTTCAGTGGTTGCTTAGGCATTCTGGTCTCTCCTCTTTTTGAGCGCATGTTTTAGAGCTTCCTTGACAGCATCCACAGTCGGCGACAGTTCGATAGGTTTATTGGCAAACCGACAGGGAAAATCGAAGTTCTCCTCATGGTAGTTGACCTTAAAGTCTGTAAACTTTAGTCCATGGGCTGTAGAGATAACCACAACATGTTCGGACCGGTCGATCTTTCCTGCTCTTAAAAGCTTGATCAGTGCTGCGAGAGCAACACCAGTATGGGGACAATTGAACATTCCCGTGGTATCGCCTAACGCGGCAGCGTCTGCCAGTTCCTGTTCTGTGGCATCCATCACAATGCCGCTGAACTGCTTCAAGGTCCTGATGGCCTTATCGATGCTGACGGGGTTGCCAATCTGGATGGCGCTTGCCAAGGTCTTCTGGGCCTCCATGGGCTCGTAGGACTCGAAGTTTTTGAGATAGGAGCGGTAGAGGGGGTTAGCCCTCTCTGCCTGTGCAACGACTATACGTGGCAATTTTGTGATAAGGCCGAGGTCACGCATCATCAAAAGGCCGCTCCCCAGTGCGGACACGTTCCCAAGATTTCCTCCGGGTATGATGATTACATCGGGCACTGCCCAATCGAACTGTTGTACGATCTCTATACCCACGGTCTTTTGGCCTTCGATCCGGAGCGAGTTCATGGAATTTGCAAGATAGATGGTCTCATCCTTTGTAATTTCCTGAACTACCCGCATGCAGCCGTCAAAATCCGTGTCAAGGGAAAGTGCAAGTGCTCCATTTGCAATGGGCTGGACGAGTTGGGCTATTGATATCTTCCCCTTGGGCAGTAATACGATGGACTGGATGCCAGCTGCCGCGCAGTAGGTGGCCAGGGCTGCTGACGTGTCTCCGGTAGATGCACAGGCAACGGCCTGGATCGGTGCGCCTTCGCTGATCATCTGTTTAACCTGGGAGACGAGGACTGTCATCCCGAGGTCTTTAAACGAACCGCTATGCGAATTGCCACAAAGCTTGATCCAGAGATTTTCGATGCCGATCATCTTACCGAACCGCTCCGCCCAGAACAGATTCGTAGCGCCCTCATACAGCGAGACGATATTATCGTCATGGACATTCGGGAGGATCCACTCTTTCTTTCCCCATACTCCCGAACCGTAGGGCCACTGGGTTGATTTGTACCGGTCCTCAAACAGTTTCATCCACGCTTTGGCATCGCGGCGAGCAAGGGCCTGCATATCATGATTCACACCAAGAAGAGAACCGCAGGCATTACAACGATAAATGATTTTATTGAGCGGGTACTGAGCTTTGCACTGTTCATTGATACATTGAAACCAGGCTCGATAGGGCATTGTCTTCACCTTTATGTTTCGTATTCATCTCAAGGCTGTCAGAGGCCTGCCAACCCGGCTCTTGGTAAATAGCGAGTTTGGCATGCATCTACGTTCTTGTCGGCAACCGGAATATAGCATAATGGCCTGCTAAGAATCAATGCTAAAGTACGCTTGCTTCGCGTAAGGCAGAGACGACCAAAGAGTACGATAGGAGGCACTCACAGCTCAAAAGGCGTGTTCTCGTCGACCAGAGCCGGCATCTCTCATGTGGTCGCAAGCTTGCAGCTGAGTCATGATATCCGGTCATACCTGCTACGTTGATCAAGGATTTCTTAATCTTGCAACTCTAGGCTCAATATCTATTTGTGGCGAAATATTTTGAAAGCTACTTGAAGTTTGTATTCAACTCATGCTAAAATAATACATTTACAAACAATGCAGTTTAAAGAACGTATATCTAACCTCTGAAACAATCAGCAATGATATCCTTACTCGCCTGAAGGCTGAGGATTCACACGTCAGGCTCTCTAACGGACTCAACCATCGCGTTTATGCTTTCAAACAGGTGATTATTTATACATCCAGAATCAAAACAATACTTAGCTGATTGCATCACAACCAGCGCCTCATCGCCTAACCCCGAAAAGGTAAGGTTTTACGGCGCCGATGTTAAATTAAATCGATAGAGATCGGCAGGTAGGAACGTCGTTCTCCCATGAGAAACAATATTTTACTCAGGAGGGTATCAGAATGGAGAAGGTTTCGTATAAGGATATAGGTCTAGTCACGACTACGGATATGTTTGCAAAAGCAATGAAGGGCAGATATGCGATCCCGGCATACAATTTTAACAATATGGAACAACTGCAGGCAATCGTTTTGGGATGCGTGGAATCGAAGTCTCCCTTCATCCTGCAGGTCTCGAGCGGAGCAAGAAAATATGCAAACCAGACATTGCTGCGATTTCTTGCCATGGGCGCTGTCGCCATGATCAAAGACGCCGGTTCGCCGGTAAAATTTGCGTTGCACTTGGATCATGGAGATACCTTTGAGCTCTGCAAGTCCTGCGTAGATTCGGGCTTTTCTTCGGTCATGATTGACGGGTCTCACCACGCCTATGAAGATAATGTCAAGGTAACTAAACAGGTCGTTGAATACGCCCATGCTAATGGCGTGGTTGTGGAAGGGGAACTTGGTGTTCTGGCGGGGATCGAAGACGCCGTATCAGCCGAGAAATCTACTTATACTAAGCCTGAGCAGGTCGAAGACTTTGTCAGAAAGACAAACGTCGATTCTCTTGCTATCTCAATCGGGACGTCCCATGGCGCCATGAAGTTCAAACCGGAGCAGTGCACCCGCGACGCACGCGGTGTTCTCGTACCACCTCCGCTTCGTTTCGACATTCTTGAAGAAATCGAAAAACGGATACCAGGATTCCCTATCGTGCTTCACGGTGCTTCTTCCGTGATTCCCGAATATGTCCAGATCATCAACAAAAATGGCGGAGCGCTCAAAGACGCCGTTGGCATCCCCGAAGAGCAACTTAGAAAGGCCGCACGCAGTGCCGTATGCAAGGTCAACATTGACAGCGACGGACGACTGGCCATGACCGCAATGATCCGAAAAACTCTTGCCGAGAAACCGGCAGAGTTCGATCCTAGGAAGTATCTCGGGCCGGCTCGAGATGAGTTAATCAAGATGATCATCCATAAAAACATGGAAGTACTTGGTTCAGCTGGACAAGCGTAAGAGATCCGAGGTGCGAGATCAGCTCACTGCTTCTTCAAGGGAAAAGCAGAACAAGGCATGAGCTGATCTCGTTTTTTCCCTTTCTTGCAATAGACTGAAGGTTCTCCAATTCCTAGGCCATAAATTGATAAACGATCTCAGATCCTATAAGCCCTTGATAGCCTTTTCAGCGTGAAGGCCGAATATCCCTGAATCCTTTCAGTTCAGAAGCGCTTATTTTATAGACTATGTGGAAATACCTCTGGACTTATGACAAACGAATCGGACAAGGACGTTGTCTGAGGCAAAATGAGTTCCTCATGCACCGAAACCATAAGCCAAAATAAATTATTATGAAGCCACATACAACATGGGACTCTGGTTTGTTAATATAGTGGCTTTTCGGTCGCGTAAGTAGTTGATAAGATAGGGCGTGCGATACCGGAAAAGTGCACAAGCCATCTATCAAACTGAATATCATCAGCATGAGGAATTTATCGTTTAATTTATCGTTTAAGGTTTGATGAAAATATATCTTGTGATTTTAATTTAAAAGGTGGATAATATGCGACAATCGTTTTCCGGGCAAACTCGCATTCCGCTTCTTTTTCAGCATTCCTGTCTGTTCGTTAAGCATTTCATTGCAAAATCTAAGGGGGATTCATGAAAATATTGCTCATCTATCCTAAATATCCTGAAACTTTTTGGAGTTTCAAATATGCGCTCAAGTTTATTTCCAAGAAGGCAACTCTTCCGCCGCTTGGACTTCTCACAGTTGCTGCTATGCTGCCTTCGGACTGGGAGGTTCGTCTGGCGGACAAGAATGTGAAGTCGATCAACGATTCGGATCTGAGCTGGGCTGATTATGTATTTCTGAGCGCCATGTCCATTCAGAGGGCATCTGTAGAGTCCGTCATCGCCCGATGCAAAAAACTAGGCGTCAAAATAATTGCGGGTGGTCCGCTTTTTACAGCAATGCCTGAGGAGTTCACCCATGTAGACCACCTGATTTTGAATGAAGCTGAAATAACACTTCCGCTCTTTCTTCAAGATTTGAAGGAGGGAAAGCCCCGCCATCTTTATACGTCACCACAATGGGCGAACCTCTCATCGACACCTGTACCGCGCTTCGATCTTCTCGATACGAGAAAGTATGCATCCATGAACATCCAGTATTCTCGGGGCTGCCCTTTTGACTGTGACTTCTGCAACATTACCGTTCTCTATGGACGCATTCCTCGCACCAAAAGCGTTGATCAGATTCTTGCCGAGTTCGATGCCTTATACGCCCTCCGATGGAAGGGCGGCGTGTTCATCGTGGATGATAATTTTATCGGCAACAAAGGTAAGCTGAAAAAAGAGATCCTTCCTGCCATCATCGAATGGATGGAGAAGCGGAAATATCCATTTGCGCTCTACACAGAAGTGTCCATCAATCTCTCTGACGACGATGAATTGATGCAGCTTATGGTCAGGGCCGGCTTCGACCAGGTCTTCGTGGGAATAGAATCGCCAAATGATGAAAGCTTGGCCGAATGCAGCAAACTTCAAAACCGGAACCGCGACCTCATCAGCTCCGTCAGGAAGATACAACAGGCAGGTCTCGAAGTGCAGGCCGGGTTTATTGTGGGGTTTGACAAGGACCCCGATTCCATCTTCGAAAGGTTAATCGGGTTTATCCAGGAAAGCGGGATCGTGACCGCAATGGTTGGTTTATTGAATGCGCCGCACGGCACCAAGCTGTACCACCGCATGAAAGAGGAGGGAAGACTCGTAAAGTCGTCAAGCGGTGACAATACAGACTTTTCGATCAACTTCATCCCGAAGATGAGTAGCGATACTCTCCTTACAGGCTACCGCTCAATCCTGAACACAATCTATTCTCCGAAGCACTATTATGCACGAGTGAAGAAATTTTTAAAAGAATACAGACCAGTAAAGGCGAGAGGACCTCACTATCAGCTCAGCCATTTCAACGCGGTGATCAAGTCGGTCTTTCGTCTCGGCATCATCGGAAAAGAGAGGTTCCACTACTGGAAGCTCATTATCTGGTCGCTTTTTACAAGACCTAAGCTCTTTTCACATGCAATTACGCTTTCGATTTACGGGTTTCACTTCCGCAAAGTTTTTTCTCACCACGAAAAAGTACTGCGGATGTCCAAAAATTAGTTGCATCTTATGGTTTTCAGCACTGGATGGTATGAATCCTCTTAACGAGAAGGGAGTTGAATCATCTAATTGCCCTATCCAGTGACTACTTGCATTCCGGAGCGGGGTACGGCCCTTCTGAAAAACAAGAACCTCATGCGGCCTTTTTTGCTTATAATTCAGCACATAAGACACTTTACAGAAATGTTCCAACGAAGTTGGTATAATTTTTTGCAGTGTCCACTTCATCATCGCTTGGACGCGCACTTCGTTCGGTTTTTGACGATTGCAACGTATACGCAGCATGCCCATATTAGCAGAGAACTGTAACCACGCTCCCTCTGTCCTAGCAACACCTGAACGGACTAACTGAAAAAATGTATTTTCCTAAAGTCGGCGTGCAGCGGTGGTCGCAAGACCCTTGGTTGAGTTCGTCGGAAGTTTCATATTGCCACGGATTGGCCTCCCTATTACATCCGGAGACATGATCGGCACCATATGCATAAGCAGGTGCTCCCTAAAGAAGATGCACTATGCAGGTGGATGACATCGAACACTTCGATCCTGTTCAGATGTTCTTCCATGTTGGGAGAATAACGATAGACCTGCTCTGGATATGCTCGGTCCCGAAGCTTAAACGAAGCTACACGATATATTTGACGTTGGCGAATTGTGGTACCTGGCGATGCTGTCACTCATGGATCGCTAGGGAAATAAACTTTGCTGAGGTGCTGTTCGTCCGAATTAGCCTTAAAAAAGCAAAGCATCTCTGAGTGTCTTCGCCAGAAATTCGGTATCTTTTGTATCACCTGCCAGGATCCGGAAGTTCGGAACGACGATTGCCCTCATATTTTTAACGGAACGAGAAGGCAGATACTCTTTTTCGCCTTCTTAGTCAATAAATCTTCAACTTTTCGCCCGATGTTTCCTATCCCTCTGCGTCACTATAGCTTGAACACCGCCTCTACTGTTGTAAAAAGTGTATAACCTATCAGGATATTCAATTACTTTACTTCACATGGATAATCGCCCTGGCTTAATGTCATGTTACGGTAGGTGATGGAACACCTCTTGTCATCAGAACCGGAAAACCCCCTCGCTCCATGGCTGGAATAGATGGAATCGGTCGCGAAGGTAAATTCCGTCTGAGTGACAAGTGGACATCTTCCAGTCCTATGATATAATTATTTCGTGAAGCGGAGCATGGGCGATATCAATAGCCGGTACTATTCGCTAATAAATCAATTAAAAAGCGGTAGCCAGAGCGATTTTCCTGCATCGAGAGACAGAATATAATAGTGGGCGCTGCGACTACATACCATGCAGCAACCTGTAAAATAACATCAATGATAGAGTCGCTCTCACGGCTGTCGATGATGAGCTGGACTTACCCTCGGATACAGAGTTTTTCCTCAAAGATAAAATGCTGAAGTACACCGCTTAACGGGTGAACAAGCACAAAGTTATGGAAAAGTCATGAATTCACGCGGAGGCATCGCGAAAGGAAATTACCGAGCGTTTGTTTCACGATATTCCTGACGGACTAACCATTTATACCGATGACCAGACAACCATCGACTACACCCGAAGAGCTAACTCAGCTCCACGCTACTCTTATTCCGCGCTATAAAGTCCTGCTTCATAACGATGACAGAAATTCGATGGACTATGTTGTCCTTTCTCTGATGCAGGTATTTAAATTCGCGAAAGGGGAAAGCGAACGGATCATGTTGGAAGCGCATCACAAAGGCGTCGCGCTGTGTGTCGTTGAGCCACTGGAGCAAGCCGAACTTCACCGGGACCAGCTCCATGCATTGTCTTTGATCGCAACGATAGAGCCGGAATAGACTGCTGAGACAAAGAATCACGGTTTGAAGAGGCAATAAACCTTATAAGGGGGGCTTAAAATAGTGAGTAAGAGAAAGCAATTTTATCATGAGGGGATACGCTTCGAATGTCAAGGCGATGGGAGATGCTGCATAACGCGGGGAAGATATGGTTACGTGTACCTGTCTTTTAATGATCGGCGACGGCTGGCTAGACATTTTAATATTTCGCTGGCTGAGTTTACGACGATATATACGAAAAAAATAGAGGGCCTCTATGAGCTCAAATATAATAATAAGGACTGCCCCTTCCTCAAAAATAACAGATGTGATGTCTATGTTTCCCGACCATGGCAATGCCGTACCTGGCCGTTTTGGCCCGAGAACATGAACAGCGATATCTGGGATGTGGAAATTGCGCCTTCCTGTCCGGGTGTCGGCAGAGGCAGGCTGTTCTCTGCCGAAGAGATTGATAATATCCTTCAAAAGAAGAGCGATGTCGCAGGTATCATAGTGCGGAAATCTTCTTGACGCATACCCAGTGCTCAATCTTGTGGGATTTCTCGCGCTATTTTCTTAAATGGGCCATCGCCAACATCCCTGTCCCCATGGTAGTACACTCGTTAACTGATATAGCTCCGGTGTTCCTTGGTGCAAAAATAACTCATTCCATTGTATTTTTTTCGTTTATTATCATGGGGTCTCTCAAGTTCGTTGTTGACACCATATGGTAAATGCTGTAATTTTAAAACATGACTGGGATTGTGTTGTCAGGCGGCGAGAATCGGCGCATGGGTACTGACAAGGCTTTTCTGAAGATCGCAGGTATTCCTCTAATAGAGCACGTTCTGAGTTCACTCAAGAGCGTGTTTCACGACCTTATTATCGTTACGAATGCCCCGGATCAATATGCAGCCTACCGGGTCAACGTGGTGACCGATGCGTTTGAAATGAGGGGACCACTTACCGGAATCTACTCCGGTCTCATGCGGTCATCAACCGAATACAATTTCATTGTGGCCTGCGACATGCCGTACCTGAATCCAACATTGATTTCCTATATGGCAGGGTTGGCAGAGGGCCACGACATCGTCATCCCATCCATCGACGGTCTGCTCGAGCCATTGCACGCAGTATATCGAAAAAGGCTCATCCCGCTCATGGAAGAGCAGATCAAACATGATCGGCGGCGTATTCGTGAGCTGTTTGGACAGGTACAGGTGCGATACGTAACGGAACAGGAGATAGACCGCTTTGATCCCGGACGGAAGTCATTTAAGAACCTGAATACACCAAAGGACTATGAGGAAGCCGCATGTGCGGACTCGGAATGCAAACGTTGATAGAAGTCTTTAAAAAAGGCCTTTCAGATTCTCCCGATGAAACGGCAAAGAATTATAAAGGCGAGCACAAAGAAGGATGAAAGCCCAGCCATGAGTATGAAATGGGTCCTCACAGAGCCCGATGCCCACATTGCGGACATGCTCTCGGATAGGGCAGGGCTCCACCCGCTCATTGCAAGGTTGATGGTCAATCGCGGAATTTCCGATCCTACTGCAGCGCGGTCATTTCTGTCGTGTGACCTGTCGACGGTATCCGACCCCGCGATGTACTGCCATATGGACAGGGCAGTGAGCCGGGTTAGAAGGGCGATAGCAGCGAATGAGAAGATTGTTGTATTCGGCGATTATGATGTCGACGGAGTTACGGGAACTTCGCTCTTGTATCTCGTGCTTAAGGGGCTGGGTGCGCAAGTCTGCAGCTATATACCTGACCGCATGTCGGAGGGCTATGGCCTGAATACAGCCGCCCTCGCAGTCCTACGGGAATCCGGTGCATCATTGGTCATAACGGTTGACTGCGGTATAACGGCCTATCGGGAGGCAGTAACTGCCCGTACTCTTGGGTTGGATCTGATCATTACCGATCACCACGAGCTTGACTATTCTGACGGTTTGAACGATTCCAGCAGCTCGACTGTCGTTAACGACCTCATGCTGCCCGATGCCCTAGCAATTCTGCATCCCGTGTTGGTAACCAGAGAGTCTTCTGCGGAAGAACGCCTGTGGGTAAGCGGGTTGACCGGAGTTGGTATTGCCTTTAAGTTCGCACAGGCGCTCCTGGAAGCGAAAGCCGATGGCGAGCAACTCCGTCCCTATCTCGATCTCGTGACACTCGGCACCGTAGCGGATGTCGGTAAAGTCATTGGCGAGAACAGGATATTGATCAAGCATGGTCTGGATCTCCTATCCTCGAGTTTACCGTCTCAGAGGCCCGGTGTTGCGGCATTGAAAGCAGTAACAGGGCTTCATGGCAAAAAGATCAGTGCCGGCACTGTCGGGTTTACCATAGCCCCGCGTATCAATGCGAGCGGCAGACTCGAACGGGCCGATATGGCCTTTCGTCTGCTCACGACGGATTCTCTTGAAGAGGCCGGGCATCTGGCATCGGCACTTGATGCAATGAACAAGGAACGTCAGACCGTCGAAGAAAGCATTTGGAACGATGCAAGGCGGCAATGTCTGCAGACGGATATTTCGTCTATCGGCGCTATCGTGCTGTCGTCTGGTGCCTGGCACACCGGCGTTATCGGTATTGTTTCTTCTAGGATCGTGGAGGAGTTTTATCGGCCTACGGCTCTCATCTCAGTACAAAATGGAGTCGGAAAAGGATCCGCCAGGAGCATCCATGGATTTGATCTCTACGAAGGCCTACATGACTGTAGAGACCTCCTCCTTGGGTTTGGCGGGCACAAATATGCTGCGGGATTTACCATCGCGCCGCAAAATATACCGCTATTCCGCGAACGTTTAAGCGCCATAGTGATGGAGCGCATGGGACCGCAGGGCTTTACCCGTTCAATATGCGTGGACGGCGCCGTAATGCTCGATGACCTGACCATGGATCTCGTGCGGGAAATGGAGAAGCTCGCCCCCTTCGGGCAGGGCAATCCAGAGCCGCGGCTCGGGACACGAGGTCTTGAAGTGGTTTCATCCCGCATCGTCGGCAGCAATCATCTGAAGCTTCGCCTGAAACAGGGGGGAGGCACAGCCATCGGTGCCATTGCCTTTAATTTTGGCAGCATGCTCGGCAAACAGGTGAGGGACGGCTCCCGGCTGGCTGCGGTGTTCACGCCCCGCCTCAACGCCTGGAACGGAACGACAACGGTCGAGCTGGAGATACGGGATATTAAGATGGATAAATGAAGCTTCGCTTCTTGCTTTTCGAGTTCGAGGATCATTATGCCTGCGGTTCGCCTTGAAGATATAGTAGAGCGGATACAAAGCTACAACCCTGACGCGGATGTGGATCTGATACGGCGCGCTTACATTTTTTCTGCAAAGGTCCATCAGGGACAAACGCGCCTCTCTGGCGAAGCATATTTGAACCATCCCCTCGAGGTTGCCGCAATCATCGCCAGCCTGAAACTCGACGCCGCAACTGTTACCGCCAGCCTTCTGCATGACACCATAGAAGACACCAATACTACGCTTGATGAGATAACAGCAGTGTTCGGCACCGAGGTCGCTATGCTCGTGGATGGCATGACGAAGTTGTCCAGGATGGAACTCCAGAGCCGTGAGCAGCGCGAGGCAGAAAATTTCCGCAAAATGGTTGTTGCCATGGCCAAGGATATCCGGGTCATTCTCATCAAACTCGCGGACCGTCTCCACAATATGCGCACACTCAAATCGCTGTCGCCGGAAAAACAGAAACGCATTGCCCAAGAGACACTCGATATCTATGCTCCGCTTGCAAACCGCCTCGGAATTTCCAAGATCAAAACCGAACTTGAAGACCTCTCGTTTATGTACCTGAACCGCGAGGCCTACGACGATCTCAGCCGAAAGATCAACCAGCGACGCATTGAGCGTGAAACGTACATCAACGACCTCATCGAAGTCATGAAACGGCAGCTCGCTGAGCACGGATACAAAGGCGAGGTAAAAGGCCGTCCCAAGCATTTTTACAGTATCTACCTGAAGATGCTTAAGCAGGGGATCTCCTTCGAGGATGTGTACGACCTGATAGCAATCCGGATCATTACCGACACTAAGGTAAATTGCTACGCCATCCTCGGTCTCATTCATTCCCTCTGGACGCCCGTACCGGGCCGCTTCAAGGACTTCATTGGCGTACCCAAGTCTAATCTGTACCAATCGCTTCATACCACGGTCATTGGGCCGAAGGGCGAGCGCGTGGAATTTCAGATACGTACTGAAGAGATGCATCGTCTGGCTGAGGAAGGTATCGCCGCGCATTGGCGGTACAAGGAGAAATCGGCCATCAGCCAGCGCGAAGAGCAGCAGTTCGCCTGGCTCCGCCAGCTCATGGAATGGCAGCGAGACCTCCCTGATGCCAAGGAGTTCATGGACACCGTCAAGGGGGACCTATTTCCCGATATGGTTTACGTCTTCACACCACGAGGGGACGTAAAAGAGCTGCCGCAGGGCTCGACGCCTGTAGATTTTGCCTACAGCGTCCATACCGACATAGGCCATCAGTGCGTGGGAGCAAAGGTCAACGGTAAAATCGTCCCGTTGAAACATGTCCTGCGCAATGGCGACAAGATCGAAGTGACTACCCAAGCCGGCCATACACCGAGTCGTGACTGGCTCAAGTTCGTCAAAACGTCGAAGGCCCGGACGAGGATCAAGGCTTGGCTCAAGGCGGAGGAAAGAAGAAGAAGCATCCTGCTGGGCAAGGAACTCCTGGAAAAAGATCTGAAGAAACATGATCTTAACCCATCCAAAATATTCAAGTCAGACGACCTCATTCACTTAGCAAACGAGATGTCCCACAATACACTCGATGATCTGCTTGCAGCCATAGGCTACGGGAAAGTGTCGGCACACATGGTGGCGAACAAACTGGCTCCGGAAAAAGTTCATATAGAGCCTCTTCCCAAAAGACCGATTCATAAGCATGAAAAACCATCAGGTGGGGCCATGAAAATCAGCGGTATGGAGAACATGCTCATTCACCTGTCAAAGTGCTGTAATCCCGTACCAGGCGACAAAGTGATCGGTTTTATCACGCGGGGAAGAGGGGTGTCGATTCATACGGCCGATTGCCCAAACGTGGGAGAGCTTATGTTTGACAGGGACAGGCTCATAGACGTGTCCTGGGGAGAACTACAAACTGCCGCCCATGCTGTTAAAATATCGGTAAAGTCCCAGGATAAGCCTGGCCTTCTTGCAAGTGTGTCGACATCAATCAGTGCCGCAGAGGCAAACATCACACACGCCGAAGTGATTACCGGAGAAGACCACCAAGCTACGCTGAATTTTACTATTGACATTAAGGACGTAGAACACCTAAATAAAATCCTTAAGAACATCGAAGGAATCAAAGGCGTCTTGGATGTCAAGCGGGTGAAGACCGGGTAGTCTCGCAAGGCATGAAGTTCTTGATTACCTCTTAGCACCAATTCAAACATTAAATAATGAGACATACACTTCAAATGGCAAGGTATAATATTGGCTTACGCGATAGTTGAGCAATCTTTTGTTTTCAAGGTAATGGTTTACTTTAAATTTAAAATCTTTAATAAAATCAATTAAATATAATAAATACTTAATGTGTAAACGGAGGTTAGAATGCTGCATAAAATTGTTAAAACAATAGCTGCTCCGCAAGCGATCGGCCCATATTCACAAGCCGTAGAGGCTGGTGGATTTGTTTTCGTTTCAGGCCAGATACCTATAGACCCTAATTCTGGCAATGTTGTTGAGGCGGATATTCGTGCTCAGGCGAGGTTGGTGATGGAAAATGCTCAAGCAATTTTATTAGCGGCAGGATGCAGCATGTTGAACGTTGTGAAGTCGACGATCTATCTTAAGAACATGTCAGACTTCGCTGTTGTAAATGAAGTCTATGGAGGATATTTCCCATCCGATCCTCCTGCACGAGCCACAGTTGAAGTATCACATCTGCCGAAAGACGTGACTATAGAGATAGATTTCGTTGCCTGGAAGGGGGATGGTGTCAGCAAAAATTCTGAGTAATGTAAACCTTATCGTCAGGGGAAATAACAACTCCTATCCCTTCTTTCCGGAAGAATGGCGTCAATATGTTCTTTCGGTGCCCGGGGCTTCTCATCCATCCTTGGACTGTTGTTTTAGCTATCTTGTCTTGCGAATTCCAATTGTAATAAGCTTCACCATTGAGCGTGGTTACTGAATCATAGAGGTGGTTCAGTGCTATATTCTCGGCACCCGTGTGGATTGTGCGGCCTTCGACTACTGCGCACTGGTATCGCGCTTGCTCGTATCGATAAACGAAGTCATGCCCCTCAGGAGAATAATGGTCAAAATATTTTCTTTCTGACATATCCCTGCTGTGCTTTCTAGCAATTTCGGAAAGTGCCTCATCGAAGCTGATAGGGTACAATCCGTGCTCTTGACGTTCTTTATTGATAAGAACATGAATAGCTTTCTCCAGTTTTGTGATGCTGAGGCTTGGCTTGCTCTGACGTTCCGCTAAACTCGCAGAACGAGTGGAATGAGGCCCTGCACAAGAAGCGATCACAAAAAGAAGCATAATTAAAACAAGATGTGTAATTGCAGTTTTTAAAACGATACTTCGCACGAGTCTAATCTCCTTATCAGCATGAAGTTATTGGTTGATATCAGCACGTGGGTATAATGAAAAATGAAAAAGTATGATCATGCATCGTTACCTTGAATATAATGATTAAGGGGGTACTCTGTCAACTGGACTGCAGTCCTCACGCGATGTAAACAAATCGTGACCGGTCTAATGATTTACTTTGCTTTTTTTTTGCACATCGTATATTATGCTGGCTAATGATGACAAGAATATCGCATTCCTTATCCCCTATATGCATTCTATTCTGCTCAGCTTGTTTCATGTTCGCTGGCTGTGCGCATAAATCAATGCCTTACCAGGTGGACGCTACAAGTGCCCCTTCCGAATCTTTACCTCTGCTGCAGACCGTATCATCCGATGAATCGGTCTCTTCTTGTAGTGGTGCCAACCAGGACGCGGCTGATTCGACATCAACGGATAGCGCTTCGCAGAACCAGAATGACAACAATACCGCCGCCACGAAGAAAGAACCAGTCGATGACGACCAGGCACTACTAGATACTGCCCTGGAGCTTACCGACACGGCGCAGGAGTATTGGCGTGACAATGACATGGATCAGGCGATAGAATCACTGGACCAGGCCTATGCCCTTATTCTCAAGGTTCCGAGCAACCCCAAACTTGCCCAGCAAAAGGAAGATCTCAGATTCATGATCTCCAAAAAGATCATGGAGTTGTACGCATCCCGCCAAACTACCGTGAAGGGGAACTATAAAGCGATACCCATGGTATTGAATGATCATGTGCAGCGTGAGATACAATCCTTCCAGACCCTGGAACGAGACTTCTTCCTGGAAGCCTATGAACGCTCGGGCAGATATCGCGGAGCTATGGTAAAGGCGTTGAAGGATGCCGGTCTTCCCGAGGAACTTTCGTGGCTTCCGCTCATCGAAAGCGGATTCAAGACTCGGGCATTGTCCCGGTCGCGCGCATTAGGTCTGTGGCAGTTCATACCTTCGACGGGATACAAGTTCGGTCTCAAGCGAAATGCCTGGATCGACGAACGGCTCGATCCTGAAAAATCTACGGCTGCTGCAATTGCTTATTTCAATGAGCTCCACCAGATGTTCGGCGACTGGGCAACTGTCCTCGCCGCATATAACTGTGGAGAAGGTTCCGTAGCAAGGGTGATACGAGAGCAGAAAGTCAATTACCTGGATAATTTTTGGGATTTCTACGAGCAACTCCCGCGAGAAACAGCACGCTATTTCCCGCGCTTTCTTGCCGTACTGACGATCATCAATGACCCGGCGAAATATGGATTTACGCTCGACGAGCCCGATAAGCCCCTGTCCTACGAAACAGTGACTATCGAACGGCCGGTACTCTTGAGCACGATCGCGAAGAAACTCGGAATTGAAGTGGAAGATATCGCAGCTCTTAATCCAGAATTGCGGCGTGATGCCACGCCGAATACCGTCTACGCTCTCAAGTTGCCCATAGGTAAAGAAGAAGAGTTGCTAGCGAGCCTCGACTCGATGCCGAAGTGGTCGCCGCCGAAGGCGGAATTCCTTGTCCATCGCGTACGGCGCGGCGAAACTTTGTCCCTCATTGCGCTTCGGTATCGGACGAGCACGCAGAGAATCCTTGAGGCGAACAATCTCCGTTCGGGAAGATTGCTCAGGATCGGTCAACGGTTGAAGATCCCGATGAGAAACACATTGACCACTTCGTAAGGCAGGGAACGAGTGCCTTAGTTAATTAGCCCAACAAATCAGTATGTTTCACCATATCAGCCAAAACGAATTAAACTCCTCACCGCCGTGGTCAGCAAGAAGAAGCAAGGCGTCTCGCACAAAGACTTAAATCTGCAGAGAAAATCTATCCCTCATCATCCGCGTCTCATGAGGTGCCCGTTTTTTTTGGTATGCTAAGCGTAACGATCGTCGCACCCCATCCTCCAGCGTCTTCCCCCCCGGTACTGATTGAATCAATGTACGGTAGTCTCTTCAGTATTGAAAGCACAGTCCGCCTGAGTGCACCGGTCCCTTTCCCGTGTATGATACGCACCTGGAGAATGCCGCGGTTCCTACATTCCTTAAGATACTCCGGCACGAGGTCTTTTATCTCGCCAGGCTGAAAAGTGTGCAAATCAAGGGTCCCGTCTATGGGTTGTTCGACAGAAGCGTTCATACTCTTGGTGTGTCAAAAGGTGTTGATCGTGAGAACATATTATTACCTTCACCGCGTATCGCAATACTGTGTCAGACTCATCCGATCATGGATCATCGAGACTTCATTGGGTGCAGAAGTGCAGGTAGCACCGAAGCAATTTCTTACCGTTATAACGACGAAGGGGAAACATCGAACGATTTTCCAGGAACCAGTCGTATGTTTCGCTATTTCTAATGGCACCTTGGTCATGACATGTTGCATGTCATGACGTGAGACAACGAGAAACCGGTGGGGAATATACAATGTTTCTATGAGCTTATGTTATTAATTAAAAATTCCCACGTTCAATTCCTTTCCTTCAAGAAGTTTTCTTTACGTGTTCATGGTTAAAGATGTGGTCCTTGCAGTATCCGAGACCGCCGCAGTCGGAACAGTATCGAAACTCCATCTGCGGGGCCGATATGTCGGTTTTGCCGCAAACAGCACACTTGTGAAAAGGTTCCCGGGCGGTCGAGTACTGTCGTGCCTGGAACACCATCTTTCGATTCCCCGTCTTCATCCTCCAAAAGATATCTTTCCCGAAGAAAAGCAGAAAGTTGCTGATTGAGGCGATTACGAGCAGACGCATACTCCAGGATTCGACTATCACCTCATAAGCATATCCGAGCCATGTGAGCAGAGCCAACCATTTGATCTTTACTGGAATGATGAAGAAAATATAGAGTTGGAAATCGGGATAAAGGTAAGCAAACGCAAGAAACACAGAGCCGCCAATAAATATGTTCGTCGCAGCGGAGTAGGGATACAGGAATGTAACGGCCACGGTCACCAAATATCCGACAAGGAGGAAGATATTGTACCGGAACGCCCCCCACTGTCCTTCTAGGGCGTTACCCATGAGGTAGAATAGGTACCAGGCGAAGAACGCGAATATCGGGTTCGTCATAGGAGGAATGAAGAGGAACGTAATGAGCCGCCACCATTCTCCTCTGAGAACGAGTGCAGGGACGAGCACGACCCGCCCCAAGATGAACCGGCCTGACAGGGCGAAGACAAAGAAGAGCACTTGGCCCAGAATGAGATACAGAGTGATGTTTGAAATCGCAAAACGTCGGAATTTTCTTTCAAGGTTGTTCAATAAAGACATTAATTATTCCCCTCAGTATGTTTGAAGTTCTCAGAAGCGACCCCTTCCGATTTTTTCGGTGTGATACCGCAAACCGTGAATGAACGAATTTTATGTACCGCTCCCGACTAACCGGCCTATCCGACAATGTTGTATCGAGAATTCCATTGTGAACATGATACGCGAGAATCGCTGAATAGGGGCCGAGTCGAGCACGTCCACCACAGTCGAAGTAATACCGGCTCGCAGAAAGTGGGCTTTTCTCCACCTTCGTGTAATGTCAGGCCTGGGCAAGTTTGAGTTTATGGTACGAAAGATCAATCGCATCTCCGACGGCACAAGCAGCCTTGCGGTGGCTCATTGAATGAATGTCTTATGGTATTAATCGGTTATTACTTTTCCGTCCCATCCCCTCAATTTGCCCGCATCATCAAATTCGGCGTTGAGCCGTTCACCGTTTTCTAGCTCACATGAAATCAGAGTGCCTCTCTCAATAGGGGAGAGAATCTTCATTTGAAGATAGGACAATAGTACGTTTTTCTGATTGAGCTCGTAACGGGACAGGATGTCCGTCATACTAGTGAACAGGCTTGCCTTGTCGAAGGAGGGCTCATTCTCTATTGATTTGTCAAAAATCAAAAGATACACAGCTCCGCCTTCGTAGCTGTCACGAAACCAACTGTTTGCGCTGGCAATTTGCGTCGAGACTATTGCTATCGCTTTACCATCTGCTTTGTCAATATCGACGGAGGGCATCGTGAATTCCCTGATCCCTTCATGCACGCCCCAGTCACGGAGCTGCAATGATGTCTGAATCAGGTTCTCGGGAATTTCGGTTTGTTCCTCGGCCCATGCCCATAGCCATGTGAGCGTATTGAACGATTCTGTGCCGAGCACCTGAAATGGCAACGATAGGTCTCGGCTGAATCGAATCACACCGGCATCGAGATCGAGCTCATGCATCTGCTCTCCGATAATTCGTGCCAGCTTAAACTGTTTCTCAATTGAAAAGAGAGCGTATTGTTCGAGATAATCTGTAAAGTTTTTCATTAGACGCCTTTATGCGAGAAGTATTATTTGCTGCGGTATAATATACGTGCAGAACATGATTTTTGCAAGAAACATCGTCCCACTCCCGGAAAACCAGTCCTGGACCTCAGCAATAGACATGTCCCCTGTTGTTCCATTGGAGAAACTGGTGGTTCTCGTCGGCTACAGATTTGGCGTATAACCGAACATATTCATGAGAATCGAGGAGTTCTGACTCGATGAGCGGTTTAACGGACTGTTCGTCAAGCATGCGGTAACGCCTTGCAAGATGTCCCAAGCTTACCAGCGCATTTCCGCGCACGTTGCTGTCGAAGTGGGAAGTAAGCCCTATGCAGATTCATTGTATAAAATCAATATCGAGATCGGAGAGCGCAACTGTTATGGACACGAGCTCAAATTCAGCGGGCTCGTTCCAAAGAATTGCTGCGTTGACATCTTGCATGCTAATAGTCTCGAGGTCCTGCAATTTTATTATCATGAATAGGTAGTTTCATCGGCTTTATCTTTATGCAATAGTATCATCGGAGCGCTCATGGAGTCAACAAAGCAGTCGACAATATGATATATTAATGAAAAAGTATTCGGGAGGCCCCATGAATATTCTTGATGTCATTGTGAATCGTCGAAGCATACGTGATTTCACGGATCAGGACATCCCGCAGGATCTCATAGATGGATTGATCGAGTCGATTCGTTGGGCGCCATCTGCCGGCAATATGCAAAGCAGGAAGTTTTATTTTGTATTCAATCAAGATATAAAAATGAAGCTCGCGAAAGCGGCCTTGAACCAAAACTTCATCGCCAAGGCACCACTCGTGGTCGTTGCATGTCTGGACAGGAGAATATCTGTACGATACGCTGACCGCGGAGTGAACCTTTACAGCATTCAGGATGTTTCTGCCAGCATCATGAACATGATGCTTACTGCGCATGCAATGGGCCTTGGAACAGTGTGGGTCGGTGCCTTCAACGAATTCGATGTTTTTGAAATTCTGGATCTACCTCATAATTATCGGCCGATATCGATCATTCCAGTCGGTTTCCCCGCTAAAATACCTCTTCCCACGTCAAGATTTGCACGGGAAGAAATCGTTACGATGGTGACGTAGAGATAATCCCCTTTTTTCTCTTACACTTATGAAGGGCGGGTTCGGCTGTGACCAAATATCACGCTTATGAACTCTCTTTAAAAACCATCATGTTCGTGGGCACCTCGCTCGGGATCATCGTCTTCCTGCATTTGCAGTAATTGTACCCTTACGGTTGCTGCTTCTCTGTGAACGGTGATCTTACCCTTCCATGGTTCACAACTACACTACATAATTAATCATGAACCTCTCATCACTCGTACGACCTGTGGCGCTTTATTTAAGGTTATCGATCTTATTGCCACTCAAAACAGCACATCCTAGGTTACGCCAATCACACAATTGTATGTCCCGTAGCTGTTGGAAGTTGTGGTCGAGCAGGGCAATTGCTGCGCCAAGGCACCATCAACGTAGAACTTATACTCATGCCGGCCCACGCAGAGCTTGATCGATAGTCGCCAGATGCCGTCAGGACCTTTCTT
>Ga0187771_10000356_pt1 | contig 27364 bp, 27 predicted proteins | sample 0116_SJ02_MP15_1_FD_133139 | JGI IMG/M metagenome (GOLD analysis project Ga0187771, IMG submission 133139) | Tropical peat soil microbial communities from peatlands in Department of Meta, Colombia - 0116_SJ02_MP15_10_MG | ecosystem: Environmental > Terrestrial > Soil > Wetlands > Peat | place... | reverse complement strand
GCTGGCGGTTGTGGGCGTCATCGCCCTAATCGTCGGCATATTCGTCCTCCTGAGCGCCGGACAGTCCGGTGTCTCCAGCTACATCAACTCCCTCGGAATCAACGGCACGACGTACTCTTCACTCGCATCGAGCTACACGGGATCTACCTTCAGCCTCTCGGCCTGCATCACCATACTGCCATTCTTCGCCATCTTCGTATACCCATGGATCAACGCAGGGCCGGCCGTCGCCTCTGAAATCAAGGGCTCACGCAGTATCAGGTGGAACGTGCCTATAGCCTCACTCGTCGTGATGGTGTTGGTCACCAGCGCCTTCGGAGCGATGTACTACGCCGGTGGCTACCAGTTCGTCACTGCCGCCCTGTCCAACGGGAACCTGGTCTACGACTACTCCTTCAACTTCTGGACCCTCGCCATGGGGGCCGCCAACAACCAAGCGATCGCGTGGTTCCTCGGGATAGGGTGGATAGTCTGGACTATGGCTATCCTGGCCTACGGGATCATCGTCGCCTCCAGGTACTTCTTCGCCCAGGCCTTTGACAGGTTCCTCCCCGAGAGCGTAGCTCACATCAGCTCGAGATATGGGTCGCCCACGGTCGCCCTGACCATTCAGCTCATCGTAACAGGAGCGCTGGTGGCCATCGGCGCCGTTCTGTACGGCGGCTTCCAGTCTCTCTACGCCGCGGTAATCGCCTCAATGATCTACTTCATCTTTGTCGGCATCGCCGGCTTCCTTTACGCGCTACGAAACGAGAAGGGCTCCTCGAAAGGCATCCTCGGCCTCTGCGGCATCCTAATGGCATTGGTCTTCGCCTTCATCAGCTACCAGTTCTTCACGAACCCCACCGTCTGGGGGACCTCCGCGACGGCCTTCGGGCTGCCTGGGTACGACTTCGCCTATGCCTATGCCTTCGGTTCCTTCCTGCTCGGTGTAGTGCTCTACCTCTGGTCCAAGAGCAGTCACAAGAGCAAAGGAATAGATATAGACTTGGCCTACAAGGAGATACCGCCAGACTGAGAACCCTGTGAACACTAGGATTTTCTTTGCAAGTGACGTGCACGGTTCCGAGCGTTGCTTCCGCAAGTTCGTCAATGCCGCGAAGTTCTACAAGGCCAGCGCTCTCATCCTCGCGGGAGACCTTACGGGAAAGATACTGGTGCCGATCGTCGAGGGAAAGGACGGGAAGTTCAGGTTCGATTTCCATGGCGAGCCGGTGACGATCGGGAAGGAGAAGGTGCCGGAGTATCAGTCGGAGCTGCGGAACGCCGGGATATACTGCTTCGCGACGAACGAGGCGGAGATGGAGGAGCTCAGGGCGGATAAGGCGAGGTCTGACAGGATGTTCGTTGAGGAGATGAAGCGTTGCCTGGCTTCGTGGGTCTCCCTCGCCGAGGAGAGGCTGAAGGGGACCGACGTGATGTGCTACATCTCCCCGGGGAACGACGACAGGTTCGAACTCGACGAGATAATCAGGAAGGGTGACCATGTCTCCAACCCGGAGAACCAGGTGGTCCAGGTGGCCCCGAAGAACCAGATGATCACCTTGGGGTACGCCAACATAACGCCTTGGCACAGCCCAAGGGAGGTGACGGAAGTCGAGCTGAAGACGATGATCGAGCGGCTGGCCGACGGAGTCACGGACCGGGCGGGGAGCATCTTCAGCATACATGTGCCTCCGTTCGGAACGGAGTTGGACAAGGCCCCTGCGGTGGACGAGCAGCTCAACTACGTCCGCGAAGGTATGGGGACCGTCAAGATGACCCATGTCGGGAGCACGGCCGTAAGGGAGGCCATCGAGAAGTACCAGCCCCTTCTGGGGATGCACGGCCACGTCCACGAGTCCAGGGGCTTCGTCAAGATCGGTAGGACCCTCTGTCTCAACCCCGGCAGCGACTATGGAGATGGAGTCCTCAACGGAGGGCTCGTGAGCCTCGAGGACGGGGCCCTTAAGGAGTTCGTGCTGACGAGCGGCTGACTACTTTACAGAACGCCACTCGTAGGAACAGGTAATCAATTGGAACGGACTACTTTGTCCTGAGCTTGATTTCGATGTTGACCGTATCCGGAATCCTCAGTCGGGTGAGCTGTGCGATGGTCCGTTCGTTGGCATCGATGTCGATAAGCCTCCGGTGGACCTTCAGGTCCCACTTGTCAAACGTGTGAGTGCCCTGGCCTGAGGGGGCCTTTCGCGTCACCACCCTGAGCTTCTTGGTGGGAAGGGGGACAGGTCCCCTGACGTTGATCCCGGTCTTCTCGCCTAGGTCCTTGATGTCCTTGCTGACCCTCTCTAGGTCGTCAAGTCTCGTAGAGACGAGCTTTATCCTGGCGATCTGCGGCATGAATGGTCAGCCTTCCGAAGCTTGAAGAAGTGCTCTTTTAAAGTTTGTCGGCCCTGTCATTCGACGGTGAGCTTGCCATACTTCCCGACGTTCAGCCGCATTTCGCCTCGGAAGGTGCTCACGTAACCGTTCTCAATCTTCAGCTTGTCGCCGACCTTCACCTTCGTAGCGTATTCGTTCCAAAGGGTCAAGGTCGCGGTGCCGGATTCATCCTCAATGGTGACATCGGCCACCGTCGCCTTCTCGCCGGTCTTCAGCGATACTTCACGCGGCGAGGACGTTTCCTTCACGGTCACGTCAACGAAGACCCTGCGCGAATCAGGTCTAAGCTCCTTCAGCATCAATTTAATCCACGCGACTACTGGTAGAGTCCGTATTTAAAGATAACAAGCTGCCCCGCGTCGAAGCTCTTATAAAGTCCCGAAGGCAGGATTTGCGAGAGACCCAACCGTCTTGTGGCCAGAGATAGCGGCGTCCCTTCTTGCGTTCCCTGTCTGCTACCTGCTGACTTGGTACCTTACGCGGTCCCTGCGGAAGAGGGGCATGGTCGTTCCCGACGCCCACAAGGAGGGCAAGCCACTCGTTCCTCGCCCCGGAGGTCCGGCCATCTTGGCAGCCATCACGGTGTCGGGAGGTCTCATATACTTCGTCTCAGGGGACATACGGGCAGCGGCCTTCGTCTTGGTCGCCCTGATAGCCGGGGCGGTGGGACTGGTCGACGATCTCAGGACCCTCAACGGGCCGCTCAAGGTGGTCCTCCTCTTTCTTGCCGCGGTCCCGATCATCGTCCTAGGCGCCTACACCCCGCGCATCTCACTGCCCTTCGGGGCGTCGCTGACGATCACAATCGTATACCCGTTCCTCGTGCTCCTTGCGATTCCCATAACGGCGAACACCTTCAACATGATCGATGTCTACAACGGCCTCCTCACTGGCTTCGCTGCGCTCGCAGCAGTCCCCCTGTTGATCGCTTTCGTCGTGGTCGGAGACTGGGTGATGTTCTCGGTGACGGTTGCCTACCTCCTCCTGCTGGCTGGGTTCTATCCCTTCCACATGAACCCATCCAAGGTATTCCCGGGCGATTCGGGAAGCCTCGCCCTCGGGGCGGCCTTCGGAGCCATAGTCATCTCGGGCAGCATGGACCTCGTTGGAGTGGTCGCGCTGATCCCCGCCATCCTGAATTCATTCTTCGTGCTCTCATCGGTCAGGAGCTTCATGGAGCACCGCAACATGAAGAAGAGGCCAGTCAGGCTGAGGGATGACTACCTTCTCGAGGCCTCTAGGGACAAGGATTCCCCGATGACGCTTTCAAGGATGGTCCTGGCAGGAGGGCCGCTTTCGGAGCAGGACGTTGTCTCCACTATCTTCGTCATCGAGCTGGTGGCAGTATGCCTTTCCCTGATCACGTTCATAATGCTGAGGTGGACGCCTTGACCGCGAGGATCCGGACGATCGTCACCATCTCCCTGCTCGTCGTGGCATCGTGGATTGCATTGCTTGTCAGTGCCTTCGTGATCTTCGAAGTTGTGATACCTCTGTCGGCTCCCGCCGGCGCAAGCTATTCGGCGATCCTCGAATACGGGGTTCTCAAGGCGGCCATGGGCGGAGCCCTCCTCTTAATCTGGCTGTATTCGTTCTACGTGCTGCGGGATTCCTACTCCAGGATCACAGGACTAGATGAGACTCCCAGCTCTTCCGCTTCTCATCAAACACCCGACGGGAGTAGAAAGGCTTAGCTGGGACTCCCGCGACCACGGTATCGGGCTGAACGTCCTTCGTCACGACTGCTCCCATCCCAACTACGCTTCCGCGCCCGACCTTGACCCCGGCTTTGATGACTGCCCTTGCGCATATTGCCGCCCCGTCTTCCACTATGCAGCCAATCATCCTCTTGCTCATCGGGTACGGGTCATTGGTGAAAACGACGGCGGGCCCGACGAAGACGTCCCTGCCAATGACCGTAAGCGGCGGGATGTAGACCGAGCCCTCGATTCTAGTGTTAGCCCCTATCTTGACGTTGTAATCCACGTGAGCTAGTGAACCGATGGAGACGTTATCGCCTATCTCCGTTCCCTTTCCAACGTAGACCAGATTCCAGATAGAAACACCTTCTCCGATCTTCGCGCTCGGGTCTATGACGCTTCCCACCCCAAGCCTTGACGGCCTCCGGGAACCAGTCATAGTGAGAGCTCCCTCTCGATGTGCTAAAAACATTTGCTCGCGAGTCCAGGCCACAGCCGATATTATTCGATGGCTGCCGCGAACCTTGACCGCTCGCTACCGTGGTGCTCGGCCATTAAAGTCGAGCTCAGAGTTGCAGATAGATTGGGAGCCCTTTTTCGCTGGAGTAGCCCGCAGCCTCGGCGATCTTGCTGGTCTTGATGGCATCCCAGCCGTCCACTCGAGGCCTGCTCCCAGAGGCGACGCAGTCGAGAAAGGACTTGATCTCGGCGCTGAGAGGCTCCTGAGCCTGAAGCCGAGGGATGTCAGTCCCAGCCTCACTGTCAATGCGAACCTCCTGCGTAACGAAGTTGAGCGTGACCACTCCCTCGGTGAAGACCGCCTCGAGCGACCTCTCCTTCTTGGGCGTCACCCAGTTTGACGTAAGGATGGCGGAGCGGTGGCCCCTGAACCCAAGGACCACGACGGCGAAGTCCTCGAACTGACCGTTGACCTTCCCGGTCCTCGCGAAGACCTGCACGGGCTCCTCCGCGAATAGCCAGCGGGCCGTGTCGATGTCATGGACGGTGGTGTCCTTCAGGATTCCCACGTCCTTTATGCCCGCCCACCTGCTTTCGCGGTGGAATTCGGCCAGCAGAAGTTCGCCCATCTTCCCCTTGGAGACCAGGTCCTTGAGGTACGTAACGACGGGGTTGAACCTCTCGATGAATCCGACGGCCAGAACCTTCCGTTTCTCGTCTGCGAGGGTCGCCAACATCTCCCCCTCGGCCGTCGTCGCCGCCAGAGGCTTCTCCACGAAGACGCTCAGCCCGGACTCGAGGACCGCCTTTGCGACCCCCGCGTGGGTGACCGTAGGAGTGCACACATGGACTGCGTCCAACTTGCAGGAGGAGAGCATCTCCTTGACGGAGGTGAACGAAGGACAGCCGTACCGCTTCGCAAAGGAGGAGGCCCTTGAGGCGTCGAGGTCACAGACGGCCGCAAGGACGCCCATTTCGCCAAGGACCCTTGCATGGTTCTTCCCCCAACCGCCTACCCCCACCAGACCGACGGAAGGCATGACGAAGCTGCTCCGATAACTCGGCCTTTTAAGCTATACGACTCCCGGCGGAAGGGTGGCCATGACCACGACTTGTCCCGGGGTGGGACGTGAAGCCGCCAGGAGCTCGCTGTCATGGGCGCTGCATGTCACAACGACCTGATACCTCTCGGAGAGAAGAGGCCGGGTTCGCTCCTTGCCTTCGGGATCATGGGGATTCCAGTATTCGACTTCGCCGAATACCTCGCGGAGCTCGGAGAGAAGCATGGATAGAAGGCGGGCCTTCTCCGCCTTCATCTCAAACTGATCTATGGACCAGAGGACCAAGATCCTCGAGCGAATCGCCTTTAGCCCCTTGTTTCGCACCTGAAGCCTTATGAATGACTCTAGGACCTTCATGTAGCTCGAAAGCGAGCGCATCGCCCCGGCCGCGAAGTGGAGGAGAGGGTCTCCCTGCTGAAGGCTCTCCATCAGGAGCTGCACTTCGAAGAACCCCTTCGAAAGGTCGTCGATGTAGAGCGTCCTTTCTGGCTCGACGTTCACGCCAAGGTCTCGATAGATGGACGCCTGGACGGCCTTGTCCAGGTACCGTCTCAGGGTGTAGCCGACGAAGGTCAGTTCGACGGTGTCGACATCGGAGAGGGCGGGGGGAATTCCGAGGGCCGCCATCAGCTTTTTCGGAGGCGATTTCCCGATGATGCCCGCCACCGGGAAGCCTCCGTCGGACGACGAGGGGGCGTAGAGATATGCGAAATCTGCGCCGGCCTTGAGCCCGCTCTGCTCCTCTAGTATGCTTAGGAACGCCTTGTTGCCCCCGATGGAGAGCGGGACCACGTTCAGGACCGTCGACCCCTTGTTCAGGCTCTGGCCGACCTCCTTTAGCCTCAGGAGCTGCTCTGCCCTACCCTCTGCCCCGGAGGACTTGAGCTTGGGACTGAAGACCAGCAGCGTTGCCTTCGAAACGCTTTCGGAGAGCGGCATGATTGGATTGAGGGCGTCTTCCCCGAAGAGGGCTGAGAGGACGACGTTTCCCGCCTTCGGCAGGTGGACGGCCGTCTTCAGGCTCTCGTCTGCCAGGGTGACTTCGTACCCGACCGAGGCTAGCTTGCGTCCAGCCGCGAATCCGACGTCGCTGATGCCGTAGATGGTGGCTTGATCCAACTAGAGAATTCAGCCGCCTTCGAGTCTACGGTTCCTCCAAGAAGTTCAGATTTAACAGTTCGCAATCCAAGTCGAGAAAGGAAGGCGGAGAAGGGCCCCGGACCGCAAAATGCTTTAAGGGCGTCCGCATAACGGCCACCAAGTAGAGATCCCAAGAGGACCTATCTTGAGAATCTGGATGGACGCCCTCACCCCCAAGCAGCTCATCTTCCTCGACGCGATCAGCAAGAGCCTTCAAGACCTCGGCCACGACGTCTTCAAGACCTCCCGATCCTACCACGACGCGACGTATGTTGTCAGCAGGCTGGGCCTCGACGTCGCCTTTGTGGGAAGCCACGGAGGAGCCTCTATCTCATCCAAGCTCGAAGCTAGCCTTCGAAGATCGTTGGATCTAGCCAAGATGATAGAGGGACGAACATTCGACTTGGCGTTCTCCTTCAGCTCGCCGGAGGCGGCAAGGGTCGCCTTTGGGCTTGGCATACCACACTACACCGCTAACGATTCCCCCCATGCCATGGCCGTCGCCAAGCTGACGCTTCCATTATCCAAGGTCCTTTTCACGCCAGCGCTGATCCCTCCTTCCGTGTGGGCCCGCCTTGGGATGAGGGCGGAGGACCTTAGACGCTACGATGCTGTAGATGCGGCCGCCTGGATCAAGCACCCCGACAGATGGCCCAAACCCAATGAAGCAGAGAGGAGGGCCAAGGGCTCCATCGTCGTCAGGGTGGAAGAGTCGCAGGCGAGTTACCTACTTGGCAGCAACGGTGACACCTTGAAGACGGTGATTTCCCTGGCTGACAGGTTCCCCGACAAGAGCATCGTGGTGCTAGCCCGTTACTCGGGGGAGGCGAAGCTCTATTCGAGCATCGGCAGGAATGTCGTTGTCTGTGACGAACCGTTCTTCGGCGCCAACATGCTCAAGGATGCGACCCTGCTTGTGGGCCGAGGAGGGACGATGAATGCGGAGGCAGCGTTGCTGGGCGTCCCAGCCATTTCATACTTCCCAGGCAGGCCAACCCTGGTCGACAAGTTCTTGGAGAACAAGGGCCTCCTGGAGCTCGTGGCGAGTGACGAAGAACTGCTCAAGGCCGCCAAGCGACTTCTGAGCGAGGATAACATGCAGCTTAAGGATCGCGGCAAGAAGCTGCTAGCACAGATGGTGGACCCGGCCGACTTCATCGCCAAGACGCTAGACACAGAGGCGCCCTGAAGCGCCCCGATAGCGCTTATTAACCTAGAGATGGGCTGCTAGTCAGCCTGAAGCCCGGTGGTGTAGTCAGGTCAAGCATACTGGCCTTTGGAGCCGGTGACCCTGGTCCGAATCCAGGCCGGGCTACCTTTTGCAAGAAACTAGCACATATTATGCAATAATTGCAGGCCACCGAACGGACGGGCTCGTCGTACGCTCCTTCGTTCGGGCGACGGCAGCCATCCACTCGACGATTTTCGTGTTACCGGGGAAGGGTTGCAGCTTGAAGGGGAGAGTCGGGGCTTGTATCCGCTGCTCAGATCTCCCTCTTACCCAACCGAAAACAACTTCACTTTCCTACGGCGAAGGAAATTGTCCAATCGAGGCAACTGAGATGCCGATATAGGCGCGAGGCGAAGCCAGTCTTCGATGTCGCCACTGACCCATGCGCGCCTCAGATTCCAGGAGCGCTTCAGGTTGCTCAATCGAAATCCTCCTTCTCAAATAACGTGATACCCAAGATCAAAGTGATAACGAAATACGTGAACATGATCGCAAGACCTTCCGGGATGGTCGCGTTAAACGAAGATGACCCGGCTATCACGACTTCGTGAGGAGGATAGCCTGAAGAAGAGAGAACATTCTTGATTATCCCGGCACCATAACTTAGAACATACCAAGGTTCGGAATTCGACAGAGAGGTTATCAGTGGTGCGATGTAGCTAAACCCAAACAGTAGCAGAATGGCAGTCACGAGGATCGAATAGGAATTGTTCTTGAACACAGAGCTTATGAAGAATGAAACCCCCAAGATAGGGAAGATGTAGAAGAGAGCGAAAACGAACGATTCGCCCAACTGGTAAGGAAGGTTAGACCCGAAGTAAATTGCCCCGTCAGCTAACGTGATTGCGGCGTAGACACTGATTGCGATTGCGGACGCTAAGAATGATGCTATCCATTTGCCGATAAAGATAGAAGATCTCCGTATCGGATTTGGTAGAAGATAATACCCTGTCTTGTTCTGAAACTCGGTTGAGATTGCATCCGCACCAAAGAAAATACCTGTGAGAATTACGCACAGACTTACCACGTTTCCCCACCATACTGAATAGAACGCCATTGGTGACGAAAGATACGTGGGTGGTTTGTAGACATACATCACTGCCATGATCGCTATTCCGATTGTCGCCACGATACCAAGTAGTATGTAGAATCTTGCTGAACGAACATAGTTTAGGAATTCAAATCCGGCTTGCACACGGCATTGGGCAAGACCAGATGGAACCTTGTTGTTGGCTCTTTCGAAAGGTTGAGCTTCAGGATTCGCAGCCAATCCATGCACTTCCTTCAGACATTCTCCTTGACCAAGTTGAGATAGACATCTTCAAGAGCGGATGAAGCGGTCTTGAAGCTATTGACTCCAAGCCTCAAAGCGACCAACTCTGAGAGAATTTGTGCCTGAGTTTGGGCATTTCCAACAAACTTCAACCTGAGGTTTCGGTCGTCTAACATCTCTACGCTCGTAACTTCATGTATCTTTCGTATCACTTCTATGACCTCGTTATCTACGAGTGGGCTTGCAAAGCCGACATCCAAGGCCGAACCTCCAGCAGAGAACCTGCGAGTGAGATTCTGAATAGTATCGTACGCCAGCAGCTTCCCATGGTCAATCAGAGCAGCTTCATCGCAGACGTCCATCACCTCTGAGAGGAGGTGCGAACTCATGAAAATGAGCCTCTTGCGTTTCTTGAGATTCTTCACCATCTCCCGAACCTCGCTCATCCCTCTAGGATCCAACCCGCTTGATGGTTCGTCCAGAAGAACTATCTCGGGATCGTTCAGAAGCGTCGAGGCAATGTCTACGCGTTGCTTCATCCCCTTTGAGAATTTTCCAACTTTTTTGTCGCTCCAATCTTCCATGTGTACTTCGTGAAGAGCATCTTCGATCTTCTTGTTCCTGATTTCGGCGGGAACCCCTCGGTGCTTCGCGATTATCATCAGGGCCTCCCTTGGCGTGATAGAAGGATAGATTTCAGGCCGTTCGACCAAAGCCGCCACGGCCGCCAGCGCCTTCTTCTTATCATAGTGCACATCTATTCCATTTATCAATGCCTTTCCAGACGACCTGTGGATCAAATCTGTGAATATCTTGAGGGTGGTGGTCTTTCCCGCCCCATTGGGGCCAAGAAAGCCAACGCACTTTGCCCCTTCAATCCTCAGATTTAGATTGTCGAGGGCGGTGAAAGAATCATACTGCTTGATGAGTTTGATGGCCTCGATTGAGGGCACCGAGCTCGCCATCGAACAATCACCTGTCCAGATGGCGCGGAATTCCTAAGATGCCTACGGATTCTGCAGGTTGGAATCTCTTCGCTCTCCCTCTTCCTTTCACTAGCTTTCCTACCTGCTCTTCTTGCGCACGCCCAGTACGATGACAACAACACCGATAACGATAACGATGAAGCCGCCCAATACTAATGGATTAGAGCCTAATGTACCCCCGTGGAGTGGAGTGGCGACTATCTTCGAACTCGGTTGAGATGATGCGAAAGCTACGTAGTAGTAATCTCCCATGATGTTTGTGTAAGTCACTGTTCCTGCTACGTTTGAATGTGGTGTAAGAGCGTACTGACCAACGTTGGTTGAATTAACCATGCTCAGATCTTGGGCAGGGATAAGCCCACCGTTTGCAGCTGCAGATGTAACTGCTATACCGGAGGTCGAGTTGAGCATTAACTCTGTTGAGACGTACTCGCCACTTTGAGGTTCGCCAAAAGTGGTGATGATGGTAAGCCCTCGAAGGACGCCCACAGCTCCGACCGCAATAAGAACGACTCCAATGATGAGGACAATTGCGCCGACTACGACTGTCGGTTTGTTCAACAGACTCCTTCCAAAGTGCTTGACAGATATAGAACTTAAATAGATTCCGACGTATGAGTGGTGTACTCGCAATCTCACTTTATGAGGCCATAGTTCCAAAAGACAAGTGTTAGACGCGGGGCACCCATAGCTGAAAACAACTTCCCTTTCCTCCAGCAAAGAGAATCTCGTCGATGAAGGAAGGAAAGCGTGGGCTTACACCTGCTCAGAGCGGGGACCACTCCACTAGCAGAGCGTTCGCCTGGACCTTCCATCCTCTCCGATGCCTCAGGCTCTGCATCTTGATTGCCAGAAGTCCATCTCATATATCATTGAGAGGCAGAAGATGGTGGCGCAGATGGGATAGGGATGGGATGCGAATCCTTTGGAGGGACATTGGGCCGCGTCGGATGGTCTTCGCATCAAACAGAGTATTTGACTGATTCTACCGAATACATGCTCGCAGGCACCATAGAACTCTGATTCAATCTCTTCTCTTTCGTCGTCATGTCAGGAGTGGTTGGTGTGTTCCACTCGGTAAAGGTGATGCGCACAGTTCATAAGTCCGGGCCATGAATCGAATGCTATGACCACCCTCTATGACATCCTTGTTTGGTTACATGTATTCAGCGCAGCGAGCTGGTTCGGGGCCTTGATGCTATTCGCGATCATAGTCGGCCCGACCATCGGTGACCTTACCCCTTCGACGAGCCACGAGGTCGTGGTCAAGATGCTTCCAAGATACCTTAGATTCATCGCAATATTCACGGTCACGACTCCGATTTTGGGGTTAGTCACGGCTTTGGCTTCTTCGAATGGAAGCTTCAGCGTATTCTCTCCAAGCTCCGGCTTCGGCATGTGGATGTCGACCGGGGCGCTCCTCTCATTGGTGCTTTGGGTAGTGACTTTTGTTGTGGTCTATCCGACAGGGAGGAAGATCGTAAGATTGACAATGGAGGTCGCAAAGAACCAGGCTCCCCAACCACCCGGATTGCCGCCGCTCGCCATGAGATTGAAAATCTCGTCCGGTGTGAGCCTGGCCCTGTTGATAGCGATTCTGACATGTATGGTCGCCGCGGCCCTTTAGAACCTGCAGGTTTCTGAGCCTTGGGCATCAACAGTCGCGCCATTTACCAATTTGAGAACAACTTCACTTTCCTACAGCAAAGGAAGTGTCTCGACTGCTGAACTTGAGGGAGTGGGCCTGAAACCGCTTCACCCTCTACAACGGAAGACAACTCTACTTTCCTACAGCCTGGGAAATGTCTAATCAAGTGGTCTAATGGGAATGTGAGCCTGTTTGTTGGAGTTCAAGTTTGCCCAACCCGTAGCTTAGGCAAACACGATTACAACCTTTTCCTTGCCAATGAAGTGCCTCTTCAAACGAACCTCGTCTTGCCGAAGCTGGGCTTGGGGCTGAGAAGTGAACCTCGTCACGATAAGCTGACTGTGGCTAATTGGCGTTGACAAAGCGCATCCCGCCAAAGGCTGCAGGAAATGCGCGCAGGGACGCTTCGGTCGACAATACTTATATGAGGGCTCCCGAACAAACGCGACCATGCCCCCGCGCCGTTCTTCCACGGGCCACAAAGAATGGTGCTTTTGACTTGGCTCTAGTGGGCGCGGACATCGCTTGGATGCTGACTGCCACGGGGCTCGTGATGATAATGACGCCCGCCCTGGGGTTCTTCTACGGGGGCCTGGTCAGGCGTAAGAACCTGGTCTCCACCATCGTCCAGTGTTTCATAATCTTTGCTGTGGTGAGCCTTGTTTGGGCGCTCTGGGGTTACTCAATCGCCTTCAGCCTCACTGGCAACCCGGTCGTCGGTGATCTTTCGAACGCTGGGCTCAACGGAGTCGGCGCCGCTGCCAACTCTGTCTATGCCGCGACAATCCCCTCCCTACTGTATTTCGCCTTTCAGCTCAAGTTCGCGGCCATAACCCCGGCCCTCATCATCGGGGCGTTCGCCGAGAGGATCAGGTTCAAGGCCCTCCTGATATTCATCGTCCTTTGGGCGACCCTCATCTACGCACCAATTGCCCATTGGGTGTGGGGGTCGGGAGGCTGGCTCAAAGACATGGGCGTAATAGACTTCGCAGGAGGTCTCGTTGTCCACATATCCGCGGGCATGTCTGCCTTGGCGGCTGCCCTGGTGATCGGGAGGAGGAAGGGGATCAATAACTCCGCCGAGACACGCCCCAACAACATCCCATTCGTGATTTTGGGCGCCTCCATACTTTGGTTCGGATGGTTCGGCTTCAACGGTGGAAGCTCCTTCGCGGCAGATGCTCTCGCCGTTCAGGCGCTTGTAAACACCAACATGGCCGCCTCCGCCGCCGCAGTGAGCTGGATGTTGACGGACTGGTCCAGAAAGGGGAAGCCCTCCGCGGTGGGGATATCCGTAGGCGCCGTCTGCGGGATGGTGGCGATCACCCCGGCGGCGGGCTTCGTCGGCGTGGGCCCGGCCATCCTTATCGGCTTGGTGGTGGGAGTCCTTTCAAACTTCGTGTCCAACTGGCGCGCCAGCAGGACGAGGATAGACGATGCCTTGGATGTCTTCGCCTGCCACGGGGCCGGGAGCATTTGGGGGGTCATCGCTACGGGGATATTTGCGTCGACGGCCATCAACTCAGGAGGGCCCAACGGGGCGCTCTACGGCAACTTCCATCTCCTGGCCGTGCAGGCGTTCGCCGTCGTGATCGTGGCGGCGTTCGCCTTCTTCGGCTCCTACCTCTTGCTCAAGGCGATCAATTATGTCACTCCCATACGGGTTAGCCCAGAGGAAGAGGAAACGGGGCTGGACATGAGCCAGCACGGCGAAGAAGCCTACACATAGGAGGTCGGGCTCCACGAGGAAGCGAGCGCTTTCAGCTGCGACAAAAGAAAAGGGACCGGCCGAGCGGCCCTTCAACTGACGGACCATCAAGGGCTGCTCAGAGCGGCGAGGGAGCTGGGATATCGACGGAAGAGGAGACCGACGGCCAAATAAGGGCCAAAGTCTAGGCACACTTGGCTTAACCAAAGGCCGAGCAAAGCGCTCTCTGAGTCCCATGCCGGCTGCAGGGACCGATAGAGCCGTGAATGTATCCACGAGCGGATGGCCCTGGGCTGGGAAAATGTGTTCAGGGCAAGTTCATCCTGGACTATTGCTCGGTGCCGAGCTGCTCACTTGGCTTCCTTGTGAGTGGCGATCGCAATCGAGCTTCCAAGATCCTTGGTCTCGATGATGGTTTGACCGGCTCTCCTCGCCCGCACTTGATGACTTGACAGTGGCCTTCAAGGTATCGCCGGCCTTCATCCCGTTGACGGTTGCAATGGCCCTGGAAAGGGGCTCGGCGGATGGATTACCCGTGCAATCAAGCTGCCATCTATGGGATGAAGGCATTCTTGGATAACATGAGGGCAGGTAGTCTATCTTTGAGGGAGGGGCCCGAGGTGGTACCTCGTTCCGTTGCACTCCTAGGCAGAGTCTTCGCGCTTTACTTATTCGTCTGCCGACTCCGTGGTGCATAATGTGGGGAACCGAGAGCACGATACTCGGTGACATAGTCCCTGCGGGCACAGGGTTTCCTTTCCGACACTGTTTCAAAGCCGGGCTGGTTACACCGATCAACCCTATGTAGGGGCCTGGGACTGCAATCTAATCTCACCAACTGAAAACAAGATCACTTTCCTACAGTATGGGAAATGTTTAATCATGTGGTCCAACTGGAAGGCGAGTTTGATTATTGTCTGAATGAAGAACTTCGGCGAGTTGGGCTGATTCCCCTCCGCCGGCCGCATCCCGGTCTCCAGCTTCTCCAGCCTCCTCATCATCTCTTCGTATTCCGACGAAATGGCCTCCCCATCTGAATTGTGGACCCATTCAACTGGAGCTCTTTGAGCGGGGGGCCTAGCCCCCGACGAGGGCCCGGAGAAATCCCAAAGTGCAGTCCCTCATCGAGACGAGGGTGGCGTGCTTGATCTGGGCTCCGGTCGAAGCGAGACGGGAGAGCCTCTCTACCCTGAAGTAGATCGGAGGGTGCGGGTCGAACCTCAGCCAGTTGAGGAGCCTCACGCCCGGGGAGTAGCGTTCGTAGTAGAGCTCCCTGAAGCCGATGTCGGCGAGGGCGTCGGACAGGACGGCGGGCTGGCCCAGGTTCACGACGGACTGCGTGTCGGCCCTGGTCTCCAGCACCTTCCCCACGCCATAGATGATGGCGAAGACCACGATGTAGTACAAGAGCCCCAAGTAGAGTAGCAGCGGAAGCCATAGGTAGAGCCCCCCGACGTAGAGCAAGAACGTGACGGAGAAGAGTATGAGCGAATCTCGCCCCTTGATGTGGCCCATCTCGTGGCCCACGATCGAGGAGAACTCGCGGTCGTCAAGGTCCTCGAGGGAGCCCGCGGTGATGCTAATCGCGGCCCTGCCCGGGGAGACGCCCGTCGCGGCCGCGTTGGCGGCGACTTTGTTCATGATGACAATCCTCGGCACAGGAAGCCGGAAGCGGGCGGCCACCCCCCTCACAAGGCCGTAGACGTCCCTGGTGATTATCTTGACGTCCCCGGGAGATGTTCTGAAACCCGAGCTCGCAAGCGCCTCCTCGACCGCTGCCGTCGCCTGTGATCCGTCGTGGGCATCGGGCGCGAGTGCCTTTTCGAGCCGCTCATTGATGTCCGGCATGATGCTCTTCCCGAATTTCGTGATCCACCTCTGCGTCCCGGGCGGGACGGAGACGCTGACGACGGTCACCTTCGGCCTGTCTGCCGTCGGGCGTACCTTCCCGACCTCGAGAGCCAGGCGGTCCGAGAAGAAGAGCGCCAGGAGCTGGATGCCCATGACGGGAAAGATCGCCATGTCGCCCAGCACGTAGAAGAGCACGAAGCTAACCGCCATGATGAGTAGGTAGAGGTTCACCATATTCCCGCTGAAGATCCTCTTCATGACTTCTTTTCCTATCCCGCTGGACGAAGCCGGGACGTCACGTACGGCCTGACCGGGACCGCTTGGGAAGATAAAGTAGAGGCTGGCCATCTTGGCGTTCGTCAGAAAGGAGGTGACCAGAATCTCGATGTCGTCGGCCACTCGGTTGCATGTCTTGATTCCCTCCGAATCGCCTACGTCCAGGTCCGGAAACGAGATGAAGACGGAGCTCGGGCCAATGGACAGGAGGGCGTAGGTCTCAAGGGCCGAAGGACCGGCCTGGGTCCGGTCGAGGGGCAATGACACCTTCCAGGAAACCTCTACCCTGTCCCCGGCCCCGGACCATCTCTCTTGGTAAGGGTGACCGGCCCGTCCTCGCCCAGCTTCCAGATAGCGGATCCTAACGAAGTCGGCCATCCCGCGCACCTCTTGAATCGATAGACCCTCCTGGACCGGGATCTCTCTGCTGACTGCGGCCGCCGACGTGTCCACCGGGGCTTACTCTCAGGCAATCTGATACACCCGCCTTCAAATACTTCTTCGTGTTTTCTCCGTTGAACTTGTTCCCTCAAGCATGACAGACTGGCTCCCCACAAATCATGTGCTTATGACCTAGTCTGGGCGAGGGCTTGGAGCTGCGAAAGACGGCCATGCCTCCAGTAAACTGAAGACAATCTCACTTTCCTACAGCAGGGAAATTGTCTACCTACCTTATGACTACGGCAGGGCGGTTGCATGCTCGGTAGGCTAAACACCTCACAATCGAACCTTGGACTTCAATACATTGTCGGACTATCTCTTCACCTCAATTACAGGGAAGGCGAGAGAAATACGGACTGAAGCCCCTCGGTTGGACATGTAATCGTCTTAGAGCAAGGACGTCCTCAGATAGCGTGAAAAGGAGACAGCTGACAGTGGAGCCTTCCTTGGTGAGCTGAAGGATCTGATCGGACGGATCTAGCCGAAGAGAGCCGGCTCAGGACCGAGTGAGCCGAAAGCCCTCGCTTGGAAGTTCTCCTTCTAGCCGTGGGGCACTTCTGGCTTGTTCCCTAGTATGGTTTCTATGCGGGTGAGCACGTCCTCCTTCAGTTTGGGGGCAACCTCTATCGCCTTCATGTTCTCCGCCACCTGCTCTGGCTTGCTAGCCCCTGTGATGACAGTGCTGACGTTGGGATTCTTGAGGCACCAGGCTAGGCCCAGCTGGGCTAAGGTGCACCCAAGCTCCTTCGAAATAGGCTCCAACTGCTTGACCTTCGCCACCGCCTGCGGCGTAAGGATCCTCTCCCTTATCCATTGGTATCCTTCGAGCGTGGCTCGCGAGCCGGCTGGTATCCCTTCGTTGTATTTTCCGGTCAGAAGCCCGGACGCCAGCGGGCTCCAAACTGTGGTGCCGAGGCCAATATCTCTGTAGAGGGGAAGGAATTCGGCCTCGACCTTCTCCCTGTGGAACATGTTGTACTGTGGCTGCTCCATCTGTGGCGGGGTCATGCCAAGCTCCTTCGCAAGGCCGAGGGCGCGCATGATGTCGGCGGCGCTCCATTCAGAAGTGCCCCAATAGAGCACGAGGCCCTGGTGGACTAGGTCGTCCATCGCCCTCACCGTTTCCTCGATGGGAGTGTTTGGATCGGGCCTGTGGCAGAAGAAGAGATCCAGATAGTCCAACTGGAGGCGTTTGAGCGAACGCCGGCAGGCCTCGTAGATGTGCTTCCTGGATAGGCCGTGGTCGTTGGGACCCTCCCCTCCCCAGAAGACCTTGCTCGATATAACGAAGCTCTCCCTTGGCCATTCGAGCTTCTTGATGACGTTGCCCATCACCACTTCCGCGTTCCCATGGGCATAGGCTTCGGCGTTGTCGAAGAAGTTCACTCCGGCGTCGCGGGCCGTGGACATACACTTCAGGGCTACCTCTTCTCCGACCTGGCCGCCATAGGTCACCCAGGCTCCGAGGGACAGCTCACTCAGCCTTAGACCAGCGCTCCCTAGCTTTCGATACTCCGTAGGCTCTGCACCATGGGCCGCAACTCTGCCACCAACTAATATGTTTTCGCGGGGACTTCGACAAACGGAGGCTCGGGCTACGGCCCCACCTTCGAGAATTCCAGCTTGCCGCCGCCCGACCCCATGATGGAGCGGATTGCCGAAACCAGCTCGGTGCGGTAGGCGAGGTATACAACCGCCAGAGCAGCCAGCGGTATGTACGAATAGTAGTAGAACGGGGTGGTGGCGCCATATGAGAAGGCCATGGTCAGGAACCCGGAGCCAGTCCCAGGGTAGAGGAGAGGGAGGTCGAGCACCACAAGGGATGCCGACGCGGACCCGACGGCCGCAACCCAGCGGTTACTGTTGAACATCAGGAAGAGGGGAAGCCCCAGGAGTGCAAAGCGAGGATCAAACGCGACTAATGCGAAGGAGAGGCCTGACAGCTTGGGCCTCCCCGATTTGGCCAGATAGAGTGAGAGAAGCAGGAGGAACGCCTCCAGGACCTTGGACTGGCCCTCGGCCCACTGCCAGTAGTAGCTGACGGAGAGTCCCCAGTGTGGGAGGGGGGAGGGCTGCAACAGCACCAGCACCATGGCTATCCCTATGAAAATGGGTTTCTCGCGTTTCAAAAGCCACCAGAGCAGAAGGGCGATGAAGGGTAGAAGCAGGAACTGCAGAAGGTCGAAGGCGATGAGGGCGTCATGGTAGCTAAAGGCCAGCAGGGGAATCATCAACAGCAGGAAGGACGGCATGTACTTGAAGGACTCCGGCGCGGGGGGCGTGGCCGGCTCACCGTCGTTGACAGCTCCCCGCCGGTATATGGAGCCGGGGTCGTTCAGGAGCCTCCACGCCCCCACGTAAAAGGCTGAGAAGTCCTTCGCGAGGAGGAGGTCTGAACAGCAGCCACCGTCGATGACCGACGTCTCCGGATATGCAGCGACGAACGTCATAGCATTGAGGAGGATGAGCACGACGATGGTCAGGGTGAGGAGCGCTTGTCGGCTCAAACAGGATCTCTCGGAGAGGTGTCCTGCGACCTCACGAAAATATAAACTCCGCGACGGCGCTGTCGCCTCCGAACCCTTTTTAGGCGCGCAGGCGGACCATCTCCCTCTATAATCTAGGAGAGGATGCAGTGAAAGAGGCCGCCATCGAGGCCGATGCCAAGTCCCTGAATCGCGAGGGCCTCCTGAGCCTCTCCGTCGTATATGTCGTCTGGAGCAGCACTTACCTAGCTATACGCGTAGCCGTTCGCCCCGGTTCGGGCTTCCCTCCGTTCACGCTGGGGGCCACTCGGCTTCTGGTGGCCAGCACGGTGCTGATCTTCGTGGCCTTGGCCGCCAGACAGAATATGCGGGTTTCCCGCAACCAGTTGATGGTCACTGCTGCTTCGGGCCTCCTCCTATGGGTGGGTGGAAACGGATTGGTGAACTGGGCCGAGCAGACCTCCCCGTCGGGCTTCGCGGCCCTCATGCTCGGCTCCATCCCCCTTTGGGCGGCCCTGATTCAGTCGGTTCTGGACCGGGAGAAGCCTACCCCCATCCTCAGCGCGTCCCTGGCTTGCGGCTTCCTGGGAGTGGCCGTCTTGAGCGGACCAAGCCTCATTGAGGGTGCGTCGATAGGGCTCGTTGACTTCGCGGTGCTCCTGACAGCGGCCGCCAGCTGGGGGCTTGGCTCCGTCCTGCAGACGAAGATGAAGCCGGCGGCCCCACCTCTCGTGAGCTCCGCCTATCAGCAGCTCTTTGGTGCCGGGGGGATGTGCGTGGTGGTCCTTATCTCAAATGAACAGGCAGCAGCTCCGACGGCCGATGCCCTCTTGGCCTGGGCGTACCTTATCGTGTTCGGCTCCATCCTTGCATTTACCTGCTATGTCACTGCGCTCCGGCTTCTCCCCACCAGGATCGCCATGACTTACGCCTACGTCAACCCGATTCTTGCGGTCGTCCTGGGGGCCGTGCTGTTACATGAAACCGTGACGCTGTGGGTTGTGGCCGGCGCAGCGCTCATCGTGCTGGGAGTGGCGGGTGTGTTCAGAAGCCACCTATCCTGATTCTCAGCTTTCTCAATATCGTTCATATCCGCGAGCGGAAATCCAGCGGCCATGCGCAAGGAGATAGGGGATGCGGCCACAGCCTTCGGCTTCTTGCTCCTTGAGGTAGCCCTTCTCTACGACTGGGTCTCGGGAACGACTGGGGGGACAAGATATGAAAACTCGCCCCTCTACGTGATAGTCCTTTTGGGCACCCTCCTCATTTCCCGCTCGGCCGTCTCCGTCGACAACTACTTCGAGTTCACATTGAGCCTGATTTCGGTGGGCTCCTACCTCCTTGCAATCGTGCTTTCGGTCGTTTCGTTCTGGCGCCGCCGGGTGGCAGGCCTTGCGGGCGCCCTGGCGCTCGCCACCGTCGTCATCTGGATTGGCCTCTTCCTGAGCTTATCTCAGTCCCTTCAAATCAGTATCGACGCGGGGATGTTCCTTGCAGCCATAGGTGGAGGTCTTCTCCTCGGCGCCTACTTCTTGAGGGAAGGGCGGTCAGTGGAGGGGACGCCCTCGCCATCCGCGCCATAGGTAATCTGGGGAGGGATGGCTGCCAACCTGTAGTCCGCGAAGGCGATGAGCCAGGAGCAATCACCGTCTCCCAGCAGATGTGATCTGACGATGCAGTGACGTTGGAAGCGCCTGAAGAGGGCGGTGTTAAAGTCGCCGTCGTCAACATCGGAACCGATTCCGGGCCCAGCTACGACGTACTCCCCGCACTCGCTGCACCTGATGTAAGCCACAATATTGCATCTAGGCCCTCCTAATATGGACCCCCTTGCCAATGGGCGGCAAACCCCCAGCGGCGCGCTGACTCAGGAAATCATGACGCCCCGGCTCCTCAGTCTCCGAAGCAGGTCCTCGAAGGCTACGTCCTTCATGCCGATCTCCTCCGGAGTCAGGATCCCCTTTCCCTCTATCTCCCCCTGTGCCACCATCTGCGCCACTATGGATGCCGTAAAGGCGGTGGTCCGGGCCATGGCGGAAATACCATGGGCCTTGTCGCAGTAGTCGAGCAACGTGTACGAGAGGTTCGACTCGGCGCCGTCTCGCCTTCCGTAGACGTCTACCTTCATCGCCAGCAGGTCGGCGGCTGCCGGAACTCGGAGGCGGCCCTCAAGGAGCCGCGCAGTAAGCTCACGAGGGATGACCCTGACCCCATCCAGGTCCACGGGCGAATCGTCGAAGCACCCCAGCTCCTTCAACGACCTCATGGCTTCGACGTGGCCGGGGTAGCGCATTGTCTTCTCCCACATTTCTCGCACCGGCCCCACCGTCCGGAACAGGGTCCTGGCTCCGTCCGTGAAGAACGCCTCGAGAGTTCCTACGCCGGGGAACTCGATGGTCTCCACCCCAGACAGGGCCTCCACTTCCTTGCTTGCCCCATCCTCGATTATCCGGGCCTTCCTGGTGTACTCGTCGATGAGGCCTTCGACTGACCAGGTGACGACGTAGCCCAGAGGAAGAGACCGGTCGACGGGGAGGCCTCCCACCATCACATGGATCTTCTCGACGCTCTGAAGCTGAGAAACGCCATGGCCGACTAAGGCGTTGCTCAGGCCGGGAGCTACACCACAATCAGGGATCACTACGACCGCCTTCTCCATCGCTGCGTCGCCCAGGACGAATGGGTCCTCAGGAGAGAATGAAACGTCGATCAGATTGCGGCCAGCTTCGACCGAGGCCCTGGCCGCGTTGAAGCCCACGCTGCCGGGGAGGGCGCTGATGACGAGGTCAAATCCCTTCAGGAAGGTCACTAGATCCTCGAAGCGCCCGACGTCGAGGGCGGCGGCAGAAAGGTTGTTCCCACCATAACCTGCCGAAACCCTCTTCGCCCGCTCTAGAGAAAGGTCCGCCGAAGTCACTTCCCAACTAGGCAGCGATACTGCGAAGTCAGTCGCCACCACGCTTCCGATGTTGCCAGCGCCCAGAACCGCCGCCTTCAAGCTACGACGTTGCAATCATGTGGCCTGGGCTCTTTAAGCAGTCGCAGACGGATGCATCTGATTCGAATGTGGACGGCGGCGAGAAGGGATCGGGCGCGCCTAATTCGACGCCGCAAACTTGGCCTTGGTATAGTTGAGCAGTCCGCCTTGAATCAGGATTTCCCTGTCCCTTGCGGTGTAGTCCGCCTTGACTTCGAAGCTCCGGTCAGCGCAGGTCACCTTGAGCGTCTTGTCTCCCCGAGCCAGGGCATCCGTCACACCATCGAGGTTCAGCACCGAGCCCTGCTTCAAACTGTCGTAGTCGACCGGGTCCTCGAATTCGAGGGGAAGGATGCCGAAGTTGATGAGGTTCGCCCTGTGGATCCTAGCGAAGGACTTCGCCACGACGGCCTTGATCCCCAAGTACATGGGAGCCAGGGCAGCGTGCTCCCTGCTTGAGCCCTGGCCATAGTTGCCCCCTCCGACGATGAAGCCGCCGTTCTTGTCCTTGGCTCGCTTGACGAACCCGGGGTCCACCCAAGCGAAGACGAACTCACTGATCGCGGGTATGTTGCTGCGCAGGGGAAGGATCTTGGCCCCAGCCGGCATTATGGCATCCGTGCTGACGTTGTCCCCCACCTTGATCAGCACTTCACCCCTGAGGGCCGCCTCGAGGGGGCCGCGCCTTGGGAGGGGCTTGATGTTTGGACCCCTCACGACTTCGACGGCATTGGGAACGGCCGCTGGCGGTAGGACCATCGAGTCGTCCACCACGAAGTGCTCCGGCCATTCGACGTGAGGATACTCCCCCAGCCTGCGCGGATCGGTTATGGCTCCATGTATTGCAGTGGCGACGCAGACCTCGGGGCTGGTCAGGTAGACCCTATCGTCAACCGTGCCGCTCCTGCCCGGCCAGTTCCTGTTGAAGGACCTTACGCTCACCCAGTCCGTCCCCGGAGCCGAACCCATTCCGATGCAGCCATTGCAGGCGTTCTCCAGGAGCCGGGCCCCAGAGAGGACGATGCTGGACAGGCCTCCATGCTGCTCCACCGTGGCCAGTACCTGTCTAGATCCAGGGTTGACCGCCATGGTCACGTGGGGATCGACGGTCCTTCCCTTCAGGGCTGCTGCGACCACCATGAGGTCCTGGAAGCTGGAATTCGTGCAGGAGCCTATGAGGACCTGCTGGGCCTTTGTGCCCTCGACCTCGGAGACCCTTTTGACGTTGTCTGGGGCTCCCGGGCAGGCTATCAGGGGTTCTAGCGAGCTCAGATCGATCTCTATATTTTCGTCGTAACTGGCGTCTTCGTCTGGGAGGATCTTCGACCAGTCTCGCTCCCTCGCCTGGCGCCGGAAGTAGTCCAGGGTGACCTCGTCGGAGGGAAATATCGAAGTCGTAGCACCCAGCTCAGCGCCCATGTTGGTTACGGTTGACCGGGCTGGGACGGGGAGAGTCGACAGGCCGGGGCCATAGTATTCGAAGATCTTCCCCAGCCCGCCCTTCACCGTAAGCCTCCTCAACATCTCCAGTATGATGTCCTTCGTCGAAACCCACGGCCCCAGCCTCCCTGTCAGCTTGACGCCAACGACTTTGGGCATCTTGAAGTAGAAGGGGGCGCCTCCCATGGCGACGGCCACGTCCAGGCCACCGACGCCGATGGCTAGCATCCCCGCACCGCCGGAGGTGGGCGTGTGGCTGTCTGATCCGAGGAGGGTCTTGCCTGGGATGGAGAACCTCTCAAGGTTGACCTGGTGGCAGATCCCGTTGCCGGGCTTGGAGAAATATATCCCATGCTTCGCGCCGAACGTCTCGAGGAACTTATGATCGTCGGGGTTCTCGTAGCCCACTTGGAGGATGTTGTGGTCGACGTAGATTATCGATAGCTCATTCCGAACCTGAGGGATGTCCAATGCCTCGAATTGAAGGCATGCCATGGTGCCCGTGGCGTCCTGCATGAGCGCCCTGTCGACCTTGATGCCGATTTCGCTCCCGGCTTCGGCCCTTCCATCCACCAGGTGGCTTTCGATTATCTTGCGGGCGAGAGGCTTCCCCATCTCACTCAACCATCTGGTCTTCAAGCTTCGTCCTTAAAATTGCAGCGCCACATCTTGGGCAATTCCCGGCATATATGTCAAAGGCCTTCAGCTTTGCTCCATCCCTGATGCAGGAACCGTCGAAGCTCCTGTCGCTGATGTTTCTGTAGACCCATCCCTTGTGGGTGGGACAGGTGAAGACCTTGAAATAGGCGAAGTCCTCGTTCAGATCGGTGTAGGACTGGTCTCCCCCATACGACCCCAGCTCAACCGAGGCGTTCTCCCCGCACCTTGGGCATTCGAGCCTCCATCTTTCCATTTGAGGATGACGGGGCTCTCTTCTCTATAAAAGCCGACTCCGAAACCCTCTCTCCGCAACGTAGACAATGTGTATAAAGAATCGCGAGAGGCTTCCATTAAGGCGAGGATAGATGTCGTCGGTCGAAAGGCTTTGCTCGAAGGACGAAGTGCCACCTGGGAGTATGAAGTACTTCAAGGTCAGGGGAAGGGAGATAGTCCTGGCGAACGTGGAGGGAAGCTTCTACGCCCTCCAAAACTGGTGCACCCACGAACAGGGAGACCTGTCAGCTGGGACGTTGAAGGGGAGCACCTTGAAGTGCCCCGAACACGGAGCCGAATTCGACGTCAGGAGCGGAAAGGTCCTCCTAGGGCCCGATGGGGAAGACCCATCGACAATCGATCAGGATACGAAGTTCGAGACCACCGTCATCGGAAATGATGTATGCGTCACCCTTTAGGCGCCTTGACGGGGGCCGACTTTCGGTAGGGGCCCCTCGTCCTCTTCCTAGCCTTCTTCCTCTGCTTCTGAGCCCTCTCAAGCTCGTCTTCGGATTTCGCCATGCAGGCCTATTGCTACAGCAGGTGCGAAATAAGTGCACTGTTCGAGAAATGCTTTTCAAGCGATATTCACCCACCAGATTGGAATGAAGCATTCGGTCAAGGACATCTCTCTGGCACCAGCCGGGGAGAAGAAGATGGAGTGGGCGCGGGCTAGGATGCCGGTCATCAACGCCCTCAGGTCGAGGTACGCAGAGGAGAGGCCCCTGAAGGGCGTACGGGTGGGCGCCTGCCTCCATTTGGAAGCCAAGACCGCCGTCCTCTGCGCAATTTTGGAGGAGCTTGGAGCTAAGGTGGCTGTGACTGGCTCCAACCCTCTGACGACACAGGACGATGTCGCCGCCGCACTGACGAAAAAGGTGAGCCATGTCTTCGCCTGGAGAGGCGAGACAGCGGATGAATACGAAAGGAACCTAGGGCTCGTGTTGGACACCCGGCCCGACGTGTTGGTGGACGACGGGGCCGACCTTTCGGTGATGTCCATGAGGAGGCGGATGGCGAAGGACATGATCGGTGCCACTGAAGAGACGACGACTGGCGTCAGGAGGTTCAGGAATTTAGAAAGAGACGGGAGGCTCCCCTTCCCTGTCATCGCCGTGAACGACGCCTTCAGCAAGCATCTCTTTGACAACAGGTTCGGCAGCGGCCAGAGCGTCGTCGATGGGCTCGTGAGGTCGACCAACATGGTCCTTGGCGGGCGGCGCTGCGTCGTAGCCGGGTTCGGCTGGGTCGGGAAGGGAGTGGCGGAAAGGCTGAGGGGGATGGGAGGAAGAGTGACCATTACCGAAGTCGACCCATTCAGAGCCCTGGAGGCCCACTTCGAGGGCTACGAAGTGATGCCGATGGATGAGGCGGCCAAGGTGGCCGATCTGATCGTCACCTGCACCGGCGACATCGACATCGTAGGCAAAAGGCACCTTGGTCTGCTCAAGGATGGCGTAATCTTGGCCAATGCAGGCCATTTCGACGTGGAGGTGAACGTTGAGGAGCTGAAGAAGGCCGCCCTTGGCCAGGGCGAAGTCCGTCCTAACGTCACCCAGTTCACGCTGAAGGGAGGGAAGAGGATCTACCTCCTCGCGGAGGGCCGGCTGGTGAACATCGCCGCAGCCGATGGCCATCCGATAGAGATCATGGACATGAGCTTCTCCATGCAGCTTCTATCTGTGATTCACCTGGTGCGGAATAGAGGACGCCTTCACAGGAATGTGCTCCCGGTACCAAAAGAGGCCGACGAAGAAGTGACCAGAATGAAGCTGGAGAACGAAGGCATCTTCATAGACGTCCTCAGCAAGGCCCAGAAGGAGTACCTGGGTCAGTGGGGGATGTAGCCTAGCCCAGGGAGGCGGAGATCTCGGAGACGGACTTCACCAGCCAAGCGGAGTCAAGGCCGGGAACTTCGCCGTCCATCTGCATCACGGTCCCACCCGAGACGGTCAGCTTCACGTCCTCGGGCCGCGAACAGAAGACCAAGTTGCCAATCAGATCCAAGTGTGGGTTCAAGTGGACTCTGTCGAGGCGGAGCGCCAAGAAGTCCGCGTCCCCGCCGGCCTTCAGCCTGCCCCCTCCTCTTCGCCCGAGGGCCCTGGCGCCGTTTTCCGTGGCCATGGCTAAGAGCGCCCTTGGACTGAGCAGAGAGGCATCGCGGTTCGCGGACCTCTGAATGTAGGCAGCCGTCCTCATCTCTTCGAAGAAGTCTGCCGTGTCAGAGCTGGCGACCCCGTCCGTCCCCAAAGCCACGTTCAAGCCTTCGCGGATCATCGCGCTGACCGGGGCAACGCCCACACCCAGACGAGCGTTGGATCGGGGACAGTGGGACACCGACGAACCCTTCTTGGACAGGCGTGACATCCCCCTCCGGTCCAGGTGCACGCAGTGTGCGGCTAGGAACCTGTGAGTCAGGATCCCTGTATGGTCCAGGAGGGCTACCGGGCCCACGCCGCTGCTTGCCCGAACCAAAGCGGGCTCCGTTGCAGCCTCCAGGAGATGGCCCGTGACCAAAAGACCCTGAGTCGAAGCCGCGTCGGACACGCCCCGAAGCATCTCCTCGGAACAGGCGTAGGCTGAGTGAACGGCCAGGGCCAGGGAACGCATCCCATCGGGGTCCGTCACATCTCTCCGATAGCTGGCCACCTGCTCCAGCCGCCTCCAGCTTTCCTCTTTCATGCTGGGAACCTTGTCGAGGAAGGCAAGGGAAAGCGTGCATCTCATGCTCAGCCGCGAAAGTGCCTTGAGGAGGGGGCGCACGTTGTAGAAGTCGATGAATGAAGTGATGCCTGACCTGGCATATTCCGACATCGTCAGGAGGTTCCCAGCCACCATGTCCTCCTCCCTGATGCGGTCCTCGAGCGGCCATACCTTCTTCCGGAGCCAGTCGTCCAGGGAAAGCCCGTTGCCGAGGCCCCTTAGGATGCTCATGGCAGTGTGAGAGTGGGTATTGACGAAGCCGGGCATAATGATGGAGTCGCCAAGATCGATGGTTTCTTCGAAGGGCCCCGAATCCTTCGAGCCCTCGTAGCCGCCGGCGTAGGTGAGCTTCCTTCCCTCGACAACGATGCTTCCTTCATCCAAGAGGGCGTCGGCCGCGGACCTGAGGAGAAACCTCGACTTGTATCTGGTGGATGCCACGATTGTTCTATCATGAGAGGTGATTAAAAGGATAGCCCGAAGGCCGCCCCCAGTCATGGATAAATACGGCCGCCGGGCACTAACCCCGAAACCCATTGCAGGCCGAAATTGGCATCCTAGGGGGTTCTGGAGTCTATGATGTTTCGATGCTGAAGGGGGCGGAGGAGGTCAAGGTGTACACCCCCTACGGGGAGACCTCCGACAAGGTGACCCTTGGAGAGCTCGCCG
>Ga0187771_10000355_pt1 | contig 27388 bp, 25 predicted proteins | sample 0116_SJ02_MP15_1_FD_133139 | JGI IMG/M metagenome (GOLD analysis project Ga0187771, IMG submission 133139) | Tropical peat soil microbial communities from peatlands in Department of Meta, Colombia - 0116_SJ02_MP15_10_MG | ecosystem: Environmental > Terrestrial > Soil > Wetlands > Peat | place... | reverse complement strand
GCGATCGATTCTCTCAATGTCAGCCTCGGTTCCAACCAGATTCTTGCGAATCTGATGGTTAATCTTTGAAACAGGCCCGAGTACTCCTCTCCCTGACCATCTGGCCCGGTTGATATCTCTGAGTTCCTGCGCTTCCCTCCTACCCGTGGACAGGCCGGAGGGGACAATCGCGCTCCCCATTGACCCGTCAGCAAGTTCCACTTCGGCTTCGACCGTCGGGTTGCCTCGGGAATCGAGGACCTCCCTGCCGCGAACCTCTTCGACCTTCATTGACCTCGTCTGATCCTTATGCGATCGCCGACCGACCCTGCCAGGGTCGCGAATGACTCGGCTCGAGCCTCAATGAGGGTCTGTGATATGCTCCTAACTACCTGTCTTTCCTGTTGAGTCAGGTATTCAACTGGAGACTTGCCATCGATTCTGGCGAGCATAAGGGCCGTAAGGGTCCTGACAGCCTCCCCCTCTAGATGCGCGAATCTCGTCTCCGACCAGTACGTGGACCACATCAAACGCGCCTCTTCGAGGTGGGGCAGGGAGGCGAGATGAATCGACTTCAAGATGAGGTGGTTCGTGCAGAAAGCTACGTCAAAGACAGGATTGCCGTAGTGGGCCACCTCGCAGTCTATTACCCAGAGCCTCCCGTCAGGCAGGAGGAGGATGTTCTTCGGACTGAAGTCGCCGTGCACCAAACAGATTCTCTCCTCTGCAAGGAAAGATGATACTTCGTCAAGTTGAGGCACGAGGGCGGGATGTCTGATGGCAGTGGTGGCCAAGTATGCGTCTAGACGTAGTTGGTGGAAGTTCGTGTTGTCCCAGAACTTCTTCTTCACCCCTTCGTCCCCTTGCGTCTTCGAGTGGAACTCGGCCAATATTGATGCCACCCGTCTGGTGACCGCCGAATCCACGACGCCCGAAAGGAGGTCCTGTTTCCAGTTGCGGCAGCCATCTCCCGCATATTCGAGCACGCAAGCGAAATCTTCCCGGTCTTCGTAGAATACCCCTGGAGCAGGATGCTCGCTGATCCGGTCGTGAATCAATCTCAGACACGCTACCTCTGCGAAGATTCTCTTTCTGTCAGCAAGCCAGAGGTCTTTCACGCGCAACCGGGGCAAAGCCTGTTTGACGACCCAGGCGCCCTGCTTTGTCCTCACCAGCACGACTACGCATGAGACTCCGCCACTGAAAGCTTCGACCTCTAGAGGCTGGTTCTTCGGTATTAGCCCGGCTCTTCGAACCAGCTCGCCGAGCGACCACAGATCAGACTCCGCGCCCTGGTCCATGGTCAGACCTGATGAGGTAGAGCGCTTTATACGGCCTCCGACCATCCTGCGCGACACATGAGAATCGTTGATTCGTTCAGGCTCGATGGCAAGGTTTCAGTAGTCACCGGCTGCTCAAGTGGTATAGGCCCAACACTCGCCGAGGGCTTAGCCGAGGCAGGTTCGGACCTGGTTATCTGCGCCAGGAGGGAAAAGCACCTGAAGGCCAACGCAAGAGAAATCGCCAGGAAGACTGGCAAGAAGGTAATCCCTGTCGTCGCTGATGTAAGCTTGGAAGCGGACACGAAGCGACTCATGAGCGAGTCAGTCGATCAATTCGGGAGGCTCGACATTCTTGTCAACAACGCCGGAGTGAGCTTTCTTCGACCTGCGGAGGACATGACAGGAAAGGAATGGCTCTCGGTAAACAAAGTCAACTTAGATGGAGTGTTCTACTGCTCGAGGGACGCAGCGCAGGTCATGAAGAAACGAGGTGGAGGAAGCATCATCAACATAGCCTCATCCTACGGCTTCTCCGCCGACATCCTGTTCCCAATTGTCGCGTACCACGCTTCCAAAGCGGCGGTGATCAACATGACTAGGGCTCTGGCGGTTGAATGGGCCAAGTTCGGTATACGCGTCAATGGAATCGCTCCAGGTTGGGTCAGAACTGAAATGACAGAGATTACCCTCTCGGACAAGAAGAAGAGGGATTACATCATCCAACACACGCCAACGGGGAGGGTAGGGGAGGCGGATGAGCTGAATGGGGCTCTACTTCTCTTGGCTTCTGACGCAGGCCGATTTATCACCGGGACCACGATTTCGGTCGATGGCGGCTGGACTGCAGTCTAGTAATCTGGAAATCATGCCAGAAGAGGAATAGCCGCGAATGTTATGGTGTCGCTGATGAGGTTCTTGATGATCGAATACTCGTTCGGCTCGTGAGGCACATCGGCTATGGTACTCCAGACTGCGGTCGGAATTCCGTCCCTACGGAAGAGATTCCCAACAGTCTGACCCCCTATTCCCACCAATCGCGGCTCCAATCCCGTAGTTACTTGGACGGCCTTCGACAGCAGGACAGCAACTTCGCTGGTCTGCGGTGTCGTGGGGCCAGCTGGCTCTTTTTGGACGAGTTCGAGAGTTATGTTTGCGCCAGAGCTTTTTTCATGCTTTTGGACGACGGCTTGCACGTCTGAGACTACGTCGTCAAGATTGTATCTTGGCAGCACTCTGCAATCAAAGTAGCTGACATCCAGGCCGGGGATTGTGTTGATGTTTGCTACATTCGGTTCGGCTTTGGTCGGTTCGAATGTGGACAGCTGCTCGGTGAACAGTGAATCTTTCGCCGAATACTTCTCCGCCAAGAACCGGTCGACTTCGATGGCCAACCTCATCCCTATCCTGCGAGCATTGAGGCCCTTGCTCGGGAGACTGGCGTGGACCTGCTTGCCCTTTGTGGTGAACTTCATCCAGAGCAGCCCTTTTTCGGCGATTTCGACCTCGTCCCCCTTCGGCGTTCCAGAGTCGGGGACGATGACCAGATCGTCTGCCCTGAAACGCTTCTGGGCAAGCAGTTGCTTGATGCCATAATCACTACCGAATTCCTCGTCGGAGACGAGCCAGATACCCACGTTGAACGGGAGCTTGGCGTCGAGACGCCGCAACTCTCTCAGTGCGAAAATCGAGGATACCAGTGCCTGGCCGTTATCCTCGGCGCCTCTGGCCGTTATCTTGCCGTCCTTGACAACAGGCTCAAATGGGTCAGAGTTCCAGAGTTCTCTGCTCCCTTCGGGGACGGTGTCCATGTGTGCAATGAACCAAAGGCTCTTCTGACTCCGCCCCTCGAGACGTGCCATGATGTTAGGCCTTTTCTTACCCAGCTCCCTATCGTCGGCGTCAAAACGGGTCGTCGAGAATCCCTCCTTCTTCAAGAAGCTCTCCAAGAAATCTGCCCGTTCCCCTTCTCCGGGCCCGCCCATCCTAGGGTTGACCGCCTTGATTCTCAGCATTCGGACAAAGAGGTCCTGAATTTGTTGAGAGTCCCTATCGATGTCTGTTCTCAGTGTCTGCGTTATCTCGCGTTCCTGAGGCACAAGATATCAAGATGCCCTCAGATATCAATTAGATATGTCCTACTACCAGTTTGCGTCCACGGCTTAAATACGCGAAATCGAGCCTCGATGGCGGTCTTCGATCTTGCTAATGACCCCTGGTCCTTCCGAGCCAGAACCGGAGGTCTTGAGCGCCATGGCGCTCCCCATTTTACCGCATTATGGGAAACTCTGGAAGCCAGTGTACGATGATACATGCGCTAAGCTGAAGAAGGTTTTCAAAACGACTGGAGACGTAGTCATAGTCCCAGTCCCTGGACAGCTTACGGTCGAGATGGCAGTCGCCAACTTCGTCACCAAAGGCCAGGAGGCTTTCGTCTGTGTGAACGGACACTTTTCTCGAATGATTGTGGAAATGGTCGAGTACTGGGGCGGGGTGCCGGTGGTAATCGAGAGGCCGTGGGGAGAGGCGGTCACCGCAGAGGACGTGAGTACCGTGCTGGACGACCACAAAGATCTTTCAGGCAAGCCGCTCTTTGTCGTACATAACGAGACGTCCACTGGAGTCCAGAACCCCGTCGGAGAAATCCTTGGAGCCTGCTCAAAGCGTGGAATGCTCAAGGTGCTCGACTCGATATCCGCCTTCGGCGGGATGGACATCAGGGCCGATGAATGGAAGGCCGACTACACGATAGGCTATGCGAGCAAGGCCCTCGGCGGCGTGTTCGGGGCGGAGCCCATCGCGATTAGCGAAAGAGCGTGGAAGGCTGCAGAGAAGAATTCCAAGAACATCCATGCTAGGTTCATGAATCTGAACGTCTGGCAGAAGGCTATTGTCGAGATGGGGGCCTGGGGTCACCCGCACCCATCTTCCATGCCGACATCGATCATAGTCGGTCTAAGGAAGGCTGCTGAGCTTGCACTACAGGAAGGGCTGGAAGAGAGATACCGCAGGCACAAAGAGGTGGCGGCTTTTTCCCGGGAGCAATTTGGCGAGATTGGACTCGAACTATTCCCTGATCCGAAATATGCCTCGGACACGGTATGCGCGCTTAAATCTAATCCGAAGTGGGATTCGAAGCTAAGGTCAGAGCTGATTTCCAGGTTCGATATTATGATCTCCGGTGGACTTGGAGAACTCGAAGGGAAACTGCTCAGGATTGGTCACATGGGAACATCCGCAAGGAAGCCAGCAATATTGCGAACAAAAGTCGCAATGGAAGCGCTCCTGAAGGAATTGCGGAACTGATTCTGAACTACGACATCTGAAACCTCATATAACATTCGCCCAGGTGCCGAAACGATGCCGGGCAAGGGATGGGAAGAGAAGGAGAGGAAGAAAATTGTTTCACTGGTCAGGTCAGTACCAAAAGCGATTGATTCGAAAGATAAGAAGAAGATCCTCAAAATCTATGACAGTAACGACCCCATTTTTTGCACCTTCGAGGATACTCCGGATTTCCTTGGGAGGGTAGACGGAGCCAAGTTCAGAGAATTCATCGACGGACTTTCGAAGCTCGAATCGTCTTCTATAAGCAGGAGGGACCTTAGGGTGGACTTCGCCTCGAAGAGGATAGCAATCGTCACCGGAATGGATGACTGGCAGAGCAAGATGGATGGAAAGGTGACTAATGGGGTCAGCAGGTTCACTATAGTGCTCAGGAAGAACGAAGGGAATTGGAAGGTCATCCATGAACACTTCACGAAGATCGCCTAGGAGGGTTTGACATGGCTCGAGACCGCCTTGGGATTGGATTCACGGGCGCTCCCTACACCGTCAGAGAGGTCGCGGATATGGCAAAGCTGGCTGAAAAGGAAGGATATGCCAGTTTTTGGTGCGCAGAGGACTACTTCCTCAGAGACGCAATCTCCAACATTTCCTGCGTCTCCTATGCGACGAGCAAGATTCAGATAAGCACAGGCATAGTCAACCCCTACACAAGAAATCCCGTACTTGTCGCGGAGACAATCGCTACCCTGAACGAACTTTCCGAAGGACGCATGCAACTGGCGTTGGGGACTGGAGTTCAGCCGCTCGTAGAGAAAATGGGGATAGCATTCGACCGTCCTCTGGCGGCAATCAGCGAATCTGTGGAGATCATTCGTAAGCTGCTCGAAGGCAAGACGGTTGACTACTCCGGCAAGGTGTTCAGGACAACGCAGGTCAAGCTAGCTCAAAACCCCTATTTCGATCTCGTCGAGACCAACTTGAAAGTGACTCCGGTACCAATTTGGATAGCAGCAATCGGCCCGAAGATGCTAGAGCTAGCGGGGAGGATTGGAGATGGCGTCCTATTCACCGCAGGGTTCAGCGTATGGAATGTCAAGCAGGCTCTTCCAATCGTCGAGCAGGGAGCAAAGAGTTCAGGAAGGTCGCTTCGAGAGATGAAGGTGGGAACGTATCTCGTTTCAAGCCTCGGGGAGGCAAGCAAGGAAGTCAGGGGATTTCTCGCATTCGATGTGGCCTACTCGAGGCCGGAGAATGTGATTGCCGTCGGCATCGCCGAACAGAAGGTGGCAGCAATTCATGACGAGGTTATGAAGCGTGGGTTGCTGGCGGCGTCACGACTGGTTACGGACGACATCGTGGACCAGTTCGCGGCCTGTGGGAGGAAGGGAGAAATCCAAGCCAAGATTGAGGAATTTCGTAAGGTAGGTGTCTCTGAACCGATACTCCTCCCGATGGGAACGGACGCGGCAGAACTGATCCGCAGTGTGTCCTAGACCTTCGGGTAGTTGTTCAGAGCCTTTCAATCGGCTTGAATGATTCCTTTCTCCCCTGTTCTTTGTATAGGTGGCTAAATGCGGCAATGGCCTTCGGCGTCCGCACCAGCTTGTTCGCTCCCATTCCAAGGGCGATGAGCCTTTGGCCTTTTTTCACATCCGCGTTAGTCAGCGGGTCACCACGCTCGGTAATCCAGCAAACGAGGTCTGGCATCATGGCGACGATTTTGCTGTTGCGCAGGGCGATTATGTTCTCGTTCTTGAAGAGGACCCTCAGGGTGTCTTTCTTGCCCTTGACATCGACGTAGCCGTAGTCGAAGCCCCCCCTTGCTTCCGTCTTTTTCATTGTCACAAGCCCTCTCCCAAGCTCAACCATGCCCATCTTCTTCTGCAGCTCATTGGAGATTGCGTCCCCTGAGGGCCTGAGGCGGTGGATGATTCCGCCCGTCCTCTCGCATAGGGAGAGAGTGTCGGGAATGACGACCTTCTTCAATGTGGCCCCGTCCATGGGGTAGCTAACGCAACCTGCCATGTCGTTGAAGTGGTGCGTGATCGCTCTCCCGATAGATTCGGCCGCTTCAGCGGTCTTCACGTAGAGCATTCCTCCCTCTCCGCTCGCACCCGCAATGCTCATCGGAGAAATTGGGACGCCGTAGATATCGAAGGTAGTAAGCTGGAGCTCAGGTACAGCGCGTCCGGCCCCATCCCCGTCCACGACAGGGACTCCCATGAAGGCCCCGCTGTGGAGCGGCACCGCGGAGTTGCCTGCCCCAATTTCAAATGGAACGACGAACTCGATTTTGCGGGCGTTCCGCTCGTCGAACATCTCGTGAGCCCGCAGATGCTCGTTTCTGTATCCAAGCCTCGACGCCGATGGAGCGCCCATGCCATAGACCGAAGCCACGAATCCATCATTGGGGACTTCGCTCGGGGGACGCACTTCGGTTTTCTTGCCTGCATTTATCACCTCGTCGACGAGTTTGTAGCCCTGCAGAGGCGAACCGCCCCCGCCTGCTCCAAGAAACGCCGCACCCGCCACCACGTTCTTTAGCTCTTGATCGCCGTAGAACATAGGGCCTTTCCGGTCATGCTGATAATTTAAGGGATTGGCCTAAACCACTAGGAGAGAAGCTCGGGCAATTTGGCAAAGGTCCCCGGAGTCATGGGGTTGACCATCGCCGTTGTCACGCCAACGTCGTGGTATTCCCCTATCCTCTTCTTGCATTCCTCTACCGGTCCGGCGACTGTGAGCGTGTCCATGATTTTGTCATCTATGAGCTCCTTCACTCTCTTGGAATCTCCTTTAGCAAGGTGCCACATGGGATCGCCCACCTCCTCCTCCCAGTGAAACTCCTTGCGGAGGGGGACCAATGAATCGGTAGGCAAATGGCTCTTCTTCAGGAAAACCTCACCGAAAGTAGGAACGGAGAGGAGGAAGCCCACAGAAGTCCTCAAGCTGTTTAGCGCCTTGTCCTTGTCATCGTTGATGCTCACCCAGAGGGCGCAGACCAACTCGGGTTCTCCCCTGCCTCGCCAGCTATTCCTGAGCACCTCCCACGAATCCCTCGCATGTATTACCGAAGTGCAGCTGTTCAGGATGGCACCGTCGGCATAGCGGCTCGCAAGCCTGAGCGTTTTAGGCCCCATGGCCGCCAGCAGGGTGGGTATTCCTTTTCTAGGAGGGGCGAAGTGGAGCTGGGCGTCCTTCATCTTCACCATTTTCCCTTGGTACGTGACTTTTTCCCCGGTCAAGAGCCTTCGAAGACATTGCAGGTACTCCCCGGTGTAGCTAAGTGGCGAACCATATTGGATGTTGAGTTCTCCTTCAACGAGTGACCTTACGCCTCTGCCAAGCCCGAGAACCAGTCTCCCCCCTGAGATTTCGTCGATGGTCGCCGCGGCCATTGCCATGTACACGGGGTGCTTGGTGTAGATGTTCACGATTGAAGTTGCTATCCTAACCTTCCGTGTGTTCATCGATGTCACGACCATTTGTGGGAGGCAGTCCCTGAAGTAGGGGTCCTCGGAGAGCCATATGGAGTCGAAACCATAACGCTCCCCTCTTTTACACCACTTCGCCAAATCCTGTGACGTCATCATCGTGCTCAGCCCAAGACCGACTGAATTCTTTGACATCCCATCAAGGTACCTTCGGGAGCGCCTTTAATTGTTCGAGTCGACGACGCCTGGAAGAACTTTGGAACTATCAACGGCGCTGAAAGCCAGAAGGGCCATTCGCTATTTCTCGAAGAGGCCCATCGAAGACGAGTTGCTCAGGAAGCTAGCCACGGCTGCTCACCGGGCTCCAACGGCTGGCAACTCTCCCTACAGGAGAGTCATGATCGTGAACGACGAGAAGGTCATAAGGGTGCTCAGGCAGGTCTCCCCAGGAATCTTGGGAGTGCCGACTGCGGTTCTTGTGATTTACACTGACATGAAGATTGCAAGGAAGAATGGAAGACTCACCGAAGTGTGTGCGACCATAGACGCTGGCGCTGCCGCTGAAAATGTGGTCCTAGAAGCCACCGAACTAGGACTGGGGTCGTGCTTCACCAAGTCGTACTCCGAAGCCGCGGTCAAAGAACTCCTGGCGATACCGGCCGATTTCAGAACCGAGGTCATCATTCAACTAGGCTATCCACTGGGTAACCAGCCATCTCCAGTTCATCGCAAGGGCGAAGGGATGATAACCGAGTCCAATCGGTTCGGAAACAGGTGGGCGATAGATGGGGCGTAATCCTCCCTCCGATGACGAAGTATTCGCGCTTGTGACCTACATGCTGACAAGCGCCAGGGGATGCGTCGACGAGCCTAAGCTATACGGTCCGCTCAGACTGATCGAAGCCATCAGCAGGCTTGTTGCTCTTACGGAGAGCTCAGGGCTCACTAAGGATGATTTCTTGGCTAACGCCAAGAAGGAGATCGATGCCAACAAACACCTTGTGATGGAATCTGAGGAGAAGTTCACGGAGTTCCTTGACGACCTACTCAGAGAATTCACGCAGGAGCTAAAGAGACGTAACGGTATCGAATGATTCTCTAATTTGCTTGGGACTCTCTAGCGGAGCTCCTTCATTCCAGGGAGACTCCTGAGTTTCTTCGGCGGTGGAGGAAATGCCGTACTGCTTCGTGTCAGCCTGGTCGCCACCAACATTTCGGCGAATCGGAGGGAGACGGGAACCGGGTCAAGAACGGGGACACCGATGCGGTCCTGAACCTCTTCTGCAACTCCGAGGAGGCCAGTGCAACCTAGAATGACGGAATCAGCATGATCTTTCTCCACCAGGTCATCTGATTGGGAGGCAAGAGCCTGCACGACCCGTCTCCGGTTCCTTTCGAGCTCGAGGACGGGAATCTCGATTGATCTTATCCCGGCTAGATTTTTGTCGAAACCGTATTCCCTAGCCTTTCGGTTGAGAATGGGAATAAGATTCTTCATGACCGTGACCACTCCTGTTCGGTCGCCGAGGGTCGAGGCCACGGCCAGGCAGGTCTGCAAAGGCGCAATCACAGGGACAGCTGTCAATTCGCGTGCCGCGTTAATGGCCACGTCCCCCATGCAGCTGATGAAGATCGCGTCGAAGCCACCCTGTTGTTGTGCTTTCATCACCTCCTCGAGGACCCAAGGCGAAGCCATCCTGTCGTCAAACTCCGATTCGATGGAGGCGGGGCCGTTCGGGAGGGACCTGAGCTCGACACTTAGGTCCGGCCAGGAGAGACTCTTGAGCTCCTTCCTGTTTCTTTCCTCGTTCTGTTCATCCTTGAGCACAGGAAGAATAACGAGGAGTTTCACGGGATTGTTCGACCCATCGTGCGTATTTAAGGCCGCCCCGATTGTCCGTCGATAGAAAACTATAGCAATGCTTTTCGAGGATTCCCCAGGGGAATGCAGGAAGGGACACCCGAACCGAAGGGACAGCGCAGGAGGAAGTTCCTGAAGATTGCTGGTGTCGGAATCGCAGCCTTCACAGGATACGCCCTTCTAGATTCTCTTGGAATTCTTGGACCCGATTTTCCCATCCGAAGGTACATTAACAAGACTGAACTTGCCAGTGAAGCTTCCAAGTTCGGTGACGATGGGGACAGAGTGGCCTTCGCCGCGAATTATCTGGTGCTCGGCCCAGACTCAATATCGCAGGTGGTCGAATCTTGGAACTCGGCTTCCCCTGTGGTGAGAGAGTTCATTGGAGGGAAGATACCCACAGCTACCGCCGCCGTCGTGGCAGACGAGTTCTCGAATCCTTCGACCGCGTCGCTCGCACAGGAATATCCGAACCTACTCTGGGTGCACGCCCACACGAACGCCCTGTTTGCTTTTCCGTTCATTCCCTACGTCAGCCAAGGGGATTCTCGGTTAATCAAGATGGGTGACCTCAGGCTTAGCGAAGGACCGGCCGCTGTCCAAGGTCAGTACTTGGACCTGCATTACCCCGAGAACGACCCGAACATACCGACGTACTATGGCAAGAAGAGATACGTTCGTGAAGGGTTCGGGTTCTTCGCTGGCACCTATGGCGGGAGCCTGGAGGGCATGGACCCCCAGACAGTAAGCATTGTGACGGAGCAGAGTACAGCCATCAGCGTGACCATTCAGTATGAAGGGAATATGGGGCAATACTATGTAAAACCCGGGGACACGTTCATCTTCTTCGACACCCCCGAAGTGCCACTGTATTGCTTTACTGCAGCAGACAACAGGGTTGCGATGGGGCCAGTGGCTCAGGAGGGTGCCCTGTCGGTGGGATTGAACACCATGAACCAGTTCAGGTCCAGGCATCCGGGACTGGCCGACGCGTGTGGGGTCCCCCTGTCGGACCAAGGTTACGTGCAGCTCGACGGAATCGAAAACCAGGACCCGGGACTGAACCAGTACCTGTATGGCGGGTTCTACAAGGGTTTGTTCAGCATCAACCCGATTGAGAAGACGATATCTTGGAAGGAATACCAGTCCGTGGGTCTCGTCCCCGAGCAGACTGTCAGGGGACTCGGGGTGGCGAAGATTCTTGACTTCAACCCTGCTTGGATGCAGCCACTCTCCCTGCTGAAGGTCGATGCCCCGATTGTCGAACTTCTCGTTCAGTCCCCCGAAGTCTACGTTCCGTCCCGTTGGAATGCGGGCTCCCTGTTCAGATCCTACGACGAAAATGAGGGGTGCTAGTGGGTTCTTTCTGAACCACTAGCTCTACGTGGGCTGCGGCGGGAAGTTCGCATCCTGTGATAGGGTGACCTTGTAGGACACGAGGTCGCTAACTGCTGTGTTGATCTGCGTCTGCATGGAAGAAGTAACAACGCCAGCCGATGCCAATCCAGGATTTAGAATGAAGGCGACACCGTGGTGCGCCATGTCAAGGTCGTAGTAGTGACCCTGCACGTTGTTGGTAAGGTAGTCATGGAGGATTGTGTACGCCGTCCCTGTGGCGTTGAAGTAGACGCTCCCGAGCATGTACCTGGCCGAGAAATTGTTCAGGTTCACCGGGTATCCAACACCATAGACGTTCTTGGATACGGCCTCCTTGGTGGAACCGATACTCTGGGTGTCCCCTGCTGGTGCGATAACGTCTGCACCACGGGAGATTAGCGAATCAGTGACTGCAGCCCCTTTTGTTGGGTCTGTCCAGTCATTGGTGAATCCATAGTATACGGGAATGGAGTTGTCTACTGAATGCGCGCCCATGGCGAAGTTGTTGTACCAATACGCCAACGCTGCAATATTGAAGGCCCCATCATAGCCGAGCTTGTGAGTCTGACTAACAAGAGCTCCTGCAACGCCTGCGACGTAATAGGCCCCGCTGAGGTCCACCGCCCAGCCGACGGTGTTTGTCACGTTGTACTTGTAGTTGTTCGATTCGGGATTCTGATAGTTGAAGGTAGATGAGTTGTACCCGTTCGGGGTCAGATACTCATCTATGAAGAACGCGTTGGGAACGGCTTGAGCAATCTGATAATAGGTCGCTGCATAGTCAACGTAGAAGTAAAAGATTTTGTACCCTTCTGAGACATACTGTTGGCAGACAGATATGATTTGGGACGATGCAACGTTGTATGCCGCTGTGACAGTAATCTGCAACTGGGGAGTGCTGAGCGCCTGCGCCGCGGCCGCGACCCCGGCGTAGTTGAACTCCGCAAAGTAAGCCGTTGAGGGTCCACTTCCTATGACGGCAATCTTCAGCTGCTGTGGAGGACCTGTGGTGGAGCTAGAACTCGAGGAGGATGAAGGTTGGATGGTTGACGAGATTGGAGTCGAACTGGTGGTGCTTGTCCCTGAGGTGGCTGCGAGATAAACGGCCACGGCAGCGACGACGAGTATTACTATGATGATCCCGGTAAGAACAGCCCTTCCTATTCCGGTTCTTTTAGAACTCATCATGAGTCCTTTTCGAATTCTCGAAGGGGCCGAGATGTCTTAAAAGGATTATCACTAATCGAGTTCCTTGTTTACATGAGACAAAGAGTCGAGTGGTTGCAAGCCATCTGCTAGGCAACGTATATAATGCGAACGGGCGCTCGGCTGTGCCGTTGCAGGACGCCGGTGTCGTCGAAGAAGGACGAGACTTGGTGAAGCAGTTCGGCGAACTAGTCGCCGTGGACCGCGTTACGGTACCTATTCGCCGAGGCGAAATCGGAGTCCTCCTCGGTGAGAATGGCGCAGGCAAGAGCACCTACCTGAAGATGCTGAACGGGTATCTGAAGCCCTCGGGCGGGACAATCTATTACGAGGGAAAGGAGACGAGATTCGGTTCAGCCAGGCACGCAGTTCGAAAAAAGATCTATACCATCTACCAGAGCTCGGCGTTGATAGATCTTTTTACTGTTAAAGAAAACATGGCCCTCTCTTTTCCGACCAAATCATCCTCAGAGCTCAGAGCAATGATAGAGAAGTATGGGAAGGACGTTGACCTAAACACAAGAGTGGCCCTTCTTTCTGGAGGGGTGAAGCAGAGACTCGAGATTACAAGGGCGTTGGAAAGCGATGCGAAGGTCCTTCTTTTGGACGAGCCGACGTCAGTCCTTGCCTACGAAGAACGGGACAGACTCTTCAAGGACCTGCAGAAGCTCGGAGAAGAGAAGAACTTGGGAATACTCATTACTACTCATAAGCTTCGTGATGTGATAGACTACTGCAAGAGGGTCACTGTGCTGAAACAGGGCAAGGTCGTGCTCCAGAAGCTGGTAAGCGAAACTTCACTCAAGGAGCTGACCATAGCCATGTTCGGGGCTTCTGAGGACTTCGAGGAGGCTACAGTTGCTGGAGGAGTGAGGGCGGACGAGACCAGCAAGATCCTTGACGTCGAGCACCTAGTCGTTCGAGGCACATATGTCCAAACGGCGGTCCAGGATGCCACCTTCTCGATGTACAAGGGAGAAATCCTTGGAATCATCGGGGTCGCCGGGAACGGGCAGCTGGAATTAGCTGACGCCGTTTATGGCCTGCGCAAACCCTTGGGAGGAAAAATAGCCCCGAGTGGCCCCATTCTGAAACAGGGCCGTAGATTGAAGATTGCTAGGGTTGCCTTCACCACTGACGATCCGGTGCAAGTAGGTCTGGCTCCGAACCTTTCCGTTAAAGACAACTTCGGAATAAGCCTTGTAGATCAATTGTCACGTGGCCCCTTCGTCAAATGGGATGCGCTAGAGAAGTTCTCAGATTCGGCGATTGCGGATTTCGAAATAAAGTGTGATTCCCCCGACAGGACTTTGCGTGAGCTTTCCGGAGGCAACATCCAGAAAGTGCTGGCGGCTCGCGAGCTTGGAAGGGACGTTGACATCCTGATCGCAACTCATCCAGCCAAGGGGCTCGACCTTCATACTACACTAATGGTCTATAGGCACATCCTCGGTATGGCCAAGAGAGGGGTGGCGGTCCTGCTAATCTCGGAAGACATAGATGAAGTGACATATCTTTCGGATCGCATTGGAGTAATGTACGAAGGGAAACTTTCGACTGTCAAGTCCAAGAAGGACTGGACCAAGCAGGAAATTGGCGCGCTGATGACTGGAGCGCACATGGTATCGGGGGCCGCGAGCGCCACTTGAAAGCAAGTCAAAGGCGCGAGCTCTGGAGAAGACGCCTCAGAGACGGACTAATATCAGTCGTGGTCGTGCTTGTTTCTGTCCTCATAGGCGCACTGCTTGTCACCGATGCAGGACAGAGCCCGATAAATGCCTACACCACAATCTTCACTTCAACCTTCGGAAGTACGAGCAGGTTAGTTTACACTCTTTCACAAAGCGCCCCCCTTATCCTAGTGTCACTAGGGCTGGTCATCGCGTTCAAGAGTTCATTCTGGAATGGCGGTGGAGAGGGCCAAATGCTACTCGGCGGAATGACGGGGGTAATAGTCACTTACTTGTCGCATCAGGCGGGCATCAACAGCACACCTGTTCTGCTGTTCTTGGGCTTTGCAGGAGCATTCGTTGTGTCTGGCCTCTGGGCTTCGATAAGTGGAGTTCTGAAGGTCGCATTTGGGATTGATGATATTGTTTCGTCGTTGCTACTTTCGGCGACGGCAGCTTTCCTCGTGTTCTACCTCGTACGCGTTCCCTTCAGAGCAGCGTCCACTTCGACCGCGGCCGTTCTCGCCTCAGTCAGCATCCCGTCCGCTGCTGTCTTTCCATCATATGGTGGGCTCAGCGGCGGGTTCATTCTGGCCGTTGCGTTCGCGGTGGTCCTTTACTTCGTGTTCGCTCGGACGAAATTCGGTTTCAGGCTAAAAGTTCTAGGTGACAATAAAAATACTGCTTCGGCGTACTTCGGGAAGGGCTACTCCAATAGACTGTTCGTGTTGGCCTCCTTCTTGAGCGGAGGATTCATCGGGATGGGTGGAATGACAATGGTGAGCGCCTTCACCTACAACATAATTGCGGGGGCGTCGGGCGGAGCATATTCTGCTGGTGGATTCACAAACAGTTACGGCTTCATCGGAATAGCAGTTGTTTTCCTCGTTGCGCTTGACCCTCTGCTCGCGATTGCGGGCGCCATATTCTTCGCGACCCTTGTGATAGGGGGTCTCGGTCTGCTGGTCCAATTGAACATCCCGTCTTCTCTCACGATTACCATTAGCGGCATTGCCATCCTGTTCGTCTCGGCAAGGATTCCCATAACAGACAGACTGAGGACGATAGGGAGGAGAAAGTAGATGGCCTTCGACCTACAGTTCTTCACCTCTCTCGTCGGGACCACCATGTTTCTGGCAGCGCCCATAGCATTCGCGTTCCTTGGTGTGATGTGGGCAGAACTCTCTGGGGTCTTCGTCTTTGGTATAGAGGGGGAGATGCTGATTGGCGCGAGCGCGGGCTTTCTGGGGACACTAATCACGGGGAACCTCCTCATTGGCCTGTTTGTTGGTCTCGCCGCAGGTGTCGGCCTCGGGCTGCTGAGTGGGTTCTTTGAAGTCACACTCGGGGCCGACCAGATAATCTTCGCAATCGCTCTTCTGGTAATCGGACCGTCCCTGTCGAGCTACCTGTATGGCAGCTATTTGGGGACTAAGGGCCTCGGAGCCTTCGCCCTATCCATCAATACTTTCCCAAACGTCCCGATTCCATATCTATCCAGCATCCCTCTGTTAGGCCCCGTCTTCGACCAGCCTCTGTTGGTCTACCTTGTCTATGTTCTGATGATAGCGACCCACATCTTCTTCTACCACACCAGCTTTGGACTCAAGTTCAGATCTGTCGGCATGAACCCACTCGCCGCGGATTCCATGGGGACAAATGTGTATCTAGTCAGATATGTTTCTCTAATCATCAGCTCGATGCTCGCCGCTCTCGGCGGGATGCTCATGATAATGGCTGGGACTGGATTCTGGGTCGATAACGTAACCGCGGGTAGAGGACTAATCGCCATCGCTCTGGTCAGGGTTGGGAACTGGAAGACCCAGCTGACCTTTCTTTCATCGTTGGTGGTGGCGGGGCTACTGGCTTCCGCGGCCGACCTCCAGACATACTTCTCTGGAGGTGGGTCAGTCACCACAACCGTGCCTTACGAGTTCTTCAGCACCCTTCCGTATATCTTTGCCATTGCGATTATTGGCGTCGCCTACAAGTGGACAAGAAGCAACCAACCGGCGTCGATAGGAAGGCCGTACAAGCGCGAGTAGTAGCTCTCACTGGTTCAAAGGGGGCGAGGCCCAATCTGGCCTCACTTTGGTAGCGTTATTAGAGAACCGCAGAAGAGGTATGGAAAGCGATGCTGGACATTGTAACTCTTGGCGAACCGATGATTCAGCTAAATGCCCTGACCACGGGTCCACTCCGCAACGTGAATTACTTCGAGCGGCACGTGGCTGGGGCAGAAGCTAACGTATGCGTCGCCGCCTCTCGAATGGGCCTCAAGGCAGGGCTGATTTCGAAAGTAGGAGATGACGAGTTCGGCAAGTGTATCGTCGCGACCCTCAGGGGGGAGGGGGTAGAAGTCGCCCACCTCAAGGTGGAAAAGAGGAGTTTCACGGGCGTGTATTTCATTCAGCGAGGATATCCTGTTCCCGGTCGGAGCAAAGTCTTCTACTATCGAAAGGGTTCGTCGGCAAGCAGGCTCGGCCCTGAGGACATTGACGAGAAATGCATCGAATCATCCCAGCTGCTCTATCTTACGGGAATCACACCCGCCCTTAGCAACTCCTGCCTACGAGCGTGTGTCAGGGCAGCTGACCTTGCGAAACGCGCAGGTCTGAAGATAGCTTTCGATGTGAATATCCGACCTGCCCTTTGGCTCGACCGGAATCCACGAGAAGCTCTCCTCCCGCTCGTCTACAAGGCAGACATCGTCTTTGCCGAGAGCTCTGAGACCAAGCTACTGATTGGGGAGGGCAACTCAGCAAAGGCTGCTCATCAACTGATGGCGAAAGGGGCGTCAATAGTTGTGATGAAGGGAGGAGACAAAGAGACTGTGGTCTACTCGGAAGATCAAGTATTCAGACAGAAGGCATTCGATGTGCCGGTGGTGGACCCGGTCGGAGCGGGAGATGCGTTCGGCGGCGTCTTCGTTTCTGGATACCTCAAAGGATGGAGGATCAGAGAATGTCTGACGGCAGGGAGCGTGGCTGGATCACTCGTCGTCATGACCAGAGGGGACCAGGAGAACATTCCGACGGAATCAGAAATAATGGATTTCCTGAAGGCCCATGAAACGGCGGAAAAGTAGACGTTGATTATCGCCTGGCGTCCCTGACGACCCTCAGGATGTCATCTGCCGCCTTGGTAAGTTGGTCGAAGCGGCCTTCAGCAATGGCCTTTTTCGAGACGAGGTTACCGCCTACGCCAAGGCAAAATGCGCCCGCCCTGATGTATTCCCCCGCATTTTTTGCATCGATGCCCCCCGTCGGCACGAAGCGTACGTAGGGGAAGGGCGCCATTAGGGCCTTCATGTACTCTGGGCCCACCGGCGATACCGGGAACAGCTTGACCAAATCGGCTCCCCACTTCCAGGCTTGGGCGACCTCAGTCGCAGAAAAGGTACCTGGACAGCAGGTGATCCCCAACTTTCGACACTTGGCCACGACGTCCTTATGGAGAGATGGGCTTACTATGAACTGGGCCCCAGCCGCTATTCCTCTCTCAGCGGTGATGGCATCAAGGACGGTGCCCATTCCTATGACGATTTTGTCTCCGTATTTTCTCCTTGCCTCCCTTACAAGCTCTATCGTGTTCGGAGTGGTTGTCGTGACTTCGAATACGTCGAGTCCCCCGGCGCGGAGAGCTTCCATCGCGTTGAAGCAGTCGGATTTGGAATCCACTCTGAAGATGCCTATGACTCCGGTCTCGTGCAGGCGGTCCAGAACCTGCGCTTTAGTGGCCATAGAGTTTTCCCGCAGCTGCTGTATTAATCCGTTACCCGCAGGCCATGGCAAAGCACGACAAATCAGAATCCGACAGCCTCAAAACGACGAATTCGAAGTGCCGCTGGGGCCTGCAAGGTGAAATTCGGTATCTGTGTCCCGATTCATGGAAGGTTTCCCTTTGGACGCCCACTCGAATATCTGCACAGAGTCCTCGCTGCGGTCGAGGAATCAACGATCGAGACCGTCTGGGTCGAGGACCATTTCTGGCTCCCGGATAATGAAATAACGGCTAGTGAGGGCATGCCCGGGGTCGATGAACCTCTCGAAGCGTGGACTACACTCGGTGCCATGGCCACCATCACCTCACGAGTCAAGCTAGGAACCGAAGTGACACCGATGACCCTTAGGCATCCAGGGGTCTTGGCAAAGATGGCAGCCAACGTCGACGTGCTTTCGAGAGGGAGGTTGATCTTAGGGGCCGGGGCTGGCTGGAACCGACCAGAATTCGTTTCCCAGGGAATCGCATTTGAACGGAAGGAGGACAGGTTTGAGAAGACGCGTGAGGCCCTAGAAGTAGTGAAATTACTGTGGACGTCGGAGAATGTCCACTACGACGGAGAGTACTACAGACTCCTGGGAGCCAATCTCGCACCGAAACCATTCGCAAAACCACATCCGCCAATCTGGCTAGGCGGATTCTCTGAGAAAATACTTGCATTGGTGGCAAAGTATGGAAACGGCTGGATAAACGCCACCAATGCTCCGCCGACAGATGTGGAAACTGAGAAGAAAAGGCTCTACCAATTGCTCCGAGATCAGGGTCGGAAGTCCGAAGATGTGACCGTCGCGGTTCCCCTGATGGCCATAATCCGTGGGAATGACAATGAAGCGAGAAACGAGGCAAATCGGTATGTCGAGAGGGGACAATTCGACAAGACCCTGCGTTTCTTCGCTGACACTATGAGATATGGATTGGTGGGGTCCCCAAGTGTTTGCATTGAGCGCATCAAGGCGTACGAGCAAATAGGCGTCGATCACATGATCCTAGACGTTAGACCTCCGAGCAACGTATTACCCACACTAGAGCTGTTCTGCCGCGAAGTCGTTCCTGTTTTCTCTTGAAGTTCCTTGTCAGGAACCCAGCAGCCTACGAATTGCAGATTGGGACGAGATGACGAACTCCCATGACTGCGACCGTCGGCAGGGCAGGGGAGGTGCTCGGGAAGCTTTGGGTAGGCGGGACTAGGGTCCCTTTCAGGCCGATTTCCTCGGTTTCTCTTCGGCCCTCACGGGATTGGTCAGCGTGCCAATTCCCTCTATGGTCGCTCTGACAATGTCGCCGTCTTTCAAGTAGGGAACCCCAGTAAACGCAGCGACTCCGGCAGGCGTCCCTGTAGAGATTATGTCCCCTGGGAGAAGAGTAATGCCGTCTGAAAGATACTCGATAAGCTCGGCCACAGGGTGGACCATGTCCTCTGTGCTCGCAGCCTGACGCTCGACCCCGTTGACCGTGAGAGAAATGGAGAGGTGCTGTGGATCAGCTATGTCATCGGAAGTTACCAGCCAGGGCCCCAGAGGATAGGCCGAGTCGAGAGCCTTTCCCTTGACCCAGTTTGGTCCGAGATTGTTCCCACTTCCGGATGCCTTCTCGGGTAGCTGAAGGTCTCTGTAGCTGATGTCGTTTGCAACCGTATAGCCTGCCACGTACTGCATAGCGTCTTTCCTTTTGACATATTTGCACTTCCTGCCGATTACGACTGCGAGTTCCCCCTCCCAATCCACTTTCCCCGAAACCCTCGGGATGAGTATCGGGTCCTCGTTCCCGATGATGCAACTCTTGAACTTCGTGAAAAAATACGGGTCCTCTGGCGGGGCAGCCTTCTGCTCGGCACCGTGAGCCTTGTAATTGACGGCGGCGAGGAGTACCTTGTCTGGGGAAAGTATTGGCGCCCTCAACCTCACTTTGTCGATTTGTATCCCCTCAGATTTTCTTGGTTTCATTCCTGCTGCTTCCCCGAGCATTCCCTTCTCGATTATTTCTTGCACGCTTGACGCGTGTGGGATCTCAAAGACGAGACCATCTGTCAGGACTCCGGGTCGAGTTTTGCCTCTGCGTTCGAAATTTGCGAGCCTCAATTCGACCCCCGGGAACTTGTGGCGCGACTAAATCTTTTGCCTAATTTGCATGGAAAACTCTTGTCGAGCAAATTCGATTCAAAGGGACGGGCACTGCCTGGAATTGTGAAAGGGAGGTGATTTGTCGATGTCAGCTCGCTTGCCGAAGCCCGAGTAAGCCTGTTTGACTCGTCGCGCCGATGGAGCAGTGGGAGATACTGTCGAGACTGGGGAAATCGGCACACCATGGAGTCATGTGACGGAGTTGAAGGGTCAAGACAGACGACGAACATTTGTCCCTACGGCCTCAGGAGGATTTTCGAGAATGGAGCAGGGCCCTTTGCCTGCTCGACGAAAGCCTCCTGACCCGCTGCGAGTGGTCTCACGTCCAACCATCCTCCTGACATGTCAATGAAGCCCCCTTCCGCCAGGGCAACCGCCCGCCTGAAGTCGTCGTCGGAATAGGCGAAGGAGCCGAAAATTTCAGACTCGTCCCGGACTATCGCATTGCCGCGGACGCTGGTCTCGTCCGAATGGAGCCCGACGAAGACGACTCTTCCTCCTCGATGGAGCATACCCAGACTCTGAGCGCGGGTCTTGGGGTGACCAACAGCATCGATGACGCAGTCCAATCCATGGGGGACAAGACGTTTCGTTGCCTCCATCGCATCTTCGGTCGAGGCGTCGATGATATCAGTTGCTCCCCACAGCCTAGCCCATTTCAACCTTGATGGAATGGTGTCAACCGCGATGCACTGCGAAACTCCTCGAGCGCGAAGCAACTTGATGGTTGAGAGTCCAATCATTCCTACCCCAAAAACGAGCGCACTGTCCCCCAGTTGGCTTTCGGAGCGACGGGATGCCCTGACTCCGCATGCCAGCGGCTCAATCAGGGCAGCCTTGAGCAAATCAGTCACCGGCCAACATGAGGAGAGGGGAACACTAGCCAATTCAGCGAACCCCCCCGGATAATTGACCCCTACTATCTTCCGCTCAGAGCAGAGCTGCCTTTCTCCGCTGCGACAATGGCGGCACGTCCCGCAGGTAACCAAAGGATTGACGACAACATGCTTGCCCATCCAGTCCGGAGAGACACCCTCTCCGACTTCGACGACGGTCCCGGAGAACTCGTGACCCATCACCAGGGGGGGCTTCCGCAGTTCGTTCTTTCCAAGAAATGAAGCGATTTCGGAGCCACATATCCCCGCCGCCTCTACATCCAAGACGACCCAACCGGGCTTCGCCTCAGGCCTCGATGAGTCGTTCAAGCTCATCCGCTCGATATCTTCCCAGACTAGGACTTGCATCCTTTCAATTCTCCTAAATGTCGGGGTTCGAATTTGGCGTTCTGATTAAAAAGTTGTCGAGAATATATCACTCGCGTCGAGGTGTTATCAGCCTCCGACAGAGTAGGAAGGAACCTTCTGACTAGCGGGGCGTGCCTTTCAACTTGCGAGTCAAGATTTGGGGTTAGACTGGGGCGTCTTGGTTGGTCGGAGCAACCCCGCATCCCGGTAGGCGTTTGCAGCTTCGCGGACAAAGCGAGCATTCTTGGGAGCATCGTATTTCCTGAGGAGTTCGTTGCTGATTTCCGAGAGTTCATGAAAGGTCGAGTGCTTGGGTCGAAGCGCCTCATATATCTCCAGCAATCGAGTATTAGGAATCTTCACGAGCTCAGCCGCTCGCCTTAGATTAGAACCCAGTTGCATGTACCCTGCTCCTTCTGCTACCTGGGCCTGGATGAGAAGCGTATCGGCATTGATTGATAGGTCGTCAGCTTTGATACTGCCCCTGCGAAGCGACTTCAATCGAATTTCCCCATAGGGCATTCCTCCCTTTGACTTCAGGCGTGATGGGATCCTCTGGCCAAGTGGGTATTCCGCTCTCGCCTCTTTCCTGCCTGTCATTTGTAGCTCACCTTCAGTTCCATCGTGGGATGGGCCGGGCGTACTTCCTTCGTCTCCAGCATGTGCATGAGAGTGGTGTGAACGATAAGCCGCAATCGCACCATATTGTCGATTGGTACCGCAACCGGCGTGGTGGGCATGCCCTTCGCATATCGAGCTGCATTCCTCCCGATTGCGTGGTATGATTCTAGTGTCAGGTTGGGCGCCTGGGGGAAGAGCTCTAGATTGTTCAGCATTGCCAAATCCTTTCGGTGAATCACCGTAGTGCCCTTGGATTGGATGCCCACCGCCACGCCGGAGCCGCTCAGGACGGCTCCCTCATGTCCGATGGCAGCGCAATCTGCCGTGCCATATACCTTCACAACTCGGCTTGGCAGCCCTTCCTCAGCGACGCCGGCCATGAGCTCACGCAACACGTCTGCATGCGGCAAGCTGCCGAGCGTCTGTTGCAGCGCCGTGCCGAAGGCTGGGCCGACGGCGATGATAACCTCCTTTCCTCGTCCCGGCTTCGCAACCCCGATTTCTTCTAGGTGCGACGGGTGAAACCCCCCTTTGCCCGAAACAAGGTCCCTGGCTCGCTTCGCTTGGGGGAGGTCGCACAGCTCTTTCCACCGCTCAGCGTCGAGGCGGTGGCCTGTCCCAGGGCCCTGATACTCATTTGGTTCGTTTATCGCACTCTGCACACGGAAGTCGGGGCCAAATATCGCCGAAGGCTGGAGGTAGTCTCCCGCAACCCTCTGCCGCTGCATCTCCAGAACCCTCGAGGCGATTTCTTCGAAACCACCGAGATCCAACGCCCGTATCACGTCCACAACGCTCCTAGGACCCTTCATGAAGGCATCAGCTGCGGCCAAGTCAAGGACGACGTCTCGGTCAGGCATATCTGTGCTAGAATGGGCGATGGAAGCCGCTTCAACTTCCTCATCGGTGATGGGCGGGAAGCCGAGGTCCTTGTAAACGACTTGCAGAGCAAGCGCAGCCCGCTTTCTGACTTGAATGACATCCTCCTCGCGCACAGGTCGCATGCCCCCATCGACCCGCAAATCACGTTGGAGAACCAGCCAGTCATCAAAATCCTCGGCGTCGAAATTCCCTCCGCCGAAGAGATTGTCTTTCTTCGGAATTGCACTGTAACCCGACGTGATGAAATCGGAACCGGGAAGGAATTGGAGCATCAACTTGGCAGTCTTGCGAATGTCGGAATGGGAGGCCATGGCATCATTTCCGGTCGCGACCTCCAAACCCAGCATTGATGCAATGAGGTTCTCCGCCATCACCGCTCGCACGCCCTCCGGGACGGACTCCGGCAGGGCTATGCAACTGATGGAGCCGTTTTGAACCCCTTGGCTGCCCGCGCCCTTGACTAGCATCAGACAGCGGGCCTCCAGGTACAGCATCGATTTTCCCTCACTATGACCCATCAGAAGTGCCGCGCCAGTTCCTGACGTGAAGCGGATTTTGACGCCACGCGAGGCATAAGCTGAAGCCAAGAATGCCTTGGACCACGGCGTGTCGTCTCCGTCTACGAATGCCGGCACAGTTCCATAGACGGAGAGTGTTTCAGCATACGAGGTCAGACCCTTAATGGCGAGGCGCAGGTTGACAGCTTCCTCGACCGCGCACTGGGTCAAAACCCCACCACGACCGGTCTGAGAGCCGATTAGCACCGCCATTGCCGTAAGCGGGGCGTTTCTTGCCACGCGCACAGTTGTCTCTTCTTCGGCGAATCCTCGCCAGGCGGCTTCGGCTGCGTCAGCAGCCAGAAGCGCAGGGTGCTCTTTCCAATTAGTCACGTGAGCTTGATTTGCTGGCGTCCGTCGGGCCCTCATCTTCTGCAAAGCCATCATCATCTCTACTACGTTGAGATGGGAAACGATTTCGACCAACTTCGCCGGTGTACATCCTCCGAGAACTCGGATTAGATCTCGTCTGGGCACGTTCACGTCTGTCAGCATGTGGGCGATGACAAGCGAGTCCAAACGCATGGATTTTGTCGCACGTCCAAGGTCGATTGAGTAGTCCGCTATGAAGCGGTCCAGTAGGTCGAATCTCTTTCGAGGTCGACCATCCATCTCGACAATCTGTCCTTGGTCAATCCGCAGGCTGGGTTTTGGATCAAATGGACTATCCATTGCCACTAGCCCTATTTCTGGCCAGGGCTGTACGAATGTGTCTTGATTCACTGCTCGTTTCGATAGGACTGCAAAACGTTTTGATGCCCGATTCGGATTCTGCATTGTGAGTGGGACAAATTATCTTTCTTTTTAGCTCTGTGCCAAATATCCTCCAAGAACCGTGGATTGCTCCAAAAGGTGGTTTCGAAAACCAGTTGATTCGAGCAAACCATTCCTAGCGATAAAAACGGAATATCCGCGGAAGTTCGGGATCTTAAGATACGCCTAAAAATGGCATGGGACATTCCGGGAAGGTTCCGAAAATGCACTTCAATCGTATGCCCCTAGAAGACTGGTTCGACAGGTATCAGTATGAAGTGGATTATGATATTGGCGAGAGCGGCATCAAATACGCCAACCTTGAGAAACTCGGTATTAGGATTGGGGACCTGGACCTTCGATATGGGTACCACACCGGGAGCCCCGAACTTCGCCAGCTAATCTCAGAATTGTATGAAGACGTCAGCCCGGAACAGATTGCAGTCACGACAGGGTCGAGCGAGTCTAACTTTGCCCTAATCGCATCGCTTGTTGGAGACTCCGACCACATGATAGTGGAGCATCCAAATTACTGCTCGCTTTACGAAGTGCCAAGATCGCTTGACAGATCGCACGACCTTTTCCCGCTATCATTTGAAGAAGGCTTTGTACCAGACATTTCGAGGTTATCCTCCCTCGTTAGATCGAACACCAAACTCATCACGTTGACTCACCCAAACAATCCCACGGGGTCGGTCATCCAAGAGAGACAGTTACAGGAGATTGCTAGGCTCGCCGAAAGGAATCACGCCTACCTGCTCCATGACGAGACTTACCGCGAATTGTCTTTTGAGAAACCTCCGCCTGCCGCGGTCGAACTCGGCGATCACGCCATTAGCATGACGACGATGTCAAAGGCGTACGGTCTGCCTGGAATTAGAATTGGATGGGTTGCGGGGCCGAGGGACATTGTGGAGGCAGTCCGAAAGGTTCGAGAACAGATAACCATCTGCAACAACAGTGTAGGCGAGGCCATCGCCTGTGCGGCCCTGAGGAGAAGAGACGTCCTATTGCGAAGAGCGCGAGAATCCGTCAAGCGGAACTTCCAGACACTGAAAGGGTGGATGAACGCGCAGAGGACCCTCGAATGGATTGAACCCAGGGGAGGGGTTGTGGCCTTCCCTAGACTAAAGAGCGGTCAAGACACCGAAGAGCTCTGCCGACTTCTAGTTACGAAATACCGAACCTTCACCATACCAGGATATTGCTTCGAGATGAAACAGCACGTGCGCGTGGGCTTTGGAGGAAGGGCGAGTGAACTTAAGGCAGGTCTGGAGAGACTTGGGAAAGCGGCGCAGGTTTTGGCTCGATCGCGAGGTGGCGTATGAGCCAGAGCCAGCCGGGAAGTTACGTTCGCCCGGTAAGCGAATTGTGGGAAATGTGGAAGCCGCGAGTCAGGATGAAGGTCTATCCTTTCACTTATGCGTCATACGAAGATGTTGAGAAGGTCATGACTACGATTACCTCTTACGACAGAGACGCCTGGGCTGCTGCATTCAGCGCCGTGGCTAGACCGTATGAGACAAAGGCGGCCCAATCGGAAGGGGCAGGCGATCATCAGAGCGCCAAGGAGAATTATCTTCGAGCCTACCAGTACTACATGCTCGCGCGCTACCCAACGATCAACTCCAATGGGAAGAAGGCGGCATACAGGAAATCCCAAGAAACGCTGCTCAAGGCCTCGCGCTATTTCGAGGTACCAATAACACGGGTGGAGATTCCTTTCAATGGAGGAGCGGGCGAGGGCAAGTCAATCCCCGCCTACCTACGAGGGCCGAAGGCAACCGGAGGTCCCTCTCCGCTTCTGGTGACCTGGGGCGGAATCGACGGCTACAAGGAAGAGCAGCTGAATGACGCCGCGTTGGCGATGGGGATGGCTCACCTCGCAATCGACGGCCCGGGCGTCGGGGACTCTCCCGTCAAAGGCTCAGAAGACGCAGAAAGGTTGTTCGGGGCAGTCTTCGATTGGGTCGCTACCCGCAGGGAGCTGGACAGTCGCAGGGTTGGGGTCTGGGGCTACAGCACTGGCGGGTACTGGGCGGTCAAGGTTGCGCACGTCTACAAAGACCGTATCGCGTGTGCGGTTAGCCAGGGCGGACCCGTTCATTATGCGTTCCAGCCAGAATGGATGCGCGAGCAGGAGAAAGGAGAGTATCCCTTTGAGTTCTTTGAAACCATTGCATACGCATTTGGATTGTCGACCTACAAAGAATGGGCTGAATACGCGCCCAGACTCTCGCTCCTGACGCAGGGCATCTTGGATCGACCGTGCGCACCTTTGCTATTGGTGAATGGAATACACGATTCTGTCTTTCCCATCAAAGACTACTACCTGCTCCTGGAGCATGGCAGTCCAAAGTCTGCGAGATTCTACGACGCCGGGCACATGGGGTTCACGAGAAATACTTTCGAAACAATCATGGCCTGGATTGCCAGTAATCTTAGGTGAAATGTCATAACTCCGCGACCCTAGCTCCGCCGAGCTCAGAGGCGTTGACCGACCCCGACTGAATATGGTTGGTGCGCCTCGACTTGGCCTCAGTGCTCGGCCTCGAATTTCTTGGCAACCCTTTCGGCTGCTTGGGTCGCAGCCTCCACCGCGTTAATCACGCTGGTCCTGAAGGAGCCCTTCTCCAGCTCGTAGATGCCTGCGATGGTGGTGCCCGCGGGCGTGGTGACAGCGTCTCTGAGGTCTGTGATGCTCATCCCTGTCTCTCTTAGGAGCTTTGAGGTCCCAACCAAGGTCTGGGTCGCAAGCCTGAAGGCAGTATCACGTGGAAGCCCCACCTTCAGCCCCGCCGTCACCAGGGCGTCAATCAGTATGGCGATGTATGCCGGGCCGCTCCCGCTCAGGGCGGTCACCGCGTCGAGCTGGGACTCCGGCAGCTCCAGCGCTTCCCCAAGGGTTCCTAGGAGAAACCTCACTGTCTCCTGGTCCTGTGGTGTGAGGTTGGGCCCCAATGAGTACGCAGTGGCGGCCTCCCCAACCATGGCCGCCATGTTCGTCATGGCCCTCACCACCTTTGCCTTCGGGAGATGGCGCTCCAGCCTCGAAAGGGAGATTGCGGCCATGAATGAGATGACTACCTTGCCGTAGGCCTGAGGTGAGATGGCGTCGAGCACGTGTTTTGCGTCTGCCGCCTTTACCGCGACGATTATCACGTCAGCCCTCTTCGACGAGTCCACGTTGTCCGTAGACACCTGAATCTTCTTGGGAAGAGGACGGCGGAGGGTTTGGGTGTTCCGCTTGGTTACGAGGACTTGGGAGACTTTCGACGACTTGGACAGCTCCCTGGCCACCGCTTCCCCTATCTTGCCCGCGCCCAGTACTGC
>Ga0187771_10000354_pt1 | contig 27412 bp, 25 predicted proteins | sample 0116_SJ02_MP15_1_FD_133139 | JGI IMG/M metagenome (GOLD analysis project Ga0187771, IMG submission 133139) | Tropical peat soil microbial communities from peatlands in Department of Meta, Colombia - 0116_SJ02_MP15_10_MG | ecosystem: Environmental > Terrestrial > Soil > Wetlands > Peat | place... | reverse complement strand
GGATCGGCTTCTTCTAGCGCGAACGCGCGCGCGCGTCGCTCGGCACGACGTCGCCGCAGCGGCCACCGCCTGTTCGCGTTCGACCGCGCGCTCGGCTTCCGGCTCGTCGCCGGCGCCGACGAGGCGGGCCGCGGCTGTCTCGCAGGTCCGCTCGTCGCCGCCGCGGTCCTGTTCGACTATCAGGCGCTGAGTACGCGCGAGCTGCGCTGGCTGAGCGCGCTCAACGACTCAAAGCAACACGACCAGGCTGCGCGCGAGGAGCTCTACCCGCGGGTGTTGCAAAGCGCGCGGGCCGTCGCCGTCGTCTCGCGCTCGGTTCGCCGCATCGACTCGAGCGGACTGCATGTGACCAACCTCGGCGCGCTTGCCGACGCGCTGAGCTGCGTCGCCTGCCACGGTTGCCTGTGCCTCATCGACGGCTTCGCGGTGCCCGACTTCGGCTACGAGCAGCGCGCGATCATTGACGGTGACGCGACGAGTGCGGCGGTCGCCGCCGCCTCGATCATCGCGAAGGTCACGCGCGACCGCTTCATGCAGCGCGCCGACGAGCTGCACCCCGGCTGGCAGTTCGCCGCGCACGTCGGCTATTCAACGCCCGAGCATCGCGCCGCGATCGCGCGCCAAGGTGTATCGCCGCTGCACCGCATGTCGTTCCAGTCGGCCGCCTACGAAGCTGCGGGGGCCGGCTGAGCGCTCTCGCGTGTGGCGAACGCGCACTGGGCCGGCCTCCTCGCTTTGCTCATCACGCGCTCGACGTGACGCAGCCCACGTGCTGAGGAGCGGGGTAAGCCTCCGTCCGGTGAGCGCGGGCTCACGCCGCTAGAAGGCAGCTGAGAGGGCGACACGGGACGCGCGCGCGAGGCCAGCGAGGAGGCCGGCGCAGCACGCAACTACCCGCACCCTGAGCGCGCGGCCGGCCCCGCAGCTCATATGCCGGCGAACTGCTCGAGCGAGAGCAGCCGGCCGTCGGCGTCGAGCACTATGGCGACGACGTCGAAACGCAGCTCAGGTCGGCGCTGGCTGCTCGGCCGGGTTGTGAGCCATTCTGTGGCCAGGCGACGAACACGCTGGAGCTTGCGGGCGTTGATCGAGACGAGCGGATCGAGCGTGCCGGCACGGCCCGTCTTGACCTCGACAAAGACGAGCGTTCGCATGTCGGCGAGCACGAGGTCTAGTTCGCCGACGCTGGTGCGGTGATTGCGAGCGAGCAGCTCGAACCCGAGCCGCTCGTAGTGCTCGAGGGCGAGCTGCTCGCCTCGCAGTCCAAGCTGTTGGCGCGCGGTTGGAGCCATCTCACGACAGTAGCCGCGGCGGAAGGGCGTGCGGTTAGCAATCGCGACAGTTGTCCGCGATCGGCGAGTTGTGACGCCGCCAGCTGATCAGATGTCCGCATGCTCGTGCGTAGCCACGGCTTTGCCGTTGACCGAGGTGCGGCCGTGCACGCGGACGTCGAGCTGGATTTGCGCGCCGGGCTACCAGGGCTCGCCGTAATCGGTCTCGGCGCCGGCCCGGCGCGCGATCTGCGGGAGCGCGTGCAGGCGGCGGTGCTCAACAGCGGCTTCGCGTTCCCGCGACGCCGCGTCACGGTCAACCTCGCGCCGCCCGTGTCACGCGGCGGCGCCGAACTGGACCTCGCCGTCGCTAGCTGCGTCCTCGCCGCGGGTGGCGAGCTCGACCCGGCGCGGCTGCGCCGGATCGGTCTGTGCGCGGAGCTCGGCCTCGGCGGCGAGCTGCGCGGCAGCGGCGTCGGCAGCGTGATTGCGGACGCGGCCGCCGCCGCCGGGCTTGCCGGGCTTCTTGTCGCGAGCGAAGACCGTGATACGGCGCTGCTCGCGCAGGCGCTTCCAATCGCGTCTGCGTCGACGCTGCTCGACGTCGTGAAGCTGCTCCGCAGCCGCCGTGCGGATGGGCCATCGCGGCCGTTGTCGCCACCGCGCGTTTACGGCGATCCAGGCCACCGGCGAGCGCTTTCCGCAAGTCGGCGGCCTCCGTGATACTGGGGGTGTGGCACGCCTGGCAAAAGCGTTGACGATCGCCGGCTCAGACCCTAGCGGCGGTGCCGGGATCCAGGCCGACCTGAAGGCGTTTACGCGCTGCCGCGTCTATGGCATGGCGGCGATCACCGCGGTCACCGTCCAGAGCACGCGGGGCGTTCGCGCCGTACATGTCGTGCCGGAGACGATCGTGCGAGCGCAAATCGAGGAGGTCGTCGCGGACATCGGGGTCGACGCCCTGAAGACCGGAATGCTCGCGTGCACAGCGACGATTCTCGCTGTTGCGGGCACGATCCGCGAACAGCTGGCGGACGTCCCGATTGTCGTTGACCCGGTGCTCGTCGCGAGCGCGGGCGGTGAGCTGCTAGAGCGCAACGCGCTGACGGCGCTGGTCGGCGAGCTGTTGCCGCTCGCCACGGTCGTCACTCCCAACCTGCCTGAAGCACGCGCGCTGCTCGCGCACGCCGGCCACGCTGCGGCTGTGAGCGACGACGACTCTGAGATAGCACGGGCGCTGCTCGCACTCGGACCGCGCGCGGTCGTCCTCACCGGCGGCCATCGCGCGAAGCCGCAGGACATCTACGCCGACGCGCGGACCGTGATCGAGCTGGAAGACCACCACTACAATTCACGGGCGACGCATGGATCCGGCTGCACGCATTCGGCTGTACTCACGGCTGAGCTCGCGCGCGGAAAGCCGGCGCTCGAGGCTGCTCGAAGCGCGGCGCGTCTCGCAGCCGAAGCTGTCCGCGACGGCATCGATGAGATCGGGGAGGGACCCGGTCCGGTTGACGTTCTCGGGCTGCACGACCACGGCGCCGCCTGAGCCGCCGGCTCGATGGCAGTGATGCGCCTGCTCGCGATGCGTCCGGGGCAGGGTGAGATCCTGCTTGCCGAAGGCGATGTCGAGGATCCGGCCGTCGAACGCGAGCTGATCGCGGCCTTCCGCGCCGAGCTCGACCGCGGCATGTGGGCTGCGGTACCGGTGCCAGCCCCCGGCGGCCGCCACGAGGCGCAGCTCGTGCGCAGCTTCGCGGAGATCCCGCGCGACGCCGAGCGCGTGATCTTCTTCCCCCGCGCCGCCGGTGGCTAGTGTGCGCGGCTACGACGCCGCGCGCGAGCGAAGGGCCGAGCAGCGCGCGCGGGCTCTGCTCCGCTCATGCGTCCCCGATGAGGCCTGGACGATCTACGAGCGCTTCGGCTTCCTGTACGCGCAGCCGCGCGGACGCGACTACGCCTACCTCATCTACCCCTATAAGCCGCTCGTCGCCTACCGGACCGACACGCGCGAGCTACTCGGCGAGTACTGCGTCCGCTTCAACCCCGCCGACGCTCGCCTGCCGCCCGCCGACGATGTCCTCGCCAAGTGGCTCGCCGTGACAGCAGACGAGCGAGGCCTGATCGCGACCGCGAACGTCGCAGCGATCGGCAGCCAGCTCGAGCCTGCTCGTCTGCGCCGCGACCTCGACCGCTTGGCCGACTGGCTGCGAACAGAGCCGGCGGGCGGCGAATAGGCTTCGAAGCCGTGAGCGCCAACGGATTCGACCTCAAGCACCGCAGCCGCTTCCTCACCGAGGGCCCGACGCGCGCCGCTGCGCGCGCATACCTGAAGGGCATCGGCTACGACGACGAAGCACTCGCCAAACCGCTCGTGCTGGTCGCCAACACGTGGATCGAGACGATGCCGTGCAACTTCCACCTGCGCGCGCTCGCCGCGCAGGTCAAAGAGGGCGTCCGCGAAGCCGGTGGCACGCCGATGGAGCTCAACACGATCGCGATCTCTGACGGGATCACGATGGGCACCTCCGGGATGAAGACCTCGCTCGTCTCGCGCGAGGTCGTCGCGGACTCGATCGAGCTCGTCGCGCGCGCGCACTTCTTCGACGCGATCGTCGCGCTCTCGGGCTGCGACAAGACGATCCCGGGCACCGTGATGGCGCTGACGCGCGTCGATGTGCCCGCGCTCATGCTCTACGGCGGCTCGATCCCGCCCGGCCGCTTCCACGGTCACGACGTGACGATCCAAGACGTGTTCGAGGCGGTAGGCGCACACGCCGCGGGAAAGATCACGGACGCCGAGCTCGCCGAGCTCGAGCGCCACGCTTCACCGGGTGCGGGCGCGTGCGGCGGCCAGTACACGGCGAACACGATGGCGATGGCCTTCGAGATGATGGGAATCTGCCCGGTCGGCGACTCGTTGATGCCCGCCCAGGAGGCGACCAAGCCAGAGGCGGCGCGCGCGGCCGGCCGGCTCGTCGTTGACGTGCTGCGGCGCGGCCTGCGGCCGAGCGCGATCATCACGCGCCAGGGGATCGAGAACGCGATCGCGGCCGTCGCCGCAAGCGGCGGCTCAACGAACGGCGTCCTGCATCTGCTGGCGCTGGCGCGTGAGGCCGGCGTGCCGCTCGAGATCGACGACTTCCAGCGGATCAGCGAGCAGACTCCGCTGCTCTGCGACCTCAAGCCCGGCGGGCGCTTCGTTGCCACCGACCTGTACGCGGCCGGCGGCGTCGCGCTGCTCGCGAAGCGGCTGCTGGAAGCGGGGCTGTTGCACGGCGACGCGCCAACCGTGACCGGCCAGACGATCGGCGAGATCGCGCAGGCGGCTCGCGAGACCCCGGGTCAGGAGGTGATCCGGCCCCTGGTAAACCCGATCAAGCCGACCGGCGGCCTTGCGATCCTGCATGGGAACCTCGCGCCGGATGGCTGCGTCGTCAAGCTGGCCGGGCACGAGCGGCGCTACGAGAAGGGGCCGGCGCGCGTCTTCGAGAGCGAGGAGGCCGCGATGAGCGCTGTCACAGCCGGCGAGATCGCGCCCGGCGACGTCATCGTGATCCGCAACGAAGGACCGGCTGGTGGTCCCGGGATGCGTGAGATGCTCGCCGTAACCGCCGCGCTGAACGGCGCGGGTCTCGGCGAGCATGTCGCACTGCTGACCGACGGCCGCTTCTCCGGCGCGACGCACGGCCTGATGGCCGGCCACGTCGCACCAGAGGCGGCGCGCGGCGGCCCGATCGCCGCCGTGCGCGACGGCGACGAGATCACCTTCGACGTCGAAGGCCGCCGCCTCGACGTGGCGCTCAGCGACGCGGAGATCGCGGCGCGCGTCGCTGCCTATGTCGCGCCAGAGAGCCCAGACATGACGGGAGCGCTGGGCAAGTACGCGCGCATCGTGTCCAGCGCGTCCGAAGGCGCCACGACGATCTGAGCGGCTCTTCGAGGACGCCGGGCAGGTCGGACGCGGGTCGGCGCCGAACCTAGGGGCGATGTCTGGCGCCCCGCTCGAGGAGTCATCGCTGCCAGGGCCCTGGCTGCGCGCGCTGCACGCTCTCGACGACGACCTGCGACGGCGCGCAGCAGCAGAGAAGACGCGGCGAGCCTACGGTGCCGACGTTGAGCAGTTCGCGGAGTGGTGCGCCGCGCGAGGGCTCGAGCCGGCGGCGGTCGACGTGCGCGAGCTGCGCCGCTACGCCGCCGCGCTCTCGCAGGCGCCGCTCAAGCCGAGCTCGCTCGCGCGCAAAATCGCCTCGCTGCGCGCGCTCTACCGCGTGCTGCGCGAGCGTGGCGAGGTGGCACAGAGCCCGGCCGAGCTGATGACGCTACCCAAGCGGCCGCGCACGCTGCCACACGTGTTGCGCCCCGACCAGCTCGCGACGCTACTCGACTCGATCAGAGCCGGGACGCCGCTGGAGCTCCGCGACCGCGCGATCTTCGAGCTCGCCTACGCCTCGGGCCTGCGCGCGGCGGAACTTGTCGGCGTCACGGTGGCGGCGATCGACTTCGACGGGGAACGAGTTCGCATCGAGGGCAAGGGCGGCAAGACGCGCTTCGTTCCCGTCGGTGAGCCCGCGCTCGCCGCTATCGCCCGCTACCTGGAGCGCGGCCGCAACGTTCTCGCCGCCGACCCGGAGGAGACGGCGCTGTTCCTCTCGAAGGCCGGACGCCCGCTCAGTACCTCCGACGTGCGCCGGCGGCTGCGGGCATGGTCGTTGCGTGCCGGCCTCGGTGGCACGGTGCACCCGCACGCGCTGCGCCACTCGTTCGCGACTCACCTGCTCAACGGCGGTAGCGACCTCCGCGCGATCCAGGAGCTGCTCGGACATTCGAGTATCTCGACGACGCAGGTCTACACTCGGGTAGAGTCGGCGCGCTTGAAGCGCGCCTACACGAGCAGCCACCCGCGAGCCTAGAGCGCTGTGGTCCAGTCGAATGTGAAAGCGGTCGAGCTCCGCGACCTGTGGCGGCGCTACAAGACGATGGGGGACGGGCGCGCGCGCGAGCGGCTCGTCGTCGCCTACTCGCCGCTCGTCAAGTACGTCGCCGGCCGTATGGGTGCCGGGTTGCCGGCACACATCGACGAGGCGGACCTCATCTCCTATGGGCTCGGCGGACTGATCGCGGCGATCGAGCGCTTCGACATGAGCCGTGACATTCGCTTCGAGACATACGCGATCACGCGCATCAAGGGCGCGATCCTCGACGAGCTGCGCGCGCTCGACTGGGTGCCACGTTCGGTCAGGGCGCGCGCGCGCCAGATCGAGCGTGCCCACGTCAAACTCGAGGCAAAGCTGCAGCGCGCGCCGACCGAGGAGGAGCTCGCGACCGAGCTCGAGCTGTCGATCGAGGAGTTCCGCGACTCGCTGCTCCAGATCGCGAACTCGTCGATCAGCGCGCTCGACGAGCTGTGGAGCTCATCCGACTCGAGCGGCGACTCGATCTCGCTGCTCGACACGTTGCGCGATCCCGGCGCCGTCGATCCCGAGCACATCGTCGACCAGAACGAGCTGCGCGACCGGATCGCCGAAGCCGTCGACCGTCTACCGGAGCGCGAGAAGCTCGTGATAGCCCTCTACTACTACGAGAATCTGACCTTGCGCGAGATCGGTGAGGTGCTGCGCGTCACCGAGTCACGCGTCTCGCAGCTGCACACAAAGGCCGTGCTCGGTCTGCGCGCGACGCTCTCACAGATCCGCTGAGCGCCCACGGACGGGTGCGGTTTCGCGCTAAGGTGCGCGAACCCGAGAGAGGAGAAACGCATGCGTCACCACGCCGAGGGGATCCGCAACGTCGCGCTCGTCGGTCACCGCGGTTCGGGCAAGACCTCGCTGAACGAGGCGCTGCTCTTCGAGGCCGGCGTCCTGACGCGCCTCGGCACCGTCACTGATGGCACGACGGCCTCGGACGTGGACTCCGACGAGCAGACGCGGCAGATGTCGATCTCCGCGGCGCTCGCGTCTTTCGAGTGGGACGAACGCAAGATCAACCTGATCGACACGCCCGGCGAGCCGAGCTTCATCGCCGACGCGCTCGCCGCGCTGCGCGTGTGCGAGTCGGCGGTGTTCGTCGTCAACGCCGTGATGGGCGTGGAGGTGACGACGGCGCGCCTGTGGAGGGTCGCCGCCGAGCGCGACATCGCGCGGCTGCTGTTCGTGAACATGCTCGACCGCGAGCGCGCCGACTTCTTCCGCACCCTCGAGTCGCTCAAGGCGGCGTTCGGGCCACACGTCGTCGCAACCGAGATCCCGATCGGGAGCGAGCACGAGACTTCCGGCGTGATCGACCTGGTGGACATGCGTGCGTTCGCCTATCCGCAGCCCGCTCGCGGCAACGCAGCCGAGATCGAGATCCCGGACACCATGCGGCCACGGGCCGAGGAGTATCGCGAGAAGCTGATGGACGAGGTCGCCGAGGTGTCCGACGAGCTGATGGAGCGCTACCTCGAGGGCAGCGAGATCTCGCACGCGGAGATCGTCGACGCGCTGCGCCGTGGCACCAACCACGGCTCGATCTTCCCCGTCGTGTGCGGCGTGGCGACACACAACCTCGGCACCAACCGTCTGCTCGACGCGATCGTCGAGGACCTGCCCTCCCCGGTCGAGCACGGTGCCTTCGAAACCGCCGAGGTGACGCTAGAGCCTGACGAGGCAGGCGAGCTGTTCGCCTACGTCTTCAAGACGCGCGCCGACCCCTACGCAGGGCGGATCAACATGTTCCGCGTGTACCAGGGGGTGCTGCGCCACGACTCGCAGCTGCTCAACACGCGCACCCACCAGAAGGAGCGCATCGGGCAGCTCGTCGTGTTCAACGGTAAGGGCACGACCGCGGTCGATGAGCTCGGTGCCGGCGACATCGGCGCGGTCGCCAAGCTCAAAGAGACCCACGCCGGCGACTGGCTCGCGGCTCGCGACGAGACGATCCGGATGCCCGCTGAGGTGCTGCCCGCGCCCGTGATGGCGTTCGCCGTCGAGCCGAAGAACAAGGGCGACGAGGACAAGGTGTTCACGGCATTGCGCCGCCTGCAGGAAGAGGACCCGACGATCGACCTGCACCGCGACTCCCAGACCGGCGAGCAGATCGTCGCCGGCCTCTCGCAGATCCACGTCGAGGTCATCGTCGACCGCCTGCGCTCGCGCTTCGGCGCCGAGGTCACCCTGAAGCCGCCGCGCGTGCCCTACATGGAGACGATCCGCCGCTCGGCGAAGGCGCACGGCCGCCACAAGAAGCAGTCCGGCGGGCGCGGCCAGTTCGGCGACTGCCACATCGAGATCGAGCCGCTGGAGCCGGGCATGGGCTTCGAGTTCGTCGACATGATCAAGGGCGGCGCGATCCCGCGATCGTTCATTCCAGCGGTCGAGAAAGGCGCGCGCGAAGCGCTCGAGCACGGCGTGCTTGCCGGCTATCCCGTGAAGGACGTCCGCGTGACGCTGTTCGACGGCGCCTTCCACACCGTCGATTCCTCAGAGCTCGCGTTCAAGCTCGCCGGCGCGCTCGCCGTCAGGCAGGCGCTGGAGCAGGCCGACCCGGTGCTGCTCGAGCCCGTGATGCTCGTCACGCTCTCGATTCCTGAGGACACCGTAGGCGATGTGATCGGCGATCTCAACGCCCGCCGCGGTCGTCCGCAGGGCATGGAGCCCGTGGGCACGATGACCGAAGTGAAGGCTGAAGTACCGATGGCCGAGCTGCTCGGCTACGCGCCCGAGCTGCGCTCGCTCACCGGCGGTCAGGGCGACTACACGATGGAGTTCCTGCGCTACGAGGAGGTGCCCTCGCACCTCGTGCAGAAGATCCTCGACGCCGCAGCAAAGGAGGAGGCGGCGGTCCATGTGTAGCTGCGGTGCCGGCCGCGTGGGCGAGTGCTCGGCGGCTGCGTGCCGGGCCGGCATCCTCGCTTTGCTTCATGCGGACGGTGGGGGTGGGGCGCTGGGTGGCGGGTCTTCGCTGCCTTAAGCGATCGTGGCCCCATGCGGCGGGGTGTGATGGCGGTCGGTACGCTGGGCGGCGATGGCTACGCGCCAGCTGAAGCTCCGCTGGGAGCCGGTGATCTGCGACATCTGTCGGCGGAGCCTGCTGCGAGGCGAGGACCCGGTCACCTTCTACGACGGGCAGACAGTGCATGCAGTCTGCGACCTCTGCACCACGCGCGCGCACCGCCAGGGCTGGCTGCGCGAAGGCACGCAGCTCGCGCAGACCGCCGCCGCGGCGCACAGCGAGCGCGCACGCTCGCTCGTAGCGCGGCTGCGGATGCGACGCGAGACGGCCGAACCCGAGCACAAGCCGCCGGCGCGCGGCGAGGAGCCGGCCGGGGACGGTGCGCCGATCGATGACATCCCCCACCACGTGCAGGCGCTGCCGAGCGCGGCGGACGCGCAGGTTGCGCGAGCGCTCGTCCTCTTCAACGCGAGCGAGCACACGCGCACCGTTGCGGGGGTGTGCCACTCACTTGGCGCTCCCTACGTTCACGGGCGCGCGACGCAGGCCGGGCCACTCGTGGAGATCACCCTCATCTGGGAGCTCTGCTGGTATCGCTACGAGGTCGATCTCGAGAACGAGGCAGTCCGCCAGCGCGGCCAGGGCTATGAGCCGAGCGAGCTCGAAGGCGAGCTGCCGCCGGCAAACGCGTCGGCCGACAATGCGGGCAAGCTCGTGCTCGCAGCGAGCGGGCGGTTGAGGCCTAGCGCGAGTCCCGACGCAACCTCAGGCGAGGACCACTAAGGTGGGCGCGATGTACTACTGCGTAGTCCCACGTGAGCTGGAGAGCGAGCTGCTGAGGCCCCTGCGCAGCCACTACGCGAACGAGCCCGAGATCGAGGTCATCATCGATCGCCGCCGGCGCGAGCGCCGGCGTAACGGCGAGCCGGTTGCCCAGGACCGGCGCGTGCTGCGCGATCGCCGCCGCCGTCGCGTCTGCGGCGAGTTCCTGGCGCTGCGCGGCGAACGCCGCACTCCGTGAAGCTCGTGATCCACGTCGACGGGGGCGCACGGGGGAACCCCGGTCCGGCCGCGGCGGCGGCAACGCTCGCGAGCGACGCCGGCGAGGTGCTCGATGAGGCGAGCGTGCTGCTGGGCGAGGCGACCAACAACGTTGCGGAGTACCGCGCCGTGCTGCTCGGGCTCGCACGCGCGAGGGCGCTTGGAGCGACCGAGGTGGAGCTGATCAACGACTCCGAGCTCATCGCCAGACAGCTCAACGGCCACTACAAGGTCAAGCATCCGGCGATGCTTCCGCTGTTCAGCGAGGCGCGTGCCGCGCTCGCGGGCTTCGAGCGCTGGTCGATCCGCTCGGTCCGCCGCGAGCAGAACGCGCGAGCCGACGCGCTCGTCAATGCGGCGCTCGACGGCGTTGCCGCCGGCGAGCGCTGACTCCGGCGGCCGCAGCTGCCAATACGCTGGGAGCCGTGCTCGGTCCGCGCAACAGAGAGCTCCTCGGGCTGATCCCGTCCGCGCTGCTCGTGACGGCGGGCTTCGCGGCGATCTTCATCCAGACCCAGAACAAGGTCTCGAGCACGTCGCTCACATACGGCGGCGCGTTCCTTGCGCTGTGCCTCGCGGCGCATCTCGTGATCCGCCGCAGCACCCCGTATGCGGACCCCTACCTGTTCCCGCTCGCCGCGGTACTGGCGAGCGTTGGGATCGTCGAGCTTTACGCGATCAGCATCAACGGCCCTTCATCGGTCTCCGGCGTCGCGCGCCAGCAGGGTGAGTGGCTTGCCGTGGGGCTCATCTGCTTCACGGTCACGATCATCGCGCTGCGGGACGGCCGCTACATGCAATTGGAGAACTACCGCTATCTGATCGCCATCGCCGGCGTCGGCGCCCTGATGCTGCCGCGCCTGCCGGTGATCGGTCAGCAGGTCAACGGCGCCTACCTGAGCGTGCACATCGGCGCGCTGTCGTTCGAGCCATCGGAGTTCGCGAAGATCGCGATCGTCGTCTTTCTCGCCTCCTACCTGCGCGACAACCGCCAGCTCCTGGTGACGGCGGGGCGCCGCATTCTCGGGCTGACACTGCCCCCGATGAAGCAGTTCGGGCCGCTGCTGCTCGTCTGGGGCTCGGCGATGGCGATGTTGCTGATCACGCGCGAGATCGGGACCTCACTGATGTTCTTCGGCGCGTTCCTCGCGCTTCTCTACGTTGCGACTGGGCGCTTCTCGTTCCCGTTCTTCGGGCTGATCCTGTTCGCGGCAGGCTCCTACTACCTCGGCACACACGTCACGCACATCTACGCGCGCGTGCTCGATTGGGAGCACCCCTTCAAACCGGCGCTCTACAACGCGGTCGGTGGCAGCGGCCAGCTCGCGCAGGGCCTGTTCTCGCAGGCCGACGGCGGCATCGTCGGTATCGGGTTCGCGCAGTCGCTCGCCCCGTCACTCGTACCGATTCCACAGAGCGACATGATCTACTCGGTCATCACGGACGAGACCGGCCTGCTCGGCGCCACCGGTCTGCTGGTCGTCTACGTGCTCTTCATCGCGCGTGGTCTGAAGATCGCGACACTCGCGCGCGACTCGTTCTCGAAGCTGCTTGCGACGGGCCTCTCGTTCATCGTCGCCATGCAGGTGTTCGTGATCGTCGGCGGCGTCACCGATCTCATCCCGTTGACCGGCGTGACGCTCCCCTTCGTCGCCTACGGCGGCTCCTCGGTGGTGATGAACTTCGTGCTGCTCGCGCTGCTGTTGCTCGTCTCCGATCGCGCGCGGCGGCCGATCGAGTACGGCTAGCGGCGACGGCCCGAGGCGAAGCTCTGGACCGGTGGCGCCACGGCGCGCAGGTCGGCGCCGCCCGCCTGCCTGCCGGGGGGGCCGTCGCGCTCGATCGGGGAATGGACCTCCGTTGCGGGGGGCAGGCGGGCCGGAAGGCGCGAAAGCTCTGCCGCCGTCTGCGACAGCTCGTCGTCGAGCGTGCGCAGCTCGCGCACGAGGACGTTGATCGTGCCGCCACCGGCGGGCGGGCGCTCGAGACGGCCGTGGGCGAGGACGAGCGGCTCGGCGCGGACGATGTGGCGGCGACGCTCGTAGAGAGCGGGGGGGACGATCAGGTTGATCGTGCCGTGCTCGTCCTCGAGCAGCATGAAGACGACGCCGCTCGCGGTCTCCGGACGCTGGCGCGCGACGACGATTCCCGCGACCGAGACATCGGCTCCGTGGCGCAGCCGCTCGAGCGCGGCGCTCGTTGCTATGCCCGCGAGGCGCGGGCGCAGGATCGCGAGCGCGTGATCGTCGAGCGTCACACCACTCGTCGCGTAGTTTGCAAGCAGGTGCTCCCAGCGGCCGAGCGGCGGGAGCTCCGGCAGCGGGCCGGCGTCGAGCGCGAGCGCGAGTTGGGCGCCGCCGGCGACGTTGCGCCCGCCGAGGCCGACGCCCAGCGCCCAGAGCGCCGCGCGACGGCCGCCGGCCTGTCCCCCGCAACGGGGGGCAAGGCAGTCGCAGGCACCCGACCAGGCGAGCTGCTCGAGCGAGGGCCGCGCCGCCGGCACGCGCGCGAGCAGGTCGGACGGGTACTCGAACGGGCCTTCCGCCTCGCGCGCCGCGACGAGCGCCGCGACCTCCTCGGCGTGCACGCCGCGCACGTAGCCGAGGCCGATGCGCACGGCGCCGCCCGGCTCGACCGTGCATTCCGCGGCCGAGGCGTTCACGTCGACCGGACGCAGCTCGATGCCGCGCCGCTGCGCCTCGTGGGCGAGGCTGTCGGGCGGATAGAAGCCCATCGGCTGCTCGTTGAGCAGCGCGCACAAGAGCTCGGGTCCGTAGTGGACGCGCAGCCAGCTCGACTGGTAGGCGAGCAGGCCGAAGGCGGCGCTGTGCGCCTTGGGAAAGCCGAAGCCGGCGAAGCCCGAGACCATCTCCCAGACGCGCTCCGCCAGCTCGTGGTCCGCGCCGACGTGTGCGCGAGCGCCGGCGATGAAGCGCTCGTGGTAGCGCTCGATCGCGACGCTCGCACGCTTGCGGCTCATCGCGCGACGCAGCCCGTCGGCCTCGCCCGCCCCGAAGCCGGCGAACGCCTGCGCGACCTCGATCACCTGGTCCTGGAAGATGATCGTCCCGAGCGTCTCGCGCAGCACGCCCTCGAGCGACGGATGAAGGCAGGGAGGCTCGTATGTGGGGTCCTCGCGCAGGCGCTGGCGGCGCTCGATGTAGGGGTTGACCGCGCCGCCCTGGATCGGGCCGGGGCGGATGATCGCGACCTGGATCGCTAGCTCCTCGAGGTTCGCCGGGCGCGTGCGCCGCAGCGACTGCATCTGCGCGCGGCTCTCGATCTGGAAGGCGCCGGTCGTCTCGGCCGCCTGGATCGCGGCGTAGGTCGCCGGGTCGTCGAACGGGATCCGCGAGAGGTCGATCCGCTCGCCGCGCGTTTGCGCGATCAGCTCGACGCAGCGCTCGACCGCCGAGAGCATGCCGAGCCCGAGCAGGTCGATCTTGAGAAAGCCGGCGTCGGCGCAGGAGTCCTTGTCCCACTGGACGAGCTGACGTCCCTCCATCGCCGCGGGCACGACCGGACAGCAGTCGATCAGAGGGCGCGTCGCGACGATCATCCCGCCCGGATGCTGGGAGACGTGGCGCGGCAGGCCGAGCGCCTCCGAGGCGAGCCGCTCGAGCCAGGCCCAGCGGCCGGCGCGAGCGCGCTCGCCGAGCGCGCTCTCGAGATCGCGCCCGACCTTGCGGCCAAAGCCGTCAGCGCCGCGTGCGGCGCGCTCGATCTCCGCCGGCGGCAGGCCGAGCGCCTTGCCGAGCTCGCGGATCGCGCCACGCGCGCGGTAGCTCGGGAAGGTCGCGACGAGCGCCGCGCGATCGCAGCCGTAGCGCTCGTGGACGCGGCGGATCAAGAGCTCGCGGATGTCGCGCGGGAAGTCGAGGTCGATGTCGGGCAGCGAGGTCAGCTCGGGGTTGAGGAAGCGGCCCATCGCGAGACCGCTTGCCAGCGGATCTATGTGCGAGAGGCCGGTCAGGTAGCAGACGATCGAGGAGACCGAAGAGCCGCGACCACGCCCCGGCGGCAACAGCGCGCGCGCGGAGTCAGGGCCGCGGATCTCTACCGCGACCTCGCGCGAGAGCTCGAGGATCTCGTGGTGCAGGAGAAAGAACCCGGGCAGTCCGAGGGTCTCGATCACGCGCAGCTCCTGCTCGAGGCGAGCGTGCGCGTCGCGCAATGCGACACCGCGGTAGCGCTCGTGCAGACGGGCGGCGCAGAGCTCCGCCAGGCGCTGGCCGGCGGTCGGATCCTCGACTCCCGGGTAGCGATAGCCGAGATCGTCGGCGAGGTCGAAACGCAGCCGATCGGCGAGCGCTGCGCTCTCCGCGACCGCCTGCGGATGGTCGGAGAAGCGCGCCGCCATCGCCGCCGGGGCGGCGAGCACGTGGCTCGAGTTGGACCGTCGCAGCGGCTCGCTCGACTCGAGCGTCCGGTGGTGGCGCAGCGCGACGAACGCGTCCTGAAGCGGCGCGCGCGAATGCGCATGGGCATGGACATCGCCGGTCGCGACGCAGCGCAGCCCAAGCTGGTGCGCGCGACTTACGAGCAGCGCATTGCGGGCCCTGTCATCTGCCAGGTAGGGCCGCTGCAGCTCGACATACAGGCGGTCTCTGCCGAAGGCTTCAAGGAGCAGGCGCAGGCCTGCGACGTCGTGAACCCCGCGCTCGGCACACCCGCTCAGGCACACCAAGCCGGCCGCATGCTCGCAGACGGCCTCGATCGAGACCCGCGGGGGACTTGGGTCGCGCAAGCGAGCCCGAGTCCCCGCGTGAGCGAGCGTGAGCAGGCGGCAGAGACTGCGCCAGCCGTGCTCCTCGGCGACGAGCAGCGTCAGGTGGCGGCCGTCGTCGAGGCTCAGCTCGGCGCCATGGATCGCGCGCAGGCCGAGGCCGCGCGCCGCTTGGGCGAACTCCATCGAGCCCCAGACGCCGTCGTGATCTGTCAGCGCGAGCGTTTCGTAGCCAAGCTCGAGCGCCGCGGCGACGAGCTCCTCCGGCAGCGAGGCGCCGTCGAGGAACGAGTAGGCGGAGTGGCAGTGCAGCTCGACGTACATTGCTCCGTCATCGCTGACGCAGCCAGCTGCCGCTGACGAGGTCGTGGTAGACGACGAGATTGCGTCCCGACTCGCTGACGAGCTCCCAGTAACGGCGGCGCAGCGGCCGCTCGGTCCACCAGCGGTCCTCGACGAGCCATGACTCGCGCACGTGGGCGATGCGCTGGCCATCGACGGCGAGCGGCGTGCCCGCGGTGGTGGCCTGCACATGCGCGGCGCGCGCGATGGCGAGGTGACGTGAGCTCACAGCTCGAACGGGGTCAGGACGGCGCGCCGTTCGGGCACGCGCGAAGCGAGCTCGGCCCAGCACACGCGCAAGGCGGCGTCAGCGCCGGCGGCGGCCCGCAGCTGGCAGATCGCCTCACGCAGCCGTGCGCGGCGCCGCTGGGCCGGCTGGGCGAAGAGCGCATGCTGATCACCGCAAGGAGGACCGAAGCGCTCGACGCTGAGCACCAGCTCCTCCGCCGGGGCGGGCAGCAGCGCAAGCCGGGGCGCCAGCGCCAGACGCATGCGCAGCGGCTCGGCGAGCGCTTCGCGGAAGGTGACGCCAACCTGCCAGCTGCCGCCAGCCGTCAAGCGGGCGCTGAGCGTCGCTGCGCGCAGCGTGCACCCGCGCCGCTCAGGCCGCGCAAGCAGTCTGTCGATCAGCACCCCCAGCGCGTGCTCGAGCGCCTGGCCGCTCGCGCTCTCGGGCAGCTCGAAACGCTCGCGCAGCGGCTCGACCGGGACCCGCCCGCGCGGTGGGTCATCCTCGCCGCAGGCGAGGCGGTGGGCTTCGACGCCAGGCGCCCCGAAGCGGTCGGCGAGCGCGGCGCGGTGCAGCGAGGCGAGCCCGCCGAGCGTTGCGATCCCGAGCCGCTCGAGCGTCCCGACGAGTGGTGCCACCCGCTCGCGCGCGCGCAGCAGCGCGACCGGCAGCGGCGCCAGGTACTCGCGGGCACCGGCGCGAACGACGAGCACGCGGCGCGGGCGTGCGGAGCGCGCGGCGGCGAGCGCGCAGAAGCGCGTCGGTGCGGCGGCGAGCCGCGCGGGGCGCTCGAGTGCCCGCCGCGCTGCCGCCAGCACCAGCTCGTCGCTGCCGCCATGAATCCTGCGCAGCCCGTCGAGCGCGAAGCAAGCCTGTCCGGGACGCTCCGACTCGACCGCCGCGCCGATCGCCTCGAGCGCGCACAGCGCCCGCTCCCAAGCGGCGGCGACCGCGAGCGGGTCGGCGTTCACGAGCTCGAGCTGCGGGCAGCGAGCGAGCGCCTCGCCGAGCGCCATCCCGGGGTGCACGCCGAACGCTTCAGCGGCGCCGGAGGTCTCGCCAACGGCCCCGGCGCCGGTGTCAGGAGCGATCGCGAGCGGTCGGCCGGCGAGCTCGGCCGGGCCGCCAACCGCCACATTCAGCTCGAATCGGGGGATCAGGACGCACGCCACCATACGAACACATGTTCGCATGGCTCGGGGTGGCGCGCAAGCGAGCATTCAGTGTCGTGCGGCACGCTTCCTCTCCGCCGAGCAATAGAGGACACTGAGCGGTCACATGTGGAACCAAGCCGCGGTCTACCGGCGCCGTCGGCGCACGTTCGCAGCATCCGTACTGCTCGTCCTCGTGCTACTCATCATCATCATCACAAGCTCAAGCGGCGGTGGCGGCAAGCTTCCGCCGAAGTCGCCCACGACGAGCACGGTGCCGCCGCTCGGCCAGAGCTCGGCGCCGCTCAGCTACCGCGCGGTCTCCTCACTGGCCGAGCCCGTGCGCGCGAGCGCCGCGACAGGCGTGCCTGGACGCCAGGCGTTCTCGCTGCTCGGCGGGCTCGATGCCGCCGGCAACGGCGTCTCCGGCATTGGCGAGATCACCGCGAACAGCACCGTCGTCGTCGGCTACCTGCCGGTGTCGCTGTTCGCCGCCGCGGCGGTCACGCTGGGCCACGACGAGTACATCTTCGGCGGCGCGACGGGGACTGCCAGCGCTCCGAAGCCCGAGGAGGGGATCCTTCTCTACGACGTGCTCTCCAGCAACGCCACCGTGACCGAGATCGCCCATCTGCCGAGCGACAACTACGGGCTCGGTGCGGCTGTGATCGGCTCGACCGTCTACCTCATCGGCGGCGACAACGGCACGACGACGCTCGACACGATCGTCTCCTGGCGTCCCGGCGCGCGCGCCACGGTCACGGCGACGCTGCCGGTCGCTTTGCGCTACGCGGCGGTCGCCGCCGTAGACGGGCGGATCGTGATCGCGGGCGGGTTGCTCTCGAACAACACGGCGAGCAAGCAGGTCTTCGTCTATGACCCGGCGACGCGGCAGGTGAGCGCGCTGCACGCACAGCTTCCAACCGGCATCTTCGCGGCGTCCGGCGCGAGCCTCGGCCAGCTCGCCTACGTGATCGGTGGCGCCACCCCACCGGCCCGGTCAGGCGCCAACCCGACCCCGGTCTCGACGATCTACTCGGTCGACCCGATCTCGGGCCAGCTCGCGCAAGCGGGCACGCTCGCCAACGGCGCGCGCGGCGAGGCGGCGGTGGCCAAGGTCGGCAGCTCGATCTACCTTGCCGGCGGGCTGACCGGAACGACGACGACAAATGCCGTCGGTACGCTCACCACGCCGGTGACGAAGACGAAGACGAAGACCGGGTGACGCGTGGCTGACGATGACGACGATCTGACCGGTGGTGGGGAGCCGCCCGAGGACGACGGCCTGACCGGTGGTTGGGAGCCGCCCGAGGACGACGAGCTGACCGGCGCTGAGGAGCCGCCCGGGGACGAACTGCCGCCGACCGGCGCGCACGACGTGCTCTCCGGCGACGAGGAGGAAGAGGGCGGCCCGATCCCCTCGTTCGAGGAGTACAGGCGCGAGCGCGAGGAAGGACGCCACGGCGGCTGGTCGCCTTTCGGCACCGGCACGCAGCCGGACGCGGACGGCGAGGGCGAGCAGGAACCGGTCGAAGGCCCGCCGGCGGATGGGTCCGGTGAAGCGCCGCCGGCGGATCAATCCGGTGAAGGACCGCCAGCCGATGAGTCCGGTGAAGGGCCGCGGGCGGATGAGTCCGGTGAAGGCGAGGCCGCGGACACACTGCCGGTCCGTGGCGCGCCTGAAGGCGACGAAGAAGGCGGGGACACGCTCGACGGCGGCGAGCCGCTGGGCGGCACCGAGCTCCCGCACGAGGAGTTGCCGCCTACCCACGGCGAGGAGGAGCAGGCGGGCGAGCCGCCGAGCGTCGAAGAACGGCTCGCGCAGCAAGCGGCGGACGTCTACCCAACCGGTTATGAGCACACGCCGGAGGAGATCCAGGCGCGCCGGATCGCCGCCCATCGCCGCCACCGGCGCAACGGGCGGATCCGACTGCTGATACTGCTGGCGGTCATTGCGCTAGTCGTGCTGTTCATCGTCGACCAAACCGGTGGTGGCGGGAAGAAGCCGTCGACCAGCGCGAAACACCCCTCGACGCCGACCGCGGTGGGCACCGGCAAAGGCCACCTGAGCGTCGCGATCGACACGTCGGTGTTGCCCGGCAACCTGCTGATCGCCGACTGGGGCTCGCGCCAGCTGCTCGTCGTCTCCCCGACCGGGCAGACCGTCTGGAGCTACGCGGTCAACGGCCTCTACCAGAACCAGTTCAACCCCGACTACGCGTTCTTCGACGCCACCGGCGATCAGATCGTCGTCTCGGAAGAGAGCCACGCGCAGATCGAGCGGATCGGCGTCGCGAAACGGAACATCACATACACCTACGGCCACTACAACCGCCACGGGTCGAAGGGTGGCTACCTACACGACCCCGGCACGGCGATCGAGCTCTCAGACGGCTCGATTGTCGTCGCCGACATCCGCAACTGCCGCGTCTCAGTGCTCCACCCGCTACAGCACACGGCCGTGCACAACTTCGGGCACGTCGGTCACTGCGTACACGGACCGCCGCGCCACCTCGACAACCCGGTGAGCGCCTTCCCGCTAGCCAATGGCGGGCTCGTGATCACGGAACTGAATGGCGACATCGATCTGCTCGACAGCGCGGGCAAGCTGACAGCCTCCCTCACAGTCCCCGGCCTCACCAAGCCGTACGGGACCAACGAAACCGCGAGCGGCGACCTTGTCGCCGTCGACCACACGCACCCCGGCGGCGTCGAGATATTCACCAAGCACGGCAAGGTCATCTGGCGCTACGCGCCCAAGCGCGGCAAGCGCGAGCTGTTCGACCCGTCGATGGCGATCGTGCTGCCCGATGGGGACGTGCTCGTGTCCGACGACTACGACGACCGCGTGATCGTGATCGACCGGGCGAGCGGCAAGATCGTCTGGCAGTACGGCCACCTGCACCATCGCGGCGGCCGCGCGGGCTACCTCTACCTACCCGTCGGCATCGACCTCGTGCATCCCCACTCGCTGCTCGACAGCTTCCCGAACGCCACGCCGCCGAGCTGATCGCGGCGCGCCGACGCGGCCGATCGCGACCGCGCCGATCAGGCCGCCGAGCGCCAGCAGCGCTGCCGCCACCGCGACCGCGATGTGAAAGCTCGCGACCGACGCACTCGTCGCTGCGCGACCGATCGCGGCGGCCTCGCCGCGTGGCAGACCCGCCAGCGAGGGTCGCCCGAGCGCGAGGTGCTTCGCTGCGACGACAGCCGCGCGCCCCCTCGCGTCGAGCCGCAGGCCGGAGAGGTGCGCGTCCAGCGAACCCGCGAACCTCGCGGCGAGCACACTGCCCACCGCTGCCGTCCCGAGCAGGCCCGCGACACGGGCGACCGCGTTGTTCACCGCCGAGGCTATCCCCGCCTCGGCGGTCTCGACGCAGTCCAGCAAGGTCGCTGTCAATGGCGCGACCGTCAGCGCGAGCCCGAGACCGAACACGACGATCGCCGGCAACAGGTCGAGCGGATAGCTCGGGTGCTCGCCGACGCGCAGCAGCAGCGCGAGGCCGGCCGCGGAGATGAGCGGTCCAGCGGCCATGAAACGACGCGGCCCGAACCGGCCGGCGAGCGCGCCCACGCCTCGCGAGGCGACGAACAAAATGATCGTCACCGGGAGCAGCGCGAGGCCGGCGGCGAGCGGCGAGTAATGCGCGACCTGCTGGAGGAAGAGCCCGAGAAAGAAGATCAAGACGCCGAACCCGCCGTAGACCGCGAGCGTCTCGAGGTTCGTGGCGCCGAAGTTAGGACGCTCGAAAAGTCGGAACGGCAGCATCGGGTCGGGTGAACGGCGCTCGATCGCGACGAAGACAGCCAGCGCGGCGAGCCCGCCGGCCAGCGGCACGATCACGCCGGCGCTCGACCAGCCAAGGCGCGGCTGCTCGATCAGCGCGAACACGGCGCCGCCCAGGCCGAGCACACAGGTGAGCGCGCCCGCGAGATCGATGCGCCGGCGCGGGGCGTCGCGGGCGTGCGCCGGGACCACGGCGAAGATGAGAGTGAGGCACAGCGCGACGAACGGGACGTTGATGAAGAACAGCCAGCGCCAGGAGACGACGGCGAGCAGGCCGCCGCTCAGCAGCGGACCGACCACCGTGGCGACCGTCGTGAACGCGGTCCAGGTGCCGACGGCGCGGCCCCGCTCGGGCTCGGGGAAGGTTGCGACGATCAAAGCCAGGGAGGAAGGCACGAGCATGGCGCCGGCGACGCCCTGCAGCGCGCGGCAGGCGACGAGCACGCCGATCGACGGCGCGAGACCGCACAGCACGGAAGCGACGCCGAAGCTGGCGACGCCAAGCGAGAAGATACGGCGCACGCCGAACAGGTCCTCGAGCGAGCCGCCGACCAGGATCAGCGAGCCGAGCGTCAGCAGGTAGGCGTTGACCACCCACTGCTCCGCCGCGAGACCGCCGCCGAGATGACGCTGGATCGTCGGCAGCGCGACGTTGACGATCGTCGAGTCGAGCAGCCCGATGCCGGAGCCCGTGATCGCCGCGGCAAGCGCCAGCCGCTTGCGCTGCGTCGACGCTCCCGCGATCGCCGTGCAGGCCACGACCGGCGATGTTAGCCTCACCTCAGCGCGTCGTCATCCCGCGAGCCGGCAGCGCGAACGCGCTCGGCGAGCGACCAAGGAGGAGTCGAGAATGGACGTAATTGGAGCCGGCCTGCCGCGGACAGCGACGACCACCACGCTGCTGGCGTTCGAGAAGCTCGGCTTCTCGCCCTGCCAGCACATGCGCGACCTCCTCGGCGACCTCGAAGGTCAGCTGCCGATGTGGGAGCGCGTCGTTGCGGGCAGGCCGGACTGGGACGAGATCTTCGGCCACGCGCGGTCCTGCTGCGACTTCCCCGCCGGCCGCTACTACAAGGAGCTCGCAGACCACTACCCCGACGCGAAGGTCGTTCTCAGCGTGCGCGAGCCCGAAGGCTGGGTTCGCAGCATGCGCGACACCGTCTGGGCCTGCTACTTCGGCGGCTCGCTGATGAACCACGTCGTGCGCGCGCGGCAGTACCTGGACTCGCTCTGGGACCGCTACATCAAGCTGATGACCGCGACGCTCTGGGACGAAGAGGGCGCGCTGCACGGCGACCACGAGAGCGACGCGGGGCTGGCGGCACTTTTCGAGGCCTGGACCGAACGCGTACAGCGGGACATCCCGGCCGAGCGGCTGCTCATCTGGAAGCCTCAGGATGGCTGGGAGCCGCTGTGCGAGTTCCTCGAGGTCGAGGTCCCAGGCGAGCCGCTACCGCAGGTCAACGACATGAGTGCGTTCATCGACGGAATCACCACTGGCTGCATCCAGACGATCAGCGCCGCCTGGGCCGAGCGCCCGAGCGCCGCGGGCGGACTGCACGGGGCGGCAGCTGCCCAGCACTGAGAACGCAAGGCGCGCTAGATTGCGACCGCACACGATGACGAGCGCAGCCTCAACGGACCGTCACGTCCGCCGCCTGCCGGCACTCGCGGCGGTTGCAGCGCTCACGGCGCTCGCCGTCGCAGCCTGCGGCGGCGCGTCCGGCAACGGCATCGCATCGAAGTCACCGGCGGCGATAATCGCAGCCGCCGGCAAGGCGATGAGCGGCGCGAAATCGGTCCGCGTGACCGGCACGGTGCGGACCGCTGGAGAGCAGGTCGGGCTCGACATCACACTCGTCTCCGGTAGGGGCGCGCGCGGCCACGTGAGCCTGAATGGGCTCTCGGTGCAGGTCGTCGCGATCGGCAGCAAGCTGTACATCAACGGCAGTCCGAGCTTCTGGGCGCACTTCGGCGGCACGGCGGCGGCGGCGCTGCTGAAGGGCAAGTGGCTACAGGCGAGCACGACGAGCGGCCCGGCGAGCGCGTTCGCCGGCCTGATCAACCTGCATTCGCTGCTCGGCAAGATCCTCGCGAAGGCCAACAGCGAGAGCGGGCTGAAAAAAGGCAGCACGATCACTGTCAACGGCCAGAGCGCGATCGGCGTGAGCTCAACCACCCAGAACGGCACGCTGTATGTCGCGACGACCGGGACCCCCTACCCGGTCGAGCTGACGCAGGGCGGCGCCAGCGGCGGGCGCATGGTCTTCAGCGACTATGACCAGTCGGTCGCTCTCACCGCCCCATCCGGGGCGATCAACCTCTCGCAGCTGGCTGCGGGGGCCGGCGGCTGACGCCCTTGATGGGGCGGTACCGTGCTCCGCCGGCCTCCTCGCCGGCTTAGCGTGCGCACCATGGCGCGACTCAGGTGCTTAGGAGGGTTGTGCGCTCTCGCGTGGCGGGCGGGGGCTCGCGCCGCTGCTAAGCGCTAGAGAGCGCGCGACGGGAGGCGCACTCAGCTCGGCGAGGAGGCCGGCTCAAGGCGGGCTCTCGACATGGCACGAGTGCGCGGCCGGCCCCGCAGCCGCTACAGGTTCGCCGGGATTCTGGTCAGGGCGTCAGCGAGGATCGTGGCGCAGCGCGCATGCTCGTGGGCGGGCAGCGTGCAGGTCGCGACGAAGGCGAATCCGTTCAGGCCGTCGCTCGTCGGCACGAACGTCATCACGCCGTGCGCCGGGTCGCTGCCGCCCGAGGGCGTGCCCTCGCCGCGCACGTGCGGCGGGTCGGTGAAGTCGAGCGTGTCGGGGCCGCCCGCGCTCGTGGACTCGCGTCGCGGCTTGCGCTGCGGGCAGCTCACACCGGTCGGCAGCTGGCTCGCGGCGGCGGCGAACAGCGAGCAGGCGAGGTCGGCGGAGGTCCCGGGCGTGTCGGCGAAGAAGGCGCTCAGCGCCGGCTGTGCGACCGGGGTCGTGCTTCCCGCGGCGACCACGATGCTCGCCGAACCGTCGGCGCCGACGACCGCGTGACAGTGCCAGCCGCGCGGCGCGAGCAGGAACAACACGCCGCTCGAGTAGGCGTCCAGGCCCGCGAGCGCCCGCTCGCGGGCGCTGACCGGGACGCGTCCCGGCAGGTGCGGCGGCGGCTGCTTCACGCCATAGGTCGTGGGGCAGCTCACCACCGGCACCGATGCAGCCGAGGCCGTGCCGGTGAAGGCGACGAGGCACGCGACGATTACCACGAGTGTGCGTGCACCTAGAGGCACCGAGGCGAGCGTAGCGCGACCCGCCACAATTCCCGTATGAGCGTGCAAGAGCCGCAGCGGAGTGGCGGGCAGACGCGCAGCGTCGCGGTGCTGATGGCCAGCACGTTCCTCGCCGCGCTCGCCTTCGTCGCTGCAGCCGTCGCGATAGGGGGCTTCGTCAGGCCGGACTCGCAGCCAACCTTCGTCTCGGTCCACGACGCGGTCGTCGCGCGCGTGGACGCCGAGATCGTCGACATCAACACCGTGCTCGTCAACAACGACGGCCTAGCCGCGGGGACCGGGATGGTCCTCACATCGAACGGCGAGGTTCTCACCAACAACCATGTGATCCAGCAGGCGAGCAGCATCAGCGCGACCGACGTCGGGAACGGGCACAGCTACCAGGCGCGCGTGATCGGCTACGACGAGAAGCGCGACATCGCCGTGCTACAGCTGATCGGGGCGTACGGACTGGCTAGCGTCGCGCTCGGCGACTCCGCCGGCATCGGCCAGGGTACGCACGTCGTGACGATCGGCAACGCCGGCGGCGCCGGCGGCACCCCGTCCGCGCACGCCGGCACCGTGCTCGCACGCGACCAGGCGATCAACGTCGCCGACGATCTCGACGGCAGCTCCGAGGACCTCAGCCAGCTGCTCGAGATCCGCGGCGACCTCCAGCCGGGCGACTCCGGCGGCCCGATGATCACGGGCTCCGGCGAGGTCGTCGGCATGGACACCGCGGCCGGCGAGAACTACGAGTTCAGCGCCGGCAACGGTTTCGGCTTCGCACTCGAGGTAGACCCCGTGCGGCAGGTCGCCAACGAGATCATCGCCCGCCACGCCACGAGCGCGATCCACATCGGGCCGACGGCCTACATCGGCGTGCTCGTCGAGCCCCAATCCCAATACAGCGGCCCGCCCGGGGCGCTGATCGAGCGGGCGGTGGAAGGCACGCCCGCGGCGGGCGCAGGCATCGAGCCCGGTGACTTGATCGTCGCACTCGGCAACCGCCAGATCGGCTCGGCGCAACAGCTGACGCAAGCGCTCGTGCCCTACCACCCCGGGGACCGCGTCACGATCAGCTGGCTCACGCTCGGCGGCGTACACCGGAGCGCCACGATCGCGCTGGCCAGCGGACCGGCCGGCTGAGCCGTGAAGTGCACCCCGTTCGGGGCACAGGTGCGGCCGCGCCGACCGACCACGGCACCCAGGAACAGCCCCTGCGGCGAAACCCGGATGCGGGGAGCCAGGGACGGCGTGATCATCGGCGCATGACGCGTCCGGTCACAGGGCTACCGCCGATGCTCGGGGCGCGGTTCATCGAGGCGGTCGAGCTGGCCGCCGAAATCCACGGCGAGCAGCGTCGGCGCGGCACGGAGATCCCGTTCGTCGCGCACCTGCTGGTCGTCGCCGGGCTCGTGATCGAGGACGGCGGCGACGAGGAGGAGGCGGTTGCGGCGCTGCTTCACGACTCGGTCGAGGACGGCGGCGGACGCGCGATGCTCGCGCTGATCGCAGAGCACTTCGGCGAGCGCGTCGCGGCGATCGTGGAAGGCTGCTCGGACACCGTCGACTGTGACAAGGAGGAGGAGAGCTGGATGGCGCGCAAGCGGCGCTATCTGGTGCACCTGCCGCTCGTCGAGGACGAGGGGATCCTGCGCGTGTCGCTCGCTGACAAGGTTCACAACGCACGCTCGCTCGCGCGCGACTACCGCGCCGAGGGGCAGGCCCTGTGGGAGCGCCTGACCGAGAAGAGCGCCGCCGAGCAGCTGTGGTACTACCGGCGGCTGCTCGAATTCTTCGAGGAGCACCGGCCCGGCCCGCTGACCGACGACCTGCGCGCGGCGGTCGAGGAGCTCGAGGCGCTCGTGACGCTCGATGACGCGGCGCACGGGCTCTTCGCGCGCGCGTTCGAGGGCGTCGAGCCGCCGCCCGACTAGGAGGCTAGGCGCCGCTTGAGGCGGCGGCGGTTGCGACGTCGACCGGGTAGGTGTGGCGCGCGCGGGCGAGGAAGATGCCCGCGGCGGCGAGCGTCACGAGCAGGATCAGGAAGCTCACCTCGACGCCCGTCGCTGTGTGGTAGAGGTTCCGTACCGTCTGCGGGAGGTGCGTGCCGACCCCCGGCGTTGGCGTGATGCCGACGAAGAGCTCGGCGATGCCGCCAAAGATGAGCGGCGCGAGCGCTTGGAAGATCGAGCGCAGGAAGGTGCGGATCGACTGCGCGCGACCCCACAGGCGCGGGGGCATGATGTCGAGGCCCGCGGCGTTCAGCGGCGGGTTCGCCGCCGAGAGCAGCGCGGCGCCGCCGACGTCGAACCCGATCGCGGCAGGGAGGTTGCCCGCGATGATGATGCCGGGGAGCAGCAGCGCGACCGCTCCGAGATAGCAGACCGCTGGGATCAGCACGCGCGCCTCGACGAAACCGCGGCGCACGAGCGCGTCGCTCAGGCGGCCGGACACGAGCGTCCCGACGATCGCGCCGAACACGAGCATGACGAGGACGAGGTTGGCGGTGAACTGGCTGGTGTGATAGTGGCCCATGACGAAAGTGATGGCGTACAGCGAGAGGCCCGCGAAGTAGAAATAGCCGAGCGAGTTGCTGAGGATCAGCATCACGTTGCTCGGGATCTGGAGCGTGTAGCGGATCGCACGCACGAGCGGCATCTTGTTCGGGTCCTCGCGCAGGACGAGCCGCGGGTCGGGGCTGACGCCGCGGCGGCGCACCGCCTGGTGGGCGAGCTCCTCGACACGCGTCGGCGCATCCTCGGGCGGGATCGGCTTCGACGCCTGCCGGCGCATCTGTGCGACCGCTTCGTGGAGGTCCTCAACGCCCGGCTCGAGGTAGCTCTGCCCGCCGCGCAGCGGCTCCGGGATGGTGCGCCAGAGCGCTCGCGCGAGAAAGACGCCGGGGATCGCGAGCAGGACGAACGCGGCGCGCCAGGAGATCGCGGCTGAGACGGAGCCGGAGACGATGAAGCCGAGGGCGGTACCCGCGACCTCGCCGGCGAGGATGTAGGCATAGACGCGCCCGCGCTCCTTGGCGGGAAAGTAGTCGCCGGTCAGCGAGGCGATCGCCGGGCCCGCGGTGGCCGTCACGGCACCGAGCGCGAGCCGCGTCAAGAGGAGCGTGGTGTAGTCGGGGGAGAGCGCGCTCGCGAGCGAGGCGACGCTCCAAAGGATGACGCTCACCGACAGCAGCGGCATGCGCTTGACGCGGTCGACGAGCAGCCCCACCGGGATCACGAACACCGCCCCGACGACCAGCGTCACCGTGTTGAGGGTCCCAAGCTCGAGCAGTGACAAGTGCAGCGAGCCCTTCGCCTCGAGCTGCGGCGCGACCGCGCCAATCGTCGCGGCGTCCGCCGTGGCGAGCGCGAGCACGCAGCCGAACAGCGTGATCACGCGCGCGCGCGCCGGGCCGCCGACGCGCTCGACGAGCTGTCCACGGGCGAAGCGCCCGGCGCGGCCGACCGCCTTGACGGTGGCGCGCGTGGCGCGGCGGGCGGTCGGTCTTTTCGTGGCGTCGCTCATGCGTGCGCAAAGACCATCATGCCGGGCCGGAGCGACAGGCCGCGGCGCGAGGCGCTTGCGCCCGCTACGACAGGGCCGTCTTAGTGCGCGGCTCGCTGTCCGCGCGCGTCGCGAGCAGCAGGTGGAGATCGTGCGCCTGCGAGGCGTAGCGCTGCGCGTCG
>Ga0187771_10000353_pt1 | contig 27412 bp, 29 predicted proteins | sample 0116_SJ02_MP15_1_FD_133139 | JGI IMG/M metagenome (GOLD analysis project Ga0187771, IMG submission 133139) | Tropical peat soil microbial communities from peatlands in Department of Meta, Colombia - 0116_SJ02_MP15_10_MG | ecosystem: Environmental > Terrestrial > Soil > Wetlands > Peat | place... | reverse complement strand
GGCGCGCCCATGAGGGCTAGCCCGGGGGGCGACGCGGGGGCCGTCTCAGGCTGAGAGCCGGCTGAGAGGTTGTTGCGACTCAACGATGTCTCAGGTTCGCGGCGCCACCCTCCTCGATGATGCCCTCAGGTTCCCAACGCCGCCAGGGCGATCAGGAGGACAGCATCGATGACCCGTCACCGCAGGCTCAGAGCAGCGATTGCCGTGGCTCCGGCCCTGCTTCTCATCGCCGCCTGCGGGCAGGCGGCGCCCGCTTCGGCCGGGCCGGCCCAGCAGGGCCAGGAAACGTCCTCGAGCGCTCCCGCATCGAGCCCCTCCCAGGCGCCGAGCAGCGGCTCCAGCATCCCGATGGCCACCCCGACCCCTGTCAGCACCGTGGCCGCGCCGTCCGGGCTGAGCGACCAGCAGATCAACCAGATCGAGGACCAGCTGAACCAGATCGACAGCCAGCTGAACCAGGCCAACCAGGGCCTGGCCAGCACTGAAGGAGACCCGTCCCAATGAGAGTCCGTGCCCCCCTCCTGACCGGCATCGGCGGCTTGGCGGTGGCCGCCGCGCTCTTCGCCGGCTCAGCCCTCCCGGCCGCCGCAGACACCTCCAGCCCATCGCCGAGCCCGGCTGCCAGCCCATCGAGCAGCCCATCGGCCGGTCCGACCTCGGGTGCCTGCAGGGGCAGCACCGCCGCGGTGCTGGCCTGCATCAAGCAGCGCGCCGCGACGGCCATCGCGAACCGCGAGACCACGCTCCAGGCCCTGACCACGGCTCTGAACAACAGCGCCAACGTCACTGCCGGTGACAAGTCGACCCTGCTGGGCCAGATCCAGGGCGACGAGTCCGGCCTCTCGACCCTGAACACCACCATCCAGAACGACACCACCGTCCAGCAGGCGTGGAGCGACGCCCAGACCATCGTCACCGGGTACCGCGTCTACGTTCTCGAGGCGCCCAAGGTCCACTTGGTGATCGCCGCTGACACCGAGACTGCCGTCGAGTCCTTCCTGCAGTCGGTGATGCCGGCGGTGCAGACCGCCATCACCGACAGCAACGCCTCCGCGGACAAGAAGGCGGAGGCCCAGGCCGCCTTCAACGACTGTGCCAGCCAGCTGGCGGCAGCCCAGTCGGAAACCTCCGGGGTGGTGGGCTCGGTGATCAATCTCGAGGCCTCCGGCTATCCGGGGAACGAGCCCACCCTGGCCTCGGCACGCCAGTCGGTGACCACGGCACGTCAGGACCTGGGGAACTGCCACAAGGACCTGGAGTCCATCCGAGAGGACCTCGGTCTCTGATCTCTGGTCCCCGCAACGGGCGGAGGAGCGCCGCGCTCCTCCGCCCTCCGCCGTGCTCGGAGGTGCCAGCGCCTACCATCGCGAGGTGCATCGCGCCCTGGTCGCCGCGGGAATGGCCATCGCTCTGACCGCCTGCGGGAGCTCGGCTCAGCCCACCGCCACGTCATCGAGCCCGACGGCGGCACCAACCGGAAGCACCCCGGCCACGCCCTTCCCCACGGCCGCCCCATCTCCCACCTCCACTCCGAGCCCGACCGCGGACACCGAGCAGGTGACGGTCACCGCCTACGGGGTCGGCGCCCACTACCTCCAGGCGATCCCGGTCGCGGTGCTGCACAACCAGGCCACCAGCCATACCGCCACCGAAGTGGTGGCCCATTTCACGGTTCACCACCCCGGCGGGACCTTTGCCCTCGACGCGGCCCCGGTGGCCCTGGCTCCCGGTGAGACCCTGGCGGTGGCCGCCCTCTGCACCGACTCGTGCCAGGGCGCCACCAGCACCGAGGTGAACGTCGGTGTCGGGGGTTGGTCGCCGGGGCCGGCACCCGCGGTCCTCACCGCAGCCGGCGGAACGTACGCCTGCGGCTCACCGTGCGGCGGCGGGGGTGGATACACGGGCGCCGTCACCGGGACGTTGAGCGGCGCCCTGGGCGCCGGCACCCTGGTCAACCTGTTCGTGGCCTGCAGCGACGGCGCCGGCGCCATCGTCGGCGGCGGGGTCACGCAGCGGCTCTGGCCGGGCGGAGGAGCGGCGGTGAACGTCTCGGTGCCGGTGCTGGTCAGCTCCCTACCAGCGTCGTGCCAGCTCTACGGGGCGGCGGCGGAATAACTCCGGCACGGCGCGGCCGGAGATGGCTTTCCGGCTCACCGGCGGATGAAAGGGGGAGCTGCCTCCGGCGCGCCGCGCTAAGCGTGGGAGCAAACCGGCCAGGCCACCGAGTCGCCGGACGCGAACATGCTCGCGGCGATGGTCGCCTGCTGCGTCGGGTCCCAGATGTTGGTCCCGCCGTGCGCCTTGAAGGTGGACATCAGGAACTGGAAGATGCCGTAGTACGGTCCGGCGGGGTTGTAGGCGTCGGGGCGAAGGCCGGACTCGCACTCGGCGGTGCGCAGCATCCAGTTCGGGTCGACGCCGTCCGCCTCCGCCGCGGCCGTGATGATGGCCTGGATGCTCCCGGGCGGGTAGCTGGCCGGCGGCGCGGTGGGCGCCGGCGGCGGCGTCAGGACAGTCACCAGGGGCGCGGCTGGCAGGGTGACCAGCGCCGGGGCACCGGGGGCGGCGGGGGCGGCGACCAGCTGATGGGGTGGGTCCGAGCCCGGCTGCTCTGGCCAGATGGCGCGGTAGCGGAGCAGGGAGCTGGCCAGCCCTGAGCCGGGCGAGCTGGCCGCCGGGGCGGTGGTGGCGGCCAGGGTCACGGCGCCGCCCACCGGTATGATGGCCAGCCCCACCACCAGCTCGGTCAGCCGGCGGGACAGCCGGATCCCGATCCCGAGTCGAGCTCGGCGCCGGATGGGGAGGCGGAACGACTCCCGGAACCGCGCCGGCAACCTCCCGGCCTGGCGGGCCAGGGCGGCGGCGCGGGCAACCAACCTCACAGGGACAACCTCTCCTCACCGCCCCGACGTTCCCCCTACCGGTCATCCGCTCCACGGGCGAACGACGGGACACCTCGGTCTCCGTTCCACCGTGGATTCGGGCGGTGGGCCGCAGATCGGCGGGGCCGCCCCCGCCGGACCAGGACGTGATCGGATCGCTCCGCGACCCGCGGACCCTACCACAGGCGATGGGGGTTTGTGCAAGCAACAGGCCGTCGGCATGAGCCACCACCCCGCCGCGGGACCGGGTGGCTGGCGTCGGGGCCGGGAGACCCTCGTATCGGGGCTGCGACCGCGTTGCAACCAAAAAGTCTAAACGCGGCGAACGGATCGGCCCTAGCATCGACGTCACTGAAGCCCCGTGGACGTCCAACGCCGGGGCCGAGAATCAGGGTTGCCGGGAGCGGCGGATAGGTGTCCGATTTCACCAACTGGGTGAGAACCAAGCTGGGGGATGCCCTTCGTCGCGTCCACCGCCAAGCCGACGACGAGTCCGGTCAGGGCATGGTGGAGTACGGCATGATCCTGATGCTGATCGCCCTCGTCGTCATCGTGATCCTGACCGTGGCGGGACATCAGGTCAGCAACATGTTCTCGAACGTCAGCAACGGGCTGGCCACGTGAGGTCCCGGCCGCCTGGCTGGGGGGCCCGGGACAGGAGGGGGCAGCGGCGAAGGGATGAGCCGGCCGTGCGCGCCGGGCCGGCATGCCGTCAGACTCGGCGGAGATGGCGGCGGCTGACGATCTCCTCGAGGAGCGGCCCATCGAGCGGCGAACCGTCTTTCAGGGCCGGCTGCTCACCCTCCACTGCGACACCGTGCAGACCGCCGCAGGGTCACGAGCCACCCGCGAGGTCCTCGACCATCCCGGCGCCGTCGGGATCGTCGCCACCGACTCCCAGGGTCGGATCCTGCTGGTGCGCCAGTGGCGCCATGCCGTCGGTCGGGCGCTCTGGGAGATTCCGGCGGGGACCCTGGGCCGGGGAGAGGAACCCGAGGCGGCCGCCCGGCGCGAGCTTGCCGAGGAGACGGGGTATGCGGCGAGCCGGTGGCGGCGTCTCGGCGCAGGTCCGTCAGCGCCGGGCTACAGCGGCGAGATCCTCCACTTCTATGCCGCCAGCGAGCTGACCCTGGGTGAGGCCCACACCGACCCCGACGAGGTGCTGGTCTCACGCCTCTTCACCGCCGAGGAGGTGGGCCGTCTGGTGGCCGACGACGAGGTCGACATCAAAACGGTCGCCGGCCTCTGCCTCGCCGGTCTCGGCCGAGCTGCCGGAGCCGGATGGTGACCGAGCCACCCGGCAGCCCCAGCTCGGATGAATTGGTCCAGCGGGCAATCCGCGACCTCATCCACTCGGTACCCGGCGAGGAGGAGACCACCGCCCCGCCGGAGGCGTCGCCGACCTCCCAGCCCTGGGCCGAGACGGCGTCGCCGTCTGCCAAGAGCAAGCGGCCCCTGGAAGCGGTTCTCGCCGAATACGCCGCCAGGGTGGAGGCGTCGCCGGACGCGAGGGCCAACCTGCCATCCGAGGCCCACCCGTCGGTGACCTTCTACGAGAGGTTCGGCCGGGCCGGGGGCGGGGGCGATGGGCGGCGGCGACGGCGGCGGAGGGTCGCGGCCCGGCGGCGCCGCGGTGGCGCTGGCGGCGGCCGCGGGCGGAGCGGGTGAAGGAAGCGGGGCCGGACAGGCCCGGCCTGGTCGCCGGCGAGGCCCGGCCCGGCGTCGCCCGGCCCAGGGTGGCCCGGCTCGGAGAGCAGCGCATCGCGGGGGTGCTCTTCGACTACGGGCTCCCCCTGGTGACCTTCGTCCGACCCGAGGCCGCGCTGAGGCGCGCGTATGCCGAGATAGCAGCCCGGATCCGGGCCGCCGGGATCGACCCGGCGCCCTCCGCCGGGACCCTGCTGCACGAGGTCCATGACCGGGTGGAGCAGGAGGTCGCCCGGCACGATCAGGGGGACGCGCTCGAGGAGGTGGACGTGCGCGCCCTGGAGCGCCGGGCGTACGCGGACCACGGGCTGCTTCTCGGCGAGGCGTTCCTCGACGAGGCGGCGGCGTTGGCTCAGCGGGCCTGGTGGGAAGGCGTCAGTGTCGGCCCCGGCGCCGTCCAGACCCTGACCGAGCTGCGCAGCCGCGGGCTCCGTCTCGGCATCTGTTCCAACGCCCCATACCCATGCATGCGCGCGCAGCTCGAGCACCTGGGTATCGCCCGGCTCTTCGACAGCGTCACCTTGTCGGCCGAGGTTGGCTGGCGCAAGCCCTCACCTCGGATCTTCAGTGCGGCTCTGGCCGCGCTCGGAGTCGAGAGCCGGGCGTGCGCCATGGTCGGCGACCGGCGCCGGGAGGACGTGGCCGGAGCGCGTGCGGCGGGCATGGCCGCCATCCGGGTCAGCGAGCACCGGGACGACGCCGGGCCCGAGGATGCCGACCGCGTGATAGCTAGGCTGAGGGACCTCCCCAAACTGCTGTTCGGACAGCACACTGCGGTGACAAGCGTGGTAGCTTCGGTGGCGACGGCAACCTCACAGCGGCTTCACCGATCGGGCGAGGACAGATGAAGGACGTCGACTTCCGCGACTACCTCAAGGAGCGGTGCCGTGAGCGCGGCATCTCGCTGCACCGCCTTGCCCTCCTCTGCGATCTGAACCAGATCTACTTCTACCAGGCCGTCAACAAGAACAAGGACAACCCGCCCCCCTGGGTGCTCCGCCGGGCCGCTCCCCACCTCGGAGTCAGCTACGTGGATCTGATGATCGCGGCCGGGTACCTGGGCGAGGACGACATCCAGGAGTGGGAGCATCGGCGGACGGCCGGCCCGCTGGCAGCCGACCTCAACGTCCGGGGTCGGAAGCCGGAGCCCGCACCGGCTCCGGGGCGCTAGCTGAGATCCCCGGATCAGGAGCTCCGAGCCCGCACTCGCGGCGCTCGCCGAAGCGTCTGCCACGGCCTTCCCGTCACGCCGCGGCGCCATCGGCGGCCCGTTCACAGTGCCACCCCGGTGGCCGCGCACACTTGCTCGCGTGCGCTGGCCGAGAGCCATCATCCACCTCGACCTCGACGCCTTCTACGCATCGGTCGAGCAGCTGCGGCGGCCGGAGCTGCGCGGCCTGCCGGTGATCGTGGGCGGCGCCGATCCGGGACACACGGCCCGGGGGGTCGTCTCCGCCGCCTCCTACGAGGCCCGCCGCTACGGCGTCCACTCGGCGATGCCGCTGAGCCAGGCGCTCCGTCTCTGCCCCCGCGCCGTCCTCCTCCCCGTCGACTTCCCCGCATACCGGCGGGCATCGGCAGCCGTCTTCAGCCTGGCCAGGCAGGTGACGCCCCTGGTGGAGCCGCTCTCGCTCGATGAAGCCTATCTGGACGTCACCGCCACCCCCGGGGATCCGGCGGAGACGGCCATGGGGCTTCACGACCGCATCCTCGGCGAGACCCGGCTGGAGGCCAGCTTCGGAGTGGCCACGTCCAAGACCCTGGCCAAGATCGCCTCGGACCTGCGCAAGCCACGCGGCTTCGTGGTCGTTCCCCCCGGTGAGGAGGAGGCGTTCCTGGAACCGCTGCCGCTCCGGGCCCTTCCCGGGCTGGGGCCGGCCACCGAGCGAGCCCTCTCGGGGCTGGGCCTGAGGACGCTGGGCGACCTCGCCCAACAGCCGGTCGCTCTCCTGGAGCGAAAGCTGGGCCGCGCCGCCGCCCTCTCCCTGAGCCGGCGATCCCGAGGCATCGACACCTCCGCGGTGACGCCGCCCCAGGCGCCCAAGTCGATCTCCCGCGAGGAGACCTTCGGGCGCGACACCGACGACCTCGGCCAGCTTCGCGAGCGGCTCGTCCACCTCTGCGCCGATGTGGCCCGCAGCCTGCGCTCGGCGCACCTCACCGCCAGGACGGTGAGCCTCAAGCTCCGCTACTCGGACTTCACGACCATCACCCGCCAGCTCACCCTCGGCGCTCCCAGCGACACCGAGGCCGCGCTCACCGCGGGAGCCGTGGCCCTGCTGAGCGCCGCGCATCGCCCCGGGCGCCCCATCCGGCTGCTCGGCGCGGGGGTGCACAACCTGGAGGCAGCCGCCCAACTCGATCTCTTCGCGGAGCCGGTGAGCGCTCGCGACCGGCGCATCGACGCCACCGTGGACGCGCTCCGCCGGCGCTTCGGCCCCGAGGCGATGCGGCGAGGCGCGGCGGCGGGCGAGACACGCGACCTGGACTGGCATCGCGAGGACCTGGCTGAGCCCGGCGACGACGCCTGAGCCGGCGGTCCGGGACGGGCCCCGCGCCCGGCTTCGCCCCCAGCCCGAGCCGGTCCGCCGGCGGGCTCAGTCCCCGGCCTCACCCTCGTCGGATGCGTCGTCGAGGTACTGGACGATGTCGGCGTCGTAGATCTCCCGGGCGGTGGCGAGGAGGCCGGCGACCAGCTCCACCCGCTCCTGGCTCCACTGCAGCGCCGCGGCCAGCTCGGTGCCGGTGGGTTCGCGTCCGGAGCGATGCCGCAGCTCGACCTGGGCCGCCTCCAACCGCCGGGTGTCCTCCACCAGCGACGCCGCCGAGGCTGCGGCCTCCCGTTCTCGCTCGATGACCCGGTCCAGGTGACCGCCGACCACCCGGCGGATGTAGCCCGCCAACTGGGCGCCACGGCCGCCCCGGTCGAGGAACTCCTGGACCGCGACGATCGCCGCCATCGATCCCTCCTGGTAGAGGTCGATCACCTCGACGCCCCGGTCGCGGCGGGTGACGGCCTGGTCGAGCACCACTCCCAGGGAATGCTCGACCAGCTCCTGCCGCGCTCCAGCGTCCCCGGCCCGGGCAGCTTCGATGAGCCGCTCGGCGGCTTCCCCGGACAGCTCGGGGTGGGCATGGGCGTGAGCCGCGAGGGCGTCCATCTCGGTGTCGTCCGCCCGTGCTCCCACCCGGGACACCTCAGCCGCCAACGGCCGCCTTGCCGTCGAACGAAGCGGCGAACTGCTCCGCCGCCCGGGACACCTCGCGCCGGGCGGCCGGCGCGCTCGCCTTCTCGATGGCCAGGCCGGCCAGGCCGCCGCCCACCGAGTAACGCGCGGACAGCTCCACCCGCGAACCTGCTCTGGCAGGTCTGACGGTGGCCACGATGGTGAGGTCCAGCCCCTCCTCCAGGGTCATCACCACCCGCTTGGGCCGGGCCGCCTCGGCACACACCAGGACGCCGCGGAGGTGCCGGCCGGCGATGCCCACCTCGACCTCATAGCGCGCCCCGGCTCCCCGAGCCGGACCGCCGACGTGACGCAGCCCCCGCACCGCGGGCAGCCACGCCGCATGCTCCAGGTCCAGCAGGACGTCGTGGGCCTCGCCGGGTGGAACCGGGACGGTGACGTCCGCGGCGGCTTCGATCAATGGGTCATCTCCGATCCCACCGTATCACCGTCGCACACGAGCTTCGGGGCAGCGGCGCACGGAGTCTCCGTCGCTCCGTGACCGGCTCGTGGTCACGAACTCGCCGGCGGCTCCGCTAGTGTGATCGCCATGGTCGCATGGGCGCTGCTGATGGCACTCGTCGTCGTCGCCGCCACGACCGCGGTGACCCTGCTGGCCCGGGCGCTCGAGCGCAGCCGTGGGCGGGCGGCCGAGCGCGAGCGCGAGCTGGGGGCCGTCGCCGCCCGGCTTCGATCGGTGGTCGACTCGGTGACTGACGCGATCCTCATCACCGACGGCGAGGGCCAGGTGACCCTGGCCAACCCGGCCGCCGCTCAGCTCTTCGCGGCCGTCCCGGCCGAGCTCGCGGCGTGCCACATCGAGCAGCTGGTGCCCGCCTTCCGCGGCGATACAGCGAACCCGCCTGGCCCCGACCCAGCCCGCACCCCGCCGGAGGGGCGGGAGAGCGCGGCCGCCGCCCGGGAGCCGGCCGGGATGGCCGCCTTCCGGCGCGATGGCAGCAGCTTCCAGGCCATCCTGGACACCACTCCGGTGGTCGGGGGCGAGGGCCGGATCGTGGTGGTGCGGGACCTCGACCAGGTCCGCGCTCGCGCGGCGGCGATGACCCCGCCTGCCCTCCACGACCCGCTCACCGGACTGGCCAGTGAGCACCAACTGCGTGCGCAGCTCGCCGCCCGGCTGCAGTCCGCCGGCACCCGCAAGATGCCATTCAGCCTCTTCCTCGTCGACATCGACGATTTCGCGGTCGTCAACCGGGAATGGGGCCACGGGTTCGGGGACCGCTTGCTCGCGGCCGCCGCGGAGCGGCTGCGCCAGACCCTGCGCACCTCTGACGTGGTTAGCCGCCTCGGTGGCGATGACTTCGCGGTCATCCCTGGGGGAAGCGCCACCCCGGCGTCGAGCGCCAGGATCGCCCGCCAGGTGCTGGCCGCCTTCAAGGAGCCGTTCACGATCGACGGCCGGTCGCTGGAGGTCAGCGTCAGCATCGGCATCGCCAACTTCCCGGACCACGGAGACGACGCCGAGAGCCTGCTCAGCCATGCGGAGACGGCGCGGCTGGCCGCCACCCGGGCCCGGCGGAGATGGATGGTCTACAACCAGGGCGACGAGGCCGACGAGGTGGAGAGCCGCGCGGTCCGGCTCACCGAGCTGCGCCGAGCCCTCGACGACCAGGAGCTGGAGCTCTTCTACCAGCCGCTGGTGCGGGTGGCTGATTCCGGCCTGGTCGCCCTCGACGCCACAGTGCGCTGGCGGCACCGCCGCCTGGGCCTGCTGGTGCCCGACCAGTTCGTCCGCGCCGCGGAGCAGAGCGAGATCATCCGGGCGCTGACCCGATCGATCTTGGGGATGGCGGTGGAGCAGCAGGCCCGCTGGCGGGATCAGGGCAACGATCTCCACGTGGTCGTCAAGATCGCCGGCCGCAATGTCCAGGACCCCCAGCTCCCGCGTGCCCTTGCCGGGCTGCTCGAGCGCTGGGAGGTGCCGGCGGCGCGGCTGTCGCTGAGCGTCGACGAGAACACCGCGCTGGGTTCGACGTCCTCGGTACTGCGGGCGCTGGCCGACCTCGGCGTGCGGATCGCGATCGACAACTACGGCTCCGGGTCGGGGCCCCTGGTCCGCCTGCGGGCTCTCCCCTTCACCGAGCTGCGCCTCGATGCGGCGGTGGTCGCATCAGTGCGCGAGGAGGGCGGCGAGGCTGGCCTGGTGAGGGGCACCCTGGAGCTGGCTCACGCGCTTGGCCTGACGGTGGTGGCCAAGGGCGTCGACGACGAGGCCACCCTGCTGGCCCTTCAGCGGCTCGGCTGTGACGCCGCCGAAGGCCGCCTCTGGGGTGACCCGGTGCCCTCGGGCGCGGTCATCCCGCTGCTCCGCCTGCTCGCCCGGCAGTCCCGGTTCCCCGGCCTCGGCAACTACCGACCCGACGAGCCGTCCTCCCACAAGGCGGGTGGGGTGCCCTTCCCGGAGGTCTCGCCGGGCGCCTGACGCAGCGGGCGGAGCGCCCGGCGGGAGGTATGCGGGGGGCAGTGCCCCCCACGTGCAGTCGGGCAAGCTGAGGCGGGGGGTATGCGGGGGGCAGCGCTCCCCACGTGCAGTCGGGCAAGCTGAGACGGGAGGTATGCGGGGGGCAGTGCCCCCCACGTGCAGTCGGGCAAGCTGAGGCGGGGGGTATGCGGGGGGCAGCGCCCCCCGCATGTGTACACTCGGCCGGCCTATGACGTCCCCCCTTGGGATCGCCGTGCTCGGCGCGGGCACCGTCGGCTCGGCGGTCGCCCGGGAGCTGATGGAGCATCGGGACCGGCTCGCCACCAGAGCCGGTGGTCCATTGCGCCTCCTCTGCGTGGCGGAGCGAGACCGGCGGCGACTGGACGGGGTCGACCTGCCCGGAATCCACGTGATCGCGGATGCCGGCGACGCAGTGGGATGGCCCGGTGTCGATGTCGTCGTCGAGCTGCTGGGCGGGCTGGAGCCGGCCGGCACGCTGATCGACGCGGCGCTGGGCTCGGGCCTCGGAGTGGTGACCGCCAACAAGGCGGTGATCGCCCATCGCGGCCATGAGCTCGCCGGACGGGTCCGGCATGGGAGCGGAGGCCTTGCCTTCGAAGCGGCGGTGGGAGCCGCCATCCCCGTCTTGGGGATGCTCCGCGATTCCCTGGGCGGTGACGAGGTCCGCGGCATCACCGCGGTGATCAACGGCACCACCAACTTCGTGCTGGACAGGCTGGAGGCGGGTGCGGACTTCGCGGGCGCGGTGGCCGAGGCCCAACGGCTGGGCTACGCGGAGGCCGACCCCGCCGCGGACCTGGACGGCCACGACGCCGCCCAGAAGCTCTGCATCCTGGCCTGGTTCGGGCTGGGGGCCCGGGTGTCGCCTGAGCAGGTGAGGCGGCGCGGCATCCGGGGACTCACCTCCGAGGATGCCTCAGCGGCCGCGGCCTCGGACGCCGCCATCCGCCTGGTCGCCGCGGCGGCACGGTCGGACGCCGGGCTCAGCCTCAGCGTCCAGCCCACCCTGGTGCCCCGCTCCCATGCGCTGGGAGGCGTCCGAGGAGCCGACAACCTCGTGCTGGTGGAGAGCGACCTGGCGGGTACCCTCCTGATCGGCGGCCGGGGCGCCGGGGCCGGCGCCGCCGCCAGCGCGGTGCTCAGCGACCTGGTCGCGGTGGCCCGGGCCCGCCGGGAGCAGCGTGCGGTGCCGCTCCCCGGTGCCGCCCCGGTGCCGATTGCCGGCGACGAGGAGGCCGAGACATCGGCCTGGCTCCGCCTCCGGGTGGAGCGGAACCCCGACGCTCCGGCGATCGTGGCCCAGATGCTCGAGGACCGCGGCGTCCGGGTGGAGCGGATGGGACGGAGCGGCAGCGGCGCCGAGCTGACCGTGGAGACCGGCGCTGCCCCGCGGGCGGTGCTGGATCGCGCCCTGGAGACGCTCGACACGGTCCCGGTGCTCGAGGAGGTCGAGCAGGTCCTCGACCGGCTGGAGGCGAGCCGATGAGCACGGCCGCCGGGATCCGCAGCCGGGGGGTGCTCCTCCGCTATCGCGAGCACCTCCCGATCACCGCATCCACGCCGATGATCACCCTGGGCGAGGGGGACACACCGCTCATCGAGTCCCGCGGCATCGCCGTCGAGCTCGGGCTGCGTTCCCTGCACTTCAAGTTCGAGGGGCTGAACCCCACCGGGTCCTTCAAGGACCGGGGCATGGTGGTCGCGGTGGCCAAGGCGCTGGAGGGCGGCAGTCGGGCGATCATCTGCGCTTCCACGGGGAACACCAGCGCCTCGGCGGCCGCCTATGGGGCCCGATTCGGGCTCCGCACCGTGGTGGTGGTGCCCGCCGGCAAGATCGCGATCGGCAAGCTGGTCCAGGCACAGGTTTTCGGAGCCACCGTGCTGATCATCGAGGGCAACTTCGACGCCGCCCTCCAATCGGTGCGCGAGCTCGCCGAGTCCCACCCCGTGACCCTGGTCAACAGCGTCAACCCCCATCGCATCGAGGGTCAGAAGACGGCGGCGTTCGAGATCGTCGACGAGCTCGGCGACGCCCCCGACGTCCTCGCCATCCCGGTAGGCAACGCCGGCAACATCACCGCTTACTGGCGCGGATTCCGCGAGTACCGGGCGGCGGGACGGACCTCGCTGCTCCCCCGGATGATCGGAGGCCAGGCAGCCGGCGCCGCCCCGCTGGTCTTGGGCCGGCCGGTGCCCGACCCGCAGACGTTCGCCACCGCGATCCGGATCGGGAACCCCGCCTCCTGGTCAGGGGCGGTGGCGGCCCGAGACGATTCCGAGGGTCTGATCGACGCGGTCTCGGACGCCGAGATCGCGGCCGCCCAGCGGGACCTGGCGGCAGCGGAGGGCATCTTCTGCGAGCCGGCGTCGGCGGCCTCGCTCGCGGTGCTGCGAAAGGCGGTGGCCGGTGGGGCGGTCGCCCGGGGCGCCCGGGCGGTCTGCGTGCTCACCGGCAACGGTCTCAAGGATCTCCCGGCGGTGAGCGACGGCCTGGCCCCGCCCCGCTCCGTGATCGGGACGCCGGCGAGCATCGCCGACGCCATCGGCCTCTAGCACGGGGATGGCAGTCTCGCCCGGACTGCGGCGGCGGCGGGTTCGGAGCGCCCGGCCGTGCGGGTGACCGTCCGGGTCCCGGCGACCGTCGCCAACCTCGGGCCGGGCTTCGACATCCTGGCCCTGGCGGTGCAGCTCCAGAACGAGGTGGAGGCGCGGAGCGACGGCGCGGGGGGGCTCACCATCGACCCCGGCCCCGGCGCCCCCGCGGATCTCAGCGACCCGGCCGGCAACCTGATCTGCCGAGCCTACGTCTCAGCCTGCGAGGCGGCCGGGGTGCCGCCGCCGGGGGCCGAGCTCCGCTGCCGCACCGCCATCCCGCTGGGACGTGGCCTCGGCTCCAGCGCCGCGGCAGCTCTGAGCGGGGTGCTGGTCGCCAACGCCCTGGCCGGGCTCGGCTGGGACGAGAACGAGGTGATCACCCATGCCGCGGCCCTGGAGGGGCATTCCGACAATGTCGCTGCGGCCATGCTCGGTGGCCTGGCCGTCTGCGTGAGGGGCGGGCCGGTCGTCCACCTGGAGGTTCCCGAGGAGCTGCGCGCCGTCGTCTTCCTGCCCGAGGGCGAGATGAGCACCCCGCTGGCGCGGCAGGTGGTTCCGCACTCGTTCAGCCGGGAGGACGCGGTCCACAACGCGGCGCGCTGCGCCCTGCTGGTGGCGGCGATGCTGACCGGGCAGCTGAATCTCCTCGGAGAGGCGATGCGCGACCGCTGGCACCAGCCCGCCAGGAGCGAGCTCATGCCCCACGTGCCGCTGCTGATCGAGACCGCCCTGGAGGCGGGCGCCCATGGAGCCTGCCTGGCCGGTTCGGGACCGTCCGTGCTCGCCCTGGTGAGCGGGGATCCGGCCCCGGTTGCGGCGGCCATGGACGCGGTGGCACGGCGCAGCGGGGTGGCCGGCGGCTCGATGACCTACCGGGTCCGCAACTTCGGCGCCCGGGTGGACCTGGCGCCGTGAGCGACGGCTGCGTCGTCCAGAAGTTCGGGGGCAGCAGCGTGGCCAGCGCCGAGCTGATCCAGCGCGTGGCCAAGCGGATTGCGGTCACCCGATCGACGCGCGAACGGGTGGTGGCGGTGGTGAGCGCCATGGGCGACAGCACCGACGAGCTGCTCAGCCTCGCCCACAAGATCAACCCGGCGCCGCCGAGCCGCGAGATGGACCAGCTTCTCTCCACCGGCGAGACCATCACCGCTCCCCTCATGGCCATGGCCCTGGAGGGCCTGGGGGTGGCCGCGATCTCGCTGACCGGGCTGCAGGCCGGGATCCGGACCAGCAACATCCATCGCAGCGCCCGGATCGTCGACATCGTCCCGCAGCGCATCATCGAGGAGCTGGAGCGCGGCAAGGTGGTGGTGGTCGCCGGCTTCCAGGGTGCCACCGAGGACCTGGACATCACCACCCTGGGCCGGGGCGGCTCGGACACCACCGCGGTCGCCCTGGCGGTGGAGCTGAAGGCGGACCGCTGCGAGATCTACAGCGACGTGGCCGGCGTCTACACCGCCGATCCCCGGATCGAGCCGAGGGCTCGGCTGATCCGCGAGATCGCCTACGCCGAGATGCTAGAATTCGCCGCCGTCGGCGCCAAGGTCATGCATCCGCGCGCCGTCGAGATCGGCGAGACCTACGCCATGCCGATCGTCGTGCGTTCGACATTCGGGGACGATCCCGGGACTCTCATCCGCCACAGCTCCGCCATGGAAGATCGGCAGAAGATCCGCGGCATCGCCCATGACGCCGGAGTCGCCAAGGTCATCCTGACCCGCGTACCCGACCGTCCGGGGATCGCCGCCACCGCGTTCACCGCCATCGGCGACGCCGGTATCAATGTGGACATCATCGTCCAAAACGTCAGCCACGACGGCTTCACCGACCTCGCCTTCACGATCGCCGAGGAGGACCTCCCCCGGGCCCGACCGATCCTGGACGAGGTGGCGCGCAGCGTGGGCGCCGAGCGGGTGGTGACCGACACCGCCATCGCCACAGTTTCGGTGGTCGGCACCGCCTTCCTGGGCACCCCGGGGATGCACGCGCGGATCTTCCGAGCCCTGTCGGCGCGGGGGATCAACGTGGAGCAGATCACCACCAGCCAGATCCACGTGACCGTGATCATCGCCCGCAACCGGGTTGCCGACGCCGTCCAGGCGCTGCACGCGGAGTTCGAGCTGGAGCAGGACTAGACGGGCATCGCCACGATGACCCGAGCCATTGCCGAGCCGCGAATCGCCTCCCCCCCGGGGCGCCGGGATCGGCTCGCCTCGGAGGTTCCCGCCGAGCCCAGGACCCGGGCGAGGACAGCCACTCCGGGCCAGCGAGTTAGGGAAATTCATGTCCACAACTACGCTGGCGAGGAGGGTTACGCTGGCGCGCCGCACGGTCCGGGCGCGGCTCGCCGAGGGGCAGCTCGGCCGATGGTGGGCGCGCGGTGGCGCTGAGCGTCGGCATCGTGGGCCTGCCCAACGCCGGCAAGTCGACGCTGTTCAACGCGCTCACCCGGGCGGGCGCCCAGGTGGGCAACTACCCGTTCACCACCATCGAGCCCAACACCGGGGTGGTGCCGGTGCCCGACCCGCGGCTCGATCGTCTCGCGGCGGTTTTCAACCCGCATCGCGTGATCCCGGCCACCGTGACCTTCACCGACATCGCCGGGCTGGTGCGCGGCGCCAGCCGGGGCGAGGGCCTCGGCAACCAGTTCCTCGGTCACATCCGGGAGTGCGACGCGATCGCCCTGGTGGCTCGAGCCTTCGAGGACCCGGACGTCAGCCACGTGGAGGGCGCGATCGACCCGGCGAGGGACCTGGAGGTCATCGAGCTCGAGCTGGAGCTGGCCGACCTGGAGACGGTCAGCCGCCGCCTGGAGCGCGCCGAGAAGACCGCCAAGCTCCAGAAGGACAAGGCGGCGGAGGCCATCGAGGCGATGCGGCGAGCGCGCGCTCACCTGGATGCCGGCCAACCGGTGCGGACGCTGCAGCTCAACACGGAGGAGCGCGGCCACCTCCGCGATCTCTTTCTGCTGACCGCAGATCCGCTCATGGTCGTGGTCAACGTCGGGGAGAACGAGGCGGGCTCAGCGCCGCCCGCCAGGGTCGCCGAACTGGCATGGCAGCACGGCGGGGACGCGCTGGTCATCTCCGCCCGCATCGAGGCCGAGATCGCGGAGCTGCCCCCGGAGGATCGCCGGGAGTTCCTCGACTCGCTGGGGCTGGAGGAGCCCGGCCTCGACCGCCTGGCCCGGGAGGCCTACGGGCTTCTCGACCTCATCACCTTCTTCACCGCCAGCGAGAAGGAGGTGCGGGCCTGGACCCTGCGGCGGGGCGCGACCGCGGTCGACGCCGCGGGGACCATACACACCGACTTCGCCCGCGGGTTCATTCGCGCCGAGGTGGTGGACGCCGAGGAGCTGATCGGGGCTGGTTCCTACGCCGCGGCGAGGGACGCGGGCAAGCAGCGGCTGGAGGGGCGAGACTACGTCGTCCGTGATGGCGACGTCGTCCACTTCAGGTTCAATGTCTGAGCGTCGCCTCGGCCTCCCCGAGGGCGGTATCAACGGGCAACTCGATGTCTGAGCGGCTCCTGGGTATCGCCGGCGTCGGGCTGATCGGCGGCTCCGTGGGCATGTCGGCCCGCCGCTCCGGATGGGAGGTGGTGGGCGTCGACTCGCCCGAGACCGTGGAGCGGGCCGTCGGGCTGGGGGCCGTCGATCGAGGCGGCCGGCTCACCGACCTCCGCGAGGCCGAGATCGTGGTCCTGGCCGCCCCCGTATCGCTGATCCCGGGCCTGCTCAGCGACCTGGCCCCCACCGGTGCCCTGGTCACCGACGTGGGCAGCACCAAGGCCGCGATCGTCCGCGGCGCCGCTGCGGCGGGGGTACGGCGCTTCGTGGGCGGCCATCCCATGGCGGGGGGCCGCCTCGCCGGGGTTGCCAACGCCAGCCCCGACCTCTTCCGCCGGGCCCGCTATTTCCTGACCCCGACCGGCGACACCCTGCCTGAGGCCTACGCGCGGATCACCCAGTTCGTCCGCGAGGATCTCGGGGCCGTGCCGACCGCCGTCGACCCGGAGCGCCACGACCTGCTGGTGGCAGCGCTCTCCCATCTCCCCCACCTGCTGGCCGTGGCCCTGCTTCAGGTCACCGCCGAGATCTCACCCGACGCCCTGGCCTTCGCGGGACCTTCGTTCCGCGACCTGACCCGGGTGGGGGCCTCCAGCCCCGGGCTCTGGGCGGACATCCTGGCCGAGAACGCCAGCGCCGTCCGCCAGGTGTTCGAAGCCTTCAGCGAGGCCATGCGCCGCCTCGAGGGCGACATCGGCGACCGGCCCGCCATCGAGCGCCACTTCTCCAGGGCGGGCGCCGCCTACGAGGCGCTCGGGGGGATCCTGATCGAGCGGAGCGGGCGGAACGCCGACATCGCGATCCCCATCGAGAATCGGCCGCGGGTCCTGGCCCGGGTCACCACCCTGATGGGCTCCAACGACATCAACATCCTCGACCTCTACATGGAGCACTCGGACACGCAGCACGCCGCCCTGGTGCTGACCATCGACGCCGGCTCGGTGGAGCGCGCCCTCGGGCTGCTCCGCGACGCCGGCTTCCGGGCCGAGCAGCTGACCGACGAGTAGCGGAGGGATCGGGCCAGGCCGGTCCGCCTCGTCCCGAGCGAGCCGACCGAGGAAGCCTGCGGCTAGCCCGAGCTGCGGTCAGCGACCAGGCGGAGCACGCTCGGCCGCGGGGCGCGGACGACGTCGCGGCGCATCAGGTAGTTGAGGGTGACCACAGCCGCCACCAGCATCACGGCGCCGACGACCATCCAGGGGTTCAGCTGCAGCCCGAAGCCGCCAAACCGCCAGACCAGGTGGGGCGGCAGGGTGTAGATCAGAAACAGGGCCGCCGGGTAGCCGAGCTCGGCGAAGGAGGAGACCGAGGCCGGGGTGCTCGAGAGCGCCCGGTAGTACAGCACCATGGCGATGAGCCCGGGGATGAGCGCGATGCCCAGGAAGGTCGGGATCTGGCCGGGGGCGTACTTGCCGAACCCGCCCGCCGCGGGGTCGGTGAGCATCAGCACCAAAAGCACTGGCAGGGCGAGCACGAAGCGCATCGCCGAGGTGGAGGCGAAGGAGATCCCGGTGAGCGCGTACCGCCCCAGCACCGTACCCGCCGCCCAGAGGAGCACCGCCCCCAGGACGTAGCCGGCGGCGAGGAGCTGCACCTGCGGGGCGGCGACGTTGGTGGAGAAGGCGATCAGCGCCGCCCCGCCGAGGGCGACCGCGGCCAGCGGCCAGAAGACGGGACGGCGGCGCTCCCGCAGGAAGATCCAGGCCAGAACGGCTCCGAAGACCGGCTGGAGGAAGTAGAGGAGGTACACCTCGGAGGTGATGCCGAGACTGGCCTGGTGACTGAGACCGGGAGAGTAGGCGAAGGTCAGCGACTTGGTGAAGAGCACGGTGGCGAACGCCTGGGGGCCGACCCCGATCGCGGCGAGGACCAGCCAGGTGCGCCACGAGGCACGGCGCAGCTCCCGGGCCACCCGTCGGGCGACCGGGATGAAGCAGAGGCTGATGATGAGGGTCTCGCCCAGGACGATCTGGCTGGCGGACAGGCCCTCGGAAACCAGCGCGGGCCGGAAGAAGGTGTCCACCGCCCACATCGCCGCCGCCGCGGTGATGAGCACGGCCGAGTACCGGTCGATGAAGCCGCGGCGCCCCGCGCCCTCCGCCGTTCGGTCGCGACCACTCATCTGAGGCCGAGGTTACCAGGGGCGCCGGCCCTCCCGGCTTCCTTCGCCTCGGTCGCCTCGCTACCTCGGCCCTGGTACGCGTGCCGGTACCAGGGCGTCGTCCGCTCGGCGCCCGAAGCCTTTGGCTTCGTCGCCTCGCTACCTCGGCCCTGGTAGGCTTCGGGGCAGCGAGCCATGGCCAAGAAGACACGCAGGCAGAAGCAAAGGGCCTCCACCCGTCAACCCGCCCTGGCGCAGTCGCGGACGCGTCCGGCCACAGGCGGCCCGACCGCCCCGGTGAGACCTCCGATTCCGGCGGCTCCGGGTCAGTCGATGGCCGCAGAGGCGGCGGACCGGCAGCCGTCCCCGCAGGTCACCGTGCCGGCGACCGCGCCGGCAGCCGCCCCGGCCCACCCCGTCCCCCATGAGGAGGGTCCGGGCCGGCGGCGGGTCGAGCGCCTGACCCCGGCGGGGCAGGGGCAGGCCTCCGCCAGCGAGGGGAGCCTCCGCCAGCAGCGCCAGGCGGCCCAGCGGACTCGCGCATGGAGCGCCGCCTCGATGGTGGCGCCCCTGGACAGCGACGACCCAGCGATCCCCTTCGACCGCGTGCCCTATGTGCCGGCCGACCTCCGCCGAGTCGCGATCATCGCCGGCTTGATGGTGATCCTCATCCTGATCGCCTGGGCTGTGGTCACCCACGTCGTCTCCTCCTGAACGGACCCGGCAATGCGGGTGATCCTCTACACCGGCAAGGGCGGGGTGGGCAAGACGACGGTGGCGGCCGCCACCGCGGTGCGCTGCGCCGAGCTGGGCCAGCGGACCCTGGTGATGAGCACCGACGCCGCCCACAGCCTGGGCGATTCCATCGACATGGAGGTCGGGGAAGACCCGACACCGGTCGCTCCCAACCTCTGGGCGCAGGAGGTCAACGCCCTCCGTGAGATGGAGGCGCACTGGGACCGGATCCACGTCTACCTCAGCACCCTCTTCGCCTCGCAGGGCGCCGACGACATCGTGGCCGAGGAGCTGGCCTCCCCGCCGGGCATGGAGGAGGTCGCCTCGCTGATGCAGATCAAGCGCCACCGGGCGGCAAACAAGTACGACACCCTGATCGTGGACTGTGCCCCCACCGGCGAGACCCTCCAGCTGCTCGCCTTCCCCGACATCGCCAGCTGGTACCTGCAGAAGCTGTTCCCGGTCTCGCGCCGGGTGATGAAGGTGGCCCGGCCGGTGGTCCAGCCCTTCGTCAACATCCCGCTTCCCGCTGACGACATCTTCGGTCACGTCAGCAGGCTGCTGCTCGACCTGGAGAGCATGAAGCAGATCCTCAACGACCCCGCCACCTGCACCGTCCGGCTGGTGCTGAACCTCGAGAAGATGGTGCTCAAGGAGGCCCAGCGCGCCTTCACCTACCTCAGCCTGTACGACTACCTCACCGACCTGGTGGTGGTGAACCGGGTGCTGCCGGACGAGATCACCGACCGCTACTTCGCAGCTTGGCGCAAGGTGCAGGATCGCTACAACGACTCGGTGCGAACCCTCTTCGACCCGATACCGATCCGGAGGAGCAAGCTCTTCGATCACGAGATCGTGGGCCTGGAGCGGCTCGGCGAGCTGGCCGACGCGCTGTTCGCCGACGAGGACCCCGCGCAGGCCTACTATCACGTGGTGCCGCAGCGGCTTCGCAAGGTGCACGGCCAGTACGAACTGATGCTCCAGCTCCCCTTCATCTCCAAGGACGAGGTCGAGGTCACCCACCGGGAGGGCGAGCTCTTCGTCACCGTGGGCCCCTACAAGCGGGAGATCTCGCTGCCCCGGGCGCTGAACGGGAAGCGGGTGAGCCGGGCCCGCCTCGACGAGGGCCTGCTCCACCTCACCTTCGTGGCCACGAAGTCGTGAACCGGCTGCCGTCAGGGTCGCGGAAGAAGAGCTTTTCATCGTCTTGGCAAAGGAGCGCACATGACTGAGAGCAGCGGCCCCATCCCGGCCCGAATCCTCGAGGAGCTGTCCCGTCGTGTCGGCGAGCTGGTGCCTCCGGAGGCGGCCGCGCATCTCATGCGGGCTCAGCGCGAGCTGGTGCTGGCCCTGACGGCGCTGGTCCAGCACAACACCCGCAAGGGCGGCCGGACCACCGCGAGCGGGCGGCGCAGCTCAGCGTCGCGGACCCGCCGCCCCCGCCACGTCACCATCGATTGACGCTCAGCCAGAGGCTGGCAGCGCTTCTCTTCCCGGACAGGCCGTCGCGGGGAGGGCTGCCATCGCTCGAGGTCGGCGGCACGGCCTGGCCGGTGAACGGCGCCCAGCTCGTCATCCTCGACCGGGGCCGGGTGCTGCTCCAGCTGCGGCCGTGGCCCCCGGGATGGGAGCTGCCGGGCGGCCACTGCGAGACCGGGGAGACCCCGGCCGAGGCCGCGGTTCGGGAGACCCAGGAGGAGACGGGGTTGACCGTGCGCGCCCTCGACCTGGTCGGCGTGTACAGCTGGGAGGGACTGCGCAACGCCGGTGACGCCGTCTACCTCGGCGAGGTGAGGGGCGGACGGCCTCGACGGAGCATCGAGGCGTGGGCGGTGGCGCGGTTTCCCTACGCCCGGCTTCCGCGGACCCTCTTCCCCTGGGACCGCCAGCGGGTCCTGGACGCGGTCAGCCGGGCGCGCGGCGACGCCCCGGTGCACCGGATCCAGCCCATCACCGTCCGTCACGTCCTCAACTTCGGAACCCAGTGGATGCGGACGCCCATCGACGCCCTCACCGGCCAGGGGCGGAAGCGGACTCGCGCTTGACCGCGCTGCTCCTCATCGGTGCGCTGGTCCTCATCGTCGTCGCCGCCGAGCTCTTCACCAACGCCGTCGAGTGGGCCGGCTACCTGCTGCGGCTGGGCACCGGGGCGACCGGGAGCCTGCTGGCGGCGCTCGGCACGGCGCTGCCGGAGACGGTGGTCGTGGTGGTCGCGCTGCTGGGAGGCGCGGCTCAGTCGGACCGGATCGCGGCCGGCGCGGTGCTCGGATCCTCGTTTCTGCTGCTCACCCTCGGCGGTGCCGTGACCGGAGCCGCGGCACTGGCACGGCGGGACGGGCGCCGTCTCCAGGCCGAGGCCTCGCAGGTGCGCCGCGATCTGGGCACCTTCCTGAGCGCGTTCGGCTGTGCCGTCGCCTCGAGCCTGGTCGACCGCCCGCAGCGGGTGGTCATCGGCGTCCTTTTGCTTCTCCTCTACGCCGGATACGCGGGGGGGACCCTGCGGGAAAAGGGGAAGGAGGGGAGGATGCCGGAGCCACTGCATTTCGTCCGCTGGCGCACCGACCCCCCGCCGGGTGCGGTGGTGGCCATCCAGCTGATCGTCGCGGTGGCGTTGCTGGTGGTCAGCTCAGACCTATTCGTCCATGGCCTGCAGGGGGCGGCGTCGAGCCTCGGCATCGACCCCCTGATCCTGGCCGTGATCATCGTTCCGTTCGCCACCGAGCTTCCCGAGGCGGCCAACAGCGCGATCTGGGTGCACGCCCGGGACGACGGCCTGGCGCTGGGCAACGTGTTCGGGGCGGCCGCCTTCCAGGCCTGCATCCTCGGCTTCGTGGGGATCTCTTTCACCTCCTGGGACCCCAAGCACCTGGGCGCGGCCGGGCTGATCAGCGCCGGCTGCGCCTTCGGCGCCGGGCTGTACCTGCTCGGCGTGCTGCGTCGCGGGCAGGCCCACGGAGGGTGGCTGCTGGTAGCCGCGCTCCCCTGGGTCGGCTACGCAGCCGCCGCCCTGGCACTGCACGGGCGGTTGGGCTGATCCTCGGCCGCGGTGGCAGCCAGCCGCCGGTCGGCGTGGTCCTCGGCCGCCGTGGAAGCCAGCCGCCGGTCGGCATGGTCCTCAGCCGCGGCGGCGTGGCTGTGCGATCTGATCAGTGCCGGCGCCCGCCCGGGCCGCCGCCGCCGTTCCAGCGTCCACCCGGGTCATGGTTCCAGGCAGTTGGCCAGGACGGATCCGGATGGACCCAGGTGGCCGGCGGGGTCGGGAGCGGGTAGCCGTGGGGCAGCGCGGCGGGGCTGGGTTGCGCCGGGGGCTTGACGACGCTCAGTTGCGGCTTGGCCGGATGCGAGGCCGGTGACGGAACGGGGTTCGGCGGCTTCGAGAGGATGACGACGCTGGTGGCGTCGACGGTGTTCGAGCCTGCCGAGGTCCCGTAGACCACCACCTCGTCGCCCACCAAGACGTTGGCGTAGGTCGGCGGGCTCACTCCTCGCTCGCTGTACGTCGTCGACGCCGACAGGTCCACCGTCCAGGTCACGTCCTTACAGGCAGTCACCGTGAAGCTGCCGCTGCTGCTCGCCGGCGCGGTCGCCACCTTGCCCACCACCACCGGCTTCTGGATGATCACCACGCTGGTGGCGTCGACGGTGTTCGAGCCTGCCGAGGTCCCGAAGACCACCACCTCATCGCCCACCCCAATGTTGGCGTAGGTCGGCGAGCTCACTCCCTGCTCGCTGTACGTCGTCGACCCCGACAGGTCCACCGTCCAGGTCACGTCCTTCCAGGCAGTCACCGTGAAGCTGCCGCTGCTGCTCGCCGGCGCGGTGGCCACCTTGCCCACCACCACCGGCTTCCGGATGATCACCACGCTGGTGGCGTCGATGGTGTTCGAGCCTGCCGAGGTCCCGAAGACCACCACCTCGTCGCCCACCCCGATGTTGGCGTAGGTCGGTGAGCTGACCGCCCACTCGCTGTAGGTCGTCGACGCCGAGAGGTCCACCGTCCAGGTGGCGTTCTTCCAAGCGGTCACCGTGAAGCTGCCGGTGCTGCTCGCCGGCGCGGTCGCCACCATGCCGACGATGGCCGGCATCTGATGGTGCGTCTTGGGCGCTCCACCTCCCCAGCCGAATCCACCCCAGGGGGCGGCGCCGACGGCGGTGGCACCGACGCCTACCAGCGTGAGCGCGAGGGCTCCGCCGACCACCCACTGGGTGAGCCGGCGGCGCGGCAGCACCCGAGCCAGCACCCGGCGTGCCTTGGCAGCGATCGGAGCGGCGAGCCTCATGGATCTCTCCTCCTGAGCGCTGACGGGAGCCCCCTCCGGGTCGAGACCAGCGACGGCGGGAGCCCCGAGGGGACTGCATCCCGCCCGTCGGTGCCCAGGCTAGCGCGCCCGCCCCACGGCTGTCACGCGGGCGTCACCACTCTGTGACGCCGTGCAACGCCCGGGAGCCGCCCCGCGGGAGTCGCCCGGAGACCGCCCGCCCCACAGAGGCCGATGGCCGGTTCGGCACCGTCCGGGATGTCCGTGCGGTGCCCGGCAGCCCTGCCTAGCCGCCCATGGGCAGGAGCACCACCTCAGAAGCCGTGCCGCCCGCTATGCCGGCAGCGCCGGAGGGCAACGACAGGTCGACGGCGCCGCCAGAATCCAGGGACCGGGAGCAGGCCTGGTGCAGCCGGCGGAAGGCAAACGCGGCGAGCACGGTGAAGACCACCACCTGGCCGACGCGGAGCCAGAAGGCCAGGTCCGCGCCGCCGTGCCACACCAGCACACGGGCCGCGTCATGGGGCCAGATCGCGGTGAAGAAGAGGAGGTCGCCGGCAATGTGGATGGGCAGAGCCGGCAGCACTGAACGGGTGAGGCAGGCGATGGCGCCGAAGACCACCCCGACCGTGAAGTAGAAGAGCAGCTTGGTGGGCGCGAAGCCCTGGGTCGGGCCGTGATACAGGGCAAAGAAGAGCGAGGAGAGAAGCACCGCGGTGGCGGGCGCGAAGCGGCGCTCCAGCAACACCTGTCCGTAACCCCGGAATGCGGACTCCTCGGTGATCGGTGAGACCAGCGACCCCATGATGATGGCGGCGGCGATGGTGATCGCCGGATACGCGGCGCTGCTCGGGAGGGTGGGGTTGCCGCCCGCCCCAGTCAGCTGGACGAGGACGATCCAGAGTCCCGCCAGCGCCACCAGCGACAGCGCTCCGGCGATCAGAGCCCAGGTGAAGACCCGCGGCGGCACAGCTCGGGGTCGCAGGAGAGCAGCCCGGGCGGCAGCGGCGCGGCGCGGCCAGCCTCGCCCGGCCAGCTTCCGCCAGATGAGGAGGAGAAGGATCGCCTCGACGGGAACGGACCACGGGATTCCCGGCGACGTCGAGAGATTGATGGCCAACAGTGGCCCCCAGGTGATGAAGCCCAGCGCCGCCACGGCGAAGCTGGCCACCGCCGCGAGACCAATCCGCCAGGCCGCGGAGGACGCGAACCTGGTACCGATCGTGGAGTTGGACGCGGGCCTGGTGTCGATCGTGGAGTTGGACGCGGATCTGGTGGTGGTCGTGGCAGCGGACTCGGACCTGAGGCTCATGGCTGGAATCCCTCACAGGTTGCTCGAAGGGTGAGGTCCACGCTACTGGCGCGCCGTCGCCTCAGCCAGGCACTCGCGTCGTGAGTTCCACTCGTCGGGCTGGGATCCCGCCTCCTCCACAAATGTCAGGACGCCAGCCCTTGGCGGCGAGGGTCAGGGTGTCAGCCACCCCTTCTCCTCGGCGATGCGGGCAGCCTCGAACCGGTTGCTCGCCTCCAGCTTCTGGATCGCGATCGACAGGTAGCTGCGCACCGTTCCGTTGGAGAGGTGCAGGGTTCGGGCGATGGCGTCGATGCTGGCGCCCCGAACGCTCAGCGCCAGCACGTCGCGTTCCCGTGGGGTTAGCGGACTGCTGCCCTCCCTCAAGGCAGCCACCGCCAGCTCGGGGTCGATCACCGTCTCCCCGGCCGAGGTGCGGCGCACCGCCTCGGCCAGCTGCTCGGGGGGCGCGTCCTTGAGCAGGAAGCCCGCCACGCCGCTGTCCATGGCGCGCCGAAGGAACCCGGGCCTGCCGAATACGGTGAGGATGAGCACCCGGCACGATGGCAGGAGACGCCGCAGCTCGCCGGCCACCGAGATCCCGTCGCGGCCCGGCATCTCGATATCGAGAACGGCGACATCGGGCTTCACACGCAGGGCCTCAGCGACGGCGGAGTCGCCGTCGGCGGCTTCCGCCACGACCTCGATGTCGGCCACGCGGGAGAGCAGCGCTATCAGCGCGCCGCGGATCATCGCCTGGTCCTCGGCGAGGAGCACCCGGATCATCTTGCCGCGGTCGGAAGCGAGGCGCGGAGGCGGTAGCCGCGTCCTTCTAGCGCCGTCGCCTCGAGAGTGCCGCCGATCGCGGCAAGGCGCTCCCTGACACCGGCGAGACCGGTGCCCGTTCCGAGACCGTCGAAGCCGCGGCCGTCGTCCTGGATCTCCAGGACGGTGCGCTCCGCCTCGCGGTTGAGGCGCACGAGACAGTGAGCCGCCTGGCTGTGGCGGGCCACGTTGGTGACCCCCTCGCGGAGGGCCCAGGCAAGCACGCCCTCCTCAACCGGCGACAGGGAATCGAGGCGCGATTCCACGGTCAGGTCGATGCCGGTTGCCGCCAGCAGCGCCCGGGCGGCGTCGAGCTCGGACGCGATGGTGGGCTCCCGGTAGCCGGCGACCGCGGTGCGGATGTCGCCCAGCGCCTGCCGGATGGTGCGCTCCAGCTCGCTCAGCGTGGTGCGCAGGTCAGCGGGTGCGGCGGCCGGAAGGTCGCGTCCCACCAGCTCGGCGTCGAGGATCGCCAGGGTCAGGTTCTGCCCCACCAGGTCGTGCAGATCTCGAGCGAAGCGGAGACGCTCTTCGCTGACCGCGAGACGAGCGATCTCGTCGCGGGCTGCCACCAGGTCCCGGTTGGTGAGGATCAGAAGCCGGCCCCCGCCGGCCACGGCGCCCAGGACCAGATCATCGACCAGGACCGAAGCAGCCACCAGGACGCTGGCGTGGTGGATGAATTGGATCGCCACGGCGATCAGCGAGACGCCGAGCACCACCGGGACAGCTCGGCGCAGGGGGAGCGCCGCGCCCACCGCCAGGGCGCCGAGGAGCAGCGCATCCTGGCCGGCGGCGGCGACCGCATCCAACGCCACCAGGATGAGCACGATCAGCAACGCTGCCAGCGGGGCCAGCAGGGATCGCCGGGTGTCGATCGCGACCCACCAGAACCACACCCAGGTGGGGATGCCCGCCGCGATCGCCACCCCAACCAGCGCTCGCTCTGCCGTGGACCCGTGGCCGAGCAGGTCGGTCACGCCCGCCAGGAATATCAGGGGCAGGGCGGTGAGGAGCGCGCGGCCCACGGCCAGCCAGCGATCCGTGAGGGCCATGGCCCCAGGATAGGTGCGGTCCGCCAGCCGGGGAATGACCTCGCGTCAGCGCAACGGCCTCGACAAATGTCAAGGGTGCCGCCGGCTATGTCCGGGTGATGTCCGGGTCAGCACCTGGTCGTGGTGGCCAGGGCGTTCGAGGAGTCCACATCCGGACGGCCCGGCGCGCGATTGCGGCACCCATCTCCCCACTCCGCGGTCGCGCCCGGCCGTCTCTGCCGCTATCGCTCCCGGAGCACTCCTGCCGGCGCCGGGCTTTCGCTGGGCTGCTTGCCGGGCAGGAGCAATGGGACCGCCTCGTGGCCGATGACCGCGGCCAGCAGCAGCGCCGCCCCCAGCGCCTGGATGAGGCCGAGCGGCTGCTTGCCGAGGATCACCGCGAAGAAGAGGGCCCAGGCCGGCTCCATGGCGAAGATGAGGGCGGCGCGCGTGGCGCTCATCCTCGCCTGCGCCCAGGCCTGGATGGGAAACGCCAGCGCGCTGGCCAGCACCCCGGTGATCACCACCGCACCCCAGACGGAAACGGAAGGAGCGCTGAACGAGGTGGCGCCGGCGGCGGCGAACACCACGAAGTTCGCTGCCATCTGGAGCATGGCGAGGTCCATCGGCCGCAGCCGGGGACCGTGACGGGACAGCAGCACGATCTGGACAGCGAAGCAGACGGCCGAGCCGAGGATGAGCAGGTCTCCGATGCCCACCGAGG
>Ga0187771_10000352_pt1 | contig 27464 bp, 40 predicted proteins | sample 0116_SJ02_MP15_1_FD_133139 | JGI IMG/M metagenome (GOLD analysis project Ga0187771, IMG submission 133139) | Tropical peat soil microbial communities from peatlands in Department of Meta, Colombia - 0116_SJ02_MP15_10_MG | ecosystem: Environmental > Terrestrial > Soil > Wetlands > Peat | place... | reverse complement strand
CCACAGCGTGGCTGGCGTGCTTGATCCAGGAACGGGCCTGGTCGGAACACGCCCCTATCGCTCACCGCATCACACCATTTCTGACGCCGGACTGATCGGCGGCGGCGTAATCCCGCGCCCGGGAGAAGTCTCGCTCGCCCACAACGGCCTGCTCTTTCTCGATGAACTGCCCGAATTCCCTCGCAACGTGCTGGAAGTCCTGCGCCAGCCGCTCGAAGACGGGACGGTGAGCATTGCCCGCGCCTCTATGTCGCTGACTTTCCCGGCGCGCTTCATGCTCGCCGCCGCCATGAACCCGTGTCCCTGTGGGTTTTCTCATTGCTGAAGATGGCAGGGTTCAGCCCCAGACACTCTATTTGATAGTCCGCTACACGGATGTCGGGCACCAAAGTGGCAAGGAGGTTCCGCTTTTGCTCCCGGCTCCAGTAGCGCCATTCAACGAGGGGAGCTAGAGCATCAGTCAAGGCAGCAAGGTCATCCATTGAGACCGAGGGTTCTTCCTTTGCCAGCATGTCCTCAACAATGCGAATTTCGGCTTCTACGGTCGCCAACCGGACATCTCGCTCCTTGCGAGACAGTATTCCCTCAAGAAAGGTTTCAATGACACGTTCACGTTTCCCACGCAGACGCTCAAGTTCAGAGGTCAGACGCTGGACCCGGACGACCGATTCATCGCTCTCACATCGGCGTCTCAACTCGTCAATACACGATTCCAAGAACGACGTTGCCGTTAGCTGTTCAGAAAACATCTTGTCGAGTATCGCTTCTAGCCTCTCCCGCGCCATGTACTTGGTGTTGCAAGTATGGGCCACTCGTCGTCCTTTGCAGGTGTAATAGTCATGGCGAGCCAATGCGGTATGGATAGGCTCCCCGCAGCGGGAACACGTCAGGCATCCGTTGTATATAAAACGATGCTCGTAGTCGGGTCGGCTGCGCCAGTGTTTCTTCTGCTTAACGTCCATGATCCCCTGAACCGCTTGGAAATCGGCTTCTGAGACCAGCGGCTCATCAATTACGCGCACACGAATGATTTCGTCAGGGGAACGTGCAATCTTTCTTCGGTCTGACTGACGACCGTTCTTGCTGGGATATCGTCCAGCAGCAGACGTATCCCGTTTTTTGTCTATCACCCGGAATCCAATCCAGATCGGATTCCTAAGAATCAGGTGCATCCCCCTCTGGGTGACACCTACAAGCTTCGCAAGTTGGGAATAGTTCTGGTTGCCAGCCAAGAACTGCCGGAAAGCCTCCCGCACACGCTCTGTCTCTGGCTTATAGAAGAATCCCCGATTTTTTTCGTACCCAACGCCCCACGGCAAAACTATTTCGCTCTGAGCCAGTTCCCCACGCCGCCGTTTTACTTCCTTTGCCGTCCAAATCCTCTCAAGGATGTCGGTTCTGTCTGCACCCGCCATGGCTGCTCGCAGAATGCCCATTAATCGACCTTGCTTGCTCGCAAGGTCAATGGGCCCGTCAGCGAGGTACAGAACGGTTTTTGTATCCACAAAGGCTTGAAGAAGGGCGTAATCAGCAAAATTCTCAGGACGCATTAGGCGAGAGAATTCGCGTGTGACGACGCCATGGATATCAGGCGACTGCATTAGCCGAATCAGTTCTTGAATCTCCGGAGCCTGTAACACCGCTGTGCCCGAAACATCCGAGAACTCGATTGAACGCACGATTGTCAATCCGTAAAGGGTTGCTGTGCGCTGGTTGGCATCCCGCTGTGCCGGAATTGACGCACGATCATCAGCAGCCTGTTCCTCAGTTGAGACACGGATGAGTTCGATTACGTTACGCATGGGTCTAGTCCACACAACTGCCTCGCCAGCTTCAAGGCATCCCTTTCATTGTTCGATTCTAGGGCAGCGCGTATCTCTGCGAGAAGACTATTGCGTTGCCGACCGACTTCACGGATAGCGTCCACGATTCCCGAAACCGAAGGGCGGTCCTTCAGCGAATCGTTGATCTCTGGATGGGCTTCTATTGGAAGCGGCCTGTGGGAAGGGTAGGCTAGGCTTTTTTCAGAGTGGTTTGATTGCGAGTTGTTTGAGTTCAAGCATAAAACCTCACTTCTTTTCCAAGGGCATCTCGTGCCCCCTCCGGGGGGTTGCTGGTGACCTCGGCGGGTCGTTGCAACCCGGTTTCGGCTGTCAGCCCGGTTCCCCAACTGGCACACTTCGTGTGCGCTCGGAAATTCGGTTTGAGTTCCGGTCGCCTTGGCAATGTCGAGACGACAGGAGACCCATTCTGGTTTGATGTTAGATGTCTCGTGATCGCCACGTAGCCGTGGGGTTACGAGATATCCACATCAATACAATACCCAGTTTCGTCGAAATTCCTTCGGCATCTCAGACTATTGTGGAATTCTGGAATCCGTGATTAACTAGAGTTTAGGGTGAAAGTAGGGGGACTTATCACAGTCCGGCCCAAATCCCCGTGAGTTCCAATCAAGCTCGACGAGCGGCTAATGAACGCGGCCATCTCCGCTCCGGGCTTCTGAGCCGCGATCCCAAAGAACTGAGTTAGGCGTAGCTGTCTTTCCGTGGACAGTTGCGCCGTAGTAACCGGACAAGGTTACCGACTGGCACATTTGAGCCATGCTTGCGCCTAACCAAAATCGGCGGCAGGTTGGTAGAATGTAGTCAGACAACTGAATATTAGAGCCCGGACGGTGTAAGCCCGTAGGCCAGTGACGGTTAAATTCCGTCCTGTTGATTCCAGATGCAAGTAGAGCCGGAATCAGCAGGGCGGATTTTCTTTCTTAGGGCATAGGAGGCCCGGATATGGACATGACGACAGAAAACACACCCAACTTACAACCACTGTTCCGAGGAAAGAAACTACTCGGCGTGCGCACTGACATCACACATGCATACGACTGTAATGCGGATGATTGTGTATGCGACGAAACTCGCGACTATACCTTCGAGTTTGAGAATGGCTCGTTCACCGTGTTCGGCCTTGACCCGGAGGCCGACATCAGCGACAACCCGGAAATTTTCGTCGGCAAGACGGTGACGCAAATCGGCTACCCTCTCGTCGATGGAGCAATTTACTCCGACGACCTGCGCATCAACTTCGGCGGCGAGGACGGTAAGTTCGATGGCGAGTACCTCATCCTTTCCAACGTGGAGGACGACATCGAGATTGAGCACGAGGTAGAGGCGGTACACCATGTCTAAACAAAAACAGATCGTGCACAAGGTCGATGTCAGGCCCGACCGCAAAGCACCTACGCATTGCGGTGCGGGTACAACTCAGAAGCGGGCGCTGTTCTGGCGGAACGTCACCTGCGAAGCCTGCAAGAAGGCGGCTCCCCGTGGCTAAAGACCCGACAACGATGAAAGCACGATACAGCAATCTAACGCTTTACCACGGCACCCTCGCCTCGCTGGTGCCGTCCATTATGACGAAGGGACTAGAACCGCGCAGTGCCTCTCGTCCCTCCCATGACGCCTATATGGACTCAGCAAGTATGGTGGGGTTCAGCTATTTCACCGTGCATTACGGCAACGCACTTGAGCACGCCTGCCGCATCAGTCAACGCACCAAGGACGCTCCGGCTGTGGCGGTGCTGTCGGTGGGAATGGCATCCCTCAAGCCCAAGCTGCGCTACCCGGACGAAGATTACCTCAAGGAAGAATGGAACAGTGACTTCACGGACTGGATGCTGAAGGAACAGTTGCGATACATGAAGAGCCATCAAGACGATTGGTGGGAGTCCATCGACTTGCTGGGCACCCTCGCCTACAAGGGCGTGATCACACCTGAGGCCATCACGGTATGCCATGTTCCCCGTTGGCTGGAGCAGGAGAAACGCAGAAAGTTTCCGTATCGGGAGATGGTGGGGGTGACACGATGAGCCTGCAATCGAGAGAATGCTGGGTATGTGACTTCTGCGATCACGTCTGGTTCGCTGTGAACACTTCACAGCCGCCCCAGCAGTGCCCCAAATGCCGAAAGCGCCACTGGAATACGGGCGCTAAGAACAAGACCCAGATCAAAAAGCTCAAGCGCCTTCGCCGCCTCAAGGAAGCGTTGGACTTGCGAGACAGACTTGAGGCGAGGCGTGCTGTGAAAACTTCACCGGCTCTGGCTGAGCGGGGCGATCCGTCTTACGCCGAGACTTGCATGACCTGCGGCAATATGCGTACTAAGGAACCGGATAATTCTACGAGCGGCATCGTCACCATTCCTGCCGCCCCCGGCGCATGGAATGCGGCCCGCCTGCATTGCCTGCACTGTGGCAACAAGGCGTCAGTCTACTCGAAAAAATTCCGTGATCTGCGTGTCGGCACTTTCAAAGTGAAGGATGAGAAGGCGGTGATGCGCCTGATCTACGACACGGCACGCAAGCGGCTCAAGAGAGCGTGCAACGCTTTCGAGCCCTTTACCGAGGAGTTTGCCTCAGCAAGTGGTGATTCGTTTGACGATCAGCACAAACCCTCGATTGGCATCAAGCAGAAAGACGGCACGTGGAAGATGTACGAGGGTGAAGAGTTCACTAAGGAATATGAGCGCCTTGAGAAAGAGTTTGAGGCAGCGAATGCGGCGTTCGTACCGATCAAGGAACAGGCACAAGCGATGGGGTTGTTGAAAAGTTCACAAACGGAGGTAGTTCAATGAACGAAGAAGAATTGCAACGCTACCGTGAGTTGGTAGCGAAGATTCCGCCTGAGGAGTTTGAGGAGACATGGAAATGCCCCATCTGCGGCGGCATTACGCATGAAATCGAGGCCGAAATTCAGAAGCATATCCACGGCCACTACGAAGCTATCAAAGCGCCAGAAGGCATCGACCCCGATCAGTGGCGGGAGCATGTCGAGCAGGTATTTGACCGCCGCCTGCTGGAAGGCGACAACGACGTAAAGGACGTGAACTTTGAGAACGAGCCGCATACCCGGTCAAAGTATGGCCGCACACCAGACGGGCAGCCGTACCCATTGGACCAGGAACGTGAGCGGCCTGAAGAAGAGTGAATTACGGAATGGTGCTGCCGGGATTTTGCTCTTACGGACTCTTAGACTGCTCTTAAAGGCTCTTAGAGAGGTTTAAGCAAGGTGACGGACGAATTGGAGATTCAGGGGTGACTATGTACCAACTTTGCGAGAAAGATTTCAACAACGAAACCGACGCTCGAAGTTTCTACACGGAAATCACGGAAATCGCCCTTGAAGCGGACCTTCTTGGTAAAGCTGGACTATGGAAGGTGCTCTGGGTGCAAGAGTCAGCAGAGGGGAATGCTTGAGGAGTGACAGGATTTCCCGTCGCAAGGCGGTATTGATATGTAGGACACCCTCGACGGCGGGTACAGGTCGGCGTTCCTCCGGGCTGCTGACTCATACCACCAGCCGAGCACCGGGTATGAGGACAATAAAATGGAAATCACGGAGCAAGAAATTCGCAGGGCAATGATCGACGACCATCCGGAGCTTACGGAGGCGTTCATCGAAGCGTGGAGGCAAGGCATCATCTACCCCGCAAAGAGAGACGAGCGGGGACGCCTGATTTGGGGGTCGAGAATCTATAACAGTACTGATTGCTGAGTTCGCCAAGCGACTTGTGAAGGAGACCTGAGGGTAGTTACTACAACAATTTCTCTAGTCTTAGGTTGTATATTGTTTTGTAGTCAGGGGTACAGGCAAGAATTTTAGGCCATTTCTCCCGTTATCTGACTGACTCCGAAGCCAGATACGCTTCTAGGCAGGCACAGGGGTCAGGCACCTACCTGTACGGGGATCAGCAAAGGGGCTCAGAGCGGAACGCCGCTCTCCGCGCCCGTCCCGTCCGGCTCTTTCGCCCCCGGCAAGCCCCAAAACGAAGAAATCGCAGTTTGGTGCAGAAAAGTTTTCTGACTTCGGTATTGGTATATGGACGCCTGAGAAATTCAGACGGGGGTTGGTGACCCTACGGCCAGCCCCCAGTCCGCGAAAGTTCGCGGCAGTCCGAAACGGGGCGCGGAACTGAATCGGCGAGGCAACCGAAGTATCACCGTCCAAGTCGCCAGTCGCGAAACGATCTGAAGTAGGGAACATGGAAGTAGAAACTCTGGACTCGCACGCCTGCGAGACTACTCCGCAACTTTCAACCAGTTTTGGGAAGGCTATCGCCCAGCCCCAAGCGCCGACGACCGCTTTGTCGTCCACAATCCCCGTCAACCCCGCTCCTCCTCAGGGACAGGGATTGGCGGCGAAGCTCCGCAAGAAACGTGCGGCAGCAGTCGATTCCGAGAAGTCTAGCGGGCACGGAGAGCGCCAGCAGACTGTTATCCCGGTGCGCACGCCCGACAGCCAGTGGTTTTTTCGCTGCCATCATGACCCCGCCATGGCCGTCCCGGTCGATGTCTTGATCGTGAAGAGCGGGCCTGATGAGGGCACATACTTCCTCGACCCGGACGTTGAATTCCCCGACGAATTGGATCAATACGTCGTTCCCGCAATTCTGACGCGCTCGATTACGAATGACGGAACAGAGTTCTTCTTTCTCGCCAAACAGTCTGAGAAGGCTCCCAAAGAGTCAACTCGCCGTGTAATTCGCGAAGCTCGCAAGGCGTGGATCAAAACCAAGTGGAACTCGGTGACGAAGGCTTACGACTTCCAGTACGCCCGCCAGCTTCGTCGTGCTCCTGTCTGGTCGGACAAGACACTCGACGAACTCTTGGAGATGGCTTTCGGGGACAAATTCATTACGCGCCCCGATCACGAAATCGTCAATCACCTGCTCTACCCGGACGATTCCGACTTCGAAACTGCCGAGCCCACGGACGAGGAGTAGCCGTGGATCGCCTGTTACAGATGTTCCGCGAAATCTGGATTTGGGACTCGGAGTACGTCTACAACCCCGGATGGCACGTCACGCCCGTCTGCATGTCAGGACTGGAAGTCCGCTCAGGCGCGTCTGTAACAGCCATCTTCGATTACGAGGGGCAGCAGGTGGACAACCCGCTGCCTTTCAAGCCGGATGTTCTGCACGTCGTCTATAACGCTACTGCCGACCTCGGTTTCGCCCTCGCTGCGCGGTGGGGGCTCCCCTACAACGTTCTCGACCTGTGGGTCGAACGTCGGAATTTAACCAACAACAAGACCGACAGGCAAGGCAATCCGCTGCCGACCGATCTCATCAACACCTGCCTCGATTACGGCATCAACGACACGACCAGTTTCGACGAGAAAGAAGCCAACCGTGAACGCATTATGCGCGGCTTTCCCTTTAGCACCGAAGAGATGCGCCACATCGTCGAGTATTGCCGAGGGGACGTGAGGATGACTCGCCTGCTGTTCGAGCGGATGGTTGGACAGATCGAGAACATAGATCAGGCGCTCCATCGCGGTCGCTGCATGAAAGCAATCACGTGCATGGAATGGAACGGTGTCCCAGTTGACGTGCCGAAGCTCGAACAACTGAAGCGCCATGCAAAGACGGTGCGCCGTCAGGTTGTCGGCGCTTTCGAAGACGAATACGAGACGGGCATCCACAGATGGGACAAGAATGGAGACCCGCATTTCACCAACCGGGGCTACACCGCGTGGGTACGCGCGATGGGGTTTAACGAGGACACATGGCCGATTGACTGCGGGCGTGCCAGTGCGGACGGTGAAGTGCTGGAGCGAATGGCGCTGCTCTATGCCAACCGATTGCCAGTCATCGAGCAGTACCGTCAACTACGGAAATTCCTGACACTTGCAACGTCCGATTTTAAGTTCCCGGTCGGCCCGGACGGGCGAAATCGATGCAGCATGAAGCCCTTCAAAGCAAGGTCGTCGCGGTCACAGCCTCCAACGTCAGAGAGCATCCCCAATGCGACGAAGGCATTGCGTTCGCTGCTGGCTCCTCCTGAAGGTCATGTCTTGCTCCACAGGGATTGGTCGAACGCCGAATACGGGATCGCGGCTGCCTTGGCTGCGGACAAGAAACGTTGGGATCATTACCTCCATCGCGATGCCTACTTGGTCAAGGCTGCCGATTTTGGGTTCTGTGATTACAGCGCGACGAAAGAGACGCACCGGGAACTGCGGAACAAGTTCAAGCCCGTAGTTTTGGCGGGACAATATGGGCAAACGCCCGAAGGACTGGCTAAGGCGTTGGGAGTAAGCGTTGCGCAGGCGAAGCGTTATCAAGAGCGTGAAGCCAAACTATATCCGAGATACCAAGAGTGGCTGGCGATCAATGCGGAGAATCGTGCCTTCGATGGCTTCGTTGAAACCGAGTGTGGCTGGAAGCTCTGGATGCCGAAGCGTCCTACGGCGCATGACATCCGCACTGCATTGAATGTCCCGATGCAGGGCAACTGCGCAGAAATCTTGCGGCTAACCTGCTGTTTAGCTACGGAGCGCGGTATTGATCTTGGCTCATCTGTTCACGACGCACTCTTCTATACTGCGCCGGAAGACTCATGGGAGGACGTAGACGCGAGCATGAAGCAGTGCATGGACGAAGCATCCCAGACCATTCTGGGCGACGACTATGTGCTCAAGAGCGACCGCGATGTCGTGCTGTACGACGCTTACGGCTACCGCTATGACCCAGATTGCAAGCTGCATTATGGTCACTACCAACACGAGGATGGACAGAAGATGTGGAACAAGATCGAGGCTGCGCTGGAACAAGTGGAGAAACAAATCCATTAAGTAGCTGGATCGCATCCGCCACTCACACCGGAATCGTTGACTGTCCCTCGCGTACGTCGAAATTCGCAAGCTGGGAGCAGCCTGCCCGCTTTTTTTCAAACACCGCGCACAATTCTCTGAAAAGTGCGTATTGAGTAAGTGTAGACAGATTTGATTGCTGAACGAGGAGCTTCAGGTCTGGCACAGAGGTTCGCAATTCCGAACGCCTCAGGAAGACTGCGGCGGGGCCGGAAACAGAAAACTCATTGGAGGATAGAAGCATGTTTTATCGCGAATGTGATGCTTCAGACGACGCTCGTTGCGAAGTAATTGCCATCTCAGAGTCAGGGTGCGATTTTGCAGAAACGCCGGAAGATGACCTTATTCGTTGCCCCCGCCGCGCAAAGTTCCGCGCCTACACTGATGACGAGCCGTGGGACGACGGAGTGCCGCTGTGCGAGGAACATTATGCCATCTGGGTGAGGATAGAAGAATCCCGCCTTCAGCAATAATGTCGAGCCATGAATCCCCCGAACTTGCTTCGGTCGAACGCCGGGACTCGCCGCTACAACTTTTAGCTTCGACCAGATCAGAGGCTCCCCGCTATCCCAAAGAAGTTCTCGCCAAACGACCTGCGAAAACAATTTCAATCGCCAGTCCCCACTTTTCTGACTATCGAATCGTTCTCATAGGAGCATCTTCCGCACGGCCCGTGCAATTTGCTCCCTATATCGATTTGAACTCTGTGAGGACGATCCATGTCAGAAATAGCAGAACATATTCAGGCTCCAGCGGTTCCGGAGTTTTCATCACCAGAGATTCCAGTTCAGCCTTCAAAAACGCAGCCGACAGAAACAGTGCCTCCAGCGCAGGATGAAACTGTTCTGACTGCCGAGATCACAGAGCTTTGGCGGCTGCACAGCGATTACGCCGCGTCGATGCGAAGCCAGTCCCAGAACCTTCGCTCGCTCCGCGCCGAACTGGGAAAGCGTCTGTCGGAAATGAAGCAACTTCTCGCCCGTCCCGGTCGCGGCGGCGAATGGAGTGGTTGGTTGCGAGAACGACGCATTCCGCGTGCGACAGCGGACAGACTTGTGAGCAAGCACGAACGCTCACTCCATCCAGACGGAAATTGCCTCATTGAGGCAATTACGGAGCCGACCGATGAGGAGATCAAGGCGTTGCTCGAAAAGACGGTGCCGAAGTTGGGTAAGGTTCTGCACACCCCAGCCAGCGCCTATCGTTTCCTCGAACTGCTGGCATCCTCTTTCGTGCTGGAGCATTGGGACGCCGAGGAAGGATTTTTTCTCGTAAAGCCATCTGCGCGAACGGCAGTGGAGCAGTCAGTGCCAGCGGAAGCTCAGGGCGAGTCTGTTCCCGTCACCGCCGACCTTCCAGCAAAAGGGGTTGTCGAATCGACGGGCGCTTCGATGACGTTGTAGAGAAAACGAGAGACATATCGAAAAAGCCTTTAGAAACCGGAAACCCCGGGCGTGGAACTGCTAGGATTTGGTTGACGTATTAAAGATCGACAGGAGACTCCGCATGTCTTACCACAGCGGGCGTAGGCGATGCCCTCTATGGGCGACAATTGGATTAGCTGTGTCAATGTTGGCACAAACAACCTCGATACCAAGCCCTCCCGGACGCATTGTCAACATTGATGGCCGCAAGCTGCACCTCAACTGTTCGGGGCAAGGTAACCCAACGGTCGTGCTAGAGGCTGGCTTAGGAGACTCCTCGCTAGTGTGGTCGCTCGTTCAACCGAAACTGGCGACTAACACGCGAGTTTGCAGCTATGACCGCTCCGGAACGGCGTGGAGTCATGACGCCGGGCCGCAACACGGTCTCTCTAAAGCCGCCGACGATCTCGACCGACTACTGACAGTCTCCGGCGAGCGCCCCCCTTATGTTCTGGTCGGCCACTCGTGGGGCGGCTGGTTGATCACGGTATACGCCCACAGACATCTCGAAAAAGTGGCGGGGATCGTCCTCGTTGATAGCTCGGTGGGATTTGATCCTCCAGTGATTGAAAAAATGCCGGAGACTCAAGGCGGAGGACCACCGAGTGGGCCTATGATCATGAAAAAGAGTTCCGATGAGAAAGATGATCCATTCAAGAAACTACCCGCGAACAGCTACCAAGCCTATCTGTGGACAGAGTCGTTGCCACGTTTCGACGATGTCGATGACCCAGACGAGCCTTTGGCTACCGTTCAAGCTTCAACGAGCGGAAAATTTCCGTTGGATAGCAAGCCGCTGGTACTCATCGTTGCGCGGAATGCAGATGGCGCTATTGACCAAGATACAGAGAAAGGCAAAGCGATCAGGTCTGAAATACTTCATCTCTCTCGGCGAGCGACACTGGTTTACGCGGATAGCGGGCATCACATACAGTTGGAAAAGCCAGAGCTAGTCGTCGCCGCTGTGCGACAAGTCATAGGCAGGACGCATCTCTCGAAAGAGAATTAGACGGTTCAACAACTTTGCCAATGTCCCACATGCGGGTCGCGGCAATCTACGACATTCACGCGAACCTCCCGGCTCTGGAGGCTGTACTACAAGAGATTCGCCACGCAAAAGTTGACCAAATCGTTGTTGGAGGCGATGTAGTTCCGGGGCCTATGCCACGAGAAACGCTCGCCTGCTTGCTGGACATCGACATTCCCACACGGTTTATCTACGGGAATGGCGAGGTTGCGGTGCTCGAACAGATGGCAGGCAGAGAGCCAGTCAAGGTGCCGGAGCAGTATCGGCCTGTCATCCGCTGGACTGCGCGGCAGGTTCATCCGGATTACGAGCGGTTGTTGGCGGGCTGGTCTAAAACGCTGCGCGTCCAAGTCTCCGGACTGGGCGCAGTGCTCTTTTGCCATGCAACCCCACGAAATGAAGATGAGATTTTCACACGCGTGACGCCTGAAGACCGCCTCTTGGCAATCTTTGGCGGACTCGACGCATCTGTGGTCGTCTGCGGGCACACCCACATGCAGTTTGATCGAATGATCGGAAAGGTTCGGGTTGTCAACGCTGGCAGCGTAGGAATGCCGTTTGGCAAAACAGGTGCGAACTGGCTGTTGCTTGACCCGGACGTTCAGCTTCGGCATACGTCCTACGATCTCAAGGCGGCTGCTGACCGCATTGGCGCAACCAGCTATCCGCAAGCTCAGGACTTCGCAGAGCGAAGCATGCTGCGACCGCTATCAGAAGAAGAAATGCTCAAAGCATTCAGTCGCGCCGAACAGTAGTAGACGCAGAAGGCGCTCAGTTCACCGTTGCTACGCCGCAGCGCGAGCTTTATTTGTAAGCGTCAGGATAGTGATCTGCCACGAGGTTGAGTGCGACGTTGTGCTCCAGCAGCGCCTTGACCGACGCCAGCAGAAACGAAAATCCTCCCTGCGAGTCCAACGCCTTCATGACTACCTCATCGTCGCTTCCCCGAAAACCCCAGTTGGAAATGGTCAGGAGGGTCGTACCATCGGGGCGGGAAGTGAACAGCCATTCGACAGGCAAAGGTGGATCGTTCCACTCGATCAATATTCGGCGGTTCGGTTCAATTGCTTTGACATCGACTTCTGCGGACACGCCATACATTTCCCAGTCCCAGCGAACGTGCTTGCCTGCTTCCAATCTCCCAGTGCTCTTCGTGAACCAAAACTTTCTTGTGATCGCAGGATTGACAAACGCCCTCGAACACGTCTTCGACAGGCTTGCGAATCAGCATTTGTGTTTTCACAACGGGAGCATTCATAAGCGTCGAGGATACCTCCGTCGATCACTGTACTATAGCCACACAGCGTGACCACGGTACGTTGTTCTCAGTTCACTACCGCCCCGCCACAGCACTTCTTGTACTTCCTTCCCGAACCGCACGGACATACGTCGTTTCGCCCGTCGTGAGAGCAGTGCCGCGCCTCAGCCCCGGCGCGGGCGTGGTGCCCGTCGCAGGCTAGTTGCTGATCCGGTGTCCTTCTCAGTCTTGCTCGGACCTCAAGAAAGTCCGCCGATGATCTTGCGATACTCAGCTTCGGTGAAAGCTTTGAGTGTTTCCGTGGTCACATTGCCCAGTGCACCCACCGACAAACTGAACTTGGCACAAGCTTCGTCATTGGGAAACTCGGAAATTATCACGGCGTCATACTGTCCCATCGTCAAATACCAACCGTGAACTTTTCCTCCTAACTTCTCGGCGGCTTTCTTGCCCGCATCAAGGCGTGCAGGGCTTTCCTTGATCTTTGTCATTCCTTGCTGGGTGTAACGAATCAACGATACAAAGTGTGGCATATCGTCTGCCCTCCTATTCCAAGGTCGAGCACATTACACAGTTTCCAAGTGCCAAGGTCAACTCAGCCTTGGAATCCCTTCGCCAAGGATTTTCATCAAGACCCGTTCCAAAAGCCGATTCTATGGCGTTTTGGCTGCCGGGAGGGGGTTTGGGTCGGCTGGGGCGTTTCAGAGGCGCGGGAGGGCTTTTGTACCAGCAAGAATGGCACTTTGGGCGAAGATGGCACACAATCAAGCAAACATCAACACGCGCTCGGGCAGTGGTCCGATTTCTTGCACTTTTTTCACAATAGCCCCGATGCCAGATTCGTAATCCATCTCGATCCTTAGTCCATCCCCGATGTTGGCACTCCTGAGCCTTCGGCAAAGTAGGTCAGCCAATGCCGAATCCTGAACGGTACAAACAATCTGATGGCCTAACTGGCGAATGGACGAGAGAACTTCGGCAATGTGCAATGCTCGGTAGTCGTCAATGTGCTGGACTGGGTCGTCGAGCACCAAGGTAGGAAACTTGCACCAAGGCCGTGACAAATGGACAGCTAACAGGAAAGCAATCCCAAGCGCTCGCCTTTGTCCGCTGCTGAAGGTGAAGCGCGGGTTAATCCCCTTACCGATTTCAAAGCTAAGAAATCGTTTAACGTCCCCTCGCATGTGATACCGAACCTCCGAATAGTCCATGTGCGGCTTTAATCGGACGAACAATTCGGAAAGTAAAGGCGTAAGCGCCGCGAGGGAATCGTCGACTGATTCCCAAGAAACACGTTTGGTAGTATCGGCGGCACTCTTGGCATTTTGGGCGGCTTTGGAAAATAACTCGATTTGTTCAGTGATTCGCTCAACCTCGCCTTGCGCGATTGTCCGTTGCTTTTCTAAATCGGAGATTCTGTCAAATGCGCTAGACCCTTCCAGTTGGGTCAACCCAGTTTGAAGTTCAGTTAGCTTCTTCCTTGTTTCGCTCAATCCGGTTTCGAGACTGGAGGCATCCAGCTTGACCCCGAGAACTGCCGCATGGTTTTGTAACTGCGTCATTGCAGCTTTCAAGGTCTCGCAATCCGATAAAGCGCGGCTGTACTCAAGCGAGCGAGACTGGTATCCACGACGGGCTGATGTTCCATCTTCGCGGCTTCTCCAACGATTAAGTCGGGGCCGTTGAGTCCATCGATCTCAACTAGGTTCGTCGTGGTTTCCGCAATTCTTGGAAGAGATTCGGGGGCACAAGGAGCCAAAGCTGTTTCGACCGAGGCTTCTATTGAGGGAAAGCTGGTCGCTATGTGGATTCCGTGAGCTTCCGAGGCACCGCCAGTCGATTTAGAACCGACGCTAGCAAGCTCTAACACTTCGTTTTGGCTTGATGGTTCCGGCTCTCCATTTGGCTGCCCAACAACTTGGCGCAAGACAGTCGGTTTTCTTTGAACCTTTTTGTGCTTGGCTTTGTATGCATTCCAAGCGTATCCCGCGAGCACAAAGGCAACGCATACTGACAAGAGCGCAACTATCAGGACGAGTGGCATACGTGACCCCTCAGGGTAAGCTCGCTAGAAGGCGATGTAAATGACCAATTAGTGTGGGGTTAGCAGGACGTGGATTGGTTGGCATGACACGCGAACTTTAGCGTTTTCATCACTCTGACGAGCGCCAGCGTATCCTGTCCACAATAATCGAGCAGAGCTTTCCGGAGCCGTTCCCGCTCGCCCTGATCCCCCGTACCACGAATCAACGACGCCCATGCCAGCCCCGCACCCACACCATCTGCTACTGTCATTTCCTCGTAGGTCATCTCAGGCACGAGCGCAGGCAGAACTGACTTCAATGAATACGATCCGGCGAACGCGGGATGATAGACGTGGCTCCGGATCACGGGGAGCAAATCCCAGAGGCGGCTTTGAATGTTCCTGATCGGCTCGGCAAATTCCGGCAGCCATCCGGCAAGTTCAGAAAGTCGAGTCTCTTCAAATTGCTGGTTGTACACAACGATACTGCCGCTCTCTCCAATCGCACCTAGCAACGAAGTAATGAATTCGCGTCGTGGATCAGACCTATCTTCTGCCAGAAACTCGCGGTGCTCAGACTCCGCTCCGGCGTCTCGCTGTATGTGCAGTGACCACTGAAATGGAAGGTGATCGTAAGGACGCATTCCGGCAAATCTTGGGATCGCGGGATTAGCAGTTTCAAAGTCTAGGAAGTGGACCGGATATTCCAGCTTCGCGAGTTCCGCAGGCAATTCTGGGCTGAACCACGGCCGCCCAGTCTGCACGCATGTAGCTGCTCGTCGCTGAATCTCAGTCAACTGGAACTTTTCTGGGATGGCACGAATTGACTCGACACCCATTTCTTCCAATTCTTCGATGGCGCTCGCGTGGATGTAGGGCAGATAGCCGACATGGTCTTCAGGGCGGGGCGGGTTGCAGTGGTCGAAGAACTCACAGACGACGGGCTGGGCGCAGTGCTTACCCACCGGAAGATCAGGTGTAGTAGGCATCGCAAGGACGCGGAACTCTGACCGCAGTTCAAACACTAGCTTCGATTGAAGTCGCGCCACTTGGCGGCTCAGGTTCCTGATCCTGAAGAATCGCCACGGGTCGATGTTCCCGCCTTGATTGACGCAATTCCGATTAACATGCGCCAAATGGCACGAAGCCACGTCTAGTCCCGATTTCGTCAAGACCCTGTACTGGATCGCCACGTCCTCAAGATGCTCCTCTTTGATTGAGCCCGACGACTTCACTTCGATGAGCCTCCAGCGTTTATCTTTACGGCGGTGCAAAATATCCACTCTGACAAAAACTCCATCGTGTTCAAATGCAGCCTCGGAGATCGCTGGAACCGCAGGATTGGCGACCAGTTCGCGTGTGATGCGGATCGCCTCTTCAGGATCGCCGGACCTGACCAAAACACCACCGGAAAAAAGTTGCTGCGCCAACCTGCCCACCTGTCGCCCCTGATCCATCAGCGCAAAGTCAGCGGCAGTCTTGCCAATCCCAAGCGCAGGTTGGTGCGCGAGGAGGTAGAGCCGCTTCAAACACTGCACGCCAGCCATGTACTTCGATTTTGTGATCGTGATCGGCAACGTGCTCACTCCTCATCGTCCGCGTTGCCGTGCAAGCACTGGAAACACCGATAGTGAGGGTCTGTTCCCAGCGAGGTTTCCTTGGGCAGACACAATTCCTTCTTGATCGCAGCGATCAGGTCTTTACGGTTTAGGATGCACCTGTCGGCAAGTAGGCTGAATCCCGTGGAACTACGGACCGCTCTGCCGCGAGGGTATTCCTCATACAAAGATTCGGCTGGAGCGATGCCGACCTTCTGCAAACGTTCCCACACGTGGATGTGGCTACCGGGATAGTTCAGATGGTCGCCGTACTTTTCGCATTCAGAAAGCGGAACACTGTCGATCAGGAGTCTGCCATTCGGTACGAGCCAGAAGATGCCAAGGCGAGGCTCGGTCGCTGGCTTTCGGGTTTTGCGACTGCCTGTTCCAGATTTCGCCATCCAGAGAATCCTCCATTCTCTTCAACCTGCTCACGGAAACTTCAGGTCGTACCCGCACTCCACAAAATCCCGCCACGTTACGTGTCGGGTGTGGACGATCTTTCGACGCTCTGGCAGCATGAGGAGAAAGAGTCTGTCATCGGTAACTTCCAGCACCCTCCACAAGCCTCCCTCCTCGTCACCAATGATCGCTCCGCGCTCAATCTCGATCCTCACACTAGCCAATCCTCGCTGCCGAGAGTTCGCATCCAGACGGCATTTTCCTTTCTACGGCACCGTCGCACAATTCCTGTAATCGGCTCCTGTACTTGGCGACCAGCCCCGATACCGACGTAATCGCCTTCGCAGCTTTCTTCAATTCACCCTCGATCCGATCAAGATCAACGAAAGTACGCCGGACTTCGTTGGCAACTGCGGCGTTCTTCTCTAAGAAGTCTGCGCCATGTAGTCGCATCCGCTCGAATAACGGCTTGAGCACATCAAGATCACGGGGGAGCCAACGGCGGGTTGTCCGCAATAACCAGACCCCATCCTTGCGGCTCCATCGAGTCTCACGATCAACTTGCCGAAGCTGATCTTCGCTACGAGCGACCAGCACACCGACGCCGATGGCTCGTTCACGCGCATCCCGAACAAGTTTGTCGATGTCGCCCTCTGCGATGGTCGCTTTGTCCTTGTTGTCGATCAGGATTTTCGGCTCGACAGGCTCACCGTTCGGGGCACGATAGCAAAGGACGAAATCCCCGTTGCGCGGCAGCTTGTCACTGATCCAGACTCCTGCCCAAGTCCGCGCCTCCTGCGCGAAGTCCTGCTCTTCTCTCGCGCCCACTCTGGCAACCTTTGACATCTCAGCTTCCAATAGCTGGTTCTTCTCCCGAAGCTGGGCAACTTCCCGCAACTGGTCTTCGACGCGGCGAGTCAGAGTTGTGTTCTGAACGGTGAGGGCTTGCATCTCGACACGGTGCCGCAGTTCGGACTCGTTAGTCCGCTTCGCCAGTTCCGACTCGAAACGAGCCCACAACTGCTGGGTCTCATTTCCATGCTTTTGCTGGAGCAGGCGGAAGGCTTCTTCCGCACTCAGTTGTGCGACCCTTGCAAAGTCTCGGACGCCAAGCCGCTCCAGAATCTCGACGCGAGTGAGTTCGGCAGCACCATTGCACAGTGGGCAAGTTATGGTTTCGGACGCGGACGGGACGGCGGCTGCTTTGGTAGACAATGCGACCTCCTGTGGCAACTGGTGATTTTCAGGGGAGGCAATTTGCTAGTCGTGAACTAGCTTTTTTCTAGGTCGAGGTATTCTTGGAGCAACTGCAATAAGATGTCTTGGCTTGACCTCCGCTTGGTAGCTACGAGCGTGCGGAGACGAACGTATGTGCTCTGATCTACTTTAAGCGTCAGGGCAACGGGCTTGTCTTCGGCTGGACTGCCAGCCGTCTTAGCGCCAGCGCCGTGCGTCTGCGACCTGCGGGTTGAGGTCTTCTTCTTCAACGTCTCATCTCGATACCCATAATAACACGTATGTACGTAAATCCGCATCGCTCGACGGTGCTATGGCAGTGGCTCGTCTGGGCGATGCGCAGTTACGTAACTACGCATTAGAATTAGCCGTATGGGAGGAACCGAGCCGATGAAACGTGCCGCATTGTATTGCCGCGTCAGCACCATTGACCAGCACCCGGAGACCCAACTAGGAGAGCTTCGGCAGTTCGCCGCCAACAAGGGCTTCACAGTAGTCGGCGAGTACACCGATCACGGGTACTGTGGAGCGCGAGCACGGCGACCAGAGCTTGATCGGATGATGGACGATGCACGCAGGCACAAATTCGACGTGGTGCTGGTTTGGGCTTGCGACAGGCTGGCACGTTCGACGAAGCACCTGTTGCAAACCATCGACGAACTCAATGGCATGGGTATCCAATTTCTGAGTCAGCGCGAGGCAATCGACACTGAGGGGCCGTTGGGCAGGGCCATCATTGTTATCGTAAGCGCGATGGCAGAACTCGAAAGGTGCATCATCATTGAGCGAGTGCGTGCTGGGATGCGGCGAGCGAGGCTCGAAGGGCGGCAGATAGGTCGAGCGCGGCTCGATGTTGACCGGGATCAGGTCGTGCTGGATCGCCGCTCAGGGATGTCGCTGACGCAAGTAGCCAAGAGGCACAACGTATCGAGGGCGACCGTCTGCCGCTTGATGAAAGAAGCGAATGAGACTGCTACTTCCGGAGTTCTCAATGCTCCCGTTGAACTCGCGCAGCAAGCAGGAGCCGGACAATGACCCCCGAAACCCAAGTCAGAACCAGCAATGACTTTGCCGACGAGGGATACTCCAAGGTGTTCATCGTCGTTGGCGAGGACACGCGCAAATGCCTCATTTGCGGTCAACTCTTCACGCGCCAACAGTCCTATGAGCACTCCAAGGTGACCTGCTATCCGTGGACGCATTCCTGCTGATAGCGGAGCGGAAGAGGAGACGATGAACAACTGCTACCAATTTAGGCTCAACGGCGTTGTTATTACTCACCTGAAGGTTCGCCCTGCCTCAACAGACGGTATGAGAGACCGCTGGGAACTGGTCGTCTGCCACGACACCCTCGGCGAGTTTGCGATTGACGACAACGAAGGGCTTGTCGATCCCGCGCTCACGCGATTCATCCTCGAAGTGCGAGACGCTACAATCCCGCCGATTGAGCGACGATACCTGCCAAATAAGGGGTGGAAGAGGATGACCACCAGTGAGTGCCTCGATCTGTTGGACGCGGCTGGAGTGATCGGCAGGTAGACAAGGACACCATTATGAATAAACAGATCGGTAGTCTGGGACTTTCACGGAGGTCCGTCGAGCAGTTGGAGCGGGTGATCGACACGCTGGACACTACGCTCTACCCGGCCCATCTGATGATCGGCGGCTGGCGTCTGCTTGGTGCAGCCATCGTCATCAGCGTCATTCTCATCTGTCAGGGTTTTGGATGGCTTTGCAGCAGCGTCTACCACGTCGGGCTGGTCAATACCGCGATTGCGCTGTTTTGGAAGGCTGGCGAGTTCCCGATTATCACAGCTATCGTCGGGCTGGTTCTTGTGGTCCCGGTGTTTCTCGTGCTGCTACCCGCGACCCGTTGCTTTACCGGACTGCTTTTTATCCTTTGGGAGCGGATTTTCGATTCGCCTCCCCGCATACCCGGTCGTATTACTGCGGCAGAGATCATCACGAGGGGGTACGATCCGAGTGATTTCGACTTCGAGAAGATCAACGGCGTGATCTACGGCAGGAGAAGGGTCACGTAGATGGCGGTGACCGTACCGAGATTGAGCGAGGAATTGCCCACAAATTAAAACTCCCATCCGTCGCATGTGTAGCTTAGTGTGTTTGCTCAGGTGGATAAGTGCTGATGACGTTTCCATTTGCGTCCAAGAATTGCAGGGAAGCCTGCCCCTCCGCAGTCACCTTCATCGCAATGCGTGTCTTGCCTACTGAATCCTTCATCTCCACCAGACTAGATTTGTCTTCCAATCGGCCAATCCGAATGCGGTTGATGATTCCCGTGTGTGTCTTCTGAAATTCTGCCCATGCAGCCTTGCGCTGCGATTCCGGCAGACTCAAAATTCGCTGCTCCGCTTGAATTGCGTCTGTGATCGGCCAGTCGCCCACGTCATTGATATCGACACGGGAATACTTCTGCCCGTGCTCTTGACCCTCTTCCAACACGAGCACTTGGTCTTGCATGTATTGATCGAAGCTCAGATGCACCGAGCTTTCGGGATTCGCATCGCCAGCCTTCTTTCTGCCCCCAAAGATCAATCCGCCGTCCTCGGTGCCCTCGTTGTCAAAGAAGAGCACTCCTGCCGTGTCTCTCGGATGCGGATACTCTTTACCTTTCACAATGACCCCCGGAAATCGATCCGTATTTGAAATCACCATTCGCAGGGTTCCGTCCGACTCGCGGAGATTGATCCGATGCACGTCGATCTCATCAAAACTTTGTTGTTTCGCTCCAGATCGTGAAAACCCGGTCAAGACTGTCATACAAAACGCCAATGTGAGAACACCGGAGTACAGAGCGAGAAAATTCTGGTTGGACAGAAACTTCATTTTGCCTCCCGCGAGCGGCTATTGCAGCCTTCGTCCCGACAGTGCACTGCATTTTGCAGGGTCAGTTTACTATGCCACTGTCATGCTGACGATTTCGCCAATTGATCGCCTATTCGTCCTTACAGGAGCAGGCGTCAGCGCCGAAAGCGGCATCCCGACCTTCAGGGGTGTCAACGCCCCGTGCGTGGCTTCGTGATCCCCGGTTGGTTTGGGAGTTCTATTCCATGCGGAGGCGAGTCGCTTTGTCGGCCAAGCCGAATCCGGCACATATCGCACTGGCAAAACTGGAGCAGGGGTTGGAAGATCGTCTCTTCCTCTGCACTCAGAACGTGGACGACCTGCACGAGCAGGCTGGGTCGATGCGCGTCGTCCACATGCACGGCGAACTGTTCAAGAGCCGTTGCGACAGGTGCGACCGACCGCCGTTTCACGACACAAACACCTACGATCCCCCAGCCGAGCTTCCACGCTGCGAGTGCGGCGGCGGAATTCGCCCCCACATTTGCTGGTTCGGCGAAGTGCCCTTCGAGTTGGATCGCATCTTCCGCGCTCTCGACCAATGCACGCTCTTCATGGCTGTGGGCACGTCGGGCGTGGTCGAGCCAGCCGCGAGCTTCGTGGCACATTTTCGCGGTCGGGCACGGACGATCTACGTCGGAGCGGAAGAACCCGCGAACGCATCTGCCTTCACGGAATCCCACTTGGGGAACGCGGGCAAGGTGCTGCCAACGCTCTTCGAGGTCTAGTGAACCGTGAGCAACGTCCCGTGCTTCGGTGAGCTTCCATGAGATCGGAACATCTAATCCACGTCGCGGGGAATTTGGTTTGACTTCTACGGTGATTGGCGTAAGGTTGAATCAGACCAACATCTCCATCACAGACAAACAACTCCTAGCCTGATATTCATCTTTTTTGGAGTTGAGTATGACAACGGTTCTCCCCCCGCCCCTGAATCACGCCGATTGGAGGACTCTGTATAGAGCCGCCATTCTGGAAACCGACAAGGGTGTTCTTCCAAACCGAGTCTCGGAAGCAGAAAAAGCTGTGCTGGCCCGTGAACGGGAAGTCTTTTACGGTCACGCGAGCGCCGAAGAGAAAGAAGCCTTAGAAGACGCACTGTACGCCTTGCGTGCATTCAGAACGGCATGGCAGCATTCCGAGGCTGCATAATCCTCGACCTCCGTGGTGGTGTCCGAGGGTCTTACGTCACCACGGTAGAAGATTGCTTGGCTGCCTGTTTCGCCGGAGCCAGCGCGATCAGTACGACGCCGACGATGACCAGCGCAGGTATGTCGCCTAGCAGATGTCCTCGCTCGCTCGCATTCTGGAATGCTTGCACCGCCATGATCGCGGCATGAACGAGACTCGACCACGCTGTGAACGCGATTAGGCTGCGATTGGCAGACGGGTTGCGTGACGCAAGCAGCAGAAAAATCCCAAGTGTGGCATACACACCGAGAATCATTTGCTCGTATTCCGGCTGGTTCGGCTGCCATCGCCACCCGCTCGGCCACAGGTACATCATCAGCGGATAGACAGCAAACAAGAAGATCAGCCCGACCAAAACCAACACCACCTTCAGCGCCCCTTCTCGATTCATAGGTGTCCTCCTGAAATGCAGGAATATTAGGGCGGGTATCGGAGGAGGTCAATAGCGGCTTAGATCGAAAGCTCCATGTAGTCGTCCGCACCCACGATCCTCAGCACGATCCGTACCGGGAACTGGAATCGCCGCCGAGTAGGATCATGCACGACCTTCGGTACGGAGCTGATATTTCTTCCCACGAGTCTTCAGTTCGCACCCAGTTGCCGCGAGCACGTTCCTGCCCCACTCGGATTTGCTGCTGTAGGTCAGCGCGATGACAAATCCGTCCGGCGCTCGAAAGACCTTCGTAAGACCCAGAACGTCATCGGCAACCGCCCGCCGAGCACTGATCCTTCCGATACTCATCGACATACATTGTCCATGGAGGCTCGTGAAGAGCGTCTCTATACAACCCAGTCTTGAAGTAGATGAAGGCGTGCGTGGGATGACCGGGTCCCGGCTGGTAGATTGTGGGTCCCTGATAATGGACGATTCCACGTCCTTGCAGGGTAGCATCGACGGTTCCTTTACTCGTTGCGTCCCATCGCACAACGAAGCGAAAGTCGAGCCACTTGCCGCGAACATCTTCGTTGCCTTGATAAAGCAGCGTCTTCCCATGTTCGTCATTACGTGTGATCTGAAGCCGCCCGATTTCGTAGCGCAAGGCGAGAATGGGGTTATCGGGAACACATGGCGAACCTTCGCAAAGCTGTCTCCACTGAGCGATCACCAACCGTTCTGGAGTTTGTGGAAAACTGTTGGGGAGATAGAGGCTAAAGGAGTAGACGTAGGTTCTGCCGCTCCGAGAGAACAACCACCAAGGCTCCATTAACTCGTCACGTTCTGTCGCTGCGCCAGATTCGCTCGCTGCTTCGGGTCGGTCGCCCGAGCGAACCGTTATCGCGAGCGCCCTGCGACCCGAACGCACCACCGACTCTTCAAATACAACCGCTCCGGGTTCAAAGCGACGGTCGGTCCAGCGAAAATGGCTCAGGTGAGGCGACTCAAAACCGTCATAGACATGAATCGGAATTGTTCTCAATGCCAAAACGAACAGGAACGCGGATAAAAGAATGACGGCGAGTGCCCATAGGAGATACTTCATGAAATTGGCATCGCTATCTTAACCGAGACTGCGCCTCAATAGCGGAGGCTTTCTCGACTGATTGTTTTGCCGGAGCCAGCGCGACCAGCACAATGCCGACGATTGCGAACACAACCACTCCCGCGAGTTCCCGGCGCTCGATCACATTCCGGTATTCCTGCGCTGCCATTACTCCAGCATGGGCAAGATTTGCCTATCCGCCGAAGACGATCAGACTGCGGTTAGCTACTGGATCACGCACCGCCAAGAGCAAGAAAATTCCGAGCGTGACATAGATGCTCATTATCATTGGCACCGCAGGCTCTCGCGAGAAAAACATTGTCAGCGGATAAACGCCAGCGCAAAAGAGCAATCCCACCACCACAAGCACGACTTTGAGCGCCCTTTCCCGATTCATCGTTGCCTCCTCGCGGTCACAAACTTGTGAGCCATGCCGAGCAAGTCCCGGAGGACATCGGGTGTAATGCGTGACAGGCGAACCAGCACGGCACTGTAGTTGAGATAGTGTTCGGTCACGTAGTAAACATCGGGAGCCGCTGCGAGCAGTTCGGCTCGGTCGTCGAGGCCGACACGAACCACAAGCGAACCCGCCTCAGCCGAACGATGCGTAGGCACGCACGCCAACAGTTTTCCGCGAACCTTGAGCGCGGGTGCGCCGTATGCCGTGCTCTCCTCCACGCTCGGCAGCGTCAATCCGATCTTGCGAACGGTGTCGAAGCTAATTGTGCCCCGGTGTTTCTTCGAGGTGTTGATCTGCTTCACCGATTTTCCAGCCGCTTTTGACGATTTGGACGCCCGTGCGCCCGGAACTTTGCCGATCCGGGGATCGCCAGCCAGCACAAGCTCGCAGGCCCGCATCGCGGATGATTCAAAGTCGGGTGCATCGGCTGGTAAGACCTGCCAACCCGTCATGGGTTTGCCGAGTAATTGAATGGAGCGCAGGTTCGGGAACTCACGCCGCAAGCTCTGGTAGTGTTCTTCGGTAGTAGCGAGCCATACGCCATTGTCAGCAGCGTGCGTAGGCTTGTCCCGCAGGATCAACACGATTTTGTCTTTCACATAGATTGCTAGGCAGCCAAACAGCGGACGGGTGTACGGCGATAGTGTGGAAATCGCATCAAGCACGAATGCATGTGGAATGGGCTTGCGCTGCTTGGGCAGCAAGCCTGCATCCAGAGCGTGTTTTCTCTTAGTCATACCAGTGCACCTGTAGCTCCCGCCCTCGGCTCACCACTTGCTGTAGAAAAGGACTCCATTGGGGACACTCCGGCTTTTCGCAACTCCTGCATAAATGTGATTGGGTCAACTGCTTCCGTGAGAAAACGAACTCCAGTCTTCACGGTTCCGCCGTCTGAGATCAGCCGTGCGACAGTAGCCGCCACGACGCCGTTAATCCAGTACTCACGTCCCTTCTCAAAGCTTACCTGATAGCGATGCGTGACCTCGCAGGCTTCGCTGCGACCATGAACCTCAACGACACTAAACCCACCAACAGGCAAGGACTCCGCGAGGAGAGCCTTTCGTATCCTTCGGATGGCGAACTCCATCGGAAGTGGCACCAGCGCAATCAGCGATGCTACTAGTGCTGCGCTTCGACTCGGCAGATACGTATACGCACGCCCATCGCAGGTTAAACGTCCGATCAGCACTGCCATTTCAGGAAGGCACGATATCGAGAAGAGGCAACGACCTATGGGATCGCCCAAGTCCTTCTCGATTAGAGTCTCAGTCAATTTTGCACGAACCCACTCGCCATTGCGGATATACTTCGGTCGCCGTCGCCCGAACTTGCACAGATACCAGACAATGTCACGCATCGCGCTGTTCGACCATTCGCCGGAATCGCCAAAATAGGTGGTGAGGGAAAGAATGCGATCCATCCGCGTCTTCGACACAGCAAGGGAGTACGCAGGCAGCAACTCTGTCATGCCCGGAAGCCATCCGGCAGAGATCACGTATGCTAATCCGAGATCGGAGATTTCCTGATCGTGCGGCATCATCGCTTCCGGCACGAGCGTCAATCCCGCAACATCGACGTAGTGGCTACGGGTTCTAAGCGCGGCTCGCGCAACCATATCTCGTAGCTCGGATACCGGACCGCCGCAGTTCACCACAACGGAACAGCGACCGCAGAACTCCTCCACCGACCGAGGATCGCGGACATCAAGTCGCATCACCGATACTGCTGCACCAACCTCTTCTACAACATCGTTTAGCTTGGCAAGATTACGTCCACCGATGAGGATCGGTCTATCCGTGGATCGGCGAAGTTCCTTTGCAACGGCTTTCCCTATGCTGCCGGAGCCGCCTATGACACCGAAAGTGGCAGAGCGTTGCATCGTTGGGTAGATGTGCACATTGGCGGAAATGTTATGACGCAAACATGGGCGGGTCAACGCGGGCAGGCGCGGCAGCATGGAACCTGCACCAAGAAGTATTAGAATGCACGTCCAACAGATGAGAACCCTCCTGAATGAGCGCGATCAGAAGGAAGTGCAAGATCGCCTGAGCAAGGTGCGTCCCGACAGCCAGCGGCGTTGGGGCAGCATGTCGGCTCATCAGATGATTTGCCATCTGAGCGATTCTTTCCGGGCGGCATTGGGCGAGAAGCATGTCAGTTCATCTTCGACGCTATTCAAGCGAACGATCTACAAGTGGGCGGCTCTGTGGATGCCCTTCACGTGGCCCCACGGCGTCAAGACACGACCTGAAGTGGATCAGCAACAGAGCGGTACTCGCCCTGTTGAGTTCTCATCAGATGTCGAGAACCTCCGCATTCTGTTTGAACGGTTCTGCGGTTGGAAGCACGACTTCGCCCCTCACGCAATGTTCGGTCAGTTATCGAGGACTGAGCGAATGCGCCACGCCTACCTCCACATGGATCACCATTTGAGGCAGTTTGGAGCATAAGGAACCGAGGAGTGCTACCCCCCAATGTCGAAGCTGATTTTGCCTTTGGCATGAGCAAGCGCGATTATCCGCAAGAACATCGACCCTTCATGTCAGGCCGTTGGGAAATCTCCAGTCGAAAAATGTGGAGGCGTGAACGTCGAGAGCGAGACTCCTACCTTCCGTGGGGCCGGCGAACAAACGCCTACACAGGATCAGTCTGTCGTTTGGCACGACTGCACTCAATGATCGGGTGATCCCGGCGCTTTGAACAAGCCGAGTTGACGGTACAGATCGAGGTCATTAGAGAACACCCATTCTTCCGCGATCTTTCCGCCCACAAAGCGCCATACGGTCATGGCCGAGAGTTCATAGTGCTTTCCCGTTGCAGGAATGCCCTGAAAAGCTCCGTCATGCGTTCCTTTGGCAGTGAAGCACACCGCAACCTTGTCTGCTTCGGCAATCATCCAGTTCTCTGTAAACGTGAGATCGGAGGACGAATCAAACTGCCCCTTTGCGTCCTGCATTTCTTCCGATAGATTCTCTGCCGGGCTGTTGTTGTAGTGCTTCACAAAGTCCTTGGTATGGATTTCTTCAAACCGCTTGAAGTCCCGGTGGTTCAGGTAGTCGAAAAACGCAGCCCGCGCTACGGCCTTGTTCTGGTCTTCTAATTTGCTCCCAGCGGCATGGCTCGGTATCAAGAGGAAGCACAGTCCAATAAAAAGGACAACTGCGCCGACCGCTTGCACACGATAGCTTCGCCAAAACGGTTGCTGGCTTGTCTCCAGCAGTCTCTTGCTCTTCATGGCTGTCTCCTGTTTGAGATCGGCGAGCGCCGATACACCCCGCCCGCATTCGTCCCATGATCCTCCCGCGTTCCGCGTGTCATTTGGAACGTTGACAGCAGTGTGAAGCCTGTACTTAGGTATAGAGTCAAGGGAAAAGTTAGGACACGGAGACGGTGATAGGTCGGGAGGACTCAGGGTGATCTGAGGGAGTCTTTTGTCGTGTTGAAGCGTTGAGCGAAGCGCGGATTTGGCCTATTGCCTCCATCAGTTCATCCCTAATCTGAATGGTAGAGCGGATTTCTTCGTTCATGGACTCCAGCTTCTTCTCCCCAAGTTTCAACAGTTCGCGTAGACACTCAAGTGAACCTCGCTGATATGGAGAAGCCCCGCCCGAATCGCTAGGCAGAATATACAACTGCAATACGCGCCGGATTTCCACGAGCTTGAAACCAAATCGCTGCATCTTCTTGATTACCGTGACGCTCTCAAGGTCTAGCTCGTTGTAAATGCGATATCCGGCAGGCGTTCGGCGTGGGGTGCGCATCAGGCGGCGGCGTTCGTAGAAGCGAATGGCCTGCACGCTCACACCTGCACGCCTCGCAAGTTCGCCGATTCTCATATGCAGATGATAACT
>Ga0187771_10000351_pt1 | contig 27472 bp, 22 predicted proteins | sample 0116_SJ02_MP15_1_FD_133139 | JGI IMG/M metagenome (GOLD analysis project Ga0187771, IMG submission 133139) | Tropical peat soil microbial communities from peatlands in Department of Meta, Colombia - 0116_SJ02_MP15_10_MG | ecosystem: Environmental > Terrestrial > Soil > Wetlands > Peat | place... | reverse complement strand
CCGTCGTATCCTCCCAATCCAACGCAAAAGCCGCCAGCATGCCGAGCAACTTCCAAAGCCTTGAGCACATTGCGGGAGTTTCCACTCGCGCTGATGGCAAAAGCCACGTCCCTGGGTTCGATCAGGTTCTTCAACTGCTCGGCGAAAATGTCTTCATAGTGGGAATCGTTGGCCCAAGCCGTCATCATCGGGACGCTGTCAGTCAATGCGATGGCCCGAAAACGCTTGGCGCCGTTGCATCCCATCGTCACACCCTTGGCCAGATCGCAGGCAAAATGGGACGCCAGTGCAGCGCTACCACCATTGCCGAAGAGAAATATCCGCCGATCTCTTTCGTAGGCGCCGAGGAGCACGTCGCGGACCTCGTCCACTTGCTCGTGAGGCAGCAGCTGCAGTACTTCGCCCAATCGATTCAGGTAGTCCTGGGTGTTCAGCATCCCCGGTGCATTCCCTGCGCAGATTTTCGCGTACGCGCTGCTCTCATGAGGCATGCAATTCGCTCTCTCGGTTAATTTTGTTGAAAACCCTAGTTTACCCGCCGCTGGGCTCTTTTTCACGCCAAAAGATCATCCCTCCTGAATCGGGACGCACATTCTTCGTGAACGGCGCCAAGTCGGAGACGCCGCCACCAGCGTTAGACCCGGACAGATTACTGAAGCCACCTCGTTACCGCGACAATGCTACCATTAACCCGCACGACCGTGCCCGTGCTGGACCAAAGTAAATACTGGCCTCTGGCTTTGCCTGCATTGAACATAGGATCTCGTCAATTCTACCCGTTTCTCGGTCCCTGCGCCGCATAAACCGGTCTTGGACGGTGTCCTAGGATTGCGCCAAATTAGGACACTGCCCGAACCTTCGGACGGGCTTACCTGATCGCCGCACTGTTACAACCCACGCGCGGCTGATTAGTTGCGCATTGCGAGCTTCTCATGCAGCCACGAGCCAACTCAGGCAGAGCGCGCAGAGTACGTTGGGGTCGAGCGGATACCTGTAGATACCCCCGAGGATGCCTCGAAGAAAGTGACTCTTCGATGGCTACCCTTATGAGTGCAACCGGCTAGCCTAAACACCGTTCTCAGCCTCGAAACGCTTCTTGCGTGCGCCGCGCTATTGCACGACAACCGTCAGTACCGTGTTGTGATTCAAGCTCCCCGATTTTGCGGTGATCGTCGCCGTGTACGTTCCTGCCGGCGTGCCCGGTGCAGCGTGTGAGGACGAACCGCCGCCCCCTCCGCATGCTACCCACGAGGCCACTCCAAGAATAACCATCGCCGCCGCTAGCGCAGGTCGCCGCCGATAGGCAACACCGAGCAAACCTGCTGCCGGTAACAGCAACAGCCAGGCAAATCGCATGCCCCCTAGAGGCAGATTGGGATAGGACACCGTACCCGTCGTGACCGCGGCCGTCGTACCTACTGTAGCCGTGAACGGCGCCGGCGTGCCTTTCGCCACACTCACCGAACTCGGCACCGTGCATGTGGGCGCCGGCGTGACCACCGGCGTGATGTTGCAACTTAGACTTACCGTCCCGCTGAAGGTTCCAGCCGGCGTGACCTGCATGTCGAACTTCGCGCTTTGTCCGGCGCTGATGGTCTGTGACGTCGACTGCCCCAACGCCGGCCCGACCGCAAAATCTGGCGCCGCTTGCACTACCTGCGAGAGCGTTGTGCTTTGGACAATGGAACCCGATGTTCCAGAGACCTTCACCGGGTACGTGCCTGCCGGAGTAGTTGTTGACGTGGTAACTGTCAACGCCGACGTCCCAGAGGCTTTGCTTATGGTGGCTGGATTGAAGCCGCAACTGGCCCCGCTCGGCAAACCGGAACAAGAAAGCGTCACTGTGCCGCTGAATCCAAAGGTCGGAGCGACTGCCACCGTCGAAGTAGCTGCATTCCCCGCAACAACGGTCGAGGGAGACAAAGGCTTGGCCGAAAGTTCAAAACCGGATGAAGTGGTGTTGAACAGCACACCCACCCCGGGTAACCCGAATTGGGCTCCCCAAGGGAAAACAATGTCAGGGCGCCCATCGCCGTTCATGTCCGCCACCATGGCCGTGGGGAGGTTACCGTACAGGAAATTAGGAGCACCGAAAGTGCCGTCCCCGTTCCCCAACAAGATCGCGCTCCGCTTGTATTGGTAACTACCATTAACGACCAACACATCTGGCTTACCGTCGCCATTGAAATCAGCCACGGCGTCAACCGCGCACCCGTCTGCGGTACAAAGCGGGTTCAGCACATTAAACGTACCGTCCCCATTTCCTAAGGCAACCTGCCAGTAGGACAGCAAGTCGGCTTTGCCGATGTTCCGAAGATCAGCCGTGAACGCCGTAAAAAAGCTATCCAAGTTGGTTGGAAAAGCGGCCGGCTGGAAAGTGCCGTCCCCTTTTACCGATCAGAAGTGCGGTTCCCCCTCCAGTGGTTCCTGTTCCTCCTACCGCCAAGTCCGCATTACCGTCACCGTTGAAGTCGGCAGCCACCAGCACGCCACCACCGCCAGCGTAGTAGTAAACAGGCGCAGCAAAGGTTCCGTCTCCGTTCCCCAGCAGGACCGCCGGCTGTGGACCGCCGAAGCCAAAGCCCACAGCGAGGTCAGGTTTGTGGTCATTGTTGAAGTCTGCTACCACCACGCTCGTTGGGGGAGCATTGCCGCTCTGCGTATAGTAGATGGGAGTTTGAAAACTGCCGTCGCCGTTTCCCATCAAGACTGCGTAGCCCCAATTGGGGTATGGCCCATAGAAGACGACCAAGTCGAGATCACCGTTTCCCCGCAAATCTGCCGTTACCATGCTCCAATACTGCTGCCCTATCTGCAGCGGATATGTGTGGATCAACGACAACTCGCCGGCACCGTTGTTGCTAAGAATGTACAGGTTTACGGGCTGCGCCCCTTCTCCGCTGTCGGTGGCAACGGCAGCCACATCCTCTTTGCCGTTATTCTCAAAGTCGCCAATTGCCATCGCGTCCGGGGTGGCTGGTAGGACCCATAGCGGGATGCCCTGGAACGTCCCATTTCCGTTGCTGAGAAGGATCCCGTTGCCCGCGGCGACGTCGAGTTTTCTGTCGAGGTTAAAATCGGCGAGAGCAAGCCCGAGTTGGCCCGTGGAAACGGGTAGGCTGAGAACGTAGTTGCTGGCATTGGAAAAGGTGCCATTCCCGTTGCCCAGGTAAATCTCTGCAACTGTCGGGTCGGTTTCCACAACCAGATCCAGGTTGCCATCGCCGATCAGGTCGGCCGCGGCTAGGGGCCCGTTTTCCGATATAACGGTTGTAGGCGCCTGGAACGTCCCGTCGCCATTGCCCAGCAGCAGCGCAACGATAGGCGCGCCGACACACTGCCCAACACAGGAAGAAACTGCACTAATGGCCAAATCGGTCTTGCCATCGTTATTGAAGTCGCCTTCAACCGCCAACCCGGGATAGGGAGAGTTTCCAGGTAGGATCACGCCCACTGAATACAAAGGCGATTTCAGAGTTCCGTCGCCGTTTCCCAAAAAGACAATTACTTGTCCCGGATTGCCCTGCGTGATCACGGTCACGTCCGGCTTCCCATCTCCGTTCACGTCGCCCAGGATCACAAAGGCACCTGACAATGGCAAGCTGTATGGAGCCCCAGTAGCAAACGTGCCGTTCCCGTTCCCCAGGAAAATCATCAGGTAGAGGCTATTGTTGTTATAGACAATCCCAGCCACGTCGATCTTTCCATCGCCGCGCAGATCGCACACGGTCACTGCCGACAGAGTGGGGACACCAGTATCCGTCGTAATAGGCTTCTGAAACGTGCCATCGCCGTTGCCCAGCAGCACCAATAGCGTACCCGTTCCCTGCTGCAACACGTCGGGCTTGCCATCACCGTTGAAATCGGCTACGGCCAGTGCTCCGCCTGCGACTGGCGTGCCTGTGGTGAAGGTACCATCACCCTTTCCAAGGTTCATGGTTCCGTCAGAAGTCAGGATGTCGGGCTTTTCGTCTCCATTGAAGTCGGCTACAAACGGCGTGCCTGAGCCCGCGTATGTAGGAGGACTGAAAAAAGAGACCTGGGCTGATGCTGCAGACGTCAGCAGAAGAACAGCGGCTAACGCTAGAAGACGAGTGACGGTTCTCTCATTTCGGGTTGCGAGGGGATAATAATTATTCACGGGATTATGTGCTCCGAGGAAGAAGTGCGAGGCGGTCATGGCGACCTCCAGCCGAGGACCAGACTGGCGTACCCGCTCGAAACCGACGAGCGCGGCAGGTACTAGCCATCATAACCCTGCACCCACAGTTTAGTTTCGAAAAAACCTTCTCGCGCCCGCCAGCTCGGTCGCTCGATGCAGGGCTATGGCATGGTCACGGTGAGTGCAGTTTCATGGCTCGACCCGCCCAGTTTGTTCTGGCTCGGTTCTTGGGGTTTTGGGTCAGAATCTGGGGCGAACGCGCGGGTACCAACGAAAGTCAGAAGTAAGGAGCGGTGCCGAATGACTCAAGAGATTCGCACCATAAATATGTGGTAGGGTAGTGTTGACTTGCGTAATTCCGCGTTCGCCTAACTGAAACTAAAGCCCTGCGTTGCAGTCAGGTAGGTATTGGCGCGAATTTCCGTAAGCAATTGCTGGTGCGCATCAACTTTGGATCCTGCCCAAGGAAAGGGCCGTCCGGAACAGGAATCCAACAGTTGGCAATTCAATAAGTCGAGGAGAAAGTATGAAGGCTAGACAAACATCGTCCCTGATGGTTTTGCCAGTCCTGCTGACCGGAATGATGCTGGGACAAACCCAAGTGATTAACATCACGCAGCCGCCCTATAGCTGCGACTCCTCCGGCAAGACCGACGTTACAACTTGCATACAGCGTGCTATGGATAGCAGCATTAGCACTGGCGTTCAAGGTGGCAACGGGCTGCCGGCGCACGTCGTTGTGTTTTTCCCACCCGGCAGTTACTTGATTTCCGGGTCGCTCACGGTACACCAGGACTATCTTTCTCTGGTGGGAGCGGAGGCATCGTGGGACTACAAGACCGGCCAGATGGCTGCAAACATAGTGGCGTGCTCTCCCCAAACCCCCAAATGTCCACGCACCGGTTTCACCGGGAACCCCGAACCCGGATTCTATTACACGACTAAGTACAACCAAAACGAAACGGCACTACTGGATGCGAGTAGACATACGCACCTACTGATCAAGAACCTCGGCGTTCAATGTAGCAACATATCGAATCAGGATGGCATTTTCATGGGGACGACGCCCGGCACTCTCCTTAGCTTGGTTTCGGAGATAACCAACAATTCAATTGGAGGGTGCAATCTCGGTATTCACATCGAGGGCACGTCAGTCGCGCAAATCAAATCAAACAATATTGTGGTACCGTCAGGTTCTACCGCCGGTGCGACTGGCATGTTTCTTGTATACTTCTACGATTCGCAGATTGAAGACAACTACATCCATGTGTCGCCGAAGTATGTACCCTCAAGTTCATGGGACGTGCAAGGGAATGGCATCACGTGGCTATGGGGATCAAACACTACCCTTCGCGGCGGGAAACTAGAGTGGAATGCGGGCGGAGTCTATATTCACGAAGGGTATGGCATCATCATCTCTGACATCAATTTTGACAATAACAGGGCCCACAACATCATCGTCCGCTCCGGGGGACCGGCCGTCAATTCGATGAGCATAACGATAACCGGAAATCGGTTCTTAGCAGGCGCAAGCATTACAGATAAGCACGGCGACTACCCGGGGGCTGGCTTGGTTTTTGAGGCGGACAAGGGAGGGATCACGCGTGCCGTAATAACCGGGAACAGCTTCAGAAAAGCCGGGGCTTGCGGCTCCGATGTGTGCACGACAGGAGAACCAACTGGTCCTAGTAACGAGGCAATCTACGTAAACAGCGACAGCAGTACTACTAGCGGAACGCACGCGGACATCGTTGTTTCGGGTAATGATTTCATTGATTCCGCCGGTACCAGCTCATCCAAAGGCGCTGCAATCGTGGTTAATGGCGCCAACTCGCATGTCCACTGGTGCGGCAATCAGAACAACTTGGCCCGCACAGCCACCAATTCGGGCTACATCGGCGTTTGCGATCAGTAGAACGCATCGCGTCCGGGGCTGGCCCACCCAAGAAGCTTGAGGGTGCCCCATCCTAACGTCCCGCCTTTTGCAACGTTAGGGTGGAGATTTTCAGTGCTGGATCTTCGTTGAACCTCGCCTCACTACTCCTACAGTTGAGCTAGAGCGAAGCGGCTTCCCCGGTTGCGCGGACTGCGAACGGTTGCCCTCCAAAGGGGCACTTGCGATGCCAATTCCGGTCACAGCTTGGCAAAGACTGAAGTCTCTTTCAGCAATGAACTGGCAAGGGCTGACGCTGCCCGTGGCCTTGGCAGTAGCGCTTGCGGCCTGTTTGGTTGCGACCCCGGCGCAGGCGCAGAACTACATCACAACCAATAGCTCTAATGTCTTTCAGTGCAAGCAGACTGGAGCTGGAACAACGATTGCGGCACCCATCGGTGAGTTTACGGCGGCTGGCGCGCCTCAGGCATGGAATGCCTCGGACATTTTGAACGCGATTTGCCTTGCTATTAGGGTCGCAGCTGGCACCGACTCTGCGCGGGACGTTGGCACATGCCTCGGACGAAACTAGGAGCGTGAGCGATCCCACCTTGACAGCGCTGGCGAGTGCAGCGTAGTTTAGTAACTTAACTAGCGAGGGAGGATTTTCAGGGGTGAATCGCGGCCATCTCACGCTCACCGTAACACTCTTCATGTTAGTAGGTATTCCCGCCTATGCATACGCTGATCCGACTGGCGGAACGCTATTTCAAGTGCTCATGCCAATGTTGGCTGCCATTTGGGCAACGTGGATGATTCTCGCGAACCGCGTGCGGCGTGGCGCGGCGCGTTTGATGCGCAAGCTGCGCGGACCAGAGCCCGACGAAACCGACTGATCGCCGGCGTTAGGCTCTTCCTGATAATGTCCTGAGTTTAATTTTCCCCTTTCGTTTTGGTCACTGAAACGTAATCGCCAGACCAGTCATATCCCTTCTCGCGGATTATTGCGCCCCACTGCTCATCCACTCGCGACTTCTGCTCCGCAGAGAAGATGAAACGATTGCGCTTGTGATCGGCAACGAGCGCAACGTGCTGCTCCCACAGCGGCCGCACCGCCTCGATGTCTTCCATCCCCAACTCGGTGTACAACCGAACCATTTGCTTAACCGGATCTGCTACTAGGTCTTCGTAACGGACCATTGCCAGTGCGCCCGGAGATATACGGGAAACTCCTCCAGTTATTATTTCTTCGTGAATGAGGTAAGCTGCGAGAACGAAGGCTTCAATGTCTTCCGACGAAAAGGACTCTAAGCTGTACATTTCCAACAGCGTCTGCCAGAGCTTCAGATTCGATGCAAATACCTCGTAAGGATTCCGTTCGATGAGTACATATCGTGCGCCAGGAAACAACGTAGGTAATAGATGGAGCCTAAAGCCGTGAGGTGGTGACTTGAGGACCATTGGCTTACCTTGTTGAACCGTGAGCAACCGTAGGAAATATTGAATCGCTTCCGTCCACCGTTCCCGCTCATCGATCGGGCGAAAACGCAAATCGAGAAGCGAGCGTGGATCACGCATCAGGGAGGGAACAAGTAAAGCTGCGTAAGGAGAAGGCGCGCCGAGGGCGAGCAGAGCAAACTCGTCTTCCTGAGGTGACATCCAGGAATACTGCATGTCGTCCATCGGGCGGCGCGTCTGTTGCCGCACGGACCGGGCGCAGACCACGCGCTCGGTGAGCAAGAAGTGGGATGGGTTCAGGCAGGCGTAAGTGCTGGGGAAACCAAATCGGGGGTCACAGCAGAATAGTTCGTGAAGAAATGTAGTTCCGCAACGCCAAAAGCCTACTAAGAAGACGGGAGGGAGTATTGTGGCACTTCTCAGCGCGTCAGCGTGGCTTTCGCGCTGAAGCCGATGGAGTAACGAATGGCCTGCGCCGCTAAGATAATTGACGCCTCGAGTTTGCCATCTGAGTCGCGAGCGACTGGCATCCACTTTGCCGGCCAGACGCGTCCAAGCCTCGAGCAAGAGGCGGAATCCTCTGGCTTTATGTTCAAGGGAACTGCTTGCCTTCGTTTTACGGCTTGGGTGTGAACTGTCGATTGACCTCCTTCAGCTTTTCGAACAACGCGTCACGCATGCGCTTCGCAACTTCTGGCTCAGCGCCGATAAGATCATGTTCCTCTGTCGTGTCGCTCTTGTAGCGATACAGAACCTCCTGATGGCGACCCAGGTAATTCACATATTTGAACTCGTCGTCCACGACGGCAACCGTCCCCTTGGTGATGGGATCGAAAACCCGATTCGGCTCCAGATTCATGCTGAAAACATATCGTTCGGGAAGCTGCTTTCCCTCCAAGGCGGGCCTCAGCGAAACTCCATCGGTCCGTGTGGGCACTGAACCACCGACAAAATCGAGAATCGTGGGAAGCAAGTCTACTTGTTGAGCCAGGTAACTGACCCGAGCTCCTTGCTTTTGCCCAGGGAGGTGGATCAACAACGGAATATGAATCAATCCGTTGTAAAGGAAGGGGCCGGTGTGATTGTACCAGTCATGCTCAAAAGACTCGCCGTGATCGGCTGAGATAATCACGATAGAACGATCGAGACGGCCGCTCTGATCGAGCCAATCAAGGAAGTCACCCAGCGCATGGTCTGCATACGCGATCATTTCGTCATAGCGGGCATGCTGCTGGGCAGCAGAAACCCCCGGAGGCAATCTGTGGGCATCGAAATTCGTGGGATCTGAATGGGAGATTAGCTTTTCCGTCGGCAGAAAACGTCTTCTAAACGAAGCAGGGGGCCAGTATGGATCATGAGGCGGCAGAATGTGCGTCCACAAGAAAAGCGGTTGCGTGTGCACTCTGCGCTCTACTAGAGTGCGGGCCTGCTCAAAGGCCTTTTCGGCGGGAAACGGATAACGATCTCCCGAAATCAGGACATCGAGATAGCCAGCCAGCGCCATCAAGTGACCTATGCTGGTGATATTCAGGGTGTCTTGGCAGTCGGTACCAACGAGAAGTGTGTAGCGCCCACTACCCAATGCACCCAACGGTGTTGGGTACTCGACCGCATCGTAGCCCTCCAGGGTTCTGCGCTGAATCGGACTCGCTAGCTCATTGGAAGATATCATCGCCGTGTAGTATCCGAGTTGACGTAGCGAGGCTGGGAGATTCTGAGTGTTATAGTGCAGCAGAAACCCCCAAGGTTGGAAAAGCCTGTGGGACCAGGGTAACTCTCCGGTTTCGATGGAAGCCGTGGCCGATGTCGTGAAGTTGGTATTCGCAACAAAATAGTCGAAGGTGGAACTGCGCTGAGAAAACTTTTCCAAACTCGGAGTAGTTGGAAGGTTGTAGCCGTAAAGCGACAGATCGTCCGCCCGCAACGCATCGATGGTAATGAGGTAAACATCAGGCAGGTCTGAGGCTGCAAGCGATTTGCCGGGACGAGCATAATCATGGAATAGATACACGCCGTTTACGAAAAGGGCCACAATCGCTACAGAGCCCAGAACTATATGCAGCCAACCGACCGGTACCAAACGGTCTCGGCAAAATATCTGGAGTCTCGAACGATTGACAGTGAAGAGGGCCCCAATGCTGACAACTGTAATTATCGAGCCAACCAGCAGCCACACCGTCAATCTCGGACGCCACTGAAAGGCAAAAAGGATTGTGGCCGCTCTGATGAGGTCCAGGGAGAGATACGCCGTTGGCACGCCCAGCCATAAACTCCAAGCCAAAGATGAGGCGTGCCCCTTCGCCGGATCGACGAAACTTGCCATGATGGACAAAATCAGGACAAACAACCACCATGCGAGAGCAAGGCTCAGGCTCCCGAGTAGCGCGACACCAGCGTCAAGCGCAACCTCCCGGTAGGTCATGTACAGGGAAAGACCGTCGAGGTGATCGAGAATTTCGATTTCCAAACTCAAAGAAGCAATTGCCGCGATACTCAAAATCGCGAGGCCCGGCCGCAGAGCGGCCTCCTTTTGTTGTGCGGCTTGTTCTCGGGTAGGGGATGAAAGTTTATCGCTTATCATTGTGCACACTTTATGCGCCACAGGAACGAAACGAGCTCACGATCGAAACCACGAAGCAAAACACTTTTTACGCTGCGCACGGTAGGCTCTTATTAATCGTATTCAAGCTCTTCCTGGCCGCACGCCGGGGAACACGCTTCGGCTAATGGAGTCAATCCACTCCCTTTCGGCAAATCGATTTTGCCGATGAGCCTTATTCCGAGAATTCAATCTCCTGATCGATTCGGCAAAGCGGCTGTTTTCTATTTTCCGGAGCCTCGCAAAACTTCCCGCACGGTTTTCAGGATGATCTTAAGATCGAGCCAAGGCGACCACGTCCGTATGTATTCCAGATCCAGGCGGACCCAGTCATCGTAATCGCTGATTCGGTTCCTGCCGCTCACCTGCCACAGACAGGTTAGCCCCGGAAGTACCGCCATCTTCTGCATCTGGAATGGAGTGAAAAGCTCGTACTCATTCACGAGAGGGGGTCGCGGGCCCACAAGACTCATGTCGCCGATTAGAACACTGTAAAGCTGAGGGAGTTCATCCAGGCTGTGACGTCGAATCCATCTCCCCAACGGCGTAATCCGAGGATCGGAAGTGATCTTGAACGCGGGACCGCGCATTTCATTCAAATGCTTCAGTTGCGCCTTTACGATGTCGGCATTTTCGTACATCGAACGGAACTTGTAGCTCATGAAAGGGCACCCTTCCTTCCCCGCCACATACCAGCGATACAAGACCGGGCCGGGGGATGAGAACTTCACCAGTAGAGCCAAAACGGCAAATACTGGCGACAACAACAGGAGAAGCAGACCCGATCCGACCACGTCGATGGCTCTCTTTGTCGCACGCAGAACCGGACTGTTCCAATGACGCGAAAAAACCAATCGATCATACTCACCGACCAACGGTTTATTCTCAACTTGAAGGATGTTCGAAGAAGCCATAGCTAGAACTCTCAACCCCAGAGACGGTCTAAGATTGTACAACCTCCGGACTAGGACGGCCGGACAGAATCTTAGCCCCGCTTCTTGATTGCATCAAGACCAGTTCACAAAATTCGCTGAATTCGTTCCTGAAGCGTTCATTCGAAAAGCGAACGGCATTCGCCCGGCAGGCCGCAGGTGTAAATCGACGCACTTGACTCTCGAAGGATCGAACTGCGTTCATGATCGCGTCAGGGGTCTGTTCTTGGAAAAACATACCGGTGGGCGCTTCCGTGGAATTCGCCTTGACAATCTCCAACACCCCGCCTTTGCCGAACGCAATCACGGGTGTCCCGCAGGCCTGCGCTTCTGCGACGCAGATGCCAAAGTCTTCTTCGGCTGCAAAAACAAAGCAACGCGCGCGCTGCATGTGCTGGCGCACCACTTCGAAGTTCTGGAAACCAAGCATCTCGACATTCTTGGTGGCGACTGCCCGGATGCCTTCGTATTGGGGACCATCGCCGATGACCACCAACCTCTTATCGAGCATTCTGCCGAAAGCTTCTACGATCAGTTTCACTTTCTTGTAAGGCACTAACCGGGAAACAGTCAAATAGAAATCTTCTTTGTTCTCTTGCAGCGTAAAGGAATCGACATCCACTGGAGGGTAAATCACCGTCGCCTCCCGGCGGTACACCTTCCAAATCCGTCGCGCAATGAAATGCGAATTCGCAACGAACTCATCGACGCCGTTGGCGGTTCTGAGGTCCCACATTCGTACCTTGTGGAGCATCCACCGGGTCGGGCAACTAAGCAATCCTTTGTCCAAACCCGATTCCTCCAGATATTGGTGCTGAAATTCCCACGCATAGCGCATGGGCGAATGGCAGAAACATATGTGTACCTGGTCTGGCCCAGTGATGACCCCTTTCGCCACGGAATGACTATTTGAGATAACCAGGTTGTAGCCGGACAGGTCGAACTGCTCCACGGCCAGCGGCATCAGGGCCAAGTACTTGCGAAACCACTTGCGGGCAAACGGAAGATGTTGAACAAACGAGGTATTTACCGGTTTATTGAAAATAAACTTCCGCTTGCCTGGGGGCAGAAAGTCTACGAGACTGAACAGATCCGCCATGGGGAAGCAGGTGAGAATCTGCTCTAGTACCCGGTCAGCGCCCCCATACGTGACTAACCAATCGTGAATGACAGCGGCCTTCCCGCTTTTGCCTTCTACGCCGGCTATCGTTGTGACCTCCCTGGAATGAAACTACTTCAGCACTGGTTCTGTACGGAAGTTAGTTTGCAGCACGACAACCCGTTCCGGCACATCGGCGGTGGGCATATTTCGCAAGAACGATCTTCGAACGGGTACATTTCTATCCCGGTGCCGTCTGCGCCGTCACAAGAGAAGAAACGCGCTGAACCTCGCACTTCTTGAGAACAAAACAGTTGTACTCAGTTAAGGATCCAGCACTTTCTACTATGTCGAGACCACAGTCGGCAAAGCCACTTTCTAGCTCCTCCGCCGTGCGGCGAATGCGCCGGATGCCCCGACGCATGAAACGCGGCAGCAAGAAGTCCGGCAGTAGGCTCTTAACTCGGTAGACTGCATTTTGCGGTCTGGTGTCAAATTGTAAGTAGGCGACCCCATGAGAGGAAAGCACCAATCCCGCAAGTTGAAAATAATTCTTGATAGAACGGAAATCTGGTATGTGTTGGAAGACAAGCAGAGAATAGACGAAGTCCACGCTTCCTTCCACGAGCCCAAAATCATGGGGGCGACGTTCGTAATCCGCAAGGCTCAGGAATCGCACGTTGGTTGCGTTCTTTCGCGCGGCTAATGCCGTTCCCTGGCGAACCATTTCTGGCGAGATGTCAAGACCCAGCACTCGCGCAAACTGATCGGACATGGGAAAGACGAGTCGGCCCAACCCGCATCCAATCTCAAGAGCTGTGCCTAAAGGCACGGCGTGCTTGCGGATGATCGGCAGGAGTTCTTGATGGACCGTTGCTTTACCGCTTTGCCAGAACGCCTCCCGATCCCCCCGTGGAAGATCAGTCATGATGTAGGTATAGGCGTCGGCCCTGGCAAAATTATCCCATGGGGATTTGGCACCCAAACTTCCCTCTTGCTCGGCACGGCTTACCGAGCCAACGTTGGGCTGAGTACGAGGGTTAGATCTCATCAAGTTCAATTGGCAAACGATCGGCCGCCGAAGCACCGGGCGGACACCTCACACCGTCGGCTGATATATGACTCCAGTCTACTTTCGAGTAGCGAGCAGTATACCACTGACCTGTCCCCACGCTCCGCACAGTTGCAAATACGAATCATAGCTCCGTGAACCGCTCCCATTTTCTGTCACAAACGAAACTGGTGTGGGGCAGGTGAACCGCTTTTTCTTTCGCTTCCCCTTCCTGGTGGAATGTTTTTGCGCAGGGCGCGACCGGGGTCAAGGCCGAGCGCAGCGGGCCCACGGGGTTGCCTTGACGCCGGTCCGCCGCGGCGCTATTTCCCTCCCAGGAAGGCGAAGCGGCTTGGCGTGCAAATTCTTCTGGTGTTCGATAGCCCAAGCTGCTATGCGGACGATCTTCGTCTCCGCCGCGCATCGAATAGGCTTTGCAACCAACTCACCGCCAGGCATTCTTCTCGCAGCCTTCTCCTCCGTTTCTCCCCGAAATACCCCATATGTGAGAGCCCCGTATTATCGGGCAGTTGTCAGCTCCCAGCGCTTGTCTGGAGCACCCGCCAAGTCCTTCGCGCCGTCTCGTCCCAAGAAAACTGCCTCGCGCGGAGCAATCCTCGTCGGCGCAAGGCCTGCCTTAGCTCAGAATTCTCAACTAGCGTAAGAATTCCCTTAGCGATATCTTCTTCATCCTCCGGATCCACCAGAATTCCGGCATCCCCTGCTACTTCTGGCAATGAAGACCCGTTTCCGGCCAACACAGGCGTGCCGCTGGCCATCGCTTCCAACAGTGGCAACCCAAACCCTTCATAGAGAGAAACGCAAGCCAACCCCAATGCCCCAGCGTATAATGAGGGCAATTTGGAGTCATCGACACGGTCGGCTAGAAAGACACGGGGCGGTATGCTCTCGAATTGCACTCTGGCAAATACCCGTGCGCTTCCGCTACCACCTGCAACAACAAGCCACAGATTTTCGGGTATCCGCCCCCATGCCCGTGCCCAGGCATGGAAAAGCCGAGCCAGGTTCTTGCGTGGCTCCAGCGAGCCAACGACCAGAATGTAATGTCGCGAGGGCAAGTGCAGTGAAGTTATGACAGCATCTAGCCCTGAAATCGTCTCCGGGCAGAAGCGAGGGGACACTCCGTTTGGTATGACTGTCACTCTATTCGGAGGAACGTTGGTGTGATGGATGATTCGCTCTTTCACGAATTCCGACACCGTGATGGTTTGCTTCGCCCGCTTAGCCAGCCTCGGCAGCAGAAACCGATACCAAGCAACAAAGCGGGGACTGAAGCCTTGAGGCCAGTCGAATGGAGCCATGTCGTGAATGGTAACGACTTGGTTCTCGACACAAAGGGGACCCGTGTTTGACGGAGAAAACAACAGTCTGCCGTTGAGTCTTGCCGGCAGCACAAACTGTTCCCATGCGTGCCCTGCAAATCCATGGGGGGCACGATCGGGGGCTATAGGATTGACCTGACCATTCCACCGTGTCAATAATTCCGATGCGTAACGTTGCACACCGGTCACGGGAGCGCATAACACCCGCGTGTTAATTACGACATCTCCCATCTGTCAGTCCCACTCAAGTTGCAGTCGTGTGAGGGCGATCCCGGAATTCAGACTAACGCATTACGGTACCAATGGAATGGACATGTCCTTTGTGAGACTCAAACAACCGCCGCGCTTGTTTCAACACCCGAACAAATTCGTTCATAAAAGTCGGCGCTGTCTCGTGCGACTTTTTCATATGCAAAACGTTCGAGCACGCGTTGCCGGCCGCGGCGGCCCAAGTCTTTGCGCAGTATACGGTCATCCATCAGTTGGCGAAGGTGTTGAGCCAGTTCACGGTCGTTGCCCTCGTGAAAAACCAAGCCGGCGTCGCCTATGACATTGGGAATGTCCCCTGAGTCTGACCCGACAACGCAGGTCTCACAAGCCATGGCTTCCACAAGGACCCGGCCGAATTGCTCCTTCCAGTTTCGGCAGGTGCGCGAAGGGAGCACAAGAACGTCCAAGGCGTTCATGTATTCTGCTACCTGGCTGGATTCCACCCATGGTACCCAGCGGACTCTCTTTGTCAGCCCTAAACCATGAATCAAGCGCTCCAACGCCGCCTGATGGGAACCGCGGCCAGCAAGCATAAGCACGCTGCTCTCAGGAAGGAGGGCAAATGCTTTGACCAGCGTATCCAAGCCCTTGCTTGGATGTATCCTTCCCACATAACCCACAATGAATGAGCCCTCGGGCACCAAATCTCGCCTCAAGCCGATCGCGTCCTGCTTGCAGAAGACTGTCGCGTCCACTCCGGTGGGAATGTAAGCGGCTGCTTTGCCAAATCCCCTGTCTCGCAAAAGATCCAGACCCTCCGCATTCAATGCAATACCCCCCGCTGAATTTTCGAAAACGTATCTTTCAAAGAAATTGAAAGGAGGCGGGTAACTCTTATTAATGTTCTGGTAAGTCGCAAAGATGGCTGGTATCTGATACTTACGGCATGCTTTGAGAACATGGTATGAGGCGAGGTTAAAAGGCTCCTCGTCGATGTGGACTAAATCCCAGTTCTCGCGTCCGATCACGCGGGAAATCTCTGGATAATAGTACAGATGATTTCCCAAACGAACTGATGTCGTACCGCTGAACCTGCATTTATGTGTGAGAACCTCGTAGTCGTCTGGTTTGATGCGTCGTAGCTCCCGGTCGGTCCCCCCCCAGCGTGCAGGAGAAAGCACCGTCAAGTTGACGCGAAGTCTTGCAATCCCGCGAAACTTGCCATGGGTGGTCGCAAATTGCGCCAGCGCCCTCGTAATCACAAGTACCTTCATTTCTTTGTTTCCTTGCGCGCAAAGTAGCCTCGGAAACCAAACATACGAAATCGACCTCGGATTTCAAACCCACGACCTCGGCATCGTCGAGTATCGGCGCCTGGCTGCGTGTAGCCCGGACGGACCAGTTCGCGCATGCCTTCAAAGTCTGCGTCCACCCGCGAGATCCCAGTCGCCAGCATCAAGCAAACAAAGCTAGCGTCGGCATTCCCTTACCGCCTGCACAATAGAAAAAGGCCAAGGCAAAAAACCAACTTTCAGCCAACCAACCGCCCTGGGTGATATTGGCGAAAAAAAGTCCCACGCAAATACCTATCCCCATGAAGCGATATATTCGTGTTGTTTTTTTCGCGATGTTTCCAAGCCAATACAGAATCAGTATTGTGCCTAGCAGGCCATATTCTACGAGCCAAGCAAGTGGCATGTTTTGAATTGGCGTATCCGCCTTATACTGACCGGTTCTAACGACATAGTCGCCATAACGTCCCGGCCCGATACCAGTGACAATAGCTAGCGGATTCTCCCCCAATACCTGTAACCCATACCGGAGATGGTAAACGCGCTCCGCTCCAGCATCTCCCATGGTACCCAATTCATCGCGCGATGTCGCAGCTGCCTGTTTCGCCTTCACAGTTACTTTCGGAATAACGTATGTTGCCACTCCAATAAACACGCTACTTATGATGACTATGCGGGCGGCCTGTGCTAGCCCGGTTGCCTGAGCAGTTCTTCGGTGCACCGAGAGATACCAGCACAATCCGAACGCAAGCAGCGCCAGCAAAACTTGATCCGATAAGGACCCGATTGCGCCAATAAGTCCAAACCCAGCCCCCCACTTTACCCACTTCCTGTCGATATCACTCTGCCCCTTAGCACCAGTACTCTGTGCCAAGCACGCCATAAATATGACAAAACAACTAAACATAAAGAGACCGAATGGCGGACCCTCAACGAAGGTACCTCCCATACGAGGTATCGACACTCCTCCCAAGGTTACAGACTGAGCCATTGCAAAATAGCGTGTGTACAGCGTAATAAAGTCTGGGGCTGGCACCACGTCAAAGAAAGCCAAGAAAATGTAGATTGCCACAAGGAGCTGAGCTATCACCGAGATAATCACCCAACGAAGAACAAATCCACGCGCTTTGTATATGAACTCGATAGATACCCAATACCAAATCATCTCCAAACACAAACGAATCGATTCGAGGTAAGCTGTATATAAAGACGGCTTCACTCTCTCGGGTGAAACCGAAATGTAAAGACAGCCTATCGATGCAGCAAGGAAGGCATAGAGAACAACCCAAAGGGATCTCTTGTCTCGCACGGGTAACTTGAGGAGGACAAAACACAAGAAACCAAACACCACGCAAGGCGGAATCCAGACGATGTTCCTTAGCTGGAGCATGTACTTCAGAGCGTACGAGAAAGGCATTGACAATAGCGCCAACGCGTACAGAAACCGAGCCGCTTTCATTGTTGTCGTGTTAATTGTCCTGCTTGTCGGCACAAGTATTCAGCAATGCGCACTCATTCGATATGCGCTTTAGACCCGGCGTCATGACGAGCATCGCTCATCCACCCCGATAATCGACCTCTCAAGAGCGCCCAATGGAAGTTCGCTTTGGGAAAGTTTGCGCGTGCGGCTGATAACACCACACCGGCAAAGGAACGAAATAGAAGATACGCGAAATACCATACCGGGAATCGGTGTTTGCGATACGTGTACCCCGCTCCACAGGCATAGGAATAACCCTTTCGGATTCCAGCGTGATCATACGAAGGGGAGCCTGTCGGATGATGAACGAGAAGATCCGGCACATAGCATATTCGAAACTTCTCCTCAAGAGCTCGCAACACGTAGTCTATCTCCTCACTAGAACCGTATCCCAAAGCGCTTCCTGCACCAAGCATAGGATCGAAGTCACCTACCGCGCGGACTACCGAGCTCCTTAGGAATATGGTGATGGAAACAGTACGGCGCCAGGCATTGTACTTATGAAGAAATCCTTTTTTCTGGTCAAAGTAACGCTCTGCCCACGGGGCTGCAGCCCTACCCGTCGCGCCGTCCCAATCGGAGTGATCGAGAAACAGCGATGCAACTTGCTGCAATGTTGTGGCGTGGTACCAGCAATCATCGTCGGGAAAGGCCACGATATCGCCGGAGATGTGCCGGAGACCCACATTCCGAGCTCGCGATAGCCCCTTCCCGGATTTGAGATGTTTAATGGCAAACCGAGTACGGTACGGGGCTAGAACCGCAGCCAGGCGATCATCTGGATTCTGGTCGACAACAATAAGCTCGAAGTTCCGATACGACTGGCAATCGAGATGCATAAGGAAATTCGAAAGCTCAGCTGTGCGGCCAATTGTCGCCAGTACCAAGGAGAACTTTAGCGGCGTCGTCAATGCTGGCACAAGCGCCTGTGGAGGCAGCCTCTGTTCGATAGTGTTCACTTAACTAGCGGCTGATCTGCCTAACCACGCCTTGAGTGAGCGCCCGACGAGCGAAATGGAGGACAAACAAGACCCCCTGGCCCACAGCAAAAGTTGCCCACACAACCAATGGACCTGAGCTTCGCCAGTTTCGAATATCGGCAGTTGTCAGAAAGACGGGAGCAAAAACCACAATTAGGACTGCTTGCAGAAGTCGATTAGAGAATTCGAAATTGACGCGTGCGTCAGAGTCACCGTGCTTTCTGAGGGTATAGACAAGAACTCTTAGCAACCCCCAACTTAGAAATACAGCCACCAGAAGGCCGCGGGCGGTCGCCCACGGCAGCAAGGGAAGCAGTACTGGCAGGTACCTATAAAAAGCGAGTGCCGCGAAACTAGTCACACGAAGGAAGCGAACATTTCGAACGCCTCGGCTAGTGTGCAAGACCATCAGAACTACCAGCAGCGCGTTCACGACGTCAAAGCGAATCGCACTGCCCGCACCCCTTACGTGGTAAATCGCCACCGACACCAGGCTCACGACCACAGCGCGGATCAGGAAAAACATACCAAGGTTCAATATTTTGTCCGACAGCCGATCACCGCCCCGCTCACTTGCTGATTCCGCTCTGTCGTTCCACAGGTAACCACACTCATAGAACGAAAGATAGCCAAGATACAATAACGAAACCAGCCACAATGGGACGGAATAGACGAGATTTAAGGCAACGGCGAGCGGCAGCACATCTCTTACCACAAAACCCACCGCCGCCCGATAGTTTTCGAGCCGTGAACAGTAGGTGTAGCCCAACGGAATATAGTACGAGAACACTGATGGCATTTCTCAAATAAAGGTGAACTTTGCGAGAGGCAGAGTCCGAACTGCTTCTTTGTTCCCGATGTAGTAAACATGCGAGGCTTGTTCCATTAGATCCGTATCATCGGGATTATCTGTATAGACAACCAGTTCGCGATCGTGGGAAGGAATGAGATGCGATAGTGCATGCCATTTCTGGCCCAAGAGATCGACGGCCAGCCGACCACTGCAAATACCATCCCGGTCGTAATCGAGCCGCGAGCAAACCATATCAGTCAAGCTTAGTTCCTTTACGACGGCATCAGCAATTGGGTCAAGAGTCGCCGTTGCCAGGTACACAAAAACAGATCGACGCTGTGCCTCGCGAACGGCCTCAAGTACCTTGGAATTGGCATGGGTTTGTAGACGACTACGAACGTACTTTGAACCCTCCTCGTATAAAAGTGTTCGACTAAGCCCCTTCAGCCCGAAGACTTGAAGACCGCGCCCGCTGCTTCGTCCCGTCACGCCGTCCCACCATGAGATCGCAGGTGACAATCCCAGCGCGGAGCAGAAACGCGCTGTGCCGCGGAGCGAAAGTCCACGGAGGAATGCATGTGTTGTGTTCTCCGTGATGAGAGTCCCACATAGATCAACCACAAGGCTCACGGTTCGCCCCTGCAGCACGTGGCGATAAGATTCAGCGACAAGGGAAAGCCAAATCCCGGGCGGCCGAATTCGCCAATTGCCTCCAGCCGGCGTAGCCCGCGGACACACAACAGAAGCGCAAATCGGCAAAGCCCAGGGAGGGACCTTGGCACAATCAATGGCTCTGCCGAAATTTCTACTTTCTGAAACCCAGTGGCGGATAAATCGTGCATTAAAGAATCTTCGGTGTAGCTCCGGTGGTGGGTCGAATCAATGTAGCGAAAGCGCCCTGCAAATGTTGAGTTTGCGTTGGGGACTTTGAGAAACAGAGTACCCCCGGATGACATAGCAGAATGTACACTGTGGAGAAGAGCTATGTCCCCGGGGCTGGCTATGTGTTCGAGCACGTCGCTCATTACGACGAGTTCAAAGCCCCCCCGCTCTGAAAGCCAAACGCTTGGGTCTTCTATGAGATCCACATTTAGCCCTAGCGACCTAGCAAAGCTGACCTGGCCTGGATCTCTATCGATCCCGATTGCGTTCGAATATCCTTTTTGCCCTGACAACCATTCGAGAAACAGTCCGGCACCGCAACCAATGTCCAGAATCTGAGCACTTCTATCGCGTGGAAGAATGTCCGAGAATATCAGATCATACATCGGCCAGTAGCACGCCCTACCTGTGGGCGACAAGTCGTTCATGCGAGCATAGTGTTCAAAATAAGGAATAGTCGACATGCAGGTTAATAAGCGGTTGCGGGTGCGCTTGCCTCCGCAAAGACAGGCTTCTTGATTGTGCGCCGCAAGAGAAACGCCAGCAAGTACACGTAAGAAGCTAAAGTAGCGATGGCGGCGCCCATCGCTTGAAATCTGGGGATCAAAAGCAAGTTAAGAATGATATTCGCGGCAGCGGCAGTACCTGTAGCCATAAGGATCGTGCGATCAAACCCGCGGCTTACGAACACGGTACCCAACAAGGCGACGCAAAAATCCATGGGGATGGCGAACACCAATATCCGGAGTAAACCAGTAGCGGCCAAGTCGCTGCCATAGATGATTCTCAGAATGACCGGAGCAAAGATGCCAATCACAACAGCTATCAGCAAGCCAGCCGCCGCCACCGCCAGAACCGTGCCAAGGAGAAGCCTCTGGGTACCTGGCCCTGCTTTTGCACGCGCTAGCTTGGGATAAAGGGAATTTGTCACAAGCCAGTACGCACCCATGATCAGGAACAATATTCGATACGCGGAGTTGTACCGCCCGACTTCAGCAATACTTGACATGGAACCGAGCAGGATGGTGTCAAAGTTATGAAAAGCTTGATTGAGAATTGTAGCCATGCCCAAGGGGAGGACTGTAAGCCAGTAGAGTTCTTTCTGCGCAACATCCTCAAGGTCCGGAGCACCTGTCACTACCTTCGCTTTCCAGCGCAGCTTCCATGCCAGCCATAAAGCTAATGCCCCAACCGTTGCCGCGAGTCCGTTGGACAGCGTGACGGGTAAGAGGGTCGTATGTGTAATCAAAATTCCGGCAATTGCACCCATCACGAAGGTGACAGTTACGCCGCCTCGAAACGCTCCCAGCCACGCAAATTTGTCCAGCCCCCAGGCCAGCCAATCAATAGAAAAGGCGTACGGAATAACTCCCAACACAAACCCTAGAACATAGTATCTGGCAGCCTTTGGCACGGGACCGAGCAGTGCATAAGCACTGCCCAGTGCAACGCACACCGCACACAACAGGAGACGCTTCAGCAGTATTTGCCTCATGACGAATGGCGCTGCATTACCGTTCCGCGCCACCAGCCGGGATCCCACTAGCCTTAGTCCCTGGTCTGTTCCCAACGTCACGTACACGGCAACGGTCTGCGCCAACGCAACAATTCCGAGCAGCTCAACCCCAAAGTGTCGAGAGATGTAAGCTAGAAACAAAAACGATGCTACCCGCGAGACCCCTTCACCGATTCCAAGGCGCACTACGGAGTGGGCGACGCTCTTAATGCTGCCAATCATTGGTATCTGTAGGAAAGGGCTACTCGAAATTTGAGGAAGGTGCGGTCTTCCGCCTCAGCCTGGATGCCCGCGCTTGAAGCTGCGACCAGCTATTCTTGAGATCAGTTGCAATCTGCAGAATTAGTACTTTGCGCCGGTCGCTAGAATCGGTCCGCTGCCATTTGTCAACCCCTAGTACCCAGCAGCACGCAACGATCAGGGACAAAATACCCCCTGCAGCAACGATCTGTGTTCGTTTGGGACTATCTTTCCTTTCCGGCAAATCAGCAGGGTCCAACTCACGAACGGTGGGAATTTCCTTCGCCTCTTCCACTTTTGCTATTTCGTAGCGCTTGGTCAAAGCTTCGAAAACGGCTTCTTGAATCTTAACCCGCCTGTACAAATCAAAGTAAGTGACTCCAAGTAAAGGCAATTTACGAATGGAGGGATAGAGAGTGGGGTCGGTGCTGTTGCTCGCATCCGTCCCTGTCCCCGCCTCGCCGACGTCTTTCAGCTTGCGTCGAAGTTCCTCGATTCGTCCCTCAAGGCTCCGAATTCGTACATTGTTTTCCGTGTAAATCTGCTTAAGGCCCTGTTCTTCGGCTTCGGCAGCAATCAACTCACCTTGAAGTATCGCAGCAGCTTGTACCATGGCTTTGCCTTGCTCAGGCACGTCGATCGCCGTATTTTGACTCGCAAATTTGCTGAAATCCTGCGACGCTTGATCCAAGTCTTGCTTTACCCCAACGAGGCGACCCTCCAAAAACTCACGCTCCCGCCTCGCCGAAGATGTACTCAACGCATTCACGGCCCGATTCAGTTCCTCGACGTAGGCTCGCGCCAGTGCCTGCGCTCGATCAGGGCGTCGATCTAGGACTTGAATCGTGATGATCTCGCTCTTGCGATCTGCTGTGATTTTGGTTCTGTCTTCCAATTTCTTGCGAGTATCTACCCAGCGCCGAATCCCGTAGACCCTGCGAAGGTCGAATCGTCGGATGAGCGCGTCTTCTACCGTGCGGCTGCGCAACACTCCAATGAACAGCGCACCCGAACTCTTGCCGCCGCCCAGAAGATTGCTTGCCATTTCCTCCATGGGTGACTCGGAACCTGAGGAACCTGAGGAACCTGAGTCGGAGCTTGAAGTGGAAGCAACTGTCCCCGCCAGAGCTGTGAGGATGCCTAAGCTCCCGGAACTCTGTTCCGGGGGCATCAGGCGGGTGGTTGATTCGTACTTAGGAGGTATGAGCAGAGCAATCAACGTGAAGGCGATCAGTCCCACTCCCGCATAACGCCCTAATCGTCGGCGCTCGTCCCACAACAATTGCACTCGATCAATAGGAAGGCGACTGGCCGCGAGGTCCCCGCTCTCGGGCACATTGATGCTGGATTCTGCGCTCGGTTCCAAAAGTTCTATTGATTGTTGCGACTTTACGTCCACAGTACCTCTTCCCTTGTGAAAACATTCTGCTGCCGGAGCACGTGAGATTGCTCCACGGAGTCAGCCGTCGAACAGCGTGACACTTATCCTCCCACATAAGGGGCCGCTTAGTCTCCGTGAAATCCCCATCGCGGGAAGAACGTCAATTGCACCGAGGCGGTCACGTCAGACTGCCGCATCAGATTCACGACGGGAAATCGCCACTGCTCATACTGAACTTGCCCGGAAATCGATAAATCGTGCCTTAGCATGAACTCGCCTCGCACGGAGTAGTCTGCCAGTCGTCCTCCGCCCGGCGGTGTAATCCCGCCCGCTGAGGCTGTGCAATTAGCGCCCGCCGGTTGAACACAAACAAGATGGGTCCCCACCATTTGCAGACGATATCCTAGCTGAAATCGGTTCCGCGGGGAAAGCGAATAAGTCAACCACTCCTGTGTCCCGCGTCCCGCTCGGCCGAACGGGGTCCCCATCAGGTTGCCGTTGTTTGTATAGCCGTCACGAAAGCGGCGCCCATCGAAGTAAACGAACCCGGGTGTAAATTCTTTGGTCACAGACTCGTTGACCCCTTCTGCGCGAAACTCCAGTTTCGAAATTTTGGGGATGCGCGGCATGTAAATGCCGGGATTGACGTTGGCGCGGGTGGAACCAATCGGCGAAATCTCGTCGACAACCAAGGAGTCCAGGTAAAAAGTCAGCCAGTCTCTCAGGCGCGGTATTCGATACGTAACGTCTGCGGCCGAAATTCGCTTGCCAGGATTGTTAGCGGCGCTGGGTGAATGGATGTAGTAAGTGCGGAAGAAATTCCCAAAGGTCACTGGCAATCCCGGGCCGCCGAACATGGCGGTGATTCCCATCCCGAATTCCAGGTTTGCCGTGGGCTGAGAGCTGATCTTTTCTCCGTGGATGAATGGTTGCGGGATAATATTTGGACCAACTACACCCGGATAACCGGGATACGATTGGCAGGTCGAGACGATGCAGTACTCCCAGTGGTGCCCGGAGAGTTGACCAAGAAAGGACTCAGCTCGGAACGGTCCGAGGATCCGCGAAAGTCCCGGAATCCTATGGGGCGCAAGATCGTCGATCCTCACCATCGGAAACGGCTCGGCATTATTACTCATCAAGAATGATCCGGATTCCCCGGGACCGAGCCATGCGCTCTGGTTGCCAAAGGAAATCTGCACATTGTTGATGTTGATCGAGGCCATGCTATCGAGAAGCCGAAGGCGATTGAGTTCAGCTGTTCCGTTGGCAAGAGGCGGAATCCCATTGGCCGCTGCGACAGCCGCCTGAACCTGCTGCGAGTAGGACGGCATCGCTGGCGCGTGCTGGTATTCTCCTCTGGCGTAAAACGACACCGGTCCCTCTTCGGCGTCCGCTGTCATGCCTGTTACATTGTTGAACCCTGTCCAGTACGGCCGGCCGTAGTCGTTGACAATCGTTTGTCCGAAGTTATACCCGTCGCGAAGCGGTGTGCCGGAAATCCCCGTAGCACGCGTATAAATCGATTCCACGCGAGCGCCAACATTTGCCGCTCCGTCCAGTCTCCTCGTCTCTGTTTCGAATTCGTCAGTCAGCGCCGCGTAGATTTTCGTCGCTTCGCCCTCGTCGCTGCCGCCTCCTGAGAATCTCTCAGCTGCATCGTCGAGCATTCGGGCGCACGACATACGCGTCCACGGTCGCAGGCCGAGTACGTTTGACTGCACATAGCCCAGGGCAATCAGGCGCTCCAACGCGGGATAAACCCAGCTGTCGAGCGGCACATAAGGCGACGCCATATAGTTAGGGTTTCTCGTCTTTTCGCCGCTTTGTTCCTCGAACAGGCTGCCCCAGCCCGAGCCGCCGACTTCCGGATCATGATGCGCCCGGTAAACTTGGCGGCCAAAATACCATCCCAGCGCACTACCGACCACCACGTCCGATGGAAAATGCTGCCTAGCCGTGACGCGCGTTGCGCTCACGGCTGTAGCTGCGCCATATGCCGCCATCTGGCTCAACCAGCCGGGATACTCGTGCGCCATCACGCTGGCAATGGACCAAGCGATGGCCGAGTGCTCTGACGGAAACGAGCCTCCCCCGGTGAAAAAGTTCCCATTCCCATTGCCTTGGATCGGCCGTTGCCTCTGCGCAATCTCCTGGAACAGGTAAGTTACGCCAGTGGCATTGATAGCGGCCTCGCCCGCCAGCAACCCGCTCTCCGACATGTGGTCGCTGTGGGTCATCTGCCCGAGCAGAAAAGCGCCTCCGCTAGCGGCCAACAACCCATACGTGGTGTAGTCGGAAATGCTCTTGCTGGTTTGCATGTGGGTTGGGTTCACTTGTTTCGACCACCAACTGTCACTGGCAATGAATCCAGCAGTGAGCCCGGTAAATGGAGCGACCCATTTCAAATCTTGGACTTTGAAGTGAGCAGGAGCACTCCAGAACCGTTTCTGATCGCCGACCACGTGTTTGATAAAAGGTGAAATCAATCGGTTTTCGGGATCGGTGCCGGATTCGAGCCAATCACTCCTTCTAGCCCTAGCAGCCGATGCGTGTGCGCCCGAATTCTGATTCGCCTTCGGAGATCTGTCTTCTTGCTTACCATCCACCTGGGCTGGAGCTGAGAGCACACTCAATAGCGGAATTACCAGCCACCACCACTTCCTGAGATACCGCATTAGCACTCAGACCATGTCATTTGCAGGAATCGCAGCGACAGCCGGGATCCATCAATGAGTCGCGTAGTATGCCGCTATGGAAATCGCACTTCCTACCGACGCAGCAAGCTGCGCTACCGACAGAGTGGTCTTGAATTTTGTGCTGAACGCGTAAACCTGTTCTGGGACTACTACCATATCCCCTGGACGCATTTCGGCACTTTCTACGCCACCTTTAAACATTCCGCCGGGTCCGCCGGCAACAGACCCATCGGCGCGAATCACAAATGTAGCCTTTCGGTTCGCGATCGTCGTTGGGCCGCCGGCCTGTTTCAAGTACCAACCCGCATTCTTGCCTGGCTTGTAAATCATACCTGTGGGGTTATACACAGAGCCTTGCACTAGCACCATGCTGGGTCGCTTGGGAATGTAGATTGTGTCTCCAGCACGTACCTGTACGTCCGCCTGCGTGTTGGCCCAGCGCCTGACCTCCGACGTGACATGGATCACCAATCGTCCGGCCGGTGGGGTGTTCTGCAGGCTTTGGATCGTTGCCTTAAATTCGAGTAGTGCTGCTTTTTCCTGTGCGACCTCGCTCTGTTCCATCTGAGGATCAATCTTGATGTTCTTCTCCTCGGCCTGCATGCGCTCAATGAGGTCAGCCCGGTTCTTCGCCTCGATCTCTCTCAACTCGACTCGCTCAAAGACTGCTCCGTAGGGATATGCGGTCGGAAGAAATCCACCGGCGCGAGCAATAATAGAACTAAGCCGTTCACCGGACTGAATGCCGTAGCTGCCGGGGTGTACGACTTCACCCTTGACTTGGATGGTGGCTCCCAGATCGTGCCAGCCAGAAATCTCACCGATGGTCAGAACATCCCCATCCCGCAGCCGAACGTCCGCGTCGGGCGCGCCTTCCATCGCCTTACCAATCGGAACCGAGACGTGGTCGCTAACGATCTTAGCGCCTTGCTGAACTTCGTAGCGCGTCAGGTCCGCTTCGTCGGTGTAGGCGCCGCGTTTGAAGCCACCAGCCACGCGCACCAAATCAGCCGCGCTCATACCCGCTCCCAATGGATACTTGCCCGGCCTGCCAACCTCTCCTTCAACGTCCACGGTCGGGGGATCAAGTTTGTTGAGATTGCGATGAATAAAGACCCGGTCCTTGGGCTCCAGAACAATATTGTCCTTGGCGTCACCGTCGAGCGCTTTGGCGAGGTTGACGTTGAAAACTGTCATTTTGCCGTCGCTAGTCTTACGGAACACCTGCGCATCGTTGAGCAGCGCATCCGGAGTTGTTCCACCAGCTAGGTAAACAGCGTCGCGCAAGTGCGGCGTTCCGTTGGTCAAATGATCGCCCGGATCGCGCACTTCGCCGGTGATGGTGATGACCGGCGGATCCTCGAAGTCGTACTTGCTGAACACACGCACCGTATCAAATGGCTTGAGTTCTATGTCGGAATCTTTCCCGGCCAGCGCGTCGTCCAGGTTAAATGCCATCACTGCCGGCGTGAAATCGGGCTG
>Ga0187771_10000350_pt1 | contig 27492 bp, 21 predicted proteins | sample 0116_SJ02_MP15_1_FD_133139 | JGI IMG/M metagenome (GOLD analysis project Ga0187771, IMG submission 133139) | Tropical peat soil microbial communities from peatlands in Department of Meta, Colombia - 0116_SJ02_MP15_10_MG | ecosystem: Environmental > Terrestrial > Soil > Wetlands > Peat | place... | reverse complement strand
GCGGCCCGCCGAGAACCTCATGATACCCCTTGCCGACGACGACGCCTTCCTTTACTACAATCGCTCCGACCAAAGGGTTTGGGCTGGTCGCTCCCGCCCCTTTTGCAGCCAGGCGCAAGGCCTCTTTCATAAACCGGGCGTCAGGGTCCATATCGGCTGCCCCTAATCGTGCAGGCTAAAACCTGAACAAAATTCGGCTACCTCACCAGCCAGCGATTTCAGCGCCGCTTCGTTTTCCACCGATTTCAGAGCACGGTGAACGAGACTGCCGACTATCTGCATGTGCTCGGGCCCCATTCCCCGTGTCGTCACCGCAGGCGTGCCAACCCTGATTCCGCTGGTTACATTCGTCTTGCGAACATCAAAAGGTATGGCGTTCTTGTTGACTGTGATTCCGGCCTTGTCCAGAGCTTCCTCGGCAACGTGTCCGGTCAACCCTTTTGGACTCAGGTCCAGCAGCATCAGATGATTGTCCGTGCCCCCCGAAACGAGCCGATAACCATGGCCGGTCAAAACCTCGGCAAGCCGCCTGCTGTTCTCAACGACCCGCTCCTGATACCGCTTGAACTCAGGCTGAAGAGCCTCTTGAAAAGCCACCGCCTTGGCGGCTATTACGTGCATGAGCGGTCCGCCCTGAATTCCCGGAAAAATCTGGCTGTCAATCATCTTGCTGTATGCGCCGTGAGACAGGATCAACCCGCCGCGAGGTCCCCTCAGCGTCTTGTGGGTAGTGGAAGTGACAAAATCGGCGCACGGCACCGGGTTTGGATGGAGACCCGCGCCTACAAGACCCGCAATGTGGGCCATATCCGCCATCAGGTAAGCCCCGGACCGTTTTGCGATTTCATGAAAACGCTCAAAATCGATAACTCTAGGGTATGCGCTGGCCCCGGCTATTATTAGTTTAGGATGTTCCTGCCTGGCTATTCGCGCAATCTGATCGTAGTCGATCTGCTCGGTGTCATGCCTCACTCCATAGGAAACTACCCGGTAAAACCGACCCGAAAAACTCACAGGACTTCCGTGAGTGAGATGACCGCCCTGGCGTAAATCCATTCCGATGATGGTGTCGCCAGGTTGGAGCACAGCGAAGAGCACGGCCATATTGGCCTGAGAACCCGAATGAGGCTGAACGTTTGCATAATCGGCCTGAAACAGCTTTTTCGCACGATCCTGCGCCAGCTTCTCAGCAACGTCAACGTGTTCGCATCCGCCGTAATACCTCTTGCCGGGATAGCCTTCAGCGTATTTGTTCGTTAGAACGGACCCCTGAGCTTCCCTTACGGCCCTGCTGACAAAATTCTCCGATGCGATGAGCTCAAGGCGCCCTCGCTGCCGCTTTTCCTCTTCCTCAATAACCTCAGCAATTTCAGGATCGATCCGCTGCAAATATGACATACCTTTCCCTCTTAAACACAAAATACATAAAACCACCTCTGCCGGTCCGAAAACTTCGCAGCCTCAATCCGACCGTCTACCCACAGGACAAAGGCCTCATTTTGGAATAATATCCTAAAGGGGCCAATTTAGCTACAGATATTGGATTTCCAATTATTCGGCAAGTAGGCTAATGTGAGTTCATGAATGAACCCAGTTTCAACTATCACATCAGGAAGAGCGCCAAGAGAAAAACGCTCGCAATTACCGTCCATCCCGACAACCGGGTCGTTGTCAGCGCACCGGCAAATTGTTCTCAGAAGAATATCCTGCGGTTTGTTGCAGATAAATCGAATTGGGTTCGAAAGGTAATCCGGGCTAATCTCCAGATGGTGAAGCAAAACCGGGTCACAAAATTCGAAACCGGGGAGAAACTGCTCTACCTGGGCCGCGAGTATACTTTGCGGGTCGAAGGGGGGACACCCCCGCAAGTCATGCTCGAAGATGAGCGCATTTGCGTTCGGCTGCCGGTCGAAGACCTCGCGCCCGGGGCTGCGCGCGTCAGCAAACACTTGCTCGACTGGTATATGGCGGACGCTCTGACCAAAATCAGGGAAAAACTCTCCTTCTACGCGAATAAAATCGGAGCAGAACCTCGCTCCGTCACCGTAAAGTCAATGAAATCGAGGTGGGGAAGCTGCTCCGTCCACGGGCGGATCAGCCTTGCCTGGAACATCATAATGGCCCCCGAACCAGTCATGGACTACCTCGTGGTCCACGAACTCTGCCATCTCCTCCACCACAACCACTCGCCGGAATATTGGCAGATGGTCTCATCAGTCATTCCCAATCACAAAGAAAGCAGTAGATGGCTCAGGCAACACGGAGACTGCCTCCGGTTTTGAGCGGCTGCTGGAAGCAGAGGTCTTGAGTTTGAGCATGCTGATTCACTATACCGAACCGGGCGGACATCTCTCCATGTCATACCCTGCCCGCTTCAGCGAGGCTTCTATTGCCCGGTTATGCTCGAAGTTGCGGGTCTCGATTTCAAGTTCCACCTCGGACTGATGAATAGACATCTCAGCGCCGCCCCGGTTGTGATTGATCTGAAGAACGTTGGCCCTGGCTGCCGCGATCACGCCCAAAAGTTTTGCCAGAGCGCCGGGAACGTCATCGAGACGGACAGCGAACCGCATTATGCGTCCGTTACGCGACAAGCCCTTGCGAATAACCCTGTCAAGCAGTGAAATGTCAATGTTTCCACCACTTATTACTAATACGGCCTTGGCCCCCTGAGGCGCCTTGATGGCCCCGCTCAACAGGGCCGCCACACAAACCGCCCCCGCCCCTTCGGCAAGTATCTTCTTGCGTTCCAGAAGCATTATCACAGCTTCTGCGATCCTGTCTTCATCGGCCAGGACAATCTCATCGACTTGTTTGCTGACTATATCGAAGGTAATTCGCCCTATCCGCTTGACCGCTATTCCGTCGGCAATCGAGCGCAGCGCTTCGACCTTGACTCTTGCCCCGGTGTTGAAAGCTTTGAGTGCCGAAGGACACGCACCGGCCTGGACTCCAACGATCCGAATACCCGGTTTGAGCGACCTGACGGCAGTCGAAATTCCCGATATCAACCCTCCGCCGCCCACCGGGACGGCTATCACGTCGGCATCCGGCAGATCTTCCAGTATCTCCAGGCCGATGCTGCCCTGCCCTGCTATTATCGACGGATCGTCAAAGGGGTGGATGAAAGTCCTGCCCTCTTTTGCAAGTTCCAGCGCTCTTTTTATCGAGTCGTCCACGCTCTTCCCCTCGAGGATGACCTCTCCGCCGTAGCCGCGCGTTGCCTCCTGCTTGGAGATCGAAGCCCATTCCGGCATGACGATGGTTGAGCGCAGCCCGGCCCTGCTCGCGGCAAGAGCAACCCCTTGAGCATGATTGCCCGCCGACGCCGCGACGACCCCGCCCTTGCCTATACGGTCAAGTTCGGTCAGTATCTTGTAGGTTGCCCCGCGAATTTTGAACGACCCTGTCACCTGCAGGTTCTCCAATTTCAGGTAAACTTCGAACTTTTTCGCTAACCTGCTGAGAGTGGGAGAGTGCACGACAGGGGTACGGATTACACGGCCCTCAAGTATGCGTGCCGCCTCTTGAATTTCGGCCGGCGAAGGTGCTTTTGGTTTTGAATTTTTGGTTTTTGGTTGACTCAAAACGATTGACTGCCCCCAACCTTGAGGATCGAGTTTTCACTCATAACTGAAAACTAATCCCTCGCTTCGCGGGACTAAAAACTCGCTTGTTTTGGCAGGATAAAAATAAAATCCGAACCATCGCTCCTCGGTTCGTACCACATATCGCCTTCATGCTTTCGGACAATTTCCCTGATAAGATACAGGCCCATGCCGAACCCCTCCTTTTTCTCGGCTCCGGCGTCTATATGGGTAAACTTGGTAAAAAGCCTGTCTCTATGCTCTGAAGGAATCGGCCTGCCGCTGTTGTAAACGTTCAATCTATAAAATGAGCCGTGGTCTTCGAACCCGAAAGCAATCTGGCAGCCTTTCCCGCCGTATTTTATGGCGTTCTTGAACAGGTTTCGAAACACGGCTTTAAGCCACATCATATTGGCGCCGATCGGGATAGTCCCGCCCGGAATGGCTCCGAGGCGGTTGTCAATCACTATGCCCAGCTCCTGGATCTCATTTGAGACCTCATCGAGCACCGCATCTATGATGTCCTGCCGCAGATCTATGTATTCCATTTTCTTGAGAAGCGCGCCCTCAAGAGAATGCGCGCTCCCAAGGCAGTCCTCGGCTATGCCGATCACGTTGCGAACCCGCGCCATCAAATCGGCAACTGTATTCCATACCGATTCGTCCATTCGCCCGAAGGACCCGCGCAATAGCAACTTAAGAGTGGCGGCGATGGAAACGAGTGGTCCCCTGATATCGTGAGACATAATCATCAGCATGTTAACTATATGCTGGTTGAGCTCCCGGATGCTCCGCTCGGATTCCGACAGCTCCCTGTTCTGTCTTTCCGACTCCAGATAGGCTTCCTGAAGCTCTTTTAAGCCCGTGATGTCCCTGAGCGCCCCTTCCCACGATATCGAGCCGTCTTCCTCGTATGACAGGGTTGCCGTGATGGCTGCGTTGAAAACGGTCCCGTCCTTCTTTCTTAACACTACTTCACAATCTTTAAGGAACCCCTCTGATTCAAGTCGCTCCTGAAACCTGGTCCAGCCTTCAGGATTTGAAAAAAGAAGACTCACATTTTCCAGACCGAGCAACTCCTCCTTGCTGCAATACCCAAACAGTTCCACCCCCGCATAGTTCACATCAAGCAGTTTTCCGCGCCCGCTTGACACCAGACGCATATCACCCGCCGCATCAAAAAAGCGCTTATACATCATCCCAACACCAGGCGCACGGCCGCCGGCCTTTTCACATTCCACCTCCGCAGGTCTTCCCCCCTGCTGCACAGGCGACAAAAGACCGTCGGATTGCAACGATCGCATTATATCTTCCTTTACGGACAATTCACAAGAAATGGCAAAAAATCAACGACAACGACCTTCATCCGGATTCGCAGTATCCAACACTCAATCGGCCAAAACCATCTCAAACTCTCCAGGGGGCTCCAAATCCAGAATGTCGTCGCCAAACCTGTATTGATCTTCAGCCCACGTCCCAAACCTGAGCGCCTGGAGTATCCTGGCCGCTTTTTCCTCGACTTCCGGAATCGTATGGACAATAGCCCTCAAAGACTTGAGCACCCTCAGCATCTGTTCTTTATGAGAAACCGGCAGGCCCGGATGTTCAACCAACTGAATTACTTCATCCAACTGAAAAAGGTTGCCTGATGTTATCTGCACATAGGCAAGTTCGGACCACCGGCCCAGAAGCTCGGCAGGCAAACTGTCTATCTTCTGTGAAAAGTCAAAGTTAACGCCCGTAGACAACGAAATTGAAAGACGATCCAACAAAGACCTGATTTCGGAAGGATTCCAAATGCCGGTTTCCGAAAGAAGTTTTTCCCACTTGAGGCGAATCTTGTTTCTGACCCACTCCCGCTCCTGGTGCGGTGAAAGATAAAGCGCAGCCAGTTCTTTTTGTTCAGCAAGCAGCCTTTGACCTACCACGAACAGATCCCCCGAGGGCGCCAATTCAGGGATCCTTTCGCTCAACGCTCTGCAAAGCGCCTCAAGAATAGGCCCTTTCCACTCAAGTCCGGGAACATTCTCCTTCAACAGATTTTCCCACCTCTCTCGAAGAATGCCGATCTGGGCGTTTATCGCCGAGAATACAAACCCCAGCTTGACCAGCGTGTTCCTCAGTTCATGAGCCAGAATCTCGCTGGTCTGGAGACGCTGACGGGCAAAATCCTTACTGGCCTTGTAAAGTCTTTCTCTGAACCATAAAGTGAGCAGTTCGGAGCCAAGGCTTCGGGCCAAATCGCGCACGATTCTCGTAGAACGGCCGCCCGGCCTCAACGTCCCCGCCTTAAAGTGTATCTTTATAACGGCTGAAACCACATTCTCGCTGTCCTGCCAGATAGGGTTGCCCTGCCAGTCGACCGGATATTGAAGCTTTTCGCTGGAATAGCCGTAGAGGCTCTTCTTGCGAACCAGCACGGGCTCCATGTGGTATTCGTCTTCAGGTTCCCCCGAGAGCTGCTTCCTCACGCTGCGGGAGTCTTGCATAGGATTGTCCGCTGTCCAGCTCAACTGCTTTTCGACGCACCATCCCATTGCCTCCAGAGGGCGGCCCGGCTGGTCCCTGTAATGTTCCCATTTCTTGCCGGGAGGATTATATTCGGAAACGGTCGGCAACACCCATTCCAACTCGTCCGGACTTTGTTTCTTGACGCCCGACAGAACACGCAAAGCGGTCAGTTCCGGCATGAGGCCGATCTTGTAAATTGTGCCCTTCGTCGCGTTATCAAGGCATGAGAGGACCGTCCTGATCATGGTGCGGCAGCTTGCAACCAGAAGATCGTCAGTGTTTTCCATAGGCTTCTCCGGAACAGATCTATGCGAGAGACTGAAAGCAGAGCCAGACGGCTATTTTAGCACAATATTTTCGGACAGTCTCCATTTAAATACTAAATTACAATATTTTCTATATCAACATTATCGTAATTTCCGGACAATCTCTTTATGGCATTTTTTAATATTTAACTAATCTTTTGACCCTATCGCCCCAAAATAGTATATGCCTCGGTTGACATAACCGGACACCCAGAGACAAATTTTTTCTAAATCTTCCATGCTTCGGAAAGGCGCTCGTTTTCGCTTTGAAACCATTGCTCATCGCCACAAATCTGCGCAGACTCACCCCCTCTAGAGAGATATTCAACGTCGATTATTTCTCGATAAACAAGGGGGAAACGATCGCGCTCATAGGTCCCAATGGGGCTGGAAAAACAACCTTTCTCCTCACCTTGGCCCTGCTCCAGCAGCCCACAGCAGGGTCCATCGAATTTGACGGCATCAAGGCCGGTCCAGACAATATCCTTGAGTTACGCCGTCGAATGGCCGTCGTTTTTCAGGAATCCCTCCTGCTTGATATGTCTGTTCTGGCCAATCTCACAACGGCTTTACGAATTCGCAAAGTGCCCGGCGAACAGGCCCTTGCCAGGGCGCAAAAATGGCTCGACCTGTTTGGCATAGGGCATATTTGCTCGCAGCGGGCCAGATCGCTTTCGGGGGGCGAGGCGCAACGGGCAAGCCTTGCCAGGGCCTTTGCGCTGGAGCCTGATCTGCTTTTCCTGGATGAACCCTTCGCATCGCTTGACTATCCCACACGCAATTCCCTTCTAAACGATCTGGGCAAGATTCTTAAGCAGATGAACATGACCGCCCTGTTCGTTACGCATGATTATACCGAAATCCCATACCTGGCGGAAAAGACAGCTGTAATGTACGAGGGCCGGCTCAAAAAATACGGTTCAAACCAGGAGATCTTTGGACAGGATTTTTTCCTGAGACAATCGTGGAGTCCATGGGACTGAAAAGTTTTGAGTCTTCATTTTTCAGTCTTGAGTTTGCAATAAAAAATAATCTTACAACTGTTGGAGTATCTTCTCAAAAAGCCTGCCAAGTATTTTGCCCGAAACGGTCGCCGTTTCCATGATTTCCTCTATCACCCCCGGCTTGTAGCTATCAGGCATGTTGACGTTCGTTATTACCGACATAGCCAACACCTCCATGCCTGCATGAACAGCCGTTATGACTTCCATGATGGTGGACATCCCCACGGCATCAGCCCCCGCCGTCCTCAAAAAGCGCGTCTCGGCGGCAGTCTCGAGGCAGGGGCCGACTACCCCGGCGTAAACTCCTCTACGCACATGGATGCCCCCCTTGAGCGCCGTTTTCCCGGCAAGCTCGATCAGCCGTCTGCTGTAGGGTTCCACCATGTCGGGGAACCGCAAACCCCACTCATCGACATTAGGTCCGATGAGCGGGTTTTGCCCCGTAAAATTAATGTGGTCCGTAATCACCATTAGGTCCCCTGCCTGGAAATCGGGGTTCAGCCCGCCGGCAGCATTGGAAACCAGGAGCATCTTCGCTCCCAGCGCACGCAGGACCCTGATTGGAAATGAAATCATCAGCGGCGAATAACCTTCATATAGGTGAAAACGGCCATCCATGGCGACAACCGTCTTCCCGGCCCATGTGCCGCATACCATCCGCCCTTGATGACCTGGGGCGGTGCATACCGGATGATGCGGTATATTCCGGTAAGGTATCGAGACAGCCTCCCCGATCCCCTCGACAAGGCTGCCGAGACCCGTTCCAAGGATCAACCCTGCTGCCGGCTCGCTTGCCAGGAACGGTCTTACCGAATCGGCAGCTTCCTCAACCCTGGTTTTGAACTCGATCATTTGAGTCCTTCCCCCAATCAACGAAAAATAAACCGGAAATTTCTGCGACGATTATAATAGAATTCGGTCAAGATATTTGAAATTTTGCACAGGCGTCCACATTCGATGACACATTCTGCGTCCAAGAGAAAACATTCCGATATTGCCGCCCTCGAGCAATATTTTGTGCCCTCCTACCCTGCCGAACTGCCCATCACCCAATGGCGGCAGGAGATCGTCAGCGCCCTCCGCCAACACCAGGTTGTCGTAATTACCGGGGAGACGGGATCGGGCAAGAGTACGCAGATTCCCAAGTTCTGCCTGGAAGCGGGAAGAGGCCGAAGGGGCATTATCGGATGCACCCAGCCGCGCCGCATCGCCGCTGTGACCCTCGCTGCGCGCGTATCGGAAGAAATCGGACAAATCGGACCCCGCCTCGTCGGCTACAAAATACGTTTCCAGGACCGCACAGCGGGCACGACGGTAATAAAATTCATGACGGACGGCATCTTGCTCGCTGAAGCACAAAAGGAGCGAAATCTCGGCCCCTATGACACCATCATAGTCGACGAAGCCCACGAGCGTTCTATCAATATAGACTTTCTCATCGGCATTCTCAAACAGACGCTCCCCAACAGGCCCGACCTCAAAGTGATCATCACCTCGGCCACCATCGACCCGCAAAAATTCTCCAACGCATTTTGCGGGGCGCCTGTAATCGAAGTTTCAGGGAGGACATGGCCGGTTGAAGTGTGGTACAGGCCGGCCGATCAAACGGGTGACGACGAGGCCGCAGAGGCGAACTACATCGATCAGGCGGTGGCGGCGGCGGACACGCTCAAGCTCAGGTCCGCCGATAGAGGCGACGTTCTCATATTCATGCCGACCGAAAGCGACATCATGGAAACAGTCCAGCGCCTCGAAGAGAAACGCTATGAGAACACTGTGGTCATGCCCCTCTTCGGTAGAATGGCGGCATGCGACCAAAAGAAAATTTTCGCCCTGACCGCCGAAGACAAGATTGTGGTTGCCACCAATGTCGCTGAGACTTCGATTACGATCCCGCGTATAAAGTATGTAATCGACACCGGACTTGCCAGAACCGCCTGGTACAACGCACGGTCAAAGACTCGCAGCCTTCCGGTGGGTCCCGTTTCAAGGGCAAGCGCAGACCAGAGGAAAGGCAGGTGCGGCCGCGTCGAGGCAGGCATCTGCGTCAGACTTTATTCGGAAAGTGAATACCTTGATCGGCCCCTCTATACGCCGCCTGAAATCCAAAGGTCCAACCTTGCCGAGGTAATACTGCGAATGCTCTACTTGAGGCTGGGCAGAATCCAGGATTTCCCCTTCCTCGATCCGCCCTCTCCCTCCGCAATAAAGGACGGCTTCACGGTCCTGCGGGAACTCGGCGCGGTTGACGACCGCAACAGACTTACCCCGGTGGGCAAAATGATGGCCCGGCTGCCCCTCGATCCACGTATCTCGAGGATGCTGATCGAGGCGAGACGGCAAAACGCGCTCAGGGAACTGATGATCATCGGAGCAGCTCTCAGTATCCAGGACCCGCGTGAAAGGCCGCTGGATCGGGAAGCGCAGGCCCGGCAGGCGCAGGCTGTTTTTCAAGACCCGCGCTCAGATTTTATCTCTCTTTTAAAAATCTGGCAGGCCTGCTGGCAGGAAGATGGGGAATCCCCGGGCAGCGCCTGGGGTCGGCTCAGAAAGTTCTGCCGCGAACATTTTCTCTCTTTTAGGCGAATCCGTGAATGGCGTGACATCTTTGAGCAAATTCGCTACATTCTCAACGAACTGGGCGACTTTAACGAAAACTCTTCGCCGGCGAGCTGCGACGCCGTCCACCGTTCCGTTTTGAGCGGCTACCTGAGCCAGGTGGCGATGCGCAAAGACAAAAACCTCTACACGGCTGCAAGAGGCCGGCAGGCGATGGTATTCCCGGGATCTAACATCTTCGGCAAGGGCGGCCAATGGATCGTTGCCTCCGAACTCGTGCAGACCTCGCGGCTCTTCGCGCGCACGGCGGCCAACATCGAAGCCGAATGGATAGAGGACGTCGGCAGGCACGTAGTGAAGTACAGTTGGTCGGAACCTCACTGGGAAATGAAGCGCGGACAGGTCACGGCCTTCGAAAAGGCTACTCTTTATGCCCTTACCGTGGTCGACCGGCGAAAGGTCAACTTCGCGCGCCATCATCCTGCGGAAGCTAGAAAGATTTTCATCCGCTCGGCCCTCGTAGGAGGAGATCTGCCGCGCAAATACGATTTTCTCGACCACAACCGGGCCCTGCTCTCGGAAATCGAGCAACTCGAAAACAAAACCCGCCGGCGTGACCTGCTCGTCGACGAAGAGGTCCTCTTTGATTTCTATGATGCGCGCATTCCCCAAATCTCAGATGTCAGGTCCTTTGACAAGTTCATTAAAGAAATGGGAGGAAACGGTTTTTTGAAAATGAAGAAGGAAAACCTTCTTCGCAACGAACCTGATTTCGACCAAATCGAGCAGTTCCCCGACACTCTGAGCGTAAACGGGGCCGAGCTGCCTCTTAAATATATGTTCCGCCCCGGCGAACAGAACGACGGAATCACGCTCATCGTTCCAGTCCATACCCTGCCGGCGCTGTCCGCCGAACTCTTCGAATGGCTCGTCCCCGGCATGCTCCCGCAAAAAGTGACGCTTCTGCTCAAGGGCCTTCCCAAAGGCATCCGCAGGCAGCTGGCTCCGGTTAACGAAATTGTCCGGCGTATAATGAGGGATCTTGATTTCGGACACGGCGACTTCTTCAGCCGCCTTGGCGAGGTGGTTTTCAACCTCACAGGCGCCCGGATCACGCCCGATCAGTGGGAGAGCGGGCAACTGCCCGATCACCTCAGGATGCGCTTCGAAGTGATCGGACCGCTGGGGAATCTTCTGGCGTCCGGACGCAACATAGAAGCCCTTCGGCTGATTGCTTTCGAAAAGCACGAAGACACACTGTGGCATGAGGCCAGGAAAACCTGGGAGCGTGACGAACTTGCAGGCGCCGATTTCGACGACCTGCCGCACAGCATCGAAATTGGAACCGATGCACTCGGATTGCCGCGGTTTGCCTATCCCGGGCTGGCTGACGAGCAGGCAAAAGTCGCCGTTCGCCTCTTCGCCGATGCGCTCAGAGCGCGGGAATCGTCTCGCGCAGGGCTTATGCGTCTATACAAGAACACATTTGCCGCCGAACTCAAAGAGTTTCGCAAAGACTGGGCGTTTCCGGATGCTTTCGCTTCGACGGTCTTTTTTATGGGTGGCCTCAAGGAGGCTTCCTCAGCACTCTATGATTATATTTTACGCAGCCTTTTCGGTTTGGAGTCGCCTCAGCATCCCGACCGGACCGCTTTTCTCAAAAATTGCGAAAGGCTCAAGGGTCGCCTTGGAATTGCCGGCAACGAGGTTCGAACAGCGGTTCTCGATGCGGTGCGGCACAGGCATGACGCACGCGCCGCACTGGACCGGTTTATGCGAATGGCCGGGTCCAACCGCGCCGTCACCGACCGGTTGGCCGTGATCGCCGCGGAACTTGAAACACTTGTTCCGCCCGATTTCCTCTCGCATTTTCCGGACCGCCGTGTGAGACTTTTGCCGCGCTATCTAAGGGCGCTTAGAATTCGGGCGGAGCGGGCCTACGTTTACCCGGAAAAGGACCAGGCCAAGGAATCTCAGCTCGATGCGCACCTGGCTCAACTGGACCAGATCACGGACAGGGTTCGTCTGCGGCCCACTCGGAAAGGGCTTGATTTCATAGAGGATGTCGGCCAAATGATCGAGGAGTTCAAAATCAGCCTCTTCGCGCCCGAGATAAAGACCCTGTTTCCGGTCTCCGGCAAACGCATAGACAAAAAGCTGCGTGGATTTCCGCTATGAATGACCCGCGCACCGACCCGGTATTCGATGCCGCTGTTTTGCGCAGGCGCGTGATTGACGCGCTCTCAGACCCCTGGAGCCTCCAGGCCCCTTCACACAACGGAGATTGTTCGGCTGACGAGCGCATCTCGAGCGTATTGCTGCTCCTTGGAGAGCTTCCCTCAGAGCAGGGCGTAACTCCCGAGGTCTGCATCATCCTCAACAAACGCTCAAAGCAGGTCAGACAGCCAGGAGACCTGTGTTGCCCCGGCGGGGCCGTCGAAAAACTCGACCGCTTTCTTGCCCCCCTTCTGTCGTTTCGGGGATCAAGCCTTTCAAGATGGCCCTGCTGGACTAAATTGAAAACAGATCAGCCGGCAACTGCCCAATTTCTTTCATTGCTTTATGCGGCAGGCATTCGAGAGGCTTGGGAAGAAATGGGGCTTAATCCTTTTAGGCTGACTTTTCTTGGCTCGCTTCCCACGCATTGCCTCGCTTTCTTCGGCCGCTCGATCTATCCGATGGTTGCCTGGGTTTCCCGCCAGAAAAGGTTCCGCCTCAGTTGGGAGGTTGAAAGAATAGTGCGGTTTCCTCTGCGTGCTCTTCTCAATCCGTTTAACTACGCCATGTACAGGCTGTACGTTCCCGCCCGTTTGAAGTGGAGATTTGAAGGAGACGCGACAAGAGATTTCCCTTGTTTCATCTATAAAGTCGCGGGACGGGCAGAACTTCTGTGGGGGGCCACCTTCGCGATAGTCAGTCAGTTACTGGAATTGGTCTTTGGGTTCCAGGTGCCTGATATCCAAAAACTGCCTCTGGTCCCGGCAAGCGTAAACGACGAATACGTGAGGCTCTGATGACTAAAGTCGGCGATGTCGTTCTGGTATACATGGATAATAACCCGGCCTTTTTCGCCAGGGTCGAACAAATATGCGACGACGTGAAACCGGATTGGTTCCAGGTGAAATTACTGGTGCTGCAAGTCCCACTGCTGACGGTTACATGGATTTTACGCGAAGCCTATTACAACGGCCGGGAATTCACCATGGCAGGCCGGCCCGTCCGAATTGAAAAAGTCGGCGCTCCTGCCGAAGAAGACCCCGGGGCTCAGCCTGAGGGCACGGGAAAAAGCCCCCCAGTACCCGAACCGGGGGCGCCGGAAAAACAAAAGGAAGGTAAAACCGGCAATCAGGGTAAGGTGATATCGATAGCCGATCGCCGTAAAAAGGACCCCGAAGGGCAGTGAATCGTGAACCCGGCGAAGTGCGGGGCAGGCCCATGAACCATGAATCGTCAGATGGAAAGTTAAGATGCTATCCCAAGCCGCTTGCCGAACCATGATTCCAAAATCACCAACTGCCTGATTGACGCTCTAGTACTTGCTTGCATAAATTAGCGCAACGTCTTAGAGGTGCTCGAAACTCGTCATTCCGGCACGCTTTAAGCCGGAATCCAGCTCTGATCTCACCCCAGGAACCCCCTGGACCCCGGCTCAAAAACCCTGCCGGGGTGACGAACACGAATGCTTGTTACGCACACTTTTGCAAGCAAGTACTAGCTTGCAAGTTTGATTTTAAAATCGTAAACCTCTGGGCTTCAGAGGTTTGCTCGGAAAGTATTTTTCTGGCAGGATCTGCACTCCAGTTGAGATTCGACGTATGTGGGGAGTCAGATGGCGGGTAAATTTAATTTGTGCATACAGGGAAACCATATGGAACATCTCTCAGTAATTCGCCGTCTATGTATCCATCTTTTTTTCGTCAGTTTCTTGGCCGGTTGCGCGGCTCCCTATGTCGTCCCGCTTAAGGAGCATGCGAGTTACACTGCCCCAGGTGATCCAAATAAAGGGATCGTCTTTATTTATAGGGAATCTTCCATGATGGGCGTTTTGCGTGGAATATATATCAAGGCGAATGGAAAGCGCGTCGGAGCTCTCAACAGTGGCACCTATTTTGTCTACCAAGCCGACCCCGGACCCGTAACGTTCGCCGCAGAGGATTGGATACAGGGAGATCGTACTCGTACCCTTGACGTAGAAGCTGGCAAACAATACTACATTCGGGGCACTCTTTCACCTGGCGTTCCAGATGTTGAGCCACGCATCGAGATTGTCAATGACAATGAAGGCAAAGAAGCAATTAAGGGTTTGAGATACTCGACACTGGAGTGAAGATCCGATGTGCTTCAGAAGCTTGCTGCCTGAAAACCGACGGAGCAAAAGGAGGGGCTGAAGAAAATCGCATTCACGAACCGTTATGAACCGCTGGATGGAGGCCGGATCCTGAGTGGGTTACACCCAATGCCGCTAACTTAAGGAAAAAACCTATTCTTTCGCGTACTTATGCACTGAACGTGAAGGATGGGTGAGCGGAGCGAAACCCATCGCTTTGCATAAGCGTTTTGGCTTGAGTGCTCTGCGGTCATGGTATCCAGGCCGTGTATTGTCAGCAGCATGGTTGCACCGACGGAACAAACCAAAAAGCGCTCTGAATTCAATAAGTTGCTTAAGTTAGCGGCATTGGGTTACACCACCGGCGTTAGCGTAAATAGTTCGAGATATTCTCAGTTTTTACCCCACCAGCCGTCGTTGCCCTTGAACCACCAGTCCGTGGAATCAATCGCAAGGATTTCTTCGGCGATCCGTTTTGCAGTCGAAGTGATCAGCCGCTGCCTGGCGAAATGTATCCATTTTGCGGCGTAAGCGTTTCCGAGATCGTTTTGTTCCTTGAGTTCCACGATCAGGTCAAGCTGGTCGGCATCGTGAACGAGTCCGGCTTCGACAGTCTCGGAGTCCCTGTACTCGTTGAGAAGCTCCTTGAGCTCGTCGGCAAATGGAAGGGATCCCGCAAGATCGGCCATTGCCCCGGTTTCGTCAACGGAGACGTATCTCTTATTGACATAGTTCCGGTCCCCGGTCCGCGCTTCGGGCAGATCGTGAACCAGACACATGCAAACGACTTTGAACGGGTCAACCCTTGAATCCATCCGCGCAAGAGCGAATCCGATCATCGCCGTCCTGAACGAATGCTCGGCAACCGATTCGCAGCCCGAACCCAGAAACTGAAAGCCCGAACGAGGAGTCCTCTTGAGCATTCCGATCTCAAAGAAAAAGTTTATTAACTTGCAGTATTCCAATTGAATCTCCTTGTGTTATATTCCGGCGTTCCATATACAACTTAGGATGCCAAAACTCAGCTGGAGGTTTCGGATAAATGGATAAGCACACCCTTTCGGTACTGGTTGAAAACGCTCCGGGAGTTCTGACTCGAGTTGCGGGACTGTTTGCTCGCCGCGGCTTCAATATCGACAGCCTGGCCGTGGGCCGCACCGATAGAGATGACGTATCCCGGATGACCATTGTCGTAGAGGGAGACAAACCTCTTATCGAGCAGGTCACCAAGCAACTTCACAAACTTATTGATGTTATCAAAATCAGTAATATAACGGAAGACCAATATGTGGACCGCGAACTTGTAATGATAAAAGTCGCAGCCGAACCGGGCCAGCGCGTGGAGATCATGCACATCGCCGGAATATTTCGGGCTAGAGTCGTTGACCTGGGCAGGAAGACCATTACTTTCGAATGTACCGGCAATGGCGGCAAAATCAACGCATTCGAAGAATCCCTTAGGCCCTACGGGATAAAGGAGCTCGTTCGCACAGGAAAAATAGCCATGCTGCGCGGAAGTAAATATGTCGCCCTGAGCGGCGCATCGGCGCGGGAATCCGAAGATGAATACGAATAGACAGGCGGAGGTGTCTTAGTGGAAATCACGGTTGCCGAGGCCCTGGTCGAGTGCCTCGAAAGAGAAAACGTGCAAATCGTGTTCGGCTATCCGGGCGGAGCGATTCTGCCGGTCTACGACGCCCTGTATCATTCGACCAAAATCAAGCACGTGCTTGTGCGCCACGAACAGGGAGCCGTGCACGCGGCCGATGGATATGCCAGGGTTACCGGCGGCGTCGGTGTGTGTATCGCCACCTCGGGCCCCGGTGCGACCAATCTGGTTACCGGCATTGCAAACGCTTACATGGATTCGGTCCCCCTCGTCTTGTTCACCGGCCAGGTCCCTACCATGCAAATTGGAACCGATTCCTTTCAGGAGGTCGATATCACCGGCATTACACTGCCTATAACCAAACACAACTACCTCCTTAAAGACCCGCAAAAACTTCCCGTCGTTGTCAAAAACGCTTTCCACATTGCATCGACCGGCAGGCCGGGACCGGTGCTCATAGATATTCCAAAGGACGTGGCCGGGGCCAGGATCGGCTTTAAGTACCCTTCCACAGTTAAACTCAGGGGGTACAAGCCGACCTATAAAGGACACCCGGCCAAAATAAACGAGATCGCCAAACTCATAGCAAAGGCAAGGAGGCCGGTTATCTACGCCGGTGGTGGAATCCTCGCCTCTAATGCGTCCGAAGAACTCTTGAAGTTCGCCGAGGCGATATCGGCCCCGGTCACCAATACCTTCATGGGACTTGCCGGCTTTCCGGGCGACCATCCCCTCTTTCTCGGCATGCTTGGCCTTCATGGCACCCGCTACGCCAATCTGGCAGTTACTGAATGCGATCTCCTCATCGGCCTCGGCGCTCGGTTCGACGACCGGGTCGTTATGAACGTCAACACCTTTGCCCCGCAGGCTACAGTGGTCCACATCGACATCGATCCCGCCGAAATTGGAAAGGTGATCGCTACCAATGTGCCCCTGGTCGGCGACGTAAAACTCGTTTTGAAGGCGCTGCTGCCCCTTCTTGAAAAGATCGACCGTTCCGAATGGCTGGCCCGCATAAAGTCTCTCAAAGCTGAATATCCTCTAAGCTACAATCGCGACAACGGCTTAAAACCCCAGTTCATTATCGAGCAGCTTTGGAACTGCACCAGGGGCGAGGCCATTATTGTCACCGACGTCGGCCAGCACCAGATGTGGGTTGCTCAGTACTACCATTTCAAGAAACCGCGCACGCTGATTTCCTCCGGAGGTCTGGGCTGCATGGGATTCGGCCTGCCCGCCTCCATCGGGGCTGCCTTGGGCGCCCCCGGCAGCAACGTCATCCTCGTTACGGGGGACGGCAGTATCCAGATGACCATCCAGGAGCTCGGCACCATGATGGAGCAGTGTATCAGCGTCAAGATCATCCTGATCAACAATTCCGCCCTGGGCATGGTGCGGCAGCTCCAGCAGTACTACTGCGAGGGCCGCCATATGGCGACAAATTTCACGTTCCACCCCGATTTCGAAATCCTTGCTAAAGCATACGGCATGGCCGGCTATACTTTCCGCACCGAGGAGGATGTGGTCAAAGGCTTGCCCGGGGTGCTCCGGGAACCCGGACCGGCAATTGTCAACTGCATCGTTCCCCCGGATGAGAATGTCCTGCCGATGGTTTTGGCGGGCAGGGGGATCCACGAGGCAATCGACTGCTGAAATGAAAACTTTGCTTCTAAATCCACCGTCATTCGAAAAATTTGACGGGGGCGCCGGCGCCCGGTGGCCTGCGCGCCGCGAAATTGCATCCTACTGGTACCCTGTCTGGCTGGCCTATCCCGCCGGCTTGATAAAAGAAAGCCGGCTCCTTGACGCCCCGCCGCATGGGGTGAGTCCCCGGGAAACCATCCGTATTGCAGCCGATTTTGAATTCCTGGTCCTGTTCACCAGCAAGCCGGGTTTTTACAACGACATCCGCCTTGCAGAGAAGGTAAAGGAAGTCAATCCTTCGATTAAAATCGCCTTTGTCGGACCGCCCGTTTCGGTCCAGCCCGAACTGGCCCTCAACTCCTCCCCGGCGATCGATTTCGTCGCCAGAAAGGAGTTCGATTACACCGTGGCCGAATTCGCTTCAGGCATGGACCTGAAACAGATCCAGGGGGTCAGCTACAGGGAAAACGGCAGGATAGTTCACAATGCCGACAGGCCGCCCATCCAGGACCTGGATTCACTGCCCTTTATCGTTGAAATATACAGGCGGGACCTCGATCCGGCCAAATACAACATTCCTTTTCTAAAGCACCCTTATCTTGCGTTTTACACCTCACGCGGGTGCCCGGCCAGATGTATCTACTGCCTTTGGCCGCAGACTTTCACCGGACATCCCTGGCGGGTTCGCAGCCATCGGAGCGTTGTCGCCGAAGTCAGGCGCGCCCTTGAACTTTTCCCGGAAGTAAAAGAAATCTTCTTCGACGACGACACCTGGGCATGGGGCAAAACGCGTGTTATCGAACTTTGCAGCCACCTCGAAGAACTCGATTTCACATGGTCCTGCAACAGCCGCGTGCATGCCGACTACGATATGCTCAAGGCCATGAAGCGGGCCGGCTGCCGTCTCCTGGTGGTGGGCTTCGAATCCGGCGTTCAGGAAGTCCTCGATAACATGAAAAAGGGGATCACCCTCGATCAGTCCCTGACATTCATGAAGAACTGCCGCGAACTCGGCTTGACCGTTCATGGGGACTTTATGATAGGCCTGCCCGGTGAGACAAAAGAAACCATAATGCGTACAATCGAATTCGCCGAGCGGCTCGATCCGGAGACCATCCAGGTGTCCCTGGCGCACCCCTTCCCCGGCACTGAATTCTACGACTATCTTCAAACCGGCGGCTACCTGACTGAAGACGACATGTCGGACGAACTGGGTCATCAACTCCCCAATTACGAGTACCCCTGGTTAAGCAGGCAGGAAATCGTCGATGCGGTCGAATACTTTTATGGCCGCTACTACTTCAGGCCGAAGGTGGTCTACAGAATAGTGCGGCGGGCAATTTTCGACAGGCGCGAGCGCTCCCGTCTTTTCCAGGAAGCGCGGGACTACCTCAGACTGCGCTCGCGGCGCAAAAGATTTACGGGCAATGTTTTCGAAAAGACCGCCGGTACGCTCGCCGCTAAGAGTGCGAAGGGAGAGAAATAAATGAGAGCTGAATTGAGCCATTTGGACGGCAACATATCGTCATGCCGACGAAAGTCGGCATCCAGTCGGTTCTTGGCCTCGCCACACTCCCGCTTTTACGTCCTCAAAAACGGGAGTCGGTACGGAAAGGATCGCTCAATTCGGGTGAGAATGTGTCCCTCGCGCTCCTCGTGCCCTTCCTGGTGAAAAATCATGCCCCGCCGCCTGATCATAAACGGGGATGATTTCGGCTCTTCCAGGGAAGTCAATGAAGCCGTAATCCTTGCTCACCGCCGCGGAATTTTGACAAGCGCAAGCCTTATGGTGTCCGGCCCGGCCTTCGAACACGCGGTGGCTCTCGCTAAAGACAACCCGAGTCTGGCTGTGGGACTTCACGTCACCTGCGCCGACGGATTCCCGGTTCTTCCGCCGTCCAAAATCCCCCACCTTCTCGGAAGCAATGGAAACTTTCCATCCGACCCGGCCGGCGCAGGTCTGCGCTATTTTTTTTGCCGCAGCGCCAGGAAGGAACTTTTCAATGAAATTGCAGCTCAATTCGAAAAATTCAGCCGGTCGGGCTTAACTTTTTCACACGTGGACGGCCACTGCCACATGCATGTGCATCCCGTAATCCTGGATGCAATAATCGAAATTTCCGCCGGCTGCGGCATAAAGAAAATCCGGGTGCCCGCCGACAGTTTTTCGGCTGCCCTCCCCTTCCTGCGCTCTCCCGTTCTATCGGCCGGGTATGCTCTTGCCTTCAAACTCCTGACCGAAAGGATGAAACGAAGACTTCAAAAAAAAGGCTTCATTTTCCCCAAAAGAGTATACGGCAGCCTGCTGACGGGCAAAATGAGCCTTGAATACGTCCTGTCGATAGTGAAAACCCTGCCGCAGGGGGCCTGCGAAATCTATTTTCATCCCGCCCTGCCCGGTTCGCCGGACCTGGCGCGTCAAGCCGGGCATTTGCAGCGCCTCCGTGAACTCTCCATCTTGATCGATCCCGATCTGCGGTCTACAATCGATCGGCTCGAAATAATCCTCTCAACCTACTTCGACCTGGAAAAAGAATTATGAAAACTGTGTTGGTAGTGGCCCTGGCAGTCATTGCCCAGGCGGTCGCAAATACCCTGCTCAGCAAAGGGATGAAAATCATCGCTTCGATGCCTTCATTCAGCGACGGCTTTTCTCTCATCATGCTGGCATACGCGCTCAAAAGCCCCTTCATTTGGGGAGGCATAGTTCTGCTGATCGTTTTTTTCGCCTGCTTTCTTTCCGCCGTTTCGTGGACCGACCTTAGCCTGGTTCTTCCGGCAACGGCGCTCGGCTACATTCTAAACGTATTTACCGGCCGCTACTTTCTGGGAGAACCGGTCTCACAGGCGCACTGGTTCGGCGCTGTATTTATCGTTTTCGGGGTCTTCCTGGTCTCGCTCTCAGGCGCCAGAAAGAAAGGACTGAGCACTGAGGACTGATGCTAAGTTCAAGATTGAAGTAATGGAAAAGAGCGGGGGAATGTTCCCCCGCACCCTCCAGGATTTCGGCCACACGCGCAACCGCGTGAGGCCGAGTGCTCGGCGCTGAGGGTGACTGGCCACGCGGCGGCGTGTCGCCGCAGACAGGTTGGCCGCTGCCTTCGGCGGCGGCAATGCAGGCCGGCGGCCGTGCCGCACGCCGCAGCGCCACGGTGAGCCGCGCAGCGCCGAAGGGAGTGTGGGGGGCCATGCTCCCCAAGCGCTAAAATAAGGATCAGCAACTAGAAGGAAGAACACCGTCATTCCGGCGCAAGCCGGAATCCAGATGAGCGCAAGGAAGAACACCGTCATTCCGGCGGTCCCGGCAGTACATTTGAGCCGGGATCAAAGCCGGAATCCAGATGAGCGCAAGGAAGAACACCGTCATTCCGGCGCAAGCCGGAATCCAGAGTGGCGCCATGAATAAGCAACCTGCGGTATACATTTTGGCAAGCCGAAGAAACGGTACTCTATATATAGGCGTGACCTCGAACCTCGCCAAAAGAATCTGGGAGCACAGGGATAATCTGGTTGGAGGTTTTACTGAACGCTATGGCGTTCACCGGTTGGTCTGGTACGAAGTCCATGAAAGTATGGAGTCAGCTATTCAGCGCGAGAAGCGGTTGAAAGAATGGAAACGAAGATGGAAATTGGAATTAATCGAGCGGACAAATCCCAACTGGGAGGATTTATACTCTACGCTCGTTTGATTGGATTCCAGCTTTCGCCGGAATAGCGGCGCACTTAAGTTGGCGCTTATGCGCTTCCTTTGCCCGGCCTTTAGGACTGAATTTTTGTTGTTCACTATTCCCGGGCCTGCCCCGCGCTTCGCGGGGCTCACTGTTCACTGCTCACTGTTTCACCCTTCACGGAGCTTACATGCTTACCGCTTTCATGGTTCTTATGGTCGTCTTCTCAAACGCCGCCGGCGACGTTTTTCTCACCAGGGGCATGAAGCAGGTCGGGGATGTGTCCGTGCTCGGCACGATCCAGCTTTTCCAAACGATAAAACGAATAGTGTCCAATCTGAACTTCGTTCTGGGTGTGGCATGCCTGGCCGTAAGTTTTTTTTCTTTCCTGACCGTGCTTTCCTGGGCCAATCTGAGCTTCGTGGTGCCGGCCACCGCGATCGTCTATGTGGTTACGGTCCTGGGAGCAAAATTCTTTCTCGGAGAACAAATCGACTCGATGCGTTGGGCGGGCACCTTCCTGGTATGCCTTGGAGTGGCCCTCATCTGCCTGCCGGAAGACAATGCCTTGTCCGTGTCGATGCTCATTGGCCCTGCCAGGATGTTTCTCGGTATCCTCACGGCGGCTTCAGTCTGTTATTACATTGTGAGCGTAATCGCCGCCGAAAGGTTTTTCGCTGTTCCACCCGACCGCCCTTCACCCCCCTTCTCCGGCGGGGAACAAGACCCCCAACCACCCCCCTTTTCCGGAGGGAAACAAGACCCCCAATCACCCCCCTTTTCTAAACCTGTCCCGGCAGGCTTTAAGCCGGGAGGGGGGCAGGGGCCCTCTGTTTCCATCCTTGTTCCGCTTTGCGGAGCCGATTTTCGGGCTTATCAAAACTATGCCTCCCTCTGCCGCCAGGATTATCCTGAATTCGAAATCATATTCGGCGCTTCCAATTCAAAGGATTCGTCTCTTCCGGTCATCTCCAGGCTCCAGGCGGACTTCCCTCACATTCCCATCCGGGTCGTGATAGACACAGGCAAAATCGGTCCGAATCCCAAGGTCAACACATTGAACAACATGGTCCGGCAAGCCGGCTACCAGGTTCTGTTGCTGCTCGACAGCGACATCCGGGTTGGACCGGACTTCATCAGGGTCGTCTGCGACGAAGTTGGACCGGGCGCTGAAGGCCTGGTCACCTGCCTCTATCGCGCCGGGGAGGCGCCGGGAGTCCCCTCAAAACTGGAGGCCGTGGGGATTTCATCTGAATTTGCTCCGGGTGTGCTGGTGGCACAAATGGCCGGAGGTATTTCTTTCGCCTTTGGAGCGGCCATTGCCCTTAGCAGGAAAACTCTCGACGCCATAGGCGGATTTGCGGCGATTGCTCCATATCTGGCCGATGATTATATGCTTGGCAACCTGGTGCGAAAAGCCGGATTGCCCGTAATGCTTTCCAGGTACGTGGTCGAAACCTTTCTTTCGAAGCTGACGATACGCGGTTTTGTCCGGCATCAGTTAAGGTGGGCAAGAGGAATACGCGCCTGTGCTCCCTGGGGACAGACCGGCTCACTGATTGCCAATGGGACCGCCCTTTCCTTCCTCTATCTCACGTTTTCGGGCTTTTCGTCGTTTGGATTTTTGGTATTCGCATCGGTGACTGCTTTGAGGCTGTGGATGGCCTGGATGGTTGGGGTCCGGCGTCTTGGAGACGACATACTGAGAAAAAACCTGCTGCTGGTTCCCTTAAGAGATTTTTTCAGCCTCTTCATCTGGGCGGCAGCCCCCTTTGGCAACCGGGTGCAATGGAGAGACCGGGTGTTTCTGCTTGAAAAAAACGGAACAATCAGTGAACTTTGATGCCAGGTTGCGTCCAAGACGGGCGGGGAATAACCCTATAAGCGCTCAAATAAGGATGAGGCAGTACAAGGAAAAGGATCGTCATTCCGGCGAAAGCCGGAATCCAGATTTTTGTTTTTTTACTGAAAAATCAATAAGTAATGCACTGGACCCGGCTTCCGCTTGGGTGACGAAAATCCCAATCGTGCCATCAGTAACTTCAATAACCTGCACGCTTAGTTGACCGCTTATGAGGGTAAACACCGTCCCTACGTAGGGGTGGGGGAGCGCAGCGCTGTATGCCCTCCCAAAATGTTTCATCTTGAACACAACTTGGTATGAGTTGAGGAATCTATGGAACGCCCCAGGATTTTGCCGCTTATTCTGATGACTATGCTCATACCCCTTGCCGGTTTGGCTTCAGGAACCGGTCCGCAGGCCGACCAGACTATGACCGTCACAAGAGACTATAACGGCAAAGAAATCACCGTGGCCCTGGGCTCGATTTTCGAAGTCCGCCTTCAGCAGCACGCCGGCACAGGATACCTTTGGCAAATAGTCGACCTGGACGAAAATCATCTTAAAGTGCTTCAATCCACGGAAACTCCGCTCTCTCAGAAGCCGATTCTCGGCGGCCCGTTGCTTAGAACATGGCGAATCGAAGCGGTAAAGGCGGGGCAAACCACTCTCAAGATACTTCTCTACCGTTCATGGGAAGGCCCCGAAAAAGCCGTGGAGCGCTTCCACGTCAAAATTCAAATCAGGTAAAAAGACCCAGGCCAATGGGTGATCCGGCAAGCTCTCTTCGGCTGGTCCGAGCGCTTGCAGTGGAAAACCATGAGAGTTGGCTTGAGGCAAGCCTTTATCTGAATATGGATTTACTACAGCAAGCGTCACAAGAAAGTTGACACGATCTTACGGCCCGTGGTCTGTTTTTCTCTGTTTTCCGACATCCGACCCCCGATTAGATACACTTCGGGGGCCGGCTTTCTGTCGTCCGTTATAAAAGAGCGCAAAAAGTTGGTCTTTGCGGTGCCGTCGGCAGCCTGATCGCTACGGGCCGCCTCCGGGGGTGACGGGTGGACCCACTCTCGGCGGCCCTCCCCTTGGTTTGCTATTTAACGCGGCTCTTAAGAACAAAAACAAGAAACGACAACTCACTATGCCTAATCGAATTTGCAGCACTTGACACACACAACCCCGATCTTGCCCTGAGATTCCTTAAATTCCTGTTGAAGAGCGGTGCAGGGGCACAGTCTTCGGCCATGCTCGTCTATACCACTCTACATCCTGAAGGGGTTGATTACAAGTGTTTACGCTTATGATAGAACGGTTCAGAAGCGAAAAAAAGGAGAGGCATTTTGCTTCGGGAATCAAGTGAATTCCTAATAACTCGGGTCCATTTCAATGTGGACAATAATGCCTTTATCACGAACCTTTCTGGTCTCCCTGGAACCTCGCCACCTTTCTGGCAAAACTACATGCCGTCCAAGCTCTTTATATTCGTCGATTGCAGGTACATTATTCACATGTACGACACCGAGTTGAATATTTGTAAATTTGGAAACAAAAAATTCGAAGCTTCTGTGTCCATTAACTAACAGCAAGTCGTGGAATAGCTGAAGAACATCATAACTCACTTTAGTTATTGGACCCCATAGTCTATCAAGCAGTGTAATACCTAAATATACCTGGTCTGTCCTAAACACCCCAGGAAGAGTTTTATACGTTTGGTAAAGTTCATCAACTTTATCTGAACCAGCAGCAACCTCTTTTCTTAACTTACTAAGCAAATCTAACAATTGACTGCCCTTATCTTGAATTTGATCGAGCTGGATAATGGGCCCATTGATCCTTGACACGAAATCAGATCCCTTGTTGGTGCCATTCTTGTCACTGCCGACCAACCACTTAATTGAAGCGGTAGAAGCAAAAACCCATACTGCCGGCAATATGCGGTACGTCTTACCGTCTCGGATGAACGATCCATCCCAAATAGGACTCAAGAGTAGGCTCATAGCTGGGTGTCCCTGTATGTCGCAGTTAATTTCGTCCATAAAAATCAGTAGCTTTTTATTTACCATATTCTGAACAGAACAAATTGAGTCAAAACAATTAATTAGGTCGTTCGTATTTGCCATTTGAGATAAAGAGAACTCAAGATAATGAAGGTCGAAATACTCGGCTAGGCATTTTGCTAAAAAGCTCTTCCCCCAACCCGGGCTAGATACGAGTAGACAATTGAATGGATATCTGGATGTTTTCTCTTTCTTAAACCGATCTATCTTCACAAGCAGATCGTTTAGATCGTCTCTCTTAGGGCCACCCACACAAATGTATTTTCTCAAAGCGCCTTTGCTTCTCCAGATTTCAAGTTTGCGAGTACCGTCTTTGTTATCTAGAACCCCCAAACCACTAGATGAATAATTCCATCGCCTCCACGTTTCATCGTAACTGCTAGATGTGGAAGTAAGATTAGCATAAGATCCCACTGCGTCAATGTCGTTTAATGCAGTCGCATACTCTCCGTAATATCTAAAGCGTTCACATTTCCACGCATCGCTTGCTTGTTGAGTCCACCTGTAGGCTACATGAGAAGCGATACTACATTGTTGTGCGAAAGGCGTGCTAGTATACTTGGTACTCAGGTCTAGGGCAATTAGTGTATTAAATAGCATCGTTGTCCTACCGATGTTAATTAATTGTTTTGGACCAGGGCAATCATACATATTGACTGTCTTATTATCCTTGGAAATACACCGATTGTCATCAAAAAGAACTACAGCTCTATCACTTGTCCATTTATGTAGTGAGTCTTGTTGAATTCCGTGTTGATAAATTGTATCTCCTGTCAGATCACCTAAGAGTTCAAGTGAGGCTCGACCTAACTCCCTGCCGAAACCCCAGCTCCTCTCACCATGCCAGTGTTCTGCGAGTTTAAAATCGATCACTGTTAATTTCGCGCTAATTTTGTTCTCAGGGAGCACGTTCATCCATTTTGGCCAGTCCAGTTTGCTGCGAACGAACCATTTGATCTTGTTTGGAGACTTAAGAGATTTTATCAGCATTGATATGGACTTTTCTTGCACGACACCCTTGCCGTGATCCTCGATGATAACGGATCGTATATCTAAGTTCTTCAGCGAATCAAACATGCGATAATTTAATTGTGAGTCAGTCAAAGGAAGTTGCCAGTCAAATCGATAGAGCAGATTTGGAATCCCGCCTCCATGGCCCTCATAGCACCGGATGATCCTGTTTGTGGAACATTTGGGGCTAGATGTCAAATTTTTGAGATGTAAGTCTCGTAATTCACAATCCCTACCGCTATACGGGCACCGTCGTTTTCCTTCTTCTGTATTAACATTAGCTAATCCTCTGAGTCTTAATGGTGTCAGGAGCTTGCTCGGACTATGGTTGGGACAGAGGAGGCATTGGAGGATTTCATTATCGTCCTCATTCCAGGCGCCAAAGCCGAAAAACTGGTAAGAATCTGGCTCTTCCCGGTCAAAAAAACTTTTTAGGACGGCCATAATTTCAGAAGCTCCGCAAAGAGAGACCATGCTTTCCTCTGGATCATCATGCTTTGTGATGTAATGTATATTGCCGCGATGTGAACTACTATATGAATCGTGCTTTGCCACTAGCCAGTTTTCATCAAGAAACCAATCTCCGAGGACCACTATCGTTTTTTTCCTGTTCCCAGACCTTTTAGAACTGCCACCGGCCATGCGAGACCTCCATTGCCATCTGAATCGTATTGAGCGGAATAATGCGTCAACTTCTGCTCTCTGCATTCAGACTGCATGTTGTGATCGGGTTTTAGACCCGATAGGCCTGCGTTCTGCTCCTGGAGCCCTCAACAGAATACAATTTTCCCAATACAATACGCAACTCAAAAGTGCGTGACTGGTTTTTCGATTTCCCGACACACCTCGTCCCACAGTTGGATACTTTGTCCCTGTCACGCCAGGTTACAGGCTCAGGCAAATAGGATGCGATAGTATCGGGTGAGCGAAAAAGCCGACGCAATGTGCTCTCGCCATCTCCTGGCATGGTAGACCACTTTGGTTCTTTGGCTCTGGGGTCTTTGGCTCTGGGTCTTTGGCTCTGGGGTCGGACCAGGTCAAGCTACTAAAAATGCTTGACATTAGCGCAAAATGATGCCTATTTTCAGCCTTAGAAGGCGATTTTTGATATCAAAAATAGCCTTCTAAGAAGAGGCGAGTGAACTGCAATGCCCAGAGCCAATAGATACTTTATCCCAGGATACGCGTGGCACATTACCCACCGGTGTCATAAGAAGGAATTTCTTCTCAAATTTGGCAGAGACCGAAGATCATGGATAATGTGGCTCTTCGAAGCCAAAAAGCGTTACGGGCTGCGGGTCCTCAACTATATGGCCACCTCGAACCATGTTCATTTGCTCGTACTCGACAGCGCAGAAGGCCATATC
>Ga0187771_10000349_pt1 | contig 27531 bp, 28 predicted proteins | sample 0116_SJ02_MP15_1_FD_133139 | JGI IMG/M metagenome (GOLD analysis project Ga0187771, IMG submission 133139) | Tropical peat soil microbial communities from peatlands in Department of Meta, Colombia - 0116_SJ02_MP15_10_MG | ecosystem: Environmental > Terrestrial > Soil > Wetlands > Peat | place... | reverse complement strand
GAACCGCTCGACGAGGAAACAATCAACATGATCAAGAAAGGCGAAATCAACGAATACATGGACAAGCATGCAATGGCGAAGATCCTACGGGACAAAGGGTGGTCGCCAGAAGAGGCACGCGGCGTATGGGCCGTCGAAGACTCAGGAAACATGTTAGTGGAGGTTACTAAGGGAGCGCAGTATCTGCAAGAGATCAAGGACCATATCCTCCACGGCTACCGCCAAGCCATCAGGGAGGGCCCGCTCGCATATGAGAGCATTCGAGGGATCAAAGTCAAGGTAACTGACGTCTCAGTCCATGAGGATCCGGTCCACCGTGGGCCAGCGCAGATCATGCCCATGACCCAAAGAGCCATCTTCGCATGCTTCATGTCAGCAAACCCGACACTCCTAGAACCCGTCCAGAAGATCACAGTTAAGGCACCACCAGACCTGCTAGGAGCCGCCACCAGCGTAATCTCTCAGAAACGTGGCAAAGTGCTTTCAGTGGAACAGAAAGGACACCTCGTGTACGTGGTCGGTGAACTTCCCACATCAGAGACGTTCGACCTGTCAGAAGTTATGCGTGGCGCGTCAGCTGGAAGAGCATTCTGGGGCCTAGAATTCTCTCACTGGGCACCAGTCCCGGGCTCAATGATCAACCAAGTAATCGCAGACATCAGAAAGAGGAAAGGCTTGCCTGCTGAACCTCACAAGGCAGAATACTTCTTGGAAGCATGAAATTCGCCAGGCCAGCATCGCCGGTTGGAATAGGCATTGTATAGATGGCCATTAGATTAGGCAAGGACCCCCCCTATAGGGGGGGTAGGTTCCTTGGGTGCATAACGCCCTATCTTGGCACCCACCCAACCCCAGATAGCACCCATCCTAGTACCCCAAATCCAATAGATCCTGAGATTTCTGGGCAATTCCTGTTTGACAGGGCAGGCCAGCGTAGCGGCACCTAGCGTCCGACAAGTCTCAGCACCTCGACCGCCACAGGAAGTGTAACCTCGCCTCTGGTACGGGAGGCACCTTTGCAGTTTAAGCTCAGTGGGGTCGAGACGCTCAAACTAGGTCTTTCAGGTAGGGTCCAGTGTCGAGCCTAGAAAACCGTGACAGCTTGATGCTTGCTCCATCCTTCGCCACGGCGCGTATGTAGTTGCCGGCACGCTTATCGGTCCACCAGTTAGCTCCGAAGAGGTTCGTGAGCTTCCGATCAAGCTCGGCTGCGCGGACTGCTGCGACGATGTAGCTTGGAGAGTACAGATCGAAGTCCGGCATCACGTGATGCAGCTGCCAGTACTTGCCGGGCGGGCGTAAACCCATGAATTCCTCGGCGTACCGTTCGTAGCGGTCGTTCGCCTGTTCCATTGATAGGTTCTCTTCCCAGAATTCGATCTTCATCAGCGAGTTGGCCGTGTAGAACGTGAGGAAGTAGAGCTCCATGAACCTCGTGCGCTCTGCCACATCATCGGCGACTTCTTTGGGCGCTTTGAACTGTTTCGTCAGGAAGGCTTTTTTCCTCATGAGTCGTTCGATGAGGGTGGAAAATGTCTCGGCGACGCCGTTTGGGATCGTGTACTTGTCCCAGTAGTGCGCGTCCTCGGAGATCGAGATGAAGTGCATACCGTGTCCGTGCTCATGCATGGAACTTTCCATGTCTGTGAACGGCTTCACCGGACGCACGAGGAGTCGCACATCATTCGGAATCTGAACCCCGAAACATATTGCAGAAGCGTGTTTTCCAGGCCGTTCCTCCGCATCCGTCTGCAGCCTCTTGACAGGGAAGCCTAGCTTCGCCAATACACGCTCAGGTTCAGTTACGGGGCTATAGCTCTTGAAGGCCGGGTCTAGGGGCTCGAAGATCCTACCGCGAAAATAGTAGAGATCATCGTAGTACTCCGCAGATCTGCCGTTTAGTTCCTGAGAGTAGCGTTCGAGCAACTCTTCGAACGGCTTCTTCGCCGTATGCCCGAGTGTCTTCACGAGGTCCTTCAGTTGCTTGAGCTCGAGGCCTTCGAGTTGCAGGTACACTTGAAGCGGCGACGTGCCGTACTGGCTTTGAACCTCTCTAGACTTGTCGAACATTCCCTTGATCGTAGGCGTGACTAAGTCCACTTTGTCGACGAACTCGTCGAAGACCGCCTTTCGATCCGCAGACGATCCCGTCTGAGCGCTGAATTGCCTCCAGCTGTTCCATGTAACTGGTCTACCATTCACCTCATGCGATTTGGAAACGATCTCTTGCTCACGCTTTCGGTAGAGTTCGAGCTTCAATGGTGTCTTAGACGCGTCCGCGACATCGTAGAGCTTCCCAAGATAGAGGCGTCTCGGTTCCTTGAACTCTGAGAGGAAATCGTTTGCGTGCGCGATTCGCTTCTCGGCGACGGACTTCATGAAGGGTTCGCTGTGACTGAACCCTGCATACTGACGCCACTCCTCATTGGCGTACGCCACGTATAGTGCTTCGTCGACAGTGCACCAGCTTGAAAGATTCATGATACTGGGCATAGAGTCTGGCAGAGAAAACAGTTTTGGCGCTCACATTTCGACTCCTTCTAGTGGGCACACTGTTTTATGATTGAGTTGAGTTAGATGAGGGATGCGGCCGTAACGGCCGGATCAGGGGTGCGTGAGGACGCGTGCCTCCACTGGGCCGTGGTCCAGAACCGCCATTGCGCGGCGGGCAGCCTGGTCTAAGACGGAGACGAGCAATGAGCCTCGCCGTAAGCCCCCCAAGCCTCTAACCCGGGTCCAAATCCCGGCGGCCGCACCATTTAGACATTAATGTGTAGACACTGAACTGGTTCTACTGGTTCAAATTCTTTGATGTCCGCACGCGCAATTGTGTCTACCCACACGCACCAAAGAGATCCTTGCTTCTTTTTGACCAATCTCATCACGAGCAGGCCCGGACAAGGAGTACCGGACAACATCAATGCGGATTATGTTCTAAGGAATAAGCACCGAACAACACTGGTGACAGTACGGACCAAGAGATCTTAGCGAAGGATTTGGATCCATCGACTCACAGTAGTTGGTGGGGTCGAAGGACCCCACTGCGGACACGTGGTGGATCTCAGGCATGGTTGTCCTGCCTAAAGAGCACAAGTGCTCTCCTGCGCTAGGCGCATTCTTATTCAATTTAAGAGTCTTTAAGGTAATAATGGATGGGATTGCGTCACAACGCTACCATCAAACGGCGACATGAAAGCACCAATGGTCGTGATCAGAAGAACAATCCACTTGTAATTTGAATCCGCCATGTGACCAGCTAAAGTCGAACCTCTCCCGCACCATACAAGATATCCAAACTCACTGCTCGCAGGTCAGACAGTCGCTAGGTACGCCATTACGAAGATTATCGCTATCTGAAAGATAGTTTGGCTGCCCGAAAGGTAAATGTTCTTCATTCCAAGCTTCACTATCTTGTCTAAGTTAGGCTTGTCTTTTCTGAGCTCTAGAAAGATCCTAAGCTCGTTTGGCAAGATGAAACCGAAGCCTTGGACGCCTAGAATTACCACGATTATTGCAGCCGCGATTATTGGGGGAGAAAGGAAATCTAAGCCCAACCAACCTGCCAAGTATATTCCCGCCGTTATGGCCACAGATGCCAGAGCAGGCATGAAGAACAGCATGATTGGCACGAGTTTCTTGATGATTTCAGCTCGGGCTTCAGGCAGAAGGCTTCGCATCACTCTGCTCATGACAAGCCCCATGAATAGGTCGATGCCAGCCCACGTTCCTCCCGTTATGACATGAACATAGTCTAGGAAGAGGAGGCTCCGGGTCTGCAGCGCTGCCGCCAATGCGAGTACCGGGATAACTAGCGTCAGAATGGAAGTTGGACCTACAATTCTCGCGGTTCGGATGGGCATAGGCGTCCGTCCTGTGTTTCGTTCAGGCGGCCCGTCAATAATCCGAGTCCTAACCAAGATTCCTAATCGCCGGCTTGCTTTCCATTTGCTTACTTACGATGATCGCATGAACGATGAGCCACGCCTCAGAGGAAGAGACCGGCAAGGAGCAAGAGCAGTATCATGCAGCAACCTGCAAGCAATAGACCTCGGCTAGCGTCATCACCCCTCTTGTCGACTCTGTATATGTATGAAATCATAGAAAATGAAACGAGGTCTACACTAAGGAAGAGCGCAAAGATTGCCTCGCTTGTCTGGTCCACTGGGTTGAGCGTCCATAGGAGGTAAACAGAGAGCAGTCCAAGCAACAGGAGCAGGGCGATGATACGAAGATTCATCTGCTCAACCATCTTGCTCATTCATTCCACCCTGCCTCAACGCCGCAATCCGCCGTTTGATTGATCCGCTGCAAATCTGTAGACCAGGTACATCGTTGCCACTAGGGCAAGCGAGAGATCAGCTAGAGGGAGGAGCAAAGACTGAAAAGATGTGATAGCAGGCCCTCGAACTATCATTTCCATCAGCGCGTTGATGGTGCTGCGAATCGCAAATGTCCCCACCGCCAGCAGAAGTACGAAGCTTCCCGCAGCCAAGATAGAGGCAGAACGAGCGGACACAAGAGTAGAAACTTCTCCTGAAGAAGCTATGCCACTTGCCCAGCGGGGAAAGAGAAGTCCGTAGGTTACGACAGATATGATCGCAACCAGAAGCGCGGTTCCACCAAGCACTAGGGCAGCCTGTTCATCCGGGATGATCCTCCCGGGGGTTACGAGTCCCCAGATAGAGAGAACCGCAATCTCCGTCATGAAGATTGCTCCAAGGGTTACAAACCTCATTCTCTTTGAAATCTTTCTTGTCTCCCCCCTGTCGATGAATGGAACGAGGAAAAGCACCATGAAAATCAGGGTGACTACAGACAGAGCGATAGGAAGCCCGGCGCCCTCGAAGACTGATATCTTCAGTATCTGGTATATCCAAAGGAAATACCAGTCAGGTTGAGCCGTGTATTGAGCAGCAAGTTGAGGTGAATATTCAGGAGGGAGGTCGAGAGGGAATATCACCGATATCATGAGCATAGCTGAACCGAAGAGTGCTGCAAGCTCAAGAAGATAGAGTGAGACATCAGGGAAGATTGGGATGAGTCTCCTCTTCTCTTCTGGTATAGATGAGACGCCGGCAGCTGGTTCTGAGATGCCGTGCGATTCTAACATGTACATCTTCACCGCAAGCAGGGCAAGGAGCACTGCAGGGAGCACGACGATGTGCAGGTCGTAAAAGCGAAGTAGTTCCGTTGCATCACCACCCGCTCCTGTGATTAGGAAGCTCAGGAACGAGGAAAACGGCTGTGGCAACGCGTCAATCATACCCACACCAACATCTGTAGCGGACTTCGATACGATCGTCCACGGAAGGAGATAACCAGTGAATCCAAGGCCTAGGGTAACGAATCCCATGACCATCCCGACGACCCACATGAGCTCTCTTGGCTTCTTGTGTACGGAAACGAAGTATCCGCGCATCAGGTGCATGAAAGCAAGCATTATCATCGCGTAGGCAGTGTACAGGTGCACAGTCTCGAGGAAGCGGCCGTAGCTGACGTCCCGGAATATGTATTGAGTTGAGGAATAAGCCTGGGCAGGACTAGGCACGTAGTATAGCATCATCATCACGCCAGTAACTCCCTGAATGACGAAAGCCACAACTGCGAGCGCTCCAAGCCAGTAGAATGGGTTTATCGCGTACTGAGGCGCAGGTCGTAGTAGTTCATAGGAGAGACCGAGCCTCGAATCGAACCACTTGACGACTTCGGCCAGTCTGCCCTCGTTCTTCGTCCGAGCACTCTCCGTAGCGTTAGCCATCTGGCTGGCTCACCAGCGTGCCCCCTTGAAGATCGTAGAGCACGTCGTTCGACCCTGTGTTATGCCCGAAAATCGTCGGAGGCATCATACCCGTTGCGTAGATATCTCCGGTGGAACTCTCGAACTCCAGTATGACTTGCGGCTGCGGCCTTGGCGATGGTCCTCCTATTACTTTGGCTCCCTTGGTCAGGTCGAACTGACTACCATGGCAGCAGCAATACCCGACCGGCCCGGATGCTTGATACGACGCGTCACATGAGGGTGACGCCCCAGCCGCGAGGTACCCGTAGATGCACCCCAAGTGCTGACAGATCTGACTGAAGGCCACTATGTCTCCCTCCGGCCCTACGCCGCCCTCTGCTCTTAGGCCAAGTTTCACGAGTATGTTCGGCGTCTCCTCAAGGGGATAATTGAATGTGATCGATTTCCCTGGCGAAAGATCGCCCAAGTTTGCCAACTTTATCCTAGGGAATGGCGATGAGGAAGTCGAGGAGGCACCGCCACTTTGAGGCGAAGTGGAGATGCTTTGGGTTGAGGAGTAGGAAACGAGGGGAGCTACAAGTGATCTCGTGACCGCGGCTATGCCCGCTACCACTAAGACTATGGCAAACGCGAGCCCAGCCTTTAGGAAAATCCTTCGCGAGCTGTTGGAAGTTCTTTCGAATCCTTCTTCTCGTTGAAAAGCTCCGCTTCTATCATCGGAGGCCATGCTACCTACCTTTTGCTTCACGAATTGGTCTGGCGGTCATCCCTGCTACCAGGCCAATGATGAGAGTTCCGATGGCCACGAGAAGGGCCAGCGAGAATGTGATGCCGCCCCCTGACTGGGAAATGGTTGTGGTTGACGCAGTCTGACCGCCGCCCGAGGTTGGCGTCGAGATGGCAATAGGCGTCACCGTCCCGTTGACGGGCAGCCTAACTGTCGCCTCCATTATGTTTCCTCCGACTAATGTCTGCTTTGCATTTACAATCTGAATGCCGACGCCTTCGTTCTGGAAGGTGTTACCGGAAATCGTTGTGCTTTGGACGGCCACAGGCCCTTCACCGCCGACGATTATTCCGAGCAGTGTGGGAGGCCCGTTCGCGCTGATCACGTTGCCGATGATGGCGTTGCCGGTGACCACGTCCCCTGGCGCATTGCTGTGAACTACGACGCCTCCCTCACCGTTGTTCAAGATGTTGTTGTTGATTACGGTATTGTTGACTGCCGAGGTGTTCGGAGTATCTGCCGCAACGATAATTCCGGCTTCATTGTCCACGACAACATTGTTGCTCACTATGTTGTTCTTGACCCCTTCACCTTGGTTGTAGGACGAAACGACGATCGAGCAGTGATTTGGCCTATTGTGTTCGACAAGGTTTCCACTGATTAGATTACCGTTACCTGGGTTTGCGCTTCCAGTTGGGATCCTAGCGCCTGGGACTGCGGTTGAGTTAAAAGAGGGGTTAATCGGGCCGTCATCGGTAACACCTATTCCTCCATACTGGTTGCCTACAATGCTGTTGCCAGCCACTGTAGAGTCGGATGTGCCCGTGAGCTGAACGGCTTTGTCTTCCCCTAAGCCTTTGATTATGTTGAGGCCATTGTTGTTGACAAAATTGTTTTCGATCGTAACACTAGAACTATCCTGCACATAGATTCCTTCATTATCGGCATTTTCAGCAGTGAGGCCCTCGACGACTGTCCCGGCTGCACTTGAACCCAATATCGCTATTGCGATAGGCTTCCCGGTCGCATCCACGATTGTACTCGATGGCTGCGAGCTTTGCGATATGAGTGTTAGCTTCACTGTCACGATGACCATCTCCGTGTACGTGCCAGGTTCAACGATGACAGTTGAACCGGACGATGCGTGCGCGGCAGCATTGGAGATAGTAGCATAAGGACTGGTGATCGAACCATTGCCGGTTGAATCGCTCCCAGACGGGCTAACGTATAAGACTGGAGGAGTTGTCGACGCGGCGCTTGCAATGGAAACAATAGGTATGACTAAACCGACGGACAATACAACTAGTAAGAGCGCGACCGTCTTCTTCATTCTTGCGCGCCTTTGGGAGCAAAAATAGCGATCTCCGCTATTTCTCGGTATAAGGAATATTAGCTATAGTACCTGTTGTCATATACCGGTCAGGTTGAGAACAGAGGACCTAATCGAGACAATACTCAAGCTGTCTAGGGGCAGAGAATTCTATGGATACGAGATTCACAAGAAACTATCTTCGGAAGGTGCTGACGTAGAAGTCAGCCGTTTTTACAGAGTCCTCGCGACGATGCTGAAAGAAGGGTTCCTGGAGAGCCGTTGGGAGAAGAGCCCATCTGGGCCTAAGAAGAGAGTGTATCGCCTTGCTGAAAAGGGAAGAAATGAGCTCAACAAGATACTTCTTGAGTCCATCCAGACGATTCACGATTTCTACGCAGATTACATTTTGAATCTTCCCTCCGAAGCTGATGTCTTTGATCGTATTTACAGCCCACTGGTCCGTAAGTTGACGGGGCGGAAGAACATCGGCTGCATGATTACTTCGGAATACTCGCCGATGCATGAAAGAATGATAGGTAGCCTTCACGGTAAAGTTCCTCAAGGGAAGATTTACATTGTCAGACCAAGCTCACTGGCCGTAGAGCCGAAACTTGACGACATCACGCTCTTGGACGGCGGCCCTGATGTCCCGTTGAAGGACGGCTACTTGGACCTTCTGGTGGTCACCGAGATTCCCAGAAGTGATCTTCTACAGACCGCAGTAAGGGAGTGGCATAGAGTGCTTAACCAAAAGGGGACGCTTGGAATCTTGGCACCAACCGTCACACTTCGCAAGTACAAAGATCCATTGACAATAGGCGACTTCATAGAGAAATACGAACATGAGACAACACAAAGAGGTGAACCTGTGGACAGCGGATATCTTAGGCGGGTGCTTGCGAAGCTTTTCCAAGATGTTGAAGAAAGACAGATTGTTCACATGACTCTCTTCATGGCGTCTCAGCCCCGCTCTCTAGCATGAAATCGCCAAGCCTCCAATTGCAGCGTACATTTAGTGATGGGCTTCAAAGAAGAGGAGGGGGAGACGTGTGCGTCTCCCGATTGTTGTTTCTCGCGATGCTTGTTCCACCGAAAGGACTCCAGCAGAAAGGGTACCGCATCTGGACCGTCGACGATGATACGCGTGGATGAGAGTTGACAGCGACGGGCGCCTCTGGACAGTCAACCCTGAGATAGGCCTGTTCGGAGTCGCGCCTGGAACGAACTCGAAGACCAACCCCAACGCTATGGCAGCTATCATGACATGAAAAAGGACCTTACTCCTTTCTTATCTAATCACAGACTAGAATCCGAAGCTCGAACCTGTTGATTTGTAAAGATCGTGTTCTCGCCTTGTCAAGTTCGTTGATTTCATGATGTTTTGGATTGTCGGCCGCCAAGGTCAGCGTGTATAGCTCACATCATAGAATCGCTCGTCTCCGGAGATATACATGCCACAATATGCCGTCATAGGAAATCATCCTCCCAACGACTGTCCGCTGATAGGCTGTCTCGTGTTATAGCTGAGGCTGTGAATTTCGCAGTAGCGATATACAACCTCAACATGCTGAAGATTCTGCCATTGCGGGTGCTTCGGTGCAAGCTGAAGCTGAGTGATCACGGGATCGCTCACTGAATATCACCGACTGATGCAAGCTCTGGCATGTGACGTCTCGTCATAAACTCGGTATAGCTGTCCGAGCGCTGCTCCACTTGAGAGACAGGTTTCATGAATTTGAGGAGCGGGTCTTTCTCGTCAAGGTATAGCTTGTTGTTGTGGAAAGCGAAGACCGCTCCTCGGCTTCTTGGGATATGCCTCTTGAAGAAACGGTGCAGCCACGCCACCTCTCGGCGTGTCCATTCCGATGCCTTGTACAATTCGATCCGCCGATATTCACGTCTGCCAGTCTCACGATTCCGTAAGACTCCCGAGATTGCCAGTGGGAAAGTGAACCCGCGGGCCGCCATTCGTTGCCGAGCCGTTGCCACATACCGCTTGAGCCGACGAGCTTCAGTGAGAGTCCGCGAGAACTTTCCCCCGTGCCTTTCTCGGAGTCTTCCCCCATTCTTCTCTTGCATCGACTTCCTAGATTTGGGTACCTGTTGGGTACCCGTTTGAACCTGATTTTGGTAAGCTAAGCTACGCATGATCCTATGAGCCGCATTGATCTTCTCCCTCAGCTTCTTCCCATATCTGGGTCGATGAGGCGGTTCGGGGCTATCCCTGTACTTATGCGCGATTAGCCATGCGAGCAGATCATCCTCATCATGGTCATGCAGCTCACGTGCGATAATGTGTACCCCGCCATGAACTGCGATTCCGAGAAGGCCGCTCGGTATGTTCAATTCTAAAGAGAAAGGCTTGTTTCTCCAGAGCTTTAGAAAGTGTGGGTTCTCCTTTTTCCATCGGCCTAGACCAATCTCGACCAGATTTCCCTCAATCGCGGTGTATTCACGACCGTCTGGCGATTTCAGAACGAACTCAAAACCAGCGAAGTCTCCGTCAAGCGAACTAGGCACGGGATGACGCTCAATCTTGCCACCAGTTAGCTTCAAGATCATTTCAGGCGTCGGGTGTATCCCCTCTCTCAGCATTTGGTTTCTAAGCGCAAGCTGCTGAGGCGTCAGGTCACTCCATTCCATTCTCTTTGGCGTTGGACGCTCCCCCGAGGATGGTCCTTTGACTCTCGGGGGAGCGGTTGTGTTTGCTGTCTGCCGATCAGAAGATGATTGATTAGTTGGAACCCCTGTCTGGGTTTGCCCGACAGGGGTTCGCCCGACCGCTGCAATGATCTCTGGATAAGTGAGCGAGCCAGAGGTCTTACCAGCGGAATACGCTTGCTCGGGGTTGAGGCAGCCCGAAAAGGGTTCAGAAGCATTATCTTTCAAGGGTGAGGCTGCCGCAACATGGAACGGACTAACATCTGTGGGAGACTCACGTTTGTCAGAATTAGAGTTGGAACGTTTCGGCGGATTTGGTTTAGGCCGATTCTCTCTCAGATTGTGAGACCTATCATCCCCGACAGGACGCGAGAGGCCCAAGGGCTTCGGTCGCCTGTCGTCTACGATCTCAGAGATGGAACGGATTTGATAAAGGTTTAGACGTGATGAGGGGGATGGACATGGCGGCCGCGAGAATTGGATGGAGCCGCCGCCATGTCTAGTCTCACAGACCGCTCCGCCTGTTCACCTAATCCAGAAGTAATACCGCCCATATAAGCAATGCTCTTTTCTGTACATTAATGCTCGATTCGAGGTCTCGTTCCCCGTTTTTGGGGAATTCTTTTAAGTCAGCCAGACGTCACCGCACGTGTGTATCCGTATGGAGGCCCCCCAGATCGATCGAGGAACCATCACCACGAAAGAGCTCGTGACGCGGCGGAGACTCATTCGGCTCATCAATGGCATTGTGAGATACGGCCAAGCGAAGATTGCGCCATACGAGTTCGAGGCGCAAGTGGAACAATCTGGAGACGTCTACAGAATCACCATGACAGTTCACTATAGGGAGCTACCGCCCGAGCCTGAGGTTATTATTGGAGACCTTGTCAAGGGCGGATTGTAGATCAACAGCGTAGCCTAGCATAGAACAGCGACTTTGATGGCTTCGACCTAAAGTCCACGCAACACAATCGACAGCAGCGTCCTCGTCGTAACACTACTATTCATCATTACACAACTTGGAATGTCATCGGATAAGCCACGAGTCATCGATTCATTTGATCAACAGGAACCATGAACAACCGTGCAGAGCGCTAGCCACGCCATTTCCCGTTCTCGTCATAGCTCATGGACCTTGGCCACCCAGTTGCGTTCCATACTGAATCAAAAATCGGCTTCAAGATTTGGCTAGCATCGCATTCTAAAGTGTCGAGCATGATTTCTGGCAATATGAGAGCATCCCGATCAATCGGGTGAGCCGCGGCAAACGGAAAGCGGGAACTGTCCACGGCCATGCTGTAACCGCGTACGCCCAGTAAACCTAGCATCACAAAGTCAGGCGGTTCCACGCCTAGTCGCTTCTGGATCTCCAAGAGTCTAGGCAGTGCATTGATCAGTTCTTTCTCAAATGCAAGGCTGCCGATGAGACAATCGTCTCCTGTCTGTCGAATCATGTATGCCTCGACGGCTTCGATAATGCCATTTCGGAAAATCTGCAGATAGGAGTGAGCCGAAGAGGAGTTGGGAAACTGTGAATAGGTGAGGTAGCCGTCAAAATTGTATCGGTTGTCAAAAATGGAACTGGAGTAGATGGGATAGAGCTTCGTCAAATCCTTTGCAACCGAACTGATGTCATACCTAGTTGAGGGGTCAAATGCGTCGACTGGAATCAGGTGCAACACGATCTTCGCGTTATTTTCCAGAGGTACTGGAGTTTCTCCCGAAGCCACTTTGCCGAGGCGGTCAATTCGGAAGTTCCTAATTCGCTCGATCGCTGTCTCTGACATAGTAAATGCGGCTCGCAATTCCGTTACATCTAGAGGATACTTGCCAGTGGAAGTTCGAGAATAGAAACGTGAATGCCCTTTGTAAGTGACCATGTGAGGCGACGTCCAACTCTTTCGAATGCGCAAGATGACCGCATAAGCTCCACTCGCAAATGGTATGGCGCGTGAAGATAGACCTGTTATCCTCGGTTGTATACCATCTCGGACGCTACTTTCAAGACGATTGATCTCGGCGTCGGGATCTGATATTTGTAACCCGCTGAGCTCGGTTGCGACTCCTGATTCTTCCTTTATGCCAAAGATCAAGTCTCCACCGACAGCGTTTGCAAACGAGGAAGCATCTGCAAGAAATTCTTTCTTTTCTGAATCAGAGTTGCCAGGAAGCGCCTCCTTATACTCGATCGTTTTGCTTTCTGGTACCGCATTGGTGATCAAGGCCCGCAAGTCACTCTCGTTGATCGAGTCCAGTGGTTTATTCAGCGCAGACATGTTGACTTCTGTGACTATCCAGTACCGAACAATCTGTTATCCGTTTGGGTTCGGGCCTCTGTTAGGGCATGAGAATTTGATAGTGATCGATTCGATGGATAAGTGGCGTTCGGAGCGGTTAGAGGGACTAGTACCTTGGTAGAGTTTATGAAATGCCGGAATACAATCTCTAACTCGGCAAGAGGGCTTGACAGAGACAAACTGGCACCGCAAGGTCGTTAAGACTATCAGGGAAATCTGTAGTTCTGAAGAAACATACGAATCGACTAAGGACGGCAACACCGAACCAATAGTCCTGTCTCGAAGAGGTACTCGATTGGCATGCGACTATCGGCCGGATGTTATCGCTGACCATTACGATGTTGGACGGGACGTCTATGAGGTCGTAGATTCCGAGACTGTCAACGAAGCAGTTGCAAACATTCTTCAATTTCTCGTGGCGCCCGGACGGTGCCAGCTCAGGATGTTCTGCAATGATGCGAAAAAGCGCAAGAGAATAGAGGACATGGCGACGGTCATCATATTCAACCTTGGGAGAGAAGAGGAATTCCAACGGAGCGTAAGGATCTTCTCACTTTCTGGCGGGAGCCACGACTTGACAAGTCTCAGGAAAAGGTTGCGAAGAATAATACACTCTACCATGTCGAGACGATAGATCTTTCTGGCTCGTCATGTTTCCGGGGCTCGTTCTTGTGTGGGCTTGCATTGTTGCAAGGTCCCACAAAGTGGAGAAGAAGTTCAGGCTTAAGGTAGTCGAGAAGTTCGGCGGTCGTAAAGGCGCTCTCTATCTGGGAGCAGAGGAAGCTATCAGGCTCTGGTTGAAGAGTTAGACCGAACCAACGTCGTCCATGTCCTTATTTTTCACCATCAAAGATTGTCTAGGGTGAGAAACGGAAGAAATACCACAATATGAGAATCACTCCCCCCGCGAACAAGACAAAGTACGCCAAGAACGGTCAAACGGGATGAGTCTTGCGAATCCTCTTTACTCTCGACAAGCCTAAAACGAATCCTAAGACTAGGGTTATGAAGCCGATGCTGCCGATGACTCTCCAAGCCAAGTCCTGATAGCTCACGTACGTGTACTCTAAGTCTTGTGAGCAAAGCACCTGTCGATAATTCGGATTCACGACGTGTTGATACTTAGGGTCGTCGATGATTCCGAGGAATCCGTAGTTGTCAGGCGTAAGCGAGTAGAGTACTAGCCAGAGTCTCATGCTCTTGACATCAGACGGGGGATAATAGGTCAGCGTCACGTTGACATTCAGGCTCCCAGGCATAACATTCGTGCCGTAAGGTGACCGAGTGGCACGAGTATCAGCAAAATCCAAAAGGTCGATGAGTTTGTAACCTCTGATCAAGCCCTCATTGTCCAAGATGAAGACAGCCAGGACGGGATAGCGTACCATAGGTGTTGTCGAGATCGTGACTTGAATGATCAGCTGGTTCTTGTGGTACAGCAGCCATTGCGATATGTCGTTCGTCCAGTCGACGACATGAAAGGACAACGAGTCTCCCATTGTTGACTGAAACTTCAGCTGATCTGCGAAGTATGAAACATTAGAGGGTGCGTCCGCGAAATCCCTATCGTAGCTGAATATCTGAACCGAGCTTCGGGGGTAGTCTACGAATCCATATGAAAGGGAAAGAACGATTACAATGATGACGATGGCCCCGACAAGAATGCTTCTTGTATGCGAATGCATGAACCTAGAGACGATCTGTTCAATCTGCTTCTCCTGTTGCGTCTTCCCGTCGCCCATGCGTCAGTCTCATCGGGCAATAAGCGAACCCGGCGATACTTGGCCTTTATGCAAGGAGATCATCATCGAGTCGGAAATCGCTCTCTTCGCCTAATGGGGTTTCAAAAGTCATTCCGGACTATTGACTTGGGTTCTTGAGCAGAATTCTGAGCTTCGGAAGAATTTCGTCAATAAGCGACGCTATTTTATCTCCCATAGGTTTAATCATATCCAAAATATCTCTAAGCGCTTTGACCTGTACTCTGTCCCGCTCGGAAAGGAACTGTTCGCTCAAAGTTGGCGTTTGCGCCGACAACCCAGCGACTCCGACGCTATTGTAGTAAGCAATCAACCCATTCTTCTCGTGAATGCAAGCGTATAATTCCTGTAACGTGCTCTGCAAGTCAGTTGGAAAAGTGTGGAAAAACCCGCGTTCTCTAACTCGTTTGTACGCATTATCTTCTAGGTCAATGTAATGGCTTGTGACCTGATACCGTTTGTTCTGCTCAAGTTCTGCAATCAGGTCTCTCATCGAGCAGTCTCTAAGTTCGCCTTGCTCCGTTCTGTGACTTACGAGAAAGGTTGCAAGGCTTCCACATATGCCGATGACCGCGCCCACAACCGCACCAATTATGGTTGCGCTTGACTCGGACATTATCCGCCGACCCAACGCTTCAGTCAAAACTCAATGAACTTCTCTCTATTCTTTAAAGTTTAAACCGTGTAAGGTCTTGGGTCGTTCGTCGTTCGTTGGGTAGTTGGATGGGTTAGGGGTCGTCTCACTTTTCTTGTCGGGAGTGATGCTAGTTGATGGGTTTGGGGATTTGTTACTTTCTCTCACGGAGTAAGTGGAGTCACATTGTTGGCTATGGTGCATGGGTGGTGGGTGCATGGATAGGTTTATTAGAGAAATGCGGGCGGCGGCGGTGTCCCTTGGTGCGAGCATCGTAATTTGAACCATGTTTTCGTTCCCATCCTGTGTCACGAGGTGTTGTTGCGACAAGCCATAAGTATTCCTAGCCACTATTACATTGTCGTTCTGAAGAAGTAAGGGCGAAGCTGTCGGCGATTTAGTCTTTGAGAGACTGGGTCTCGGCGGCCGCCCCATCTAGACACTAATGTGTAGACACTGAACTGAGACTACGTGGTTCAAGTTCCTCAGCTCGCACCGACTCTCACACGCGATTGCGAAAACGAGGATGAAGCAGCCGCAAGGCTTGGAAACTGGTCTAATCTCTCTTTTCCGCGTACGTCACGGACAGTTGTGGTGTTCGCCAGGAGAGAAGGAACACGTTACCCTACTTGCTTGCCTCAGTAGCCGCAAGATCTTGATCCTGATTAGTCTTGACATTGATAGTCTTCGTCCACCAGTCTTCACGTCATCCAGACGTTCAGATCGCACGAAGCCATGAACCGAGCAGACTCTCGGTTCAGTTTCAGCAAAATGAGCATGTCGGACGAAGACCTCAAAGTCTCCTTGACATAGGTCTGAATCCACCCATGGGCTGTGCGATGCTACAACAATTGAGCTATTGGAGATATTTCACCTGTAACTTAGTCTCCGGTCGGAACTATTGCTGCCGTCTCCACCATTAGAACTACCGTTCGTCTTAGAGCCCTTGTTCGATGCAGTACTCCCTTCGGGACCACTACCCCTTGCCTAGGTGCAAGTTCAATCGTCCGATCCTGGAGATCGATAAGCAATTTGCCTTCCACGACATAGAAGAATTCGTCGTCATTTTCATGCTTATGCCAATGATACTCTCCGTCGAAGACTCCGAGGCGGATGACTGAGTTATTCACTTGACAGAGCGTCTGGTTGTACCATTTGTATGTGCACGAATCAGCAAGAGCTTTCTCGTCCACTATCTCCAGCGGCTTGTAATACACGTTCAGCCTGGTGACGTGTGGATAGTCTTCTGGATTGTTCATGAGGTGTGCGTTTCCAATCTTTGTGCTATTTTTCTCTATCCCAGTTAGGCTATGATCATGCTAGGAACTTCTATCCCGTTCAGTGCTCCCTCGAAGCTCTTGTATGGGCTTCCAGGAGCACACCACAGGGCATCGAATTCCAGGAGCTTTTCCTTAGCAGAATCGATCAGTGAATCTGTGGGCACCCACTGTATGCTTATGGGAACCACAAGTTCTTTCGATACGTGATGAAGCGAATCATTAGTTGCATCGTGGAGCTTGTATTTCGGATTGTAATCACCTATGATCCCAACATTCACTGTCTGTCTCATGGAGTCTGACCGCTTCATCTTCCCACAAGGCCTTCTCATAACCATGCTACCATGGTAGCATGGCACCGCCCACTTCAGAGCCGATTGCTGGTTCGCCGAGAAACGGACGGCTTAATTATTGCGGGGACTTCCCACGGCAGACAGTCATGGCAGAAATCATAGATCAAGTATTCCTAAGGCCGAACAAGATCTTGATTGTTTCAGTCGCAGCGAAACCAGCGAGTGCGGGACTCGCCTAATGGAACTCGACTCAAACTCCCGTGCGGAGCTTCTCAAGCTCGAGACCAAGAAAAAGTGTACGGTCGCATGGACTTCTGAGCAGGAAAATAGTCGCAATTTCCCTCTGTACGAGCAATGGATGCTAGGGCTTGTTCATCCCGCGGCTTATCCACCAGATCAATCCTATGGCGATGGGAATCCCGAAGATGATTAGGCCCCACACCAGGATTGTGATCATGGAACCCACGACGTAGTCCAGCGCAAAAGAGGCGATAGGGACGTTCCACTTTCCATCGATGAAGACCTTTATGCAGAAAGCGATGAAGAAGAGCAGAGATACTCCGCCACCACCTGCTGAGCGTTTGCGTCCGCCGAATTGATCTCCTCTCCGGTCCTCTTCAGGCAGTCTCTTCCACCATTGCCAACCTATCACCGCCACGATGGCTATTGGGACTCCAACCAGCAGAAGTTCCCAGAAGACCGCATACAAGATGAAGGTAACCAGATTCGCCATTGTCCAAAGACCCAGTGTTCCCGGTACCAGGCCCGACGATTGCGCGTTACCCACGAACCACAGGAATACGTAAACAGCCCAAATGAAAGCCAACGCAACTGCCATCCCAAGCACGGCGGCCGCGCCCCAGTGCCTCCTCACGAAGCTCCTCCAATCAGAATCCTCCGCGCTCATACAATCCAACGCCTCTTGGCATTACAGTTCAAGGACATCTGCGGCTCCATGTCTTGTGAACATATTCGATATGGTTTTTGGTCCTTCGCTTCTTTGATGACGGCTGTCAGATTCGCATCTACTTCATGTTTCCCTCATCCAAGCCATCAGACGGTGATAGGCTCGGTCAGCCGTAGATCCTAGGAAGTTTGAGTCAAGCCCCACTATTTTTTCTGTTGAGCCTGAATGTTCTTCCTCAACCCTCAGCTGAGTTTAGGGAGGAGGATTCATGAATGGAAAACTGGGTCGCTAGAATCGGGTTCTGGTCAGCAACAATTGCGTTTGTTGCCGCGTTCGGATATTGTGCGGTTGCGTTTCTGCAGATTTTGGGGCTCGTGACTTACCCGTGGGATGCGATTCTCATCTTTGGGCTTTCGCTCTTGATTGCAACGCCATTTATGCTCGCTCTGCTCGCCCTTCACTACATGACCCCAAACGAGAAGAGGTTCTGGAGTCATGCAGCGCTTCTCTTTGCTGTGATGTACAACACATTCGTCACCATCAATTACGTAGTCCAATTGACAGCTGTGATCCCTTATGGTAACTCGAACCTCGCGCAGACACCTCATTCGCTTTTCTGGACTCTTGATGCATTGGGATACATTTTCATGGGTTTAGCGACTTTCTCCGCATTCCCAGTGTTTGGGAAGCGGGGGTTGCAGAAGTGGGTCAGGTGGTTTTTCCTAGCTAATGGTTTAGTCACACCTCTGGTCGCCTTAGTGTACTTCTATCCAACATCCAGTTCGGCCTGGAGCTTGGGGACAGCCGGGCTCTCCCCACCTTTTTCCACGGGCGTATCGTCCCTCATGCTTCTCGGTTCGCCCTGGGTCATCACCGCGCCGGGATCGATGCTCTTCTTAGCGCTCTATCTCAGGGGAAGGTCGGCATCATGAGGCATGGCGCTGGTCCCACGTCAAATCTAGGCTCCATCCGACCCGTCGTCTTTTTGAACTCGCCGACCTATTCGCTATGACTGAGGCTAATTCGAAGATTGTTCGCATCAACGACAATCGCTCTTGGGGGAATAGTGATTGCCGGCTCTTTGGTGTGCCTAGCGTCGCTTGTTTTGCTTCACTTCCTGCCGACTGGTTACGATCCGATAAGAAATCCTGTGAGCGATTATGGCGTCGGACGGTACCGAATCTGGCACCGCATTGCAGTCGTCTCTCTGGCAGCCGCAGGATTCGCAACTGCCATCGCATCATTCGGGACGATAAGGCCTGAACCAGGTTTGGTCATTGGGTTCCTCAGCGTTTTCGCTATCGCCCGGATTCTTATCCCGTTATTTCCCACCGACCTTGAAGGCCAGCCTCATACCAAAACAGGTCGGGTTCATTGGGTGTTGGCAATAACTGCGTTTGCATCTCTAGCCACAGCAGCTGGGTTTTTCAAAGGTACAGTCTTGGATGACGTTGTTGGATGGGTCGTAGTCGGTGCAGCTGTCTTCATGATACTAGTCTTATGTGTGCCCAGACTGAGGAGAATCTTGGGATTCTCTGAACGATTGTTCTACTTCTCGATGATCAGCTGGTTTCTAATCACTGGCCTCGAACTTGTGTTGCTGGTTCGCTGAGAATGTCTCATTGGATTTGAGACGTACGTTCGCGAGAATATGGCATTGAGCAATGTGGCAATAGTCAATTCTGGGTTTCCTGAGGCCAGACAGAGCGATACTGCCGTTGCTATCTGTCGTCGATTGGGCTGGGGGGGCTGCAGAGGAAACAGGAATCGATTGGGCTGGGGGGCTTGCTCTTGGAGGGGGAGAGATGATCTCGGGCAGGGCTCTTTCGGAAGTCGGATGCAGTGTTCGTAACGTCAAGAAGGCTCTGCGTCTCACCGCCGCTGCGATCGCCAAGGGTGAGCCAGTCCCTAGGGAGGCTGCAGATCTCATGGCGAAGCCCGGGCTCCCCTCGCGGCTCTATGTTTGGCTAGCCAATCGCGGATGGAACCGCCAGGCCAAAGAGTAAGGAACACGACCAAGGCTGTGCGATCGACCCTACCTTGTTGACGCATGAATTGTCTTTCAAAGAGGTGAGAGACAGAATGCGTAAAGCTGACTCCTTTCAATTTGATCGCAGTCATATGAAATGATTCGTGCATGGAGGCAACATGTTCGCGCCTGGTGATCGGTTCCACAGGTTCGATTGGAAGCGCCATAGTTGATGAGTTAGCTGTCAGGGGACAACGTGTGCGAGCGCTAGTAAGAGATCCCGACAAAGCTCAAAGAATTCTCAAGCATCCGGAGAACGTGGAGTTTGTGGTGGGATCGGTAGAAGAACCCCACGCATTAGGGGCTGCATTTGATGATGTTGACGTATTCTTCAATTGTCTGAATCTGCCCTACCCAGAGTGGAATCGGTTGCCGGCCATCCACAGAAAAATACTTGATGCGGCCAGCGACACATCCGCACGAATGGTTTTTCCCGGAAATGTATACATCTACGGCCACGCCCAATCTGAAAAAGTAGCAGAGGATCACGCTAGAAATCCTTGTTCAAGAAAAGGCATGATTCGAGTCCAGCTTGAAGACATGTTCATGGAATCCTCCAGGAAGGGTGAAGTCCCGACAGTCATAGTCAGGTTTCCAGACTATTACGGTCCAAACGCTAGCTCTATCACGGATGGTATCTTCCGAGTCGCGCTTGGACGGGGAACGGCCCGCTGGTTTGGCGACCTTGATGTAACTCACGAATTCATCTTCATATCAGATGCCGCGAAAGCGATGATAATGGCTTCAGAACGCCCTGATGCCCATGGCCAAGACTTCAATGTCCCTGGGCCTCAGCCAATCATGGTGAGGCAGTGGATAGGCTTAGTCTTCAAGGAGGCGGGCAGCGAACCTAGAATGAAAGGGACCAGCAGGCTAAGCATGCGCATGTTCGGATTGTTCAACAAGATGGCTCGCGAGTTCGCAGAGATGCAATACCTAACCGAGGAACCACTCATCTTGGATGGAACCAAATTCACGAAATTCTTCGGAACGAAATATCCCTCAACCGAGTACGCCGAAGGAATCAGGCGAACTTTGACGTGGATGAAAGGCCTTGCCTAACTCGTGGTCTCTTCAATGACAGCTTCGTCACCGTCTTCTTGCCGGATAGTATGAAAGAGACAAGGTCTGGGCCTATGCGAATGACCGCGCATCGTCCGAAGCTATTATTATCAGACCTGAGAATCGTGTTTCTTCCTTGGAGTGCTCGGACAGCTTTTCGATGTGAGAGGAAATGAAAGTTCTCGTCGCCTGCGCGAGCAAATACGGGTCCACCAAAGGCATAGCCGACTTCATAGGTGAGAAACTTCGGCAGCAGGGAATGCAGGTGGACGTCCAAGAGGTTCGTTCGGTCAAAAATGCGGCAGACTATGATGCTTTTGTGATCGGCAGTGCGGTCTACATGTTCCACTGGTTGAAGGAGGCAAAACAGTTCCTCTCGAAGAACAGCGTGCTGTTGATTAACCATCCCGTGTGGCTCTTCAGCAGTGGACCTGTAGGCACACAGCCAAAGGATGCCAAGGGCCGCGACTTGCTGGAAGTGTCAGGACCCAAAGAACTCGACGAACTCCGAGATCTCGTCAAGCCTCGCGACCATAAGGTCTTCTTCGGGGCACTCGATGGCACGCGCTTAACTGGCACAATTGGGTTCGCCTACAAGCTGGCACGAAGGAGCCAGGCTGCGCGTGAAGCGATGCCAGAGGGCGACTTCCGCAACTGGAAGGAAATCGAGGCCTGGGCCGGCAAGATAGCCGGGGAACTCGAAACGCCAAGAGAGAAATAGTCGATTCCGTGATGAGTTCGGAGTCAATAGGGTCGCGACAAAATATCTCAGGATCAAATATGAAAAGAGAAACCATAGGGAGGCCGGCCCAGTGACTGAGAAGGGCTACGAGAAGAACGCTTGGGTGCTTCTTGTTATCATTGGTGTTGTCAGCATGATATTCGGGGTCGCTTCGATCCTGGCCAGCTTCCAGTCACCAAGTCCCTACTCTCTCACCCAAGTCACTCAAAGAGACGAGGGAGTGGTCATCATCGGCTTTGGTCTTTTCGGCACAGCCATCGCGTACAAAGCCTTCAGAAGGGGTGAAAGGTGGGCCTGGTACGTGGCGTCATACGTCCCTATAGCTTTCGTGTACCTGACAGTCAATAGCTACTCTTCTGGAGGAGCAAACTGGCCTCTCTTCGTGGTCCTCCTCCTAGTTGATCTTGCGGGACTCTTCCTTCCTTACAGGAAGTTCTTCCCGAAGAAGTAACTCATCAACCCGCCACGACAGAAAGAGCAGTTTCCGGGAAATGCGCGGAACTAGTTCATCGTCGGAATTGCCGGATTCTTAAGGTCCTGGCCGCGCCACGATATCATCGAATCTTGGACAACGCACAAATGGGACACCCTTGCATGGATGATGCCTTGTCTGAAGAATCAAGGGCGCAGCTGTCAGCGATTTAGTCTGTCAACGACTAGTTCTCGGCGGCCGCACCATCTAGACATTAATGTGTAGACACTACATCAGATTTACCCGTTCAAATCACGACCCCCGAAGGACTGGCGACTCCAGACGAACGCTGACATCCGGCAATCAAGATTGCACAACCCAACGACAGCGCGGAAGGGACGATCCTGATTCGCTTAGGATGCGGCATGACCCTCTTGCCCCAGGCTCTGAAAACCGTCTTGAGAAAAAGCTGAGCCGGACGTTTGCTTGGTTCTGGTGTCGAAGGGGCGCCGTGACTTTCTATTTTGTTAGGCCACACTGCCTTCGGATTCTCTCTACGAGCTCCGGGTATCTTGGGTCGGCTCTTGCCTTTGCGAAGAGGGGCGAGTACATCAGCATTGACGGAATTATCGCGTGAGTTTCGAATGCCTTGTCCATGTACTCGAAGTATGAGTTGAGGTCTCCGAGGGCATGGTAGACGTACCCGATGAAGTTGAAGCCGATCGGACCGGCCTTGACATCCTCGATCTTTCTGATGGCGAGGAGTGCTTTCTCCTTGTCCCCTTCCATGGCCGCGAGGACTCCGCCAATCCAGATTGCCCGAGGATTGGTGGGCTCAAGCCTCTCGACCTTCGCATTGAACTCCTTGGCTTTCTCGAGGTCACCCCTGATCAGGTAGTATTCGGTCTTGCCTCTGTAGGTGGACGCCGGGGCCAACTGCTCGGTCTTGTCCCAATGCTCCAATGCTTCCTGCTCCCTCCCAGCGTAGATGTATCCCAATCCGAGACGCCAGATAAGCCGGGGGCTGATAGGGTCAAGATGGTATGCTGCCTCGTTCTGTCTCACCATCTCTTCGCGGTCTCCCCTGAGTGCCGCCGTCTCGCTCAGCGAAACGTGTGGGCGTGGAAGGCTCGGGTTGAACTCCAGCGCCCTCCTCGCCTCAGTTTCCGAACTCGGCACGTCATCCTCGTTGAACAACATCTCAGAGAGTGAGGCGTGCGCCTCCGGCAGGTCAGGGTCGAGATCTATGGCACGCTCCAGTGATGACCTCACAATTGAGACTGAAACGTCAGAAGGCTCAGATCCGTAGTTGCCAAGGAATTGGTGGCACTCCGCCACCCCCACATGCGCCCGCGCAAATCTGGGATCCAACTCAATAGCCTTCTCGAAGAGAACTATCGCCTGCCTCACAGAGGCTTCAGTCTCCTCCCTGAACAATTCCCTACCGCGCAGGAAGCAGTTGTATGCCTCCGTGTTGTCGGTGGGCTTCTTCTCCAGGGTTCTCTTCTCTGACTCGAGGAGCTGGGTCTTAAGCTCCCCTGCCACCTTCTCCGCTATCTCGCTCTGCACCGCGAAAATATCATTCAAGTCCTTGTCGTAGTGAGACGACCACAAGTGTTCTTCCGTTACCGCGTCGATAAGTTGAACTGTGACTCTGACTCTGTTGCCCGCTTTCCTTATGCTACCTTCAACCGCCGAACCCACACTAAGCTCCTTGGCGATTTGGGAGACATTCTTCTCCTTCTTCTTGTAATTCATTACAGAAGTCCGAGCTATGACCTTCAGGCTTCTCACTTGCGCAAGCCGGTCAATCAGCTCTTCTGTCATCCCGTCCGCGAAGTACTCGTCTGCGGGGTCGGGGCTCATGTTAACGAATGGCAGGACAGCGATGCGACTCTTCTCAAGACTCGATTCGCTTTCGCTTTTCTTCTCCCAAGGAAGAATCACCCTATACACCTCTATCGGTTCGCTGACGTTCTTCAGAGTCTTTTCGCCTAGAGTTGTAAGCGGGAATTCGAATTTGTTCCTGATCTGAACGTAAACCTGTTCGCTAACACATATACCTCCGGGTGGAGCTAGAGGCTCTATCCTGGAGGCTATGTTCACAGCGTCACCGTAAACATCATTCTGATCATGAATCACATCCCCCAAATGAATGCCGACTCTCAGCAGAACTCGCCTATCCTCTTGGCGGCCAGAGTTCAGCTCACTCAGCGACTGCTGAATATCGAATGCACACCTCGTAGCCTCAAGAGCGCTCTCAAATTCGACCAGGAAGGCGTCGCCGATAGTTTTGACTTCTCGGCCATTGTGCTTGGGAAAGAATGGCCTAACAAGCCTGCGATGTTCCTCGAGTAGCTGCATTGCGAGCGCTTCGTTCTTCTGCGTGAGAGCGGTGTAGCCGACTAGGTCAGTGAACATTATCGCTGCTAGCCTCCGCCCGCCTTCTGGCAACCCCGAGTCCCTAGGTGTTCGAGCTTATGCGAAGATAAAACCGTTTAAGAAGCAAGTGGAGGACAGCTCGCGAACTCGTGCTTGATGGTGGGTCAGCTGGTGCGGGCATGCAAATCTAAACCATGATTTTCGTTCCTATCTTGGGTCACGGGGCGTCGTCTCGACAAGCCATATGTATTCCTAGCTACTATTACCTGATTGTTCTGAAGAAGTAAGGGCGAAGCTGTCGGCGATTTGGTCTCTCAAATACTGAATCTCGGCGGCCGCACCATCTTCTTGGCTTCATTTCGGCTGTTTCCCGTACGTTTCGGGTAATCGGCGGGTAAATTGGGCTTACCCGAAATTGAGGCGTTGCCTCGTCGGATTTTCGGTTTGGACCTTGGTGATTGGGAGTTTCCAGCGTCGACTTCCCCATAGGCTTGACATGTCGTCTCGCTTTAAGAAAGACATTAATTCGAACAGCTCAACGGAGAAGTGTTACTGGAAATGAATATGGCTAAAGCACCTAAAGTCTAGGTGCGCTTTCGACTGGCATTTCGTATCCATGTTACCCATTTGTTATCGCCTTGAACCGAGGGGATGAAACGGCCTTTGTCAGTTCTCATTAGGAGGGCAGATGTCAAGGACGCACCCGGTATTGCGAAAGTTCACGTTGACTCGATGCGTTCCACGTATCAAGGAATCTATCCAGACCAGTTCCTTTCTGACCTGTCCCATGATCGGGCTCGTCATCGTTGGGAGACCGATTACCTAGACGCGAAAAGGAACTACGCCACCTACGTCGCGGAAGATTACTCAAAGGCGGTTGTGGGATTCGTGATCTGCGGACGAGACAGGGATAACGACGCGACCTACATGGGAGAAGTCATAGGCCTATACATCCTTCAGAATATGCAGCGAAGAGGCATAGGAAAGCGGCTCATGCTCGCTGCAGTCAAGGATCTGAAGAACCGAGGCTTTGATTCGATGATAGTCTGGGTGTTAGCCAATAATGCTGCAAGACGTTTTTACAAGAAACTTGGAGGAGAGCAAGTCAAGACGAGGAGTATCGTTGTTGGCGGGAAGCAGTTCCAAGAGTGTGGCTTTGGGTGGAAAAACTTGGATTCACTCCTCACTTCACTAGAGAGAACTATTGGCAACTCAATGTAGGATGCCGTGGGTTGCGTTGAATGAACGAACGACTAGATGACTTCAAGCGACTTGGCGGGGAGTTCGACTATGCTCGCATTGGACGAAACTGGATTGAAGTCTTGAGCAAACCTGACTCCGTCCGAAAATCGGCATCTACATAGTGCTTTCGAGAATGTCTCTTGTTGCGTTTGGCTTCCAACCGAGCGTTCTCTGTAGTTTTTTCGTGGATATGTTAGGGGTGGGGTAGGCGAGATTGAAGACTTGGCCGTAAGCCTTCTTGCTCAATGCGGCGAGAGTGAACGCGCTAACAACGTCATCGACGTGAATATTCGCATGATCCGCCAGTTCGTTCTCGCCTACGAAAACGTATTCCACCCGGAAGGCCGTCACAGGTAGACCATAGCTGTGGTAGTACATGAGACAAAGTTTTTCGCACGTCAGTTTCATGATCGCGTACGCTGGGCCGGGGTCGCCATCCCAGAGTTCAGGTCTGCAGGTGCTTTCCTCGTCTACTCGTTCTTTCCGGGCCTTGTGCTTCAGGGTGATTGTCCGTTCGGTTTCTCCGTATACCGCGGCGCTGCTGGAGAAGATGAAGTGTTTCACACCGAAGGATTTTGCGGCCTCAAGGAGGTTAAGAGTGCCTTGAACGTTGACATCGAACAAGTACGCAAGGGGGAGTTTGTGTCTCCAACTCGCTCCGTCCCAGTTTATTGCTAGATGAAATACTACATCGATGCCCTTGATCGATTCTTTGACCACACCCTTGTCAGCGATCCCTCCGTGCATACTGTCGCCGCCTATTCCAATGAAGCATAGGTTCGTGTCAGATTTTTCATCTTCGAGTTCTCCGTACCTCGTATCTAGAACTCTCACCTTGCAGCCTTGCTTCATCAAGGCGCAAACAAGCCTAGACCCAATAAGTCCTCCACCACCGGTTACCAAGACTTTCCCTTTGATCTTCATGCGCTTCCGGATGCAGGAGTCAACGCATTAACGTTTACGAGCATGCGCTCACCAGGTGGTAAGACCCCCTCAATTCGAGTTCCCAAGTCGTGCTGTTACTCCTCGCTGCTCTTGCGGCAATATTGAGCATTGAATTAACAGTGATTGTATCATCCCCCTCGCGTGACCGATGTTCGGGGTGCAACCCATATCAGGAGCCTCGTGTTTGTTCCGTTCATGCTCGTGTTCGTTGCAGGAGTGGCAAGAGCCATTGCGCTCAACACCGACAGCCTCCTGGATATCTCTGATGTTGTGGTGATTGTTGATTTGACTCTATTCTACTTGAGCACGTCTACTTTTATGCGGGAAGAGATATTCGAAGTGGAAATGAAGGTCGTCAATTGGTAGCTACCTCAATCCGTGGAGAAGTGGGAACTGTAAGGGAAAGGCTGCTCTACGTCGACAATCTGAGACTGATGATAGTCACGTTTGTGGTCATGCATCACGTGGCTGTGACCTACAGTGGTTTTGGCAGCTGGTACTACGTTGAAGCTACACATCTTGACCTGTTTTCCACCGTTTGGTTCGCATTTTACCTGTCGTTTCAACAGGCATACTTCTTGGGGCTAATGTTCTTGATCGCCGGGTATTTTGTCGCAGGGAGCTACGACCGGAAGGTTTTCGGCGGGTTCGTCGGAGAAAGGTTCAGGCGCTTGATCATCCCGTCGCTGATCTATATGGTAGCAATTACGCCCTTCATTGGAATTGTAGAGCTCGGCAACAAAGTCGCGAGTTTCAACGTTATCGACTTTCTTTCGGGAACCGGCGTGATGTGGTTCACCGTGGCGCTCTTTGCCTTTTCGCTCTGTTACGGGTTGTGCGTCTGATCATCCGCAGACCTACGCCTGATGCTGATAGGAAGCAACTCGAGCCGACGTTTCTGAAGGCGGTCGCCCTTATCCTGCTCATTTCCGTCTGCGCCTTTCTGATCAGGATTGTCCAACCGATCGGGACGAGCATCTTGAACATGCAGCTCTGCTACTTCGCCTCATACACCATACTCTTTGTCGTGGGCATCATAGCGTACAGAAACAACCTGTTTGCCAAGATCAGCTACCGTACCGGAAAGAGATGGCTGATCAGTGGCATCG